>Ga0179593_1420667_pt1 | contig 10334 bp, 7 predicted proteins | sample CZODoug2_1_08_16_FD_185931 | JGI IMG/M metagenome (GOLD analysis project Ga0179593, IMG submission 185931) | Vadose zone soil fungal communities from Angelo Coast Range Reserve, California, USA - CZODoug2_1_08_16fungal (PacBio error correction) | ecosystem: Environmental > Terrestrial > Soil >...
CATCCATGGAGCATTCGAAAGGCAAGGTGAAGACTAGGCAGATCTCCAATTGCAACGCAGTCAGGGAGTGAACACCAATTTACCACCCTGTCATGGGTATTTATGGGGGGGGAAAAGGGAAAATGAAAGCAGCGGTCAAGGGTTAACGCCGAACGAAATTAGAGGCTTGGGGCAGCGAAAGAGAGAGGAAACAAATGCTGTCCAACTCCACCATCCAAGTAGCTGAAAACTCGTTAGTACATAAAAAATCGTTGGAGTTCCAGTAAGGCAAGGGGCCGCAAGAAGACACAGATTATGTCAGGGGAAGGGGACAACCAGAAAGGTTTCACGAGATACAGGGGCACGGCATAATCCTGAGTGTCAGGGCCCAAGAGCACATATTGGGGAAGAAAAGGGGAGTACTGTGATAGAATGGAGTTTCGCATTAGAAATTCCGACGGAAAAAGAGGAAGGGACTGGCACCTATCTGAGGGGTAGGATATGAACTAAACAGTGTAGCAGTACGCTGCCTTGGGGGCCTCTGCTAGGGGGGAAAGAAATGTGTCTTCCGATCTCAGAGGTTTCATGTTTTTTCGGCGAGCTTAGAGGGGGCATGGGATATTGTTTGCGCGGCACACGCAATGGTATTAGGCAAGTAAGCCCCGTCACAGCGGTCGGGGGTAGGACGTCAGAAAGGTTAAAACGCAGACAGCCGGCTTTCGACGACTGAAAATCGGTCCTGGCCACTCGCCGCATGCAAAGCACGTCGAAAAGGGGGCCTTTTTGCAAAGCTGGGGAAAGGGACGGGGGGGTGCGAAGAGGGGATCAATTCCTAGGAGTCCTCTATGAGCGCGCAGTCCCATGTTAAGGATTGGGGGGGGGGAGTCCAGGGAATAGCGTTGAGGAAGACGTGAGAAATAAAAGACGTGTCCATGAAGGGGGAGAATAAGTGGAATGCCCGCAAAACAATCGAGATTGAAAACCCATTGTGACTGAACAAAGCAGGCACAGGGGGTGACATAGAAAGCCATGTCTGAGGAAGACCCGGGGGGGGGGGAGCCTAGGGAAGGGGAAAAAAAAAAAAAAAAAATTTCTTTTACGTCCTGATCATCGATCAATAGTTCCAACCGAAACAGAGGATAGAGGTCACCCTCGTGATAGTGGAAAATACAGAACGACACTTGGGAGCGTTGGAGGTGAGTAATACCAACTTCTTCTCTCTCCGTTGAGAGACGTGTTGCCCAGACTGGAGGTTGAGTAATTTCTAAAAAAAAGAAAACAAAACGGCGTAAGTCAGAACTGAGGGGACATTAGAGACGCCGTCGTTGGCGGCTCCAAGTTGCAGGCCCACCTGAGCCGCCGATGACGGCTGATGAAGCGTGCAAAGATCAAAAAAAAGATTTGACTTTGGGGGCACAGAGACCTCGGGTTAGGCACGACGCCGAGAGGGGGACTAACTCTGAGGAAGAAGCCCTACTCGTCACTTCTTAAATCTTATAAAAATTTTAGAGACAGACTTCAGCACGAAAGAACAAGACAGACGCGAAAGAAGGGGGGGGGGGGTAGCAGTCCTACGTCTTGCCATAGTACTCATTCTTCTGTTACGACGATGCAAATTCGAAATCGCGACCCGGGAAGAGGAAACCTGAAGCGGGGGTCCGGCGGATAGAGGTAGTAAATTGACACAAAACCGAACGAATTTGTGCGCCGAAAGAGGGGAAAGGCAAAAGCCAGTATTCTTCAGATTCTACGACATTTCATTTAGTCCGGATCGGCGTTGTAAGGGAGAAAGAGTCCGAAGGGGGGAGAGGGGGAACGTCCATGGTACGGGGCCACCCGACCGAATTCGAATCAATCCGTTCAGGTTCTCGTTAGAGGGAGCCGACTGAAATCAGCGGCGAAAGGCAAGGCCGGATCATCGAGACGGCTTCAGGCGATTGGCGGAAAGAGGGGGGGGGCGGGGAAGCGCAACACGACTTGGTGTAACTGTTGAGAAACTATACTTAACTTGTTTACTGGGTACAGAATTTATTCAAAAGGTATCACACCGTTGGGCAAAGGGAATTCCAGGGGGAAGGGAAACTGGTTGGGCACCCTACTGGGTGGGGGAAACAATTTCAGACGGCTGGCTGAAGGGGGAGGGAACCCATTAAGCTTTGTGTAGAATTTTATCCAAGAAGTGCAGGAAATATTCGGCAAGAAGTCCCTAATCATCATCTTACCTGGGTAGGCCTTTAGTATCAAACATCAAGGCCTAGGCGCAGTTAACGAAAGATGAAAAGATCGCAGAAAACAAAAAAAACTAGGAGTTGGCTTCTCTCACGCTCACTTCGAGTTAGATTGATGCTCAGGGAGCAGACCGAGTAATCATTGGTCTCTGGGGCTCTGAGGCTTAGACGGGTGAGGAGGGGATGGGGAGAGTTTAACACCAGAAAGGTTGGGTGCTTTCAACACTTTTTTGGGCAGACTGTACAAGAGGATACGGGAGTCCTAAATTCATAGAGAATGAGACTGTAGGGAAACATAACCTCTCAACCCCAAACACTTGTTGGGGACTCGAAGGAGTAGAGGAGAGGGCCAAAAGGGGATAGTCTGAATCGCTTGGAGACTAAAGGTCGCACGGATTCGGCAGCAAGAATCCAGGTTGGGCAAAAAAGGGGAGGTCATGCTTAACCGGGCAGGATGTAAGGGAGTAAAAGGGCAATATCAACTGATCTCAGGGTTGTGGGGAGAAAATGTAGACCAAAAAAACGCCAGATTGGATTTTCTTTTGTATAATCCAAAAAAAGGGGGGAGACTCCGAGGAACTCCATCGCTTGCCAAAGAACATAGAAGGCGAAGAGGGAAGGAGGGGGGGGATAAGGGAACCATGTGGGGTCTTTCTTATCCTGAAAAACAAAGGTGATTGGGGAAGGGGAGAGCCGGAATAAAAAAGAAGGGAGTATAAGAAAGGTCGGGTTCGCTCAAGTGGGGTTTGTGTACGCGGAGCTCGAAGGAAGGATTGGATTAAAGGGGTGGGGGGTATCTAAACGACAGGTGGGTGGGGACACTAGAACATCAATATATCTTCGTCTAGGGATGAGCGCTTCAAAAGAAATAAGGCTGCATGCTAAAAGAAAAAACAGCAACCAGATGGAGGCGCGAGGGAGAGTTAAGCTAAAACCTCTTCCACGTGTCAAATATCGCGACGTCGAGTCTCGGTAAGAGGAAGAGTACAGCACATCTGTATTCTGGACAAGCGAACCGGGACTAGAGGAACGTCTTTGAAAGGGAGAGGAAAAGAGGTTGGATGCAACAAAGCATGCAAGTCACCTACAAAGGGGGAGGGGACTCGACACACGACAGATCACGACTAACAAGAGTCTGAGTTCAAAGAAGATAGGGGGGTAAACTAGCCAGAAACTAAAAGAGAAGGGGTAGGTTTTCTTTAGGAATAAAAGAACTAAAAACGTACCGCGGCGGGCGGGGGACTCTTTATCTGCGCCTATGGCTTGAGGTTGTGAAAAGCCCAACTGGCTGACAACGGTTCCTAGAAAACTTACTGTTTGAAGAAGAGTGGAATTACAGACTCGGCGAAATGTCGAAATTCAAGCGAAAGAGGAAAGAAGGGGGTTGCATATACCTGGGTCTTCACTGACGTGCCAGGAGAACATTGAGTCAAAGAAGGATAACAACCCGGCCGACATCAGCTGGGGGGTGTGCTAAGAAAAATTTGCCCTTCAGAATTCGGGGGGTTCGAAATCTGGGGACAACCGGAAGAGTGGGGGCCATAGAAACTATACCGAGACCAGCCGTGGGTAAGGGAAAGCCATTCCTCTCTTCTTCAGTTTCCCCGCTTCGAATGATCCAGAGTCTGGGAGGGTCAAGGAGAAAAGAGAAAAGAAAAGGAGGGTAGAGTAGAAGAATTATTACGTTGGGTTTTCAATTGTATACAGGGAGGGGTCCAGATAGAGCAAGGCCAAGGGGGGAAAGAGCCGCAACATCAAAACACCTTGAGCTTCTGATTCTTAAATTCTCCATCGTATTTAGGAGGCACAACTCTGGCGGGCGGGGTGAAGTGAAACGGCAATCTATTCAAACTTACGCTACAACCCTCTGCATGTGTAGCCTTCGGGAGTCGTCGGAGGAGAGAGGGGAAGATAGAAAATGAGGACTATAAACACTAAACGGGGCGTCTGAGGGGAGAGGTGATACACGACCATGAGGCCTGCGCGAGACCTACCCCGGGGGGCAAAAAATGCCGCATACGGGAAGAAAGTGGCGGAAGCGGGCAAAAGGGGGCGGGGGGCAAGGTGTACGGGGCCTCAGGCGACGCACAATGAAAAGGGCTCAGGGAACGTGAGAGGACAAAACTGGAGTACCAGGGGGACAGGGGGGGGGGGGTGGCTGGGGTCGGCGTGGTGACCCCTCTCCTGCATCCTCACTCTCTCCGTGGTCGTAAACGCTGGTGCAACCCGCTCCTTTAACGGGGTACACTCGAGCGTGTGGAAGGAGGTGGAACAGAGGCTCTTCGACATCGAGTGCGCCACGTGTATCAGAGGTCACACATGGAGAACTAAAGTCCCCTTTTGTGCCGAGTATGGCGGGGTGTAAAGGCAAGAAGCTGGGGGCAAATCAGGCCGGTGCGTGGAAGGGGGGGGAGAAGTGGTACGCGTGGGGCGGCGGAGGGAGGGGAGGGCAGCGGATCTTTGGGGAAGTAGGTTGAATACACGGACGGTAAGTGAAAAGTGCCTGGGTCTGCGGGTCGTTCAACACAGAGCAGCACAGGGAAAGGGGGTGGTGGTTTTAGCAAGGGCGCTGGCGGCTGGTCGATCGTGGGGGGAGAAGAGAGCGCGGGGGATCGGGCGGGGGCGGGTTGTAACTGGATGATTCTCGCAACTGGGGCGGCGCGTAGTCCCGGAAGGAGGGAGGGGAGAAGATAGGGTATAGGTGGGCGGCAGGGCCGAAAAAGGACAGAGTGACAGTGCGGAGTGGGGGTGGGGGGCAGGGTAGGATATGACGGGTGAGACAGGCGTATTCCCCTGACGTGAGGGAGAGGGGGGAGCGGGAGTCGGAGAAAGCAACGGCAGGCGGGAAAAACGGGGTCAGCAGTGGGGTGGGAGGGTGGAGGGAAATCCGGGGAGATGCTATTAGAGCTGATCTCGAGAACTATGGAGAGGGAAGAACAGAGGAGGACAATATCTTCCTTAGTCATGCCGTCGATCATGCGGGCTGAAGAAAGATCACGAAGGGACGCTACAACTAAAAGTTCGGGGAGGTATCAATTCTGGGAAGAAAACTTATCGCAACGAAAGGGCATAAAATTATCGAAAAGGGGAAAAGTATCTACTAAATGCGGCAGGGGGAACGGGCCGTTGAAGGACGGGGTATCGATAGCTCAAGGCAGAAAAAAGAAGGGCAACAGAAAAGTATGAAGGCAGGCGACCTGCTGGGGCCTGGCTCAAGGTCAACAGAAGACGTCGTAGTCGGACGGTCACGGGAGGGGGACCTCTTTTCATCGTGTGCATAGGGAAGAATTGAAGACGAAGAAACAAGGCGGCAAACGAGGTACGGGAACAATCCTGTGTTTCAGGGACGGACGAGAAAACTTCGCTAGAGACATATTCTTTGCCTCTCAAATGTTGTTGGAAAGGGTATCAAGGGGTAGACTGAACTCGACAAGCAAGCGCTTCAGTCATGGCAGATGTTTCGCTCTAATCGCAGAGGACAAGAGATACCTAAAGATTAGGCCAAGGTTAGTGCGGGGGAGAAGGAGGGTCCAGCACAGTGCAAGCTCCAAAGAAAGTCACAAGGAAGGTCCAAAAGGCTTCAATAAAGTAAAAAAACGGCGACTTTGTGAATTCGGACGGAAGAGAGAAAACCTGACATGGGGTAATTCGGGCTGGTAAATTAGAAGGACCTACTCTGCGGAAAAAAATCGGATACTACCTCGGGGAGCTGTAGGGAAGGGACGACTAAAAAAAAACAATGGCCGTGAAGCGCATTAGAAAAACAAGACGGGGGGCCAAGTCCAGCAACTACGAAACGCCTACGCGAGTGCGTCTGAACCGCACTGAGGAGACGGGGTGGGAAAGGGAAGAGGACGGCGGGGGGAGGGGGGGGAGTGGTGTCGCGGGGGGGTCCTCTAATATTGCATGATGTGAATGTGGCAGATGTTGGGACTTGTCCGAGGTGAGCGTGTAGGGTAAGATTCATCTCCATGTTAAATGCTCGTGTACGTGGGGGACAGGGGTAAAAGCGCGGCCTGAGAGTTGGGAGACTTGACGAGATAGAGCGAGGAATGTGAAGACGGAGAAAGTGGCCTCTGAACAAATCTTTTAAGACAGGAAATAGGGGGAGTGAAAGCGTGTTATTAGCCCAGAAGTGCTGAGTACGGGGGCGGGATGGTGTGTGGAGAAAAAAACCAAATTGGGTAGTTGAATAGGTTGGGGGGAGGGAGTGAAGGTGGGGATGATGTGTGTGGTAAAGCGCATGATGCACGAAAATCCCGCAGATTGGGAAATTCGTTAAACTTGACTGAAAGGCTTCCGTCCAAAAGCAACCTCCCTAAACTTCCTTCTGCAAAATCTTTTGGAACAAGAACAGGAGTACCATGCTGGAGAGCGGAAGTGAGTCCAGAACTTAATCAGAAACACGGATTTTTGGTCAACTTACGATCCTACAGTATTCTGAGGAGAAACAAAGGATATATTAAATAGCTATATGTTAAGAGTATTTCCACACCAATAGGGGAGGGGGGGGGGTGGGGGGTGTGATATGACTGCCGTCTCTAATAAGTCCAGTAGGGGGAGGGTTAGGGGGGGGGGGGGGGGGGGGGGGGGGGGGTGGTGAGGGGGGGGTTGCGCGCGCCTCAGTGGGGTGAGTGGTGTGGGGACCCTGGGGGGGACATTTTTAGAAAAGTTCGGGTGGTAAAAATGGGACCGAGCTTCGGGGGACATAAATCAGGCGATTAAAAAAAGGGAAAGCGCCTTCATCACTCCCTCCAACTCTTCATTCGCTGTAACTACACTCGTAGTAAAAAAAAAAGTTGAGACGTAAACGGCCAACGGATCCATGCAAGGGGGAAGGGGATATCCCATTTATTGGTTGGAAAGAACCTAGGTAAAAGGAGAACCGGCATAAGGCCGCTCTCTAGTATCGAACGAAGTAACGTTGATTGAGGAGGCCGAGCTCACTAGCGGTTAGAAAATGGAGGAGGTCATCAGCAGATGTCGCGTCGGCACATAAACAGGCGGGGGCGTGGGCTAGCTATTGAAAAATAGGATCTAAACGGTAAGACTTAAGAAGGAGGCCTTTGAATAATATCTTCGAGAAAGGTTCGAATCTACTCTTTGTCGTGAGCGTGCTCCCGAGATGAGGGGGGGAAAGGAAGCAAAGAGCTTTCAAAGGGACAAATGAGACCAGAAAGAGGAGAGTAGGGTCCTCGAGTCAGGGCTATTATTAATACTTCACGGGGGACTTACACCGACTTGTTTCCAAGAAGGGTCGACGAGAGCTCCCCGGGCCCACCACTAGATCGGTGAAGGAGTGGTGAGAAGGGGTCGGGCGTGTAGTTGTAGGTGATCAGCGCGTGGGGGGACTCAGTTGTCGGAACTTGCAGAGGGGGAATGGGAAATACGAGAATTCTCATGGCCCCAAGGGGGGCGCAGGTAAAAAGGGAGGCAGGATCCATAGAGGGTTGATACAAAACGTAAAATAACGCATCTTTGCCATTGATTTCTGCGGGAGTGAACTTTGGGGAGAAAAAAATCTTCTCAGGTCCAACCCAGAAATGGGCTCGAACAATATGGGGACGGAACTGAAGATTTGGCTTCGGGGGCACGGTCGGGGGGGGGGGGGGGGGGGTGGGGGGTGTGGGTGGGGGGGGGGGGGGGGGGGGGGGGGGGGGGGGGGGGGGGGGGGGGGGTGCTTCGGGGAGTTGGGTGTTTCTGGGGGCTCGCGGGTCAAAACGGACGATTGTCTGCGGACGGACGATCGATCAAGCTTGCCCTCAGACTCACCAACAACTCTAGGGAACCGCCTTGAAGAACTACGGAGAAGAAAAAGGTTCAGCGAACTGGGTTAAATGAGACGTGGCCAGCAGGTCCGAGACGCTTGTAGATCAAGGTCCACCCACAAAAAACCTGGAACCGGCTTGGAGAGAAAGAAGGCAGGTCAAGGCCGGAAACCAGGTCCGAAAAATGAAAGAAAGTAAGGGGGGAAAAGTCCTCGTTGTCTCAGAGAGAAGGTGAGGCACATTCCTTGGGGGAGCGGTGCAGTCAAACGCAGTGGCGGGCTCAAGGGGTTGATCTTTCTTCGCACACGAAGGGGGAAAAGAACTTCTGCCGGAGGGAGATGACTGAAAAAGATGTTATGTCCGCAGATACAGACGAGGGCCTCGAGAGAAGCGAAATCCTGCATCTGCAACCAGAGTCGAGGGAATAGCACAGCACAAACCGAAAGAACGGTTGTAGAAGTCCCGTGAGTAGGGCAGATAGGCGGCTTGACCTAGCAGGAGATAAGCGCCCGGTATCTTCACCTGCCGTCTGGATGCAGTAAGAGGGGACGAGAAGACGGGGGGCTCGAGATGATCAACAGAAGAGCCAGGGGGGGGTTGGTTGCTCCTAAATCCGAGCGCAAGCTAAAAAAGAAGCGGAGGGGAGAAGGGCGCTAGGGGGAATGGGGGGGGGGGGGGGGGGGGTCCGGTAGGGGGGAGGCGGTGAAAAGGGGGGGGGGGGTCTAATTGATCCGAACAGGGAGAGGGAAGGGGGCGGGGCCGAAACGAAGAAACGTCATCAGAGGATCGATGACGTCTTGGGGGATCTTGCTTGGCGGGAAGAAGGAAAGAGAGAGAAAAAGGGGATAGCAAGGGGGGGACAGTGAGAAGTTCGCGGTAGAGTGGGAGCAGAAATTCTTCATTTTTTCACCATAATTGCCAATGAGGGCTGGAGGGCGGGGAAAAGTGGCAAATGACAAGAGAGCAACCTTGGGTGGGGGGAGAGGCAGGGAAACAGGGGAAGGATTGTGCAAGCCGGAAATGAAGAACAAGGGAATAGTACAAAAGAAAGGCCTAGGGGACAAGATTGGAGGGAGAGTTTACGAAGAACTAGTCGGATCGTTCTAACAATAAAACGAACGGTCAGGAGGGGAAGGGGGGGGTTCAGAAGGGGTTGAAAAATCAACACAACCGGGGGGGCCTAGCGCGATTAAGGATAAGCCCCCTGGCTCTTTGTCCGGAACGATGGGGAAAGGGACTCTCACCAAAACGCCTGAGAGGGGAGGCCGACTCAACCGAGATGGAAGATCAGGGCAGCTTGGGGAGCGGAGCGTGTCGTAAGTCTTTATCAAATGTAGAGCGCAAGGGGTGCCGTGCATCGTCCTTTTTTGGCATCTGGGAAAAAAAGGTACATGAAGACGAGACAAGATAGACGGGTGCGCTTGGGAAAACAATAACGACAGGTCCCACCTTCTTTACTCTAAGAGTTAAGTTTCCTAAAATAATTGAACGGATGTAAGCGCCGTTGTTGGGGGGAACTAGCTCGATCCTTATTTAGGTTCTCCAAAGAAAACCATCTGGGCGCTGTCCTGGGCAGATGGCAAAAAACCACTCAGGGAAGGATTATGAAGGACGGAGAAAAGCGACGATGAAGCTAATTATCTTCTCGGGTTGTTTAAAGCGTGTCGCAGAACACGCCTAGGAAAAGGGCGGTTTTGGAGGGGAGTGGCAAAAAAAAACTTGAATGGAAAGGAAGGCATCAAAACTCCAACAACGAAGAGCGGTTCCCTCGGCAAAAAAAAAGGAAACTACCACTTCGGGGGGGGGGAGGGGAGAGAAAACAGAAGGGAAAAAAGAAAGAGATGACCGAAAGACACAAAACGAATGGGGCACGAGAAAGGTCCTGCAAAAGGACGGAGTGGGACGTTGAAGGAGTATCAGGCAGGATTAACGTAAAAGGGTTGAGTTCTACGCTCAAATCGTCGCTTTGGGCCCACTGCTCAAAACCCTAGGACTATAAGGGAGGAAGCAATTTAGAAGAACAAGAATCCCAAGGCGAGGCAAATACTGACGGGACCTACGGAGAGAGGGCTCCTGGGAATCAGTGCTCTCCTGATTCAAAAACACAACGCTTCGAATTCAGGGACGAATCAAGACGTAACGATCGTTCAACAAGATTACAAGGCACGGGGTGGGCAATCTGAGCGCTTAGAAAAGGTGGGACAATGCTTCTATAGTGGGAAGGCCGGTCCCTGCTCAGAAATTTCGTGGCCAGATGCACCAAGGAGGTGAAAAAGTCAAAGATGGCTGAAGAGAGATAACAAAGAAAAAAGCACCGAGCCGCGCCAGAAAAGCGGACAAAGAGCGATATAATGGTTCA
>Ga0179593_1421181_pt1 | contig 10334 bp, 7 predicted proteins | sample CZODoug2_1_08_16_FD_185931 | JGI IMG/M metagenome (GOLD analysis project Ga0179593, IMG submission 185931) | Vadose zone soil fungal communities from Angelo Coast Range Reserve, California, USA - CZODoug2_1_08_16fungal (PacBio error correction) | ecosystem: Environmental > Terrestrial > Soil >...
CGAGCGCTGGTTTGCGGGGAAGTATCGATGTCGACCAACGGACGGTTTTGAGCCAGAAGAAAACCAAAGAAGGACTCCCCCAAGGGAATCGCAACTCTTTCTCTTAGCCAGGAAAGAAGGGCGGAGAAAACGCCACGAAGAAAGGGCGCGGTTGTGGTAGTGGAGTTGGCAAGAAAGTCGTGGGTTGACGGGAAAAGGGGGGGAAGGGGGGTAAGTGCAGACCGTCTAGGAAGCGGGACTTTCAGCCGTCTCGAAAGGCAATCGAAAAAGGGCGGAGAGGGAAGAAAGAGGGCACATCAGCTGCCCTGTTATTGAAGGCGATACATAAGTAAATCCTAAATCAATGACGGGAGCGGAAAAAATGTTACTACGCGCATCAAGAAAGGCCGGGCACCACGACATGGGGGGGGGAGACTCACTATGGGGAAAAGCCCAAGGCGCAGTACGCTTGAGTAATGGAAAAAAATCCGGTTGAGGTCAAGTAGAAGAGGGATGGGGGTCAAAGGGCCCAGTTTGCGCGTCCTCAGGCGGCGCCAGCGCTAGCGTCGGGGCGACGAAAAAGGCGGGAACAAAAAAAGCTAAAGGCCGTAAACGCGGCGTAACGCATCGGGACCTTGCAGAAGGCCAAAAGAAGAGACTCCTTTGCGCGATCGGGCAAACCCTTGGGGAAAATCAGAGGGGGTAGCACAGGAAAAATCCAAGGTCTGATTCCATCTGAATCAGGGCGAGCTGGACCGAAAAAAACCATCTTGGGGGAGAAAGCCGAGGAGAGGGGAGAATAATCCCTCACCCGAGTGGGTCTGGAACAACATGTGGCATAATGAAATCCATCCGACTAAATTTCGAAGAAAAGCCGCAAAAAATAAGGTTTGAATGACCCGGTGACCGAATAAAGCGAAGAGTAATGAAAAAGGTGGGGACATTGGGATGCAAGAGGAGGAAAACACATCAGCGCCCTCGAAAAACATGAGAAGAGCGTCGAAAAAGAAAGGAAATCTAAAACTGCATTGGGTGGCATAAATGAGAGAGGGGAAATCATGGGCAGAACAAACCCCTAATGCCTCCTATATCCCTCTGACGCTTTTCGCCAAAAAAAAAAGGGGTATGCAGTCCGCATCACGCCCCAAAGAGCAGATTGTAAAAGGTAGGGACGATACTAGTCTGTGGAGGATCATGGGTTTCCATTCCGAATTGGGGGGTAGACGGCGAACGATGCCTGGGGCGAAGGTTTAGGGGAAAGGGCAAGAATCGCCTTTCGGGGGAGAGCGCGGACTCGGGCATGCGCACAACCGAGCCGGGCCGCGAACGAATACTGGACTGCAGGTGCCAATCGACGCTGGTCGTGACCAAATCTCAAGGGTTTAAGCCAAGGGCTCGAGAATAATCGAGGGAAACGAGTCCGGAACCTCGGATTGCATTGTTACTCGATAATCCAAGATTGAACAGTCGTGAACTTGGGGCGAGCTGGACTCCCTCTTGACAAAACGGTCCTTCAGTTATTGACCGTCGAAATGTGAATCGAAAAGCAAGGAACCTTAACCCTCAATTCTCATCGGAGAAATCCCCATTTAAAAGAGGCAAAACCATTGATAGGGGGCGCCGGTCGAGGCCTTTAAAAAGAGAAGGCCCTAAGAAATTGGCAGAGTGGTAAAATTTCCTCCTAAGGTAATCTGAAGAGGGACAGGAATTCGCGAACATCGGGGGAAAAAAACTTTTGCGCGCATCATTTTTATGCTCCTATGGAAAATCCACTTTTCCCTTCTAATGATCAGAGTCAGCGCTGCGCCGAAACGGCCCTAAACGTTGACGGTCGAATTTGTCCAGTCATACATCAAAGAAAACGAATGAATAAAGGATCAAAAAAAAGACGAAATATGGAGTGTTCCGCCCCTCGGAAAGAGCTCACGAAGAGAACGGAGCAAAGAGTCTAGCGTCGCTATAGGAGGCGTTGTCCCCCAAAAGGGGCCCCTAGGTCATGAAAAAAGGGAAACAAGAAGGTGAATTGACACGCTCAGGACGTGGTGACATCAACCAGGTTTGTTGCGTGTCGGGAAAGAAAGGACCAGGAGGAGAGAGACGCATCGAAAACCGGTGGGGACCAGAGAGAAGGGAAGTAAAATTCTGACAGAAAATTCCACCACCTCGGAAGAGAATCGAGGGGAAGCACTCCCGCGCTCGCAACGTTTCTTCTCGTACCTCCCTTAGATTTGCCCTCGACCCCCTTCTCCCCCCAACCTCGCTTCAACGATTCTACATATCACCCCGGGTAGGGAAAGGGAGAAAGGAATTGGACCGGATCAGAAAAAACAAATATGGGGAATCCAGACAGGTAGATTCGATTGCGAAGTATTTGTGAAAAAGAATAAGAGGGGAACTAGATAGAAAACAACAAAAGTGAGAAGAGGAGAGATTTACGGAGTGGCCAGGGTTCACATGCCGTGCGCAACGCGACCGGGGTAAGAAAAAGGGAGGTAAAGAGTGGGGGGGGTGGGGGGAAAAAATAATCCGTTAAGAGGGAAATCGACGGTCTCCTTCACCCGGGGCGCATGGGAAACGAGTCTTTCGGTTGGTCGCCGGGCTGCTGGCAAGCGACGGCGCAGAAATCAACGTGCGCGGGGCATTGAGGTTGGCTGTAAACGCTAGGAGGGGGGAGGGGGGGGACCTCACTGCGAAATTCACTGCCGGCGGCGGGGCCCAAACCGTGGGGACGAGATCAGCGGCTCAGAACTGGGGCTATGCGAAACAGAAATTGGCTGGCAATTGCTTTCAGTGGTTCAATAAAAGGCGGGGGAGTGGAAAATATGGCGAAAGCGATTGGTGGGCCACTGTGCGACACGCCGAATACGACGCGAGTTTGCACTTAGAAAAAGGGGCGTGCTTCGAAACCAACGAGGGCGGTGGATCGGCCATATTGGGTTCGTCGAAAGGTCAGGGGGGGGGGAGTCTGCGGTTTATGACGACATCATGATTACCGTCGTGCTATCCTTCTTTGGCAAGCGCGCCGCTTACTGAGCAGGACAGAGAAAATAGCGCAAGACGCACCTGCTCGGTGTTTTCTTCAGGACGATGTCTCAGAGGCCTTCTTAAGCTACGATTCGATCCGCGCCGGCCAGCCACGATAAACGGCCAAGGGGAAGGGGGGAAATCGAAATCACAGGCGACTCGGCCAGGGGTGACGATCGGCATGGCGGACGTCGCGGCGGGAAGCATGGAAGAATTTGTCCAGGAAAGGCGGTCGTCACGTCCATCACAGAGGCAAATCAAAAAACGAAGGGGGGGGGGGGGGGGGGGGGGTGAAAGGGGCATTTGAAGCGCGCGGCTAGCTGCCTGAGCATATCTTTGTGGATGATCGATTTACAAGTAGGGTGCATCGAGTGGCGACCTAGAAAGATCGATCGCTATCCAATTGGCGGAAAATGGTGCACTGTTGGTTTTAAAGCAAAAAGAAGCGATTGCCATGACGTCGAGCTGCGGCGGTTTGCGGGCCATGGCGGTAAAGCGGCCGCTCTTGAACCACTACCATAAAATTCAAGGAATAGGAGTGCGCCGAGAATACGGTGGCATAATAGATATCAAAGCATAAAGTTTATCGGGAAGAAAATGTACAGCCCTGGGCTCGGGGGGCTGTAGGAACGGCCCTCTTGCTCAATTTTTGAGGGTACCTGAACTCTATCCTATCGTCTATATCGAAGTTAGGAGCCCTGAGAGGGTATCGCAAAGAAAAACGGAATGCGGCCGCGCTTTCAGGTGTCAAAACTCGAGCGAATGTTGGGGAAACCAAATGGCGCAGTCTTCGAGTATTGTTTAGACAGTTGCAGTGCATAACATTGCCACGTCGGTACTCGCCGCTTTGGGGCGGCGCTAAGATCGTTACCCTTAATCGGACGGAGCTGAGAGAAAGGGCGGCGACGGTCTATGCCACAGCTTGAAAACCCTTGTCTATGATCGCGATCAAACAGGTCTGAGGACAAAAAGGACGTGGAAGACGGGCTGTGGCCGACGAAGTATCCATTAGGTCAGAAAAATTGTTTGGGCACGGGTTTAAAGGCGGAGGGCAAGGGGGTTGTACCGTCGTCCAAAAAGAAGCAACATGAAGAGAGGACGGTTGAGATACGGAGGATACAGAAAGGTTCAACCAACACGCAGGAAGCCCCGATTCTTTAGACTGCGGAGCCACGCGCGGGAGGGGAGAAGGAAGATCCTTCTGACAGCCAAGGGGAATGATGAAACAATACTTTGTATTTCACTTGAGCCTTCTGACCGGGCCGGGTCTAAAGGAAAGAAAGCAGACGTGCCCAAGGGGAATCACCATGAGGATACACCTTATCGGTGGTGACCACGGCCGCGTACGGATAATTGTCCGAGGAAGGCCGCTTCCCGCCTGCAACCATTGTCCTTAGTACTGTAATTCCGCGGTCTTCTATGAAGGAATGTCCAAATAAAGGACGAGCAAAGCTTAGCAATTAACTTAGCAGCGGGGAAATTGAATTCCTTAGGAAAAGGGGCATATGATGTAGTCTCGGCCGAAAAAGGCATGACACGAATTTTCCCAATGGCAGTCGAGGTAGCTCAAAGGAAAAAAGGGGCAGATAAAAAAGCTATTTTTTCCATATGGGGTAAAAAGTCGAATTCGAGCAGCGCCAAGTCTGGGGAAAATTAATAGGTTTGTACGGTAACAATACTTTGTGGGTATTACTTCATTGGGGCTGTCGAATGTACCTCGAACAAAATCTCAGGAACAAAAAAGAAATATGGGGATGGAAAAAAAGAGATTTCCTCGGCTGTCATTGCAGGTGCTTGAATTAGAAGACTCTGCCTGGCACGGACGGGAAGGAAAAAATATCCCGGGGCCGACTCTCTATGGGTATCTAGCATCTAAATTAAGCCATTTCCCAAGGAATGCAACGGGCAAAAATGCAAGACCACATCATCGGTATTGTGTCGAATCAAACAAATTCCACAAACAGGAAAGCTACTGGAAGGAAAAAACCCCACGACACTGAAAGGAGCAAAAATTGGTGGGGCGGGCGTAGAATCTCGTAACGTCGAAAATTCTAAAAGGGTGGAGGAATGTCCTCAATTGCGAGTTTTTACAGTGCTTACGAAGGCAGTTCTCTACTGAGGGATATACTGGCGCTTTGGGGACGTTATTTATTTTAAGAGGTTTCGCATGAAAGGGCAAAGATTTTGGGGTAGGCGATGCGGGCGCTAAATCCTAGAGCATCGAAATGAGAAACTCTATTGGGTAAGTAAGAAGTTCCCAAGTGGAGAGACAGCGGATCGACGTCAGCAGGGTCGACCTATATAACCTGGCACAGGGGGGGAAGATACCTCCCCGCACAAGGGTGGGGGCAACCAGGGAAAAAAAGGGGAGTGAAAAAGGGAGAGATTAGGTCCCTGGCGAAACAACCTGGCGACGTTTTGTGTTCACTTGGAAAGGGCAGCGGGCACCGACTACGCGCCCCGCCGAGGCGGTAAAGAACGAAAACAATGGGGGGAAGTGACTGGAGACTGGGGGTGACGATGAAGTCCCTCCTACCGTGACCCCGATGACCGAGGGAGAGAAGAAGAAGCAGAGGGATATGGTGTGTGAGGTCAGTTTCCCTCGGCATTTTCAATGCTCGGCTTCAAAACAGGGCAAAGTCGATCAACCGTGTGGAAGGCGTAGGAGGGAGTCCGGCCTGAAAATTGCGGTGCTGGCGAATGTCAACGCTATCTCTTCTCGCCGAGAGCGCAAGAAAAGCTTTATAGACCAAAGGGCGGGGGCGCAAAAAAATACGATCAATTCGAGATGGACCGCCGCGCGTTGGAGGGGGGAAAAACAAAGGGGTGAGGGAAGAGACAAAGGAGCTAGATGCAGGTTTTATGAATGCCTAAAAAAAGCGCCGGCGATCCACCTCGGAGAAGGGGGGGTCGTATGGACGGGTGAGAAGAAAAATTGATAAGGCCCAGCGGTGCGGGGCGAAATCTAAAAGAAGATCGTGAATGGCGGGGACATCAGGCGCCCACTATGGATGGGCGCCGACTCAGTCTATCAGACTTGCCAGTATCACAAAAAGGGTTGAAAAGAGGCCCCAGAGTGGTAACCAAACCCAACAATACAACGAAGGAGAGCGACCCGGCCATGAGAACCGGGGGGTCGCGGTAGGGAGATCTGGAAGTCGCTGAACGTCGGAACACCCAGCGCCCAGAAAAAGGGGCACACGGGGAGTGGTCTCTGAACTTCTTTAAAAGGGCCGGGCTAAAACCTTTAACCCAGTGCATCGCAAAAAGGAAAAAGTCTGTTGACGCGCCTAGAGTCGACAAATGCCACCGCCCTCGGGCCCCAAAATGCCGGAGGGATAAGGGGAAGCAACCTTTAGCGGTTAAGAGTCGAGCTGCCGAGATCCCGTGTGCTCGAACTTAAAAAGAAAGTAATCGATGGGTTCGAGGGGGGAGAATCTAGCTTGAAGCCTAACCTCTCAACCCAAACTTCCTGAATGCGAAACCTAACCAAAGAATAAAGGCCGTTCGCCCAGGTCCAAAAGGCAAGAGTAAATCAATGCGAGTTGAAAAAAACGGCTGAAAACAGCAGGATGTCAACATTCGCCTTTTGGACATGATCTCGACTAGGCGGCGAGGAGGCAGATGAAAAAGTGTATGTCTTTCAAGAGACCCTCTCACGAGGGCAGCCGGGACTCTACGACTTAGGGTTAATGGTGGGGAGCAAAAACATGACGACGAAATGTGGGGGCACATGGGCAGCTGGTGGAAGGGTCCTTCCTTTAAATGCCAGCCCTTCCTATTGGACAAAGGGATAGGGCAAATGTCGAGCCCATATCGAGGGCACGCCGCGGGAGGCCATACAGAAGGACGGAAGCAGCCGACGACATATCTTTCAAACAAACCCTGAGCGCAGGTAGCGCGTTGTAACTGCGAGAACGAGCCAACGCCGTCCTGGGGGGACCCGCAGAAAAAGAGCCATAAGTTGGACAAGCCGTCCAAAGTTATCCTAAAACCAGTCAGCTTGGAGAGGGAGCCCGTAACAGGACCTGTCGTGCCGGAAACTAAAAACCCAGAAGGGGGCGGGGGTTGTGAGCCGTAGTGGCGAAACATTTGGTTAAAACAGTGGAATCCTGTTGGACCTGTTGTAAGTTGACGCTTAGCCGAGACGAAAAAGAGGCCCTCTCGCCAGAAGCGGCATTGACGGCGGCAGGAATAATGTGCCGTCTCGGGAATTGCATTTACGCGCGTCAAACTCACAAAAACTCCCGGTCAAAAAGGGGAAGGCGGGCGCGGGGGTGCGCAGCCACCCCCCCCCAAACGAAGAAAAATCACTGCGCTGCCCAGTGCCACAAGGCATTGGGCCCGACTAATGGTGAACGACCACGGAAAGTAAAAGTTCCTTGATGCGAAACGTTGGCAGCTTTATATTAATGGTTCACTCAATCAGACGCCGAGAAGAGGCAAGCGAAAAAAATCGTCGCGCGTGCAGACCCAGCGGACGCACGAAATCTAATTCAGTAATTCTACACGTCATCGGGTCCCTTCGATTCTCAATCAGAGCAGTGTTGACGGGATAAAGAGGGGTAAACAGGGGACAGCCGGATGTAATAGCCGAAATACCGTCTGATAAAGAAAGCTTATCATTTCTCTGTCGGCACCGAGAAAGTACAGGTTTGTGGAGAGGACCCGCAAAATGATAGATTAATCCTCGACCGCATTTTTTCAGGCCCAGCGGGGATAACAGGGCCCTAATCCAGGTGAGATAAGCAACTACAATAAGTTGGTCTAATATACTGACCGCGACCTGTCTCCTTAAGACGTCTCAAGTGGTTAACTGTAGAATTGTAGTCCTAATGGGGGTAAAAACCGCGATTCAGGCCTACAAGGCCAGAAAAAGTGGCGCCACCTACGCTGGCCCCCGCCGATCCATAACTTTCATTCAAGTCTTTTTCAGGTCGCGGGAAGTCCAAGAGCAGGGGATCGATCCTCGGGGCGGTACGACCCGTTCTCTGTTAAAAACCAATGAGGAAAAACCGTTGATGCAGACCCATCAAAAAACCCGAGGATGTCTGCTGGGGAAAAAAAAGAAAAGCTGACCTTTTGGGGAAGTCGAAAAAGTGTGGGGATCCCATGCGGGGGTTTTTTTCTCTCTACGCTACTTTTTTTCCTTTTTGGTAGGCAGATTCAAAAGGGCAGGCCGGGTAGGATGTCCCGAGCGAACATGGCCAAAACAATCGACTCGCGTCATGCAATCGCGACGGTTAGGTTGGGCGAAAAAAAAAAGCGCACGGGGGTTATGCCGCCGGGGGGCAGAGGGAGATCAAATTCCGCGGGGGGAGGCACAACACAGCCTTATCGTCCATCACAACATCGAGGGGAAGAAAGGGAAGGCAAGCCCAAACCCAAAGGGGCCTCTCCTTCGTGGAATTTCTGGAAGGAGGCCGGGTGTATAAAAAAGCAAGACGAAAGGAAAAAAGTGTTGACTCAGATTTCTCGAACCCCAGTCCTCTCTTCAAAAAGTAAAAGATTTCTCCTTGAGAGGTAGGTCTGATGCCCGGCCCTTGGCAGCTTCGTGTGAGAACGAGGATCGAATCTGCAGGCCTCGAGAAACATCGATTAAAAAAAAAAAATTTTTCACGAAAGCAGGAAACGTTTAATGGGCGCGAGGCAGCCGCCCGAGGTAACCGGAAAATGCATTACCAAGAACGGCATACGGTAGAACCTGTTTCGGGGCAAAGTACAGCACACGGGGGGCGAGAAAAAAAAACAAATATCCCTCCACCTACATCGAGGAGATCCAAAGAAACGAATCGCTGTCGAGCGTTGCTTAAGGTTTCTGGGGTGGGGACGGCAAACGGTAAATCGGGCTCATTCGATAGGGGGACGGTCATTTCTAAAAAAAAAAGATCAAGCAGTTTTTCGAACCAGTGGGGCTGAGTGAGAATAAACAGGAGAGGCGACGGAAAGCGTGCACACACTTTTTTCCAGCTAAAGCAGGTACGGGGTAAGCAGAGGATGCACCACCGCAATACGTCCCCCAAACTCAAGCGAGGGCGAAGGGGCCTGATGGCGAAGGAAGAATGGAAAAGAAGACGGCGACAAAACCAACGTCGCCCGCGAATGGGGAAGAGAAGGGGGACGCAAGGTGACAAGGGTGAACCGATCAAAAAAACCAAAGAATGGAAGCCGAAAGTCACCCTCTGAGTTGTGGCAGGCAAGGGCAGGGGTTGAAAAAAAAAAAAAGAAAGACAGATGTGGGGGAAAGATAGATGACCTCACGCAACGGAGGAGAAGGAAAGGAGAGAGGTCCTCGGCTGAACTGGTTAACATGCCTCGCACGCGATGGGTTCTGAATTGGGAGGTCAGGAATAGTGTGGGTTGGGGACTGAATCTAGGGGACTCCTGCACAGAGAGACTGTCAAATAGGGGAGAGGGCGGGTGTGGAGCCTGGGGCGTCTGAATGAGTATAACGAGAACTTGTGCCAGGTAAGGGGTAGGGGTTGCTGTACCCATATTAAGGTGCGGTGGCCGCGTCTGGACTACTTACTGAGGAACGCGGGGAAGACCAAACCGTGTTCACAGAAAAACTCTCTCCTGTGGGCTGCAGCAAGGGGGTATGGTTCAAAAAAGAGGATCAGGAAGGGTTGCAATCTAAGCGGGTCTTAATATTGAGGACCGATTTGGTGCCATGCGGTACAAAAAAGGCCGCCACAGCTAACGCTCGGAAATTTGGCGGAGGATCGTAGGCTCTCCTCGAGGGCTTTTAACTTGAATATTGGTTTCGTGCGCTGTCGTTGATCGAAAGAAGGGGAGGTGATGGGAGGAAACGAAAAGACCGGGGAGAGTCGGGGCACATGATTGTCATCCGCTGCTCAGGAAGCAACGCCACTGTGGGGCAGCGCGATAGGGCTGGGGGGGGAAAAAGGGGGCCTTTAAGGAGCGAGTCTCGGGAAGTCTAAAAGTCAATTTCTCGGCGCCATCCCGAATCAAGGTGCGGTCAGACGAAGCATCGCAGGGAGAACATCGCCCCAAAGGTTTGGGAAAGGGGGTCGGCATGGGCAGGGAGTCTCGAGATGCCATGGCCCGTCTTCCTGGAACACGGCGAAGGCAAATAGGAGATGTGTGGGAAGGGGGACGCTTTAACGCAAGAAAGAAAAGCTGAAAGAAACGTTGATCACGTACATAAGGGCGTCGGGGGAACGACAAGGGGGGGGAATAGACAGCGAACTGGAAAAATTCAAATTTTGGTTGTGTGTCCGGACAGAAGTTAGATGGAAACTAACTGAGAAGGCATCGGGCGTGTTTCTCTCCAATTGCCGCTCGACAAGCTCGCGTCCAAATTCCTAACT
>Ga0179593_1423180_pt1 | contig 10334 bp, 8 predicted proteins | sample CZODoug2_1_08_16_FD_185931 | JGI IMG/M metagenome (GOLD analysis project Ga0179593, IMG submission 185931) | Vadose zone soil fungal communities from Angelo Coast Range Reserve, California, USA - CZODoug2_1_08_16fungal (PacBio error correction) | ecosystem: Environmental > Terrestrial > Soil >...
GCAGCGGGGGGGAAAAGAAGGAGCTGGCCAAAAGATTTAATCTTTTGAACTACTATGAAAACCGCAGGCGGAAAAACCCCTCCAGGGAAAGAGAGTCCGAGACACCAGTAACAAAGTGCGAACCAGAAACAAATGCATCAAGTCATATGGAGTGGGGGGGGGGGGGGAAAAATATCAAAAAAATTGAGGCGACGTCCCTGACGGAAGGTCAGGATAAACTTCAATTGGGGGGCGAAATCGCTCTGTGAAAGAACTGGGAGGGACGCCTTCTATGGGGGGAAAGAGAACTTCGATGAAGCCATCAAACATTCCGAGGGGAGTCGAAAAAGATTAAGACAAGAAACACGCGAGGAAACTCAAGAGTCTCAGGAATAAACACAGGAAAGGTGGTAAAGAGAGGGAACCACAAGGGCCCCATTTGGGGGGGCGGGGGAATCATAAAGGACCTCTCTACGAAGACGTCATCGATTAGACGGAGGAAGATTCGCGACTATACATTCTGGGTTGAGGAAGAAAAAAGCATGAAAAAACAAGCTGACTACAAGAGAAGCAGTCTTTCTTCTAGCTTCAGGAAAAGAGACGGACAATACATAGATGAGAAGTCGCCGGGCAGGGGGAAGGGAACGGTGGATCTCTTGGGAAAGAGGAACACGATGGTCGAGAGGACTACTAGGAAAGGGCTATCGTAAAGAAGGACGGATCTCTGGGGGAGAAATAAAAGGACTTGTCAAGACAAAGAAAGACAGTTAGTACGATCTGGGGTCAAGAGAGTGAGTGGATTATCGAAGTGAAAGAGAAAATCGGAAAGTAAGATGAAAAGAGGCAGCGGGCGTGCCAAAAAGTTCGGGACTGCCGCGCGAAAACAGGGGTTCAAAAGACAAGGGGTCAAGGGAGAGAAAAAACTGCAAGGTTGAGATACCGTGTAAGAGCGTCGAGGTCACAGGAAAGGGACGAACGGGTAGAAAGAGAAGAATTGAAAGCACGCGTGAACGCCGGCTCTTCTCACTGTTAAAGGGGGACCATGGCGGTACCATAGGAAGTTTACAAAACGTCAGGAAAGATTGCGGTGTCAGACAATCACCGCTTTAATCAAAGAGTTCGGGTTCTAGACATGAAGTAAGGGGAGGAGGAACGGACGGTGGACATCGGAAGTTGGTAGAAGATGGGAGTACAGGAACAGCATGAACAGAGGACCGATTCCGGGGAAAAAAACAGGAGGGTCCAAAAGTGGTTGGGGGCCCAAAAAGCAAAATGCTGTAAGCCAAAAAAAGGAAACGGTCGTGGAAAGGTCAGAAAGTTGAGGGCAGTCCAGAAAGAATAAAAATAAAAAGAAAAAATGTCAAGTCAAAATAAAACGGCATCGAAACGAGGAAAAATATAAAAATAAGGGAGGTGGAAATTGCGAAGGACGTGGGTACGGGAACAAGCGAAAGAGGAGAGCAGCTCTAGGGAAACTGGCAATATCAACGACATCGGCAAGAAAAAATTGCCGACGGGCGTACACGGGCGAAGGGCGAACGGAATGTGAAGGTCAGGAATGTACATGTTGAAGTTGAAAACGTTGGCTAAACTTCTGCCAGTCCCTTGGTAGGACCGGAACACTGGTCACAACCCATCAGCCTGGGGGGGGACGGCAAAAAAGAAATGCGTAGGGAAAAAACTCTTCTCAGAATTAATGGGTGGGGGAAATAAAAGGGACTAATAGTAAAACTACATAAGATGCTCACCGTCAAGTAAGGAAACTTCAACGAGGAAGAAAATGGCCCTAAAGGGAAGGAGACAAACCACGAATAAAGCCGATGAAGGTCGTTAAGGGCTGTTGCAATTAAGAATTTAAATGAAACATACAGACCGGAACTCAATCCCACCGAGGGGAAAAAGAGATGAGGGAGATGGGGGAGGATTAACGTCTTTGAACCAATAAAGGGAACGACTAAGTCAGGCAGCGAAAAAGGGATTTTGACGTCCAGAGAGAGAAGGGGTACAAACGTAAAAAGGGGCGTGAGTTCAGACTTACGGATCTCGGCAAGGGGTCGCGGACGAAGGAAAGGAGGGACCGCCCAACTGACAAACAAATCAGTGAAAAAAAAAGAAGATGTGAAGGGCAACAAAAAAATGCTGACCAAGCTGTAACTCCTAGGAATCATCTGGGGCGTCGCCAAGTGTCAACTTCAACAGAAGGGGAAGCCAAGGTAAAGAAAAAGAACTGGGGCGACGCAGGGGAAAAAACCAGTGTTCCATTGTAATTGCCGTAAGGCACAGAAAGGCGAAGAAAAGGTAGTGAGAAACCATCGGAAGAGACTGGGTCGAAACAACCAGGGTCGCAAAATCCGGAACTACCAAAAAGGGGATTGAGGAAGTCGAAAACTGAGGAGTCGGGAGCGGGTACTGAAGGCCGGCAGGAGGAAAAAGGTTTGCAGGGGGATGCAATAAACGAGAGGGGAAGGACACGCAGGGCAAGTGCAAATAAAATTCAAAGCATCTTTGCAGGGATCTGGGGGGGAGACCAACAACTTGCGGAGCAACAGTTGGGTTTAAAAAGCTGTCCGGATGACAAGGAGAAAGGGGGTAAACGCAAAAAAAAAAAAGGACCACAGGAGTCCTCCGCCCGGTATCTAAGCCCTCGTACCGCAAGGGATAGCCATTGGGACGGGCTGCCCGCCATCTGGAGCCGGCGGGGAAAAGGAAGAGGGACCGGAATTTGAAACACCAAGGAAAAACCCTCGCCAGATCGGCTCAAAGCAAGTTCAAAGTCTTAATTAAGAGCAAGAAGGGAGGAAACCTTAGACCTACTGAAACAAGGCCCAACTTCGTCAGGGACTATTCGGACTGGGGGAGAGGGAGAGCGTCACCCTGGGGTGTCAGCGGCACGCCGAAAAGGGAAACTTTCACAATAAAAGGAGATATCCGATTTCATCTTCGGCGTCCCGCGAGCGATCTGGGGGAGGGAGAGACTTCCACTCCCGCGCTGGGAAAAACGCCAGAAAAAAGACTGGAGCGCAAGTCCTTGGGGACCCGAGAGAGCTAGCCGGAGCTGTGCCGGGCGACGCGAGTCCCAGGGCTCAACAAACGCGGTTAAGAGCGAACGAGGGGGGAAAAACTTCCATGCCAGGGAGGGGGGAAACGAACATAGTGGCAACTCCGACGCCTGAAAGCACTAATCGCGCATCACGAATCAAAAGAAAACCGGAGGAAAAAACTCCCCTGGGAATTGAAAAAAAAGTAAACGCGCACTGAGGGAGCAAGGGGGAAGAATGAGATGAAACCAGCTTGTACGTTGGGCCATTGCGGAGTAGAAAAAATTTGGGTAAGTCTTCCGGGGGGACTAAAGGGAACAAAAAAAAAACAAAACAAGTTTTTGTGGGGGGGGAACGCCCCGCAGTGAGTTTCCTCTATTGGAGGTCGTAAGATTCACAGACAAGCATTCGGTTAATCCGTGGTAGAAGGGGAACGACATGAGAAAAAGTTCGGCAGCGGGGGGCGAACGAAGAAGAAAAACCAGAAGTTACTCGAGAGGGAGGAGGAGATTCAACACGGGCCTCTTATTGGGAGTGGGAGGGGGCGAACGCGGGAAAAAGTGTGAGGTATCCGGTTCAAAAGGGGGGTCATAGACTTTCACGTACACGATTCGTGCGAAAAATCGAAGGAGTCCACGCTGACACGGAAAAAAACAAAAGAGAGGGGAGAATCAGCCGCACGTCGATGCCTCATAGGTTAAAAGGGAACGCTAGGAAACAACAGGACGGAGAAAACCACGTGACATCTATCCGGAGAAAAACAAGTCACGCTTGAAGCACACCTGCAAAATCCGGACGTTTGGGAGAACGAGGGCAACATCAAGCGCGGAGGAAGATTTCCGAGTCCTCGAAGGGGAGTTCGAAAGGGCAAGTGCGTCAAAGAAAGAGAGTGGAACGTCTAACCAACTTCGACGCCAGCTCATCTCCGAGCGGGGAGGGGCGAGGAATACCGCTTCAACGAAAAATAAAAAAAAGAGGAACACAGGGAGTCGCTACTAAAAAAAGGGGGGGAAGAGGTTGCCTAATCCATGGGGGGGGGGAGAAACGACCGGGGTATCTCTACTTCAAAAATCGCATTCATAAGGAAGAATTGCGCCTCCTTCGAAAGTCGGTTAGGAAATACGAGGATAGACCGCGCGAATGGAAGGGGACTTAGGAAACGAGGGCTTCTGGAGAGACACATCGATTCAATTTCCGGCAAGGCAGGACAACGGTGGATAAATTGAGCTAAGGTACAAACCGCGATGGGGAGAATAGAGGGAGAGGGCAAAAAACGACGGGAGACGTGTCCGAAAAGAAGGGCAAACTCAGAAGACTTGATTACGAAAAGGGGGCCACAAAGATTTGAATGAATCGGGGAAAGATGGAACGCCAGAAGCGGGACCATAAAAGGGGAAATCGCAGACTGCGGAGAAGCGTACCGGCCAATAATCGTCAGGCTCTAAATTGGGGGGGGGACTCTAAAACCTAGAGAAATGCGCATTGGGGGGGACTTTATCGTCTGAAGGGTCAAAGCAGACGTCTATAAGCGTTGGCGAGGGGGGGGCGAAGAACTGGGCTGGGATCTGGGGGGTGCTCAAGAGGGGCAGGGGAAAACTGGGAAATCGGCTGTTTCCACACCGGGAAAAGAGGAAACCAAAAGCACAATGGCGGAGCTACAAATCTTGCCGGTGAGGGGACAAAACGGGAAATGGTCTGAAACGCATGAAAGACGGAATGGAAAAAAAGAAGCGGAAAGAAAAAGAGCAGGGACATATTCTGGAAACACAGGCTGGCCTCAAATGTGGGGGACGCCAAGAGCGGCAAGATGCTGTAAGGAAAATAGAAAGTGTTGGCGGGTTGGTCCATAAAAAAACAGGCAAAAGGAGCTCAGAGCGCGCCGGCAGCGAACTTCGAACAATCTAAAGAATTAGTCCGATGCGACCGGGTTTGACAGGTCTATCCAAGAGAAGAGAAGGGGGATGAGGGACTGAAGGCTCGGCCGACATCGTGGCACAAGGGAAAAAACGGGAACGAAAAGGAACTCGAAAGGCCGTTGACCCGGGGGGCAGAGAAATGTGAAATTTGACTCGACAAAGGCATGGGGCAGTGAACATACTCGTTGGAACCAAAAGTTAAGCCGGGGGGGCGCACGGCACAATTACGGTGAAAAAGGAGGGGATATGTTTGGCAGCGAGAAGCAGAAAACAGGAGCACCTTGCGGATATGCTACACAGTCCGAAAAGCAAAGAAGTACGCAGAGGGTCAAGGGGTAGGAGAAGGGTCGAAGGGCCACCACGATTATGGCGGTCAGGTGAAGGGGGGGGGAAGTGGGGGAAATACCTCCTTCCATGCATCAACTCGAACTCAAGCTAAGAAAAAAAACAACAAAGGAAAAGAGAGGAGGGGGGTCGGGGGATGCTAGGAACGTAGGCGTGAAACGAAGGAAAAAACACGTCACAATGCATTATTGCACACGTCGACGAAGCTTGTTACATCTGGTTGGACGGCGTCAGGCTTGGGGGAAATCCGGAGGGTAAGCCGAAACCCCGAGCGGGACAAAAATTCCTCTCGCCGAAGCGTTGACGAAGGGGTGCCTTACCGCCATCGAAGTGACTCAAGAAGGTAAGGAATGGACGGGGGGGACATGCATCTTGTCCGACAAAGTGGGCCAACTTCACTGTACAAAGCAAACACCGCCGGGGCTTCTCAGAACGAAAAAAATAAAGGCAAGGGGGAGGGCCTATGGCGGGAAGAGTCAAAAAAGGAATTCTTCTCTCCGCACTATGCGAACCAGGCGTCAAATCGACGCCCTTCCGGAAGAGGGGAGGGAAGGGCGCCAGCATTGAGGGAAGGCTGAAGGAGGCCACCAGTTTGTCGTTTTGAAAAAATGCGCAAGAAAGACCGGGGGCATTTAACAATCTTGCCGAAAGGGGAACCCCGAAACCCGAAGCCAAACAGTGGGGAAAGAATATTGAAGAGGGGGGCAGCGCTAAAGCGACCCAAGGATTAAAAAAAGATGCAACCGGCGAAAAAAAAAACAGTACGGCAGTCTAGAAAAAAGTAGGAGGCACTAAATGTTGGGAATGTCGCCAAAACCAGCGGGGTCGCCAGTTGCAAGGACCATAAGCGGGGGTAAAAAGGACCCAAGATTGAACTCAAAATAACATAGCGTTCCAAATGGGATGGCTCCGCTGCTATAAGAACTGAGATGACTGTAAAATTGGGAGCTGAAAAGGCAGCAACTCAACAAAAATCAGTGGTAAAGAAATTCGGACAGTGACCCAAACTGGGGGTTTTTTGGGGGTTTGGAAAGACGCAGATCCGAAAAGGTAGAGCGAAAACTAAAAAAGAGACGAGGTCAGCGAGTCGAACAGGCGGCATCTAAGTCGATCACAACAACGCTCGTCAAAAAAGGAGAAACGAGGATCGGGTCTGCAGGACCCGCATCAAAGAAGGGCAACGCTGCGTCCTGCCAAAAAAACCGGTGAAACCAGAACATAGAAGAATAAAGGGAAGTCCAGGCCCAAACGATGCTTGGAAAAAGCCTAAAGCCTTCTAGCTCTGAAGAATCAGAGGGAGATTAAAGAAAAAGGGTCTCATTGCGGAGGTGCCGGAACCACAGAAAGGACGAGGGGGCGAAAAAAAAGTGGCAGGCCGATGAATACCAAGGAGGGCGAGCGGGGGCCGGGGGGGGGAGGGTTCGCCAACCCGGGGATGTCGCGTTGAAGACTAGACGCCAACTTTAGTGGGAAAAACGCGACGAAGTTCACTACGATGGGGGTAAAAAGTTAAGCGGTCATTCAGCAAACGCGCGTGAGGGCCTCGAAGGGAATTCCCCGGGAGGAAAAAAGGAGAAAACATTCATCCCCGTCGCCGATACAGTCTGACCGTCGGAAAGGAAAGGGGGGGAAAAGGGTCACAACACTGCCGGAGATGGAAGTTTGCGGGTTAGAACGCGTGTACTGGGGTGAAGAGGATAGGCCGTGAATTCACGTTCACCATACCAAAAAGGGCATCAAACGGTCCAGCCTAATCACAACCAACGGATGAGATGAAAAAGGGAAGCGTGGACTCAGAAATGAAGAAAAAAGGGGGGGGGAAAAAAAAGACGATAAAAACGAAAAGACCCGGATTAAATCAAACATTACAACGCATTCGAACAACACCGCATCATCAGGGCCTTGGAAGGAACAATCAAGCAGGGAAAGTCCTGTAAGGGGGAAGTAGAAAAGAAAGGCTCACTACGCGACTGGGACAGAGTGATGAAAACGTGGAACCGAACGGACTAAACTCGGAGGGAAGAAAATATCGAATGCTGGTCGAGGAATAAAAAGGAAACGACAATAAAAACTCGAGGCCAAAAAATACAGAGAAACACGAAGTGGGTGAAAAAGAGCAAAGAGAAAAAAAACATGGGAGACTCGCCCTGCACAGCAAGAGCACAGGCGAGAGTTGAGCCAGGAAAAGAGGGGCAAGGTCACAACGAAGAGAAGAAAACAAGCGTACCCGAAATAAGGCGTCTTAGAGAGAATTCGAAGGTGACCACCTCATGCAAAAAGAGTGCCAAAGGAATGACGGCCACGTGAGGCAAAATCGTCAAAAACCCTGATGGGGCTATAAAGGAAAAAAAAAAGCCTTGCCGGGATCGCAGGGGTCCGAGGAAATCAGGGCCCGGTAGAAGAGGGGGCATCGAGCGGAAGACACGACAGAGGGGGAAATAGACTGAATGAGGAAAAAATCGCAAGTTCCAGGCAAAAGTCGAAGAACATTGAGCCAGCTTTCAAGACAGAGACAAAAGCGTGTAGAACGGAGAGCGGCTGAGTCAGCAGAAAAAAAAAGAAGCGGGGCAGGGAAAAGAGAAGAATGCGAATATCGGGGAGCAGCTGCCACTGCGTGAAAGAAGGAAAGGGTAAAGGCGGTCGCGAGGTTCCATCCCGGCAAAAAAAGGGAGGGGAATGGGGGGGGGGAGCAACACAGGGGAGAGAGACAAAAAAGGCCGGGCATCAAAAACGGAATGGCGGGAAAGGAACGCCGGGGGAAAGGGGGTCTTGAACACGGAGGGCTGACCTTCTCGACCTAAGAGGAAGGTGGAAAAACAACAGGCTGGCGAAAAAGGGGGGGGGGAAAAAAAGCAAAAGAGAAAAAAGGAAAACCCATACGGCGTGAATTGCGCAATTTGATGGCCATTCTAACAAGAAAAAATGTTGGGGGGGAAAAGGGACTTCAATCCATGAGAAAAAAGAAGCCTATAAAAATCGCCAGCAAACCAAGAAGAAGTCAGTTTCGAAGAAGTTAAACGATCAAGAATATAAAAGAACGAGGGGAAAAGTCTGGGGATCGAAGGGGGGCAAGGGGGAAAAAACCTTTCAACAAAGTGACCTGGGCTGCAGTTCTAAACCGTGCATGTTACCGTGGCTACGGAAGTTGAAAATTGTTCCGAAGAATCAAGGAAAAGAAAAAAGGGACGACACCACAAAACAGCGGGAAACCAACACCAAGAAACCAAGAGAAAAAGGTCAGCAGAATTGTTGACTAGCATACTGCGCCGGGGAAAAAAAAAGTGCATGAAAGACACCGTCAGTCCCAAATACTAAGGAAGAGGGAAAAGTTATCCCCCACCGAAAATGAATCCAGGGCCGGAGTGACGTTCTTGGTCAGGAAGACGTTTCCCGAAATCAACATCGAACTCAGCGAAAAAGTCAAACAAAAAAAGAGGAAAGAGAGGAGAGGGAGGGAGGTTGATGGAGGGGCCTGGGGGGACGCAAGACATCCGACAGCGTTCATTTCGTTGTTACAGGGAAAACAACGAAGTACAATAGGCGACTCAGGTCGTAGGAAAGGGAAGGGGAGGCTCTCCTAAGGTGTACGCGGCAACGTATGCGTATAGAGAACCAGTCAAAAAAAATTGAGCGAATAAGCCCGGCGGCGGGTTGAAAAAAACTCAAAAAGGTGACGGGCATGCATCTGGTTGAGGAACAAAGGTGTCAACGGAAACGTGGGGCAAACGAAACGGGGGAAGGGAGAACACTCCAGGAAAAAGGCAGGTTCTGCCCGAAAGGCATATAGCAACCAGACGAAATAAAATGGACTCTCTTCGCTCGAAAGACGTCGAACAAGACGGCGCCATCGAAAAACTCTTGAGGCGGTTCAGAGGACCGGGGAGGAGAAACAGGCTTGAGAACAAAAAAAAGCCAGTTTGTAACTGGCCCAACTACAAAAACGAAGGGAAGAAACGGCTTCACGATGGAAGAGTTGGTCGCAAAACCCAGGGCGGCCCGCAGGTGGGGTTGTCCAAAGAAAAATGCACTAGAAGGGCAAAAAAGCGTAGTCACAATATTGTCCCCGGAGGAAGGGAAACAGCGGGCTCAAAGACAAGGGGCAGAAAGGAGGAGATCACGCCCGGATGCTGAAACCCATCATTGTAAAAGGGGGACAAGCCCTTTGACCGCGAACTTGACCAGAAACGCCCGCGCAGAAAACAGCATGAGACTTCGGAAGGACTGCTATAAAAGGGGGAAGGTCCGCGGCCCTTAGAAAAGCTAAAGAACACGGGAATACACTGCAAAAAAAATCAACGGGCATCGAAAAAAAGTTCGCGCGGCAGCGGGGGGTAAAAGTCCCCTCTGAAAGAAAGAGGAAATTCACAAAGCGCTTCGAGACTTGCACCTCCACACGAGGAACATATCGTCAACAAACCAAGGGGACTGAACAGAAGCTGACCCAGAGAGAGAAGCCTTTCGGAGCCAGGAACACTTCTAAGGAACCCATGCGGGGGAAAGCGAACATCGAACGTGCAACCTGAAACAGCAGGGCCGGGACGAAAACTAGCCGAAATAAAAAACACTTCTCTTCCGCGTCAGCAGGTCGGACAAATCAGGAGAAGGTCCCACCATAAGCTACCGGCCGGTCGTCGCCGAGGAAGTAAGCCAACTGTAAAATGGGGGAGAAAGGTGGAAAGGGCAACAGGGGAGGTCAGGGCGGTGAGGCGACGGACCCAACGCAAATTAACCGCGACGCAGGTAACGGGGGGGTGTCGGAAGGGCCGCAAATTAAAGCGAACAGCGCACGATGAGGAAGGGAGTTCCTCGAAGGGTTGTTATCACACAGGGCATGAATGCCAGTCTGGAAAAGCGCGATTTCGCAAAGGAAAGGGGACGACGGACCCGGAAAGGGGGCCCGGCGGGAGGGGCAGCTCCGGATTCAAAAAACGTCTGATTGATGCAGGTTAAAAAGTTGCAAGAAAAAGTGAGGAGCGGGAGAGAGGCTACGCCGGTTTCGAGGGGTTTCTCGAGGGAAAAAAGTCAACGAGCGTGAGAACGAGTCCCAAAGGTCCAG
>Ga0179593_1447009_pt1 | contig 10334 bp, 9 predicted proteins | sample CZODoug2_1_08_16_FD_185931 | JGI IMG/M metagenome (GOLD analysis project Ga0179593, IMG submission 185931) | Vadose zone soil fungal communities from Angelo Coast Range Reserve, California, USA - CZODoug2_1_08_16fungal (PacBio error correction) | ecosystem: Environmental > Terrestrial > Soil >...
AAGCGTCACCAGCAAAATTGAGTAAAGGGAGAATGTTATCGCCGAAAAAGAACGGCAACACGCGGAGGATAAGAAGATCACAACGCGAAAAAAAAAGGGGAAAAAGGGAAAAAAGGCCCTCATCAACCTGAGGCGCGTATGTGTGGAAGGGGGAGATGTTGGGCACGACAAAAGGCTAACGTAAAAAAAAAAGCGATCACAACGAAAATATAAGCATCGATCCGCGAGAAAAAAGATAAAGAGCCGGCATGGGTACGGACTCAGGATTAGGCATTGAACACCCTCAAAAAAACGGAAAAGTGCTCGCCGGGCGGAATAAGTGAAAAAACTCTAACCCACCGAAACGTGGGCTCTGGAAGGTTGATTCGCGTCGTCAAAAGAGCGTGAGAGGGGAAAAGGGAATGGAGAAGCCGAGAAAGACGAACGTGCACGTAGGGTCGGAAGAACGCAGGGGGGAACTATTTTCGTTGGGGATCGAGAGCGGCACACGGCGACTTCCACCTGGGCCAACGATACGAAAAAGTGCTCATCCCAAGACAGTAAGTCTAGGCCCAGGCACCCGAGAACCGCCAGGGAAAAATTTAAGGACGAAAAACCAGACTACGACTGGATTCAGCGACGTCTGTAGAACAGTCAAGGAAGCGAAAGGACCGCGTCAGGAAAGCTCGGGGGAACAAAAAAAACCGAGGGTCATGAGGGGCGAGCGCGACGGGAAAGACCGGTTAAAAACTCCGGGTCATGGATACAAATGAAAAACGTGAATGGTGAGCAAAACCAAAGCGAGGATACCAAGCTCAATCAAATCAAAAAGGGAATTGAGTACCGGTAGTCGGTAGGGAAAACACTCCAGGAAGGAGAAAGGAGATCGACAAGGAGAAGGCGCCGACATGGGAGAAAAGGTTCTGGGTAAATCAGAAAATCAGAAGAAAACACCCCCATGACTCGTGGAGGAATGACTCGGAAGGAAATTCGAAAACCGATGACGTCCTAGAGTCACAGCGCGGATACGCATTGAACGGGGAGCAGGTCCGGCTCATCTAAAGGACATGCAATCAGCGGCACTCTGCACTGACATTACGCAGCGCAAGAACGAGGAGGGGAGAAGAAAGAACAGTGAAGAAAACAACGATTAAGTTAGGGTATCAAAGAAGCGCAAAGCGGGCCCAATGGTCATTATTCGAAATCGAAACAACAATCGATTCCACTGCGCGTCCCGGGACTGATAAACACTGAGGGAAGAAAAAAAATCGACTAAGAATCGAAGTGACCTTCGGGGACCACTGGAACAGTGGTAATAAAAAATCGGGGGTCAACAGGTCCATCACCACACCGTAGGGACCCCTCGTAGAAGAAAGAGGGCCACGAAGGGATGCGTGCAGTGCAAAGTCAATCAAGGTCAAACTATCAGCCGTAAAGCTGCTGCTGCAGGTGGGTGAAAGGGGGCGTGCCGAGAGTGCCTGGTGCGTTAGATGAAAAATTCAATAAAGAGTATCGTGTCAAGGGAAAAGAAAGGGGGTCAATCGAGGGGGGCAACAAAAGGCCTGGCAACAAAAGTTGTCGACGCCTCTGGAAATCTCTAAATTCACCGGGGGCTAGGAATGCTTTGTAGCTTGGAAGAAAATAAGTCCCCTGAAGGGAGGACTGCAGCACACTCCTCGAGAGACGAAAGGGGGGCATCAGCGAAGGGTTCGAAATGGGGATTAGGGAAGAGGAAAGAAACGGAAACGGCGATGTCGGGGAACGGAAAAGGTAGTAGATAACCTTGAGGACGTGCGGCTCTCAGCATAAAGACACCACGACCAACTGAAGGCGTTGGAACCGGTCCGTGACAAGAACCAGTTGCGCATGTTGACGCCAACTCAAAACGCACATACGAGTACATCAGGAGGAAGAGCTTGGGGGAAAGACAAACGAGCGCCTCAGATCCGCCACTGGCGGCCGAAAGCTGATGCGATAAAAGAATGAAAGTCGTTCTTCCATCGAGGCGTAGCGGCGAAAAGCAAGCCAAAGGCGGCAGGGGTTGGCCAGACGTCTCAACGAGGGGCAACGGGAGATCCCATCGGAGAAGTAGTACAAAAACGCTAAACTCGTACCCCAGATTCGCAAACGAGAGGGAAATCCCTCGTCCGGATCAGCCCGATCAAGTTGAAAGAGAAAGATGGGGACGAGTGCCGAAAAAGCACGGCGAGGGCATTCGATCACAGCCACAGATCAGAGAGAAGCCTCAAAATAACACCTCGAAGTTTATAGAGTCGCACAATGTCAGCCATACTGGAGGAAGGTACGGGAAACTACACGCGCCGAAAAAAAAGAGCGGGCCTCAAAATGGTCCAGCTCGAAGGCTCACCAACGCAGCAGGCAGGAGACGAAAAAGTCGACTTAGAGGAACCAGATGGCGGCGCTGTTCGCGTGGAGTGGGATAAGACCACCCAGGGGAAAGCACGCCTGGAGAAAACTCAAAACCGGAGCGGACATCGAATGACTTGCGATGGCCAATCACGACGGAAAGTGCCATTGGGGATCGAAGCTCCAGAGGGAGTGAAAAAAAGCGCGCTGAAAAAGAAGTCCTCGATTCCCAATTCGCACGAAAGCTGGGACGAAAAAGAGCTCTCGGGCCGTGACAAAAAAAACACGCTTCTCTAAAAAGAGTTCCTCTTCTGACGATCAAAGACGTCTCCTCCGAGAGCAATCAAGCAAGGAAAAAAAACCCTGCCACTGCGCTATTAACGAGGGAGAAAAAACGACCGCACGTTAAGAACGTGAAAACGGTCCGAAAAGCGGGGAGAGTCCAGAGGTACGGGAGGGATCGGTCAGGAGATACGCCAGTGTAGCAAATGACGCCGCATGAATAAATCCAAACATGCACCTGGAAAAAGACGACGAGACGAAGACGTCAAAACACTGCTGCTGCAGGAATGGAAAGTCCAAGAGAGGCGTAAAACAGAAAGCTGGCTACTAAGGGGGGGGAAAAGAAGGAGGCTGCTAACGGAGGGCCGCTGAGGTCAAACTTCAAACACCTTCGGCCTTCAACGATTGAGAATCTAAGAAAGAAAGTAACAAAGATCTAAAGATTCCAGCACAGGAAAAAAAAGTTTCGCAGAACGAAACCAAAAACATCACGCAGACGAATTTCTGAAGAAGAAGCCACAAAAAAATACGATGCCCAGGAACCGGGCTCGAACACTCGAGCGTCAGGACTCGGAACTCGCACGGATGGCGAACTAAGGAATCGTCGTTTACTGAGAGAAACAATTCTCTGTTGTTGTCAAAACGGGGGGGGTGGGATTCCAAGTCAAAGAATAGAGAGCAACAAACAGAGGAGGGATGAAAAGAAAGAACGTGTCCATAGCGGACTCACCAAACACCGCCACAACAGCTCCGGATTTGTCTGCAAAAACGTACGACTACGTCAGAAAAGGAAAAGAACTCCCATCCGAAAGAGAAAGTGGGAGGAAACGCTCGAGGCAAACCAGGAAAAGGGTGCAATCGATTGTATGCGGGAGGTCTTCAGAAATTCGGACCTGTCGTGAGGAGCGCCTCGGGGGACTGGAAGTGCCGGCCGGCGAAATACTAAAGGACTCAAGAGCGTGCTTCTATCGCCAATGCTTAGAACTCGGACAGGAAGGGGGGAAGGGGTTGGAAAATCGGAAAGGGGGCGGCCCGCCAAGAAGGGAAGACATGCAAAAAGAGCGTTCACCAAAGCAATCGAACTCGCCCAGGGACGCCGCACGGAGAAAAAGCGGGCACGTGTTTTCTCAGAAAGAGGATCCTCGGAGAGAAGGAGCGGAGACGGGCCAAAGGAAAAAAGAAACACAAAAAACTCGATCCAAAAAAAACCTAATCTAGCGACACGCCGATCAACCGTGAAATCATAAGTCCTCGACAAGAGGTTCGGGGCCAGAACGTCAGTAACGTGAGGAGGGGAACCAACCCACCTAATCATAGCGAGCACGTCGGGATTCGGGATGCTGAATCGGGAGAAAATGGAAGGCAACCAACGATCTGAAAAGAGGGAGAAGAAAGCTTAGACTAACGCGGCACGCAAGAGGGATCGCGCTTAACGAATCCCATGCGAAATGGGAACAGCGAGGCACGGCGCCATTCGAAAGCCGCTCTTTGGGAGGGGGGAAACAAGCGCGAAAGGAGCTCAAGAAAACCCCTGGCCCGAAACGGGGTGAGATGGCCACGCACTAGCGAAAGGACTCTGAAAGGATGCAGTTGGGAGATGTCTGGGTTTGAAGAAAACGCGAACGCATCGCCATAGTTCGCGCCACGAAAGGAGGAAGCACGGCCTCGGGGATTGAGCGGAGAGGCCAAAATGCCCAAAACCAAAAGAGAACGGGACAGGTTGATTCCAGTCATTAAGCATAGGCTTGAACATGAGATCCCCGGCTCAAAGAAGACTGGTGGGGAAAGGTAGAGCTGGGTAACTAGCAGATGGCCAGGGAAATAAGGCGCCGCGAACAGTCTCTCTGCCCCTCAAAGGCCCGCAACTGGAAGGGCTAAAACCGAAGGGGGCGTCCGCCATCTGCGCGGGGAAAAATCTGACAAAGGGACCGCAGAAGTGTTGAAGATGAGAGCGATGAGATCGTTGAACCCGAGTAAAAAAGATGGCACTCCGCCTTTGGAGGAGGCACACCCACGCCGTGAAAAAATAAAAAAATTGGAAAGGAAACGAAGCAGCTCGCATAAGAAGAAAAAAACAGGGGGACCTAGCGGTGACCACTCGGCGATGAGACCGATGGACGGGCCGGAGCGGGCCTGACAACGCAAGCACCATGGGAGCAAACCGGGTGGGGAGAAGAACAAAAAGCGCGACGGGAGAAGTGGGGGTCGGGTCAGGGTCCTGAACTACGACCTAGAAGGAAAACGCAGGCAATCCCTGGAAGGATGGCAGTACTATATCCGCGCACGCATCGCCGCAAACGCTTCATCCTGAACAAAGAGGTCACAGAAATGTCAGAAGGAAGGAGGACGCCCAGCGCGTCGAGAGGGGTGCAGGGAAATCCTCGGACGCGACGAAAGAAAAGCGCAAAAAAAGGGCAGGGATCGAAAAACCGCGGTAAACGAACGAAAAGAATGATGGCCGCCGGAAAAAAAGGGTTTGGACAGGCGTTGCAGAGGAGGCGGGGGACCAATGTAATGCGAAAACCACTGTGACAGCGGGAACCGGGCACGGCTAACGAAACTCATTGAAGAAGGATCGTTTGGGAAAAAAGCCCTCGAGTGGGGGCAAAAAAAAAAAATTACGGGCAGAATGCCGAGGAATGGGCGGAATTGAAAAAATAGGTCACTGCGTGGGTCAAGGACCGAATGAGTTCTCCGAGGGAGGGTCGAAAGTGATGCGGAGAACAACCGCTCATTTAACAAATCAAAACAGTTTGGTGGTCAGGAGTCCACCAGTGGAAAAAGGTGGGGGGGGGGGGGGGGGGGGGGAGGGGCGATGGCTCGGAAAAGGTCATAAAAAGAAAAAAGAGTATCTGGAAGTGCTAGGTAAGGAGGAACAAAAGCTGGGGGGTCCTCCCACTCATCCGAAAAAGGACCAGAAATAAAGGACCTTGACGGAGCGCATTTTCAGGAAAGATCCAGTAAAAAGCATACCGCCGCGCGAAGCCCTGGGAACATTGCAGGTGAGGGGCACTGTGCAAAGTGACGGTCCAGACGCGTAGCGAAATCACATCGGGAAACGAAATAAGAGCAGCAGGGAGGTAGGAAGTCTAGTACGCTTGAAAGTAGAGAAACGAGAACTCGACCAGGGAAGATTGTAAGGGGGGGTGGGTGGAGAATATCGGAAAAAAAATACTAGTAAAAAGTTGCCTTCCTTCTAAGAAGAAGAAAAAAGGAGAGAACTACCGCTGCAGGCAAGTTCAAAAAGCATGAATAACGTATGACGAAAAAAAAAGTCGAGTAGAAACTTGGGGGCTTGGAAGAAGGACCCGAAACTCGCGCGGGGTGTCTAAAAAGGCCGAACGGACAAGAATGACGTACGCCCTACGGAAGGAAGAAACGGAGCTGAACGGAGGAGCGCCAAACGTGAGCAGCGAGTCCCACTATATTCGAATAAAAGGAGGGTACTTATCTTCGGGGAAATAGGTCAAACGGAAAAAAAAGTCGTCAGCATCTCCTAAACAAGGAAATAATCGAGAGACGCATCTGCTGCTCTCCAAGGAGTGGATCGCGTGGAGGCAAAGGAGGACTGTGAGGGGGGGGAGGCAGAGCCCAAGGAGGGGGTAATCTTTGCAAGAAAAAGCGCGATGGTGACAGCTCTCAGGCGACAAGAAAACTAAAGGCGAAAAAAAAAGAAGCGTTCAAAGCCCGACCGAAATGCAGTGGGGGAGATGCACGGAAAAGCCTGCAAATGAAAAAAGCGCACGCAGGTACAAGAAAATCACCCCAAAGAGAGGGTAAAAGTGTTCGGTGGAAACCGGGAACACTGTCAAAAACAGGCTGAGCACCTTACTTGGAGTGCAGGGAATGACGCTCTGATTCCCTAAATACGGGCCTCGTGAAAAGGAGTCGGGAGGGTCTCCGGAGAGATGAAAGATAACCGTTGGCGTTGCGACTCGTAAGAGCGGAGGGGGTGGGGAGCCAAGACCTCACCGTCACACCAATAAAAAAAAAAAAACCGTCGGGGGAACCGTTTCCCAGATCAGAGAGACAACGGGGGGTTCTCAGGGGGGAAACTGCTGCGGCAGACCAACTACGGAGGGGGGGACCGTGCGTTTGAACAAGCACTCTAGACTTGACAGTGGGGCGGGATGAAACGCTGAGAGTGGACCTGGCTACAATCAGGCAGGTTTGAAAAAAGTATGAATTTCGATCATAGCACAAAAAAAAACACGCTCTCAAAGCCCGGAAGGGAGTTCGTCAGCGCAAGAAAATCGTGGGTAGGTAGAGCTTGCTCAGGGGAAAAGTCGAAAACGCAAAACGCGGTCCGAGAGAAAAGTTGGAGACGCAGCGAGCCGCATCGACCAAAAAAGGGAAAATGCGCGCGAAAAAGCTACATCTGAGAGGATCAGGGAAAAGAAGCGGGAAAAGCTGAGAGTCGTCGGAGGGTCATACGAAACTCGACCCACTTGCAAATCTGGAGCCTGGGGGGGGGAATTGAGTGAAGAAGGCTTAATCAAAGGGTGGAGGGAGAAAAACTAAGAGAGGAGGATAGTACGTTCAAAAAGGGAAGATCTATGGGAAACAAAAAAAAACGGCTAGAGGAAATCTGCAAGATTCATACGGGTTTGACCGTCCGATGCGCTAGTGTCGCGATCACTCAAAAAAAGGAAGAAGACTACGCCGAGACGAACGACGTCACAGTTTGTCGCAAAAAAGGACTGCCGTTGGAGAGGGAAAGAAACGACTCTCAAGAGAGATCACGCGGAGAATCAAAGTTGATATGTTTCAAGCACGAGAAAAGGGTGACCAAAAAGAAACGGCCTGCGCAGACGCTCAATCCACCCTAGAGGAGAATGGCATTTGCTTTTGTGGTAGACCAGCTAGAGAATAAGGGGGAAAAAGGTCGCTGAGCTAACAAGATTGGTGTGAGCGTGAGGGGAAAAGGCAGGGACAAGCTTCTCTAAAAAAGTACAGCGCAAAAAAGACGGACTCCGGGTAAGTAAACGCAAGACTCCACGTAAAGCCACACCCTTAAGAAACCAGATTGATCGCAACGAACACGCACGGGGCAACCACGTAGCGCGAGCTCAACTAGAAACACCCGTTTTCTAGCGGAGATGGAAGAGGGGGCAAACAGTTACAAAACTGATGTAAAGGGGCAGGGGGAGTTGGCCGACACAAAAGGGAAGGCGCTCATGTACGAGTAGCAAACTTCCAACGTTAGACAGCAGCGATCACGCGGCCGCCAAGACGGTAAAATGCCCGTAAAGGGAAAAACGAACAAGGTTCATTCAACCCTAAGAAAAAAGAAGGAGCCTGGGCGTGGAGTGGCCCCAAGAGGGACCAAACCGAAACGGTTGAAGGAGGGAGGTGGAGGCAAGGGACCTTTTCGATGCTTAATAGGACAGAATTCGACATAAAGCAAGGAACTGCACACGTGGCGGGCAGGAACGCGGCGGTGGCATAGGTTTTTTTCAGTTGGGGGCGGAAAGAGGTCGGGGGAACAACAAAAAAAGGACAAAAAATGACTGCCCTATACGAGGGAAAGCCAGAAAAAAAAACATACCGAGGCCAACAAGAGAAAAACCCGCTGGAAAGAGCCCGCAAACGGCGGATCAGCCCTCTGACAGAGGGACGTGAGGGGAAATGGCAACGTCTGTAACTCAAAAAGCAGAGACCAGAATTCGGAAAAAAATTAGGGAGCTAGTGGGACACGCGACGCTTCTTGGGGCAAAGCGAAAAGCTCCTGTTGTGGTGGATAGGTCGGGGGGGGTCCGTCAGGGCGGAAGGAAGCAGGGCGTAGTCCGGCTGCCTGGACACCAATAAGATACGTAATTAAAAGAAAAAATAGCATGGAGTTGCCTGAGTACAAACACATGCAAATGACCCTCCCTGCAAGGAAGGCGCTCGACAAAAGGCGGCCTGAAAGAACGGCATGGAAGCAGGAGAAATATCTTGCGCGCATGACGCGACGAGGAAAAAAGAAAACGGAAACACACCCAAAAGGGCCTAAAAGTCCTGTGAGACCGCTAGGGGCCAAAATGGGTAATGAGAAAGAGACGTCCTAAAAAAGAGCTCGGATCGCAAAACAGAGCAAAAACCTCCACAAAAAGCAAGACAAGCCACTCTGGCAAAAACTGCGAGCAAATGCAAGCGTAGGCCAACTAAGCATGGGCAAGGAAAAGCGCAGAGGAAGGTAGGGTACGTGATTTAAAGGAGTAAAAGGGCGGACAAAGGGGGGAACATGAAGAGAACGAGAAATCGTTCCGCTCGCGGGGAAGAATGTGTGCATCCCTGGGGGACGAGCCATCGCCGCTCAGGAAAAAGATCGACGGGGAAAGGACGTGTAAAAGGGAAAAGTGTCGAGAGAAAAAGGTCTCCGCATTAGCCTTAGTCACGAAACGACCTATGGCGACAAGGGAAAGGGAAGGAGGATGCCGTCAATCAGAGGAAGAGAGCAGAGAGGCTGGCGCAAAAGGGGGGGTATTCAACATCGGCTCTGGGGGTAGTGGGGAAAAAAGTAGCGTGCCAGGTTCCAAGTACCGGAATTATCTTGGACACACCAAGAATGGTCTTAGAAACTAAACTCCGGCGCAACCAGGGGGGAAGCACTTAAGCATGCGCTGAGGGGGAGTAGTCGGGGGTGGACCCGGGGAGTAGAGCCTTGGGACTCGTGGACAGTGATAGCTGCCTCAACCCTTCGATTGAATGGACGAAGCACACAGAAGAAATAAGAAATGAGTCTCATCTAGCTGCTTGACGAAGGCATGAAAAAGGTAAGCAGCGAGTGTAAATGGGAAAGCAGGGCGTGGCAGAGTGCTCGTATCACTGAAATACGTCCGAGGAGAGAAAAGTGGGCAGGATCGCCGCAACTAAAAAACCAAAATAAGCTTGCGCAAGTCGCGTACCGCGACGAAAAACGTTTACGCAGGGGGACGGGAGGGGGAAAGGCCGCTCCAGGACGTCCGAGGGTCCAAACGCAAAGAGTTCATAAACCGATCAATAGAAAGGAAAAACTGACGGCCGTGAAGCGGCTGATGCGATCCCTCGTTGCCTGCGTCTGGCTTCCAGAAGGGGGGGGGGGGGTTCCGGGGGGCGCGTACTGTGCTGAGCTGGAGAAGCGTCACAAGGGGGCACTGGATTGGTTGTTTGGCCATCAGAAACTACGCGGTTCAAGAGAAAAATCGAACCTTGCAAGAAAAAAAAGGCGGCATCCTCTTGAAACACAGATAGCCAGAGAGGGGACGGAAAAAAAAGCCAAGGAGACACGATCCCAATGTGGCGGGCCTGGGCAGCTTCAGAACGAAGCAAAAGCCAAACATTCAGGGATAACAGGCCACGCTCTCGCTAAAAAAAAAACTCGACTACACCGCGAATGAAAGGAAGTAAGCTGGGAAAAAAAGCCAAGAAAGGGGAAACTACAAAAAAAAGAGCGACGAGACCATGCAACTCGGACATGATAGAGCCTCTTCACATCGTCCGGAGGACGCCGGGAGCTTGGCGCGATCACCGAACAGAAAAAGGAGGACTCAAGGCCCCAAAATACAACACTCAGAGGAGAGATCGTAGATACGTGCGATGGCACGGACTGATACGAAAAATGGCCGGTTTTAATCAGAGCTCCATAGCGAGGGAACAAAGGAAAGGCGACTGCAAAAGGAAAAAACGAGGGGAAAAAAAAAAACCATCAACCATCTGGGTGCGGACCGACCGAACTCCAGGGG
>Ga0179593_1455100_pt1 | contig 10334 bp, 9 predicted proteins | sample CZODoug2_1_08_16_FD_185931 | JGI IMG/M metagenome (GOLD analysis project Ga0179593, IMG submission 185931) | Vadose zone soil fungal communities from Angelo Coast Range Reserve, California, USA - CZODoug2_1_08_16fungal (PacBio error correction) | ecosystem: Environmental > Terrestrial > Soil >...
CGTGCGCGCAGCATATACAGAAATGAGGGAGACGCACGAATCAGCGAAGCCCATCGCGATAAAGAATCACGGAGGTCAAGGAAGGGGAATATGAAGGAAGGGGGGAAGAGACGAGCGAACGCAACTCTAGACAAAAAAAAATATCGTTATGGGGGTGGGTTGAGGCGTCTACTCCCCGATCGGATTGGTTCAAGGAGGGGAGTCCGTGCGATAAGTGGGAAGGGGAGGGGAGTCTCTCGGAGGGAAACAGGAAAGCGGTCTTCAGTGGAACTCCGCATGGGCGAGCCATCCCTCTTCCATCCTTCAAAAGGGTGAAAGGAGCGCCGAACGACACGTGAGAGAAAAGGAAACTGCCCGGAGAAAAATAAGGGTCACAAATACAGAAGGGGGGTGAGGGCGGTACGGGGGAAAAAAGAAATATCAAATTGATCCAATTGTAAGAGGGAAACCGATGATCGACGCGTGAAAAGCAAAGAACACAAGTAACTAAGACCAAAGGAAAAAGAACTCAGAGGTCTACGGGGAGGAACGTTCCAGAGGAGAAGAAAGAAAATATTTCTGACCGGGGCTGAGAAAAGATTCAGGACCCTGAAGGCCAACCCTAAGACATAAAGAAAATCAAAGCGATTACCCGGAAAAAATATCATCGTCCGCGGAGGATGATTCGGAATACGAAGGGTTGTAAAGTGGTTTCTATGCCGGGGACATCTCGCGAGGTGGTCGGCGGAGCGCTGGACACTACATCAAGAACCCATTGGGGGTAGGTATCAATCGTCAGGAGAAGACCGAAAAAAAGACGGGCGTAAGAATTCTTTCGAGACAAGCTCGGGACGCCTAGGAGGAAAAAACCGCAAAAAAAATGGCGAACGTAAGAACGGGTCGTAATAAATGCAGCTGGGAAAAGGGGGCAGGTAGGTGCTTTCACTCGCACGGAGGGGAGGAGTGGCCGAAAGACCAAGTGAATCATCGCAAGAAAAATAAAGGGTTACTAGAAGGGCTATTCAAAAGATCGGGGACACGGGTGGTTAGAGGGGCAAACCTTACTGAGCGAAGCTCAAACTACACTGAAGGACATAGGCTTCAGGAAAAGGATACCGCGGAAAGTCTAAAGTAGAAGCGCCAGGAGGGAAGCGGCTTTTCCGTCAAAACCACGGCCATCAGCCCTCCTAAGAAAGCTGGAAGTAGCGGTCCCGGGAAGGAAGTTGAAAGGGAGACATCTCGCGGGGGACTCAGCCAGCAAGAAACTGTTAGAGGAAGTCGCGCAGAAGGCTAGCCACTCTCGGGAGAAGGGAGGAAACTCGGCCCGAAAGGGGGAAGATACGTTGGCCAAGAGAGAGCGCAATTAGGCATCGAACGTAATAGAAAGGAAGGGGCTGGGGAAAAAACGGCCAGAGACCGTCTCTCATAGAAAGAGAGAAGAAAAAGTGGCCGGAGGAGGAAACTAGGTGAAAGAAAGTTTAGCTCGTAAATCATAAGAGAGATGGGATAATCTACTGGATCGCCTTCAACGGAAGGGGAGGGGGAAGAAGGGATTCCGAGAAAAAAAAAATGTACGGATGACGTGCCAAAAAAACCGACTGAAAACCTAGATTGACATATCCGGCGAGGGGAAAAGTCAGGGGGGAAAGAAGGAGTTCTTCGGGCAGGGGGAGGATCCATGTAGTCCGCAGAAAAAGGAAAAACGGACTCAGGGGAAGGATACCTGCAGCGGGGGAAGCACCAAAAGGCAGAATCTTTGAAGCGTGAAGAAAATAAACTCAAACAGGAGAAGATATAGCGCCGCATCATCTTACTATCGGCACAAAGCAATTCCGGAAAAAGGCGTGAAAGTTTAAAAAAAACAAGGCAAACGGTCTGTTCTTCTTCTCTGAATCAGTCGAGACGGAAGGAGGGGATCGAGGACATAGAAGATGCCTTTTGGGAAGAAGCCCTCCGGAACACTCGTCAAGCTAACAGGTTCCAACACCCGACTGTAAGACGTCACGTGGCCCGTAGAGAAGGGACAGGAAAAGCGCCGTGTTTAACTTGCAAGGGGCGGAAAATCATGCACGAGCGTTTGCCGAAGGACTACAGTCGTAACGGTCCCGACCATGATATAGGAAAACAATTTGACAGTCGATTTTGAGGAAGACGAAAAAAAAAAGACTTCACGGGAGAGAGAAAACAGGAGTGGGACCCGTTCACTCGACTCCGGAGGAAAATAGGGCAAAGCCTCTGGCGGGGATAAAAAAGAATCACCGAGGGCGTACGTAGGTACCGTCCAAAACGTAAGGTACCAGGGACAGGAAGCTGCCCACTGCGCGCTACTCGATAAAAGCCTGATTCGCGCAAGGGAGACGGCGGAATTCTGACAACAGGGATTATCAGAGCAAACCCGTAACCAAGCTTAAGAGGTCTAACAAAAAATGTGTGGTGGCCTCAGGGTGTAGATGGAGACGGAAAGGAAATCCGAGAGAAGAACTGGGGAGTGAAATAGCGGAGCTCCACGCGGCAATGTCCACAAAAGGCTGGTCGGGTCGACGCTTATCAGATCAATGAGGCTTAGAAACGCGAAAGGGGGAAGCAAAGGGAAAAAAGACCTACCAGGAAGGTGAAGGATCGGGGGACAGAAATTAACTAATTTCTTTCGGCAAAATGTGGGGACAGAAGAATTCGACGTAAAAAAAGAAGGAAGGAATACCATGGTCGACCGGGTAGAAAAAAAAAGACGAGACTCAGAGAGAAAAAACAAAGTATGAGGGGATAGAATGTCTACCGCGGGGGGCCTGTGTCGTCAAGGCAGGCGCTCGAATAAAATGATTCAACATTGCAGAAAGGAAGGGGACAGGAGGAGTAGAGAAGAAAAGCAACCAGTGGAGGCAAAACCGGGGGACGCTGGAGGCCCTGCGCACGGAAAAATAATTGCGGGCTCTTTTCAGCAGCGGGGTAATAGCCCATGTGGGGATCCCGGAGAAAAGGGAAAGGTTCGAACGGAAGAGGGAAAAAGGGGCGAAGGACGCGTCCAATAAGAATCTGAACGGGATACGGTCGGGCGCATCACACCTAGCAAAAAAAAAAAATTCAGCTCCTAGAAGTCTAGCCGTGGAAAGGATCTACAGGCGGGAAGAACGTCAAAGGGGAGGGGTCCCCTCGAAGGCAAAGAGTCGTCCTCTAGAATAGAAATGGCGAGGAATCATTTTCTTACTGTTGAGAGAAAGGAGGAAAGGGACTGACGAATCAGGAGGGGAGGATGGATAACGCATATTAAGCAGGATCGTTCGAGGATCGGTCCACAAGCAAAAGAAACTCGCAAGAGAGAGCGTGGACGTCTAACAAATAGAAGGAGCATCGGAATAGAGAGATGGTGCTTCGCGTAAGGAGAGGATCTGCAGTCGATCAATACTACATGAAGCGGGGGCATCAGAAAAAGGGGGGTGCGAACAAAGAGGGCGGCGCTGGTCACTAGAAAAGTGAAAGGGGAAAAACTAATGAAAGGCTCGGAGGGGCTAAAGGTCAGCAATAGCTTGGGCGATAAAAAACTGGAAATCGAGGTGGAAGAGGAAAAAAGGAGATCGTTAGAGAGAGAAAGGGGAAGCTGAAAAAAAGAAATGACGTATCTAAGAAGTCTCAGAAGAAGAACGTAAAGAAAAAGCTCTCAGCAAAAGCAGTGCGTAATTGCAGCATGTGTCGAGGGAGGGGAAAGGAGGGAGGCTAGAAGGGGGGGAGGAATGAGGCGGCGGAATTAACAAAGTGTGTTTGGGGTGAGAAGGAAAAAAAAAAAGGAATGAAAGCAGAGAGAATTCGAATACAGGAAGCGCGAAAGGGTCTGAAAATGCCCAATTCTCGGAAAGAAACCGGATGCTCTGAAGGGGCTCCTCCTGAAGAAAAAAAAACACCGTATGCCGCCAGTCCGGTCACTCAGTACGGAACGGGGGATCGAAAAGAAGTGCAAGAGAGAGAGAGAGGAAGAAAGACTCGGAATGCCAGCACGAGTAAAGAATCACGATTTTCAAAGATAAACGAAAAAACGAACGAAAAAGATTAGCTCTCGGAGCAAAGGGAGTCATAAAAGGGAGGAGAAAGCCGTCGGGAGGAAGGCCGGGAGGGACCAACACGCATCGTAGATTCCGTCAAGGTCAGACAAGGACTCTTCAAATGAATTGACCAAACGAAGAAGCTTCAAAGCTTGGAGAACAAGGTCAACGGAGAGGGGGAACGCCTTCAGCTAACACGCAAGAAGAAAAAAAGTCACTCCGATGGTAGAGAACAAGAAGAAAGACATGCACAGGAACCACGAGGGCCGGAGAACGAAACCAGTGAGCGTGGGACCTGTGCTCTAAACGAGGGAGAAAGGGAGGGAGGACTACATAATATCACAAATAAGGAGCTTTCTAAGGAAGTGCGCGAAAACACCCTCGAGGGGGGCCAGAGAAGAGAGGAATGACGGAAAAAAAAGTCAAGAAGTCGGTCAACAGCCTGAAGGGGCGAGCACAAGAGTTCTCGAAAAGGGGAAACAGGGAAGATAGTATAGAAAAGAAGGGGAAGCCAAGGCAACTAAAACAAAAACAGGGACAGACAAAGATAAAAGGAAAAAATGAAACTCCCGGCTGGGGGAAAAGGAGAGATCCCTTACGGGATGACATGCCAAAAAGAACCCCGAAAGCATCTGTGTATCGTAGAGGAAAACTGAAAGAGATGCCTCATGAGGATAGAAAGGAAATGCAAAGCGAAATGTTTGAAGGGGAAGAAACTCTACCTGGTAAACATATAGCAGGCGAAAAGAAATCGGAGGCACGATGGCGTCCTCTACACCTTAAAAACAAGATCAAGTTCAGAGGAAGAACAATACCGCCGGTTGGAATCTCAAGTCAACGCGTCATCGCATTCATATAAAAAGATCAAAAGAGAAAGGGGCCGGAAGGAAGGACTCTCTTTTAGCCAGGCTGACGAAAGTCGGTGCGAGGACAGGAGGAAGGGAAACGGCAAGACAAGACGAATGGAGGGAAGAATGAAAAAGGGAATAGTAGTGGAAAGCCGCAGCTACGCAGAATCAACTGAAACGCGACTGTCAACGGAATTGAAAAAAACCAGAGGGCCGGCCCGACACGGCCGGAGATGTTGGGTCTTGTTAAAGAGAGGGGAGGCAGGCAGGGGAGGGAGAAGTTGTCGGCGGCCCCACCGGCGCAACATTCCGGCGAGGGATGGAATAAGTCGCAGGCCCATAAAGACGAACGTAAAGACAATTAGACGAAAAGCAAAAAAACGATGTCAAAAAAAAAACAGAAAACGAAAACGCGACCGGTAATCAAGAACTTTCAAAAAGATGGTCAGAGTAATACTCCAGCAAATCAAACGAAAGGGGCTGGGACGCATCTCCTTTTCCCTTTCGTGAGAGTAGAACCCCAAAAAAACCCCAAAAAAACCGGGCGGAGAATAAGGAAGTTACATACGGACCGGTAACGGTTCTCGATGGCGAGATTCTCTCGTGAGCCCTCATTGTGAAATCGACGCGACCTCTTCTCTATAGGGAGAAAGTTGTGGGGGGGGGAGCGAAGGGACAAAAAAAGAAGAGTCCACGGTAGAACACATAAAAAACATCTGTTTGATGGAACGGAGTACCCTTAGAAAAGATAGAAAGGCAAATTTGACCCATCATTACAGAAGAGAAATGGTGGTGGGGGCACGGATCTTCGAAAATTGGTCTTGGGACGAAAAAGACAAAAAGAAAGGGGAACGGTGGAAAACTTGTTGCACAATTCAAGTCAATTTGCGTCCCAAAGAAGCTCCGTTCGCGTCGAAGGAGAGACGAGCAGCGACGAGCAACGCGGGAGGACAAGGACCGAACGGAAGGGCTGAAGGGCTACAACATCAAACGGAAAGGAAAGGCGGCAAAGCTGGCGAAAAACCGACTCCAGGAAAATCAAGGAGTCTCGAATCGAAATCCCGGAATGGAAAGAGGCGAAGACGACCACGGTACGAAAATTAGGAGAACCTGCCGAAATCAACAACAAAAAAGAAGACCTGACGGCAAGGACATTGTCGGACTTCCGTCTGGCGCAACGAGCGAAAGCCGATATTGGCCGTCAACGGCAAGTCGAGAATCTACACGCACCTGCCCAAAAGAGAGAGAAAAAAAAAAGAAGGGGGGAAGGAAAAAAGAGGGGGGGAGAAAGGGTGTCGAGGAAAAAAAAAGAAGAGTAAAAGCGTAAGTACGTTAGCAGCCCAGACAGACCTAAGACGTGGCGTTCCGCTGAAAAAGGTGCCAGATAAGGCTCACGTCGAAAAAGGGGGGGGTGCGTCGAAAAGGGGGGGAAGAAAAGAAGCAGACGGGGACGTCTATCAGACATCAAAATGCGTCGGTCAGGCTAGAATCTCAGAAAACCGCAAGTTGACAAAGCAAAAAAAATCGTAAGTGACCGGAGCCGAAAGAGAGCCGCATAAAGGGTCCTCGAGATGTAGGAAAAGGGGAAGGCGAAAGCGGAGTAGTACGACTCGTCACCGCCTGTGACCCAGAGAAAAAGGTGAAACACGATCTCCGAAGTAAAGGCTAAAAAGCCCATTCTCATACAGAGAAGGTTTTGGAATTGGAGACGGCAAATGGGGCCTTACCAATCACATAGCGAGAGGAGGGAATATGGCAAAAAGAGATGGTGGGCATGGAGAACTAAGGAAGCGAGGGTGGCTATGTGTGAAGGATGCCAGGTATGGAAAATTATCGAGCCCAACGCCCCAAATAATAGGGATAGGGAGAGAGAAAAGCCTTTACCAGGAAAAAGAAAAAAAACGCAATTAGGCTACAGCCGATATATCGCACGAGAGCTAAACGTTAAGTTTACCGTTTGGAACGGAAGAGATGAACAGGCGATAGCGAGACAGTACGCGAGGGACCGCCCGAGCCGAAATAGAAGGGGGGTGAGGGGGACGGATAAAGACCATCTGGAAACGTTGATCAGAAGGAGGGGGAAATAATGCGCATGTGCCCGGGGGGAAAAGTCGAATTGAGGGGGGGAAGATTACAAAGAAACGGCGGAGGGGGAAACTCCCGCATGGGCTTATTAAATCAGCTAAGGAAGGAGGAGGCGGGGAACGCCCTACCGGGGCGATCAACATCGGCCGCTTCAAAGAATCGCACAGAAAAAGACGACGGGAGTGGCCTGCCTAAAGGGTAAACGGAGAAACATACGCTAGGACAGACATGGGGAGGCTTGAATAAAGCTCAGGGGACGTCCGTTTGCCATAAAAACCAGATGGCCGTAATTCAGGAAAACGGAAACCTTCTGGGCAAAGGGGGCCTGAAGCATCAAAAAAAGGTGTAGAGAAGTCTTAAAAAGACGCCCGGAAAGGGGGAATAATCCAAGGAAAAAAAAAAGAAAATCCCGAATGCGGATGACGCGCGAAGACATCGTCTAAGGCGGAGCGGGAAGGGGGAAGCTTCAAGGGGGGGGAGAGGGAAAAGCTTTCAAAGGAAAGAGGCATCTGGTCACAAGGATTGGTATCGCCAAGGAACCCCTTTCATGATCCTCAAAGACGCGATGAAATCCAACAGGAAAGGAAACAGGAGACGCGATAAATCGGAGAGGGGAGAAAATCCAGGAACGCCAGGGAACATCGAGGGGCTATACTCAAAAAGGCACACGGGGATAAACTTGTAGGGGGCGGCGTCTGTCAAATGGAGCTTTACAGGGAAAAAGGTAGAGACAAATACACCAGGGAGGGGAGGGGCGAACCAGAAGCTAGAACATGTTCGTACATCAAAGCCGAGACCACTGTCGTAAAAGGGGGAAAAAGATGGTCAAGTCGCGAAGACTAACCGTCCTAATAAATAAAATAGCTGGGATATAGTCCAGCGCAATCTCATGCAAGCTCAGGGAGTGCTCGGTCCGCCAAAAAAAAAAAGTTAGCAAGAGAAACGAAAAAAAGCCGAAACCCTATCCGGATTTTACTCGAAGCAATTCGTTGTCAGTGCAAGGAGAATCGTCACTTGGGAGACACAGGACCTCCAGGCGAGGGAATTGGGTATCGATGGCCACTTAGCGGAGGAGGGAAACGCGCCTAACCTTGGTGGAAATCAAGCTTGGGGGAAAAGCAAAGCATGCCCAACTCCTCATTAGAGGCCGTGGGGGGGATCCAGCGGGATGAAGGAAAGCGATCGTAACATCAACGGAAAACAGTAAGACTAGTGAGCCGAAAACGAAATAGGAGACCCTTTCGCCAGGCGTCTGGAAAGTGGGGAAAAGGGGAGGATAACTCCGAGTGAGGGAAGGGAGATCATACTTGGAAAATAGGGGGCCGAACTTTCAATCGGGGGGGGAAATCTATAGAAGGCCGTTCACGTACGTTAAGGAATGGAGCGGGGTGTACCGGGACGGAGGCATGATATTGAAGGATCAATCAGTAAGATAAAATTCGTGCTTAGGGAAAGGTAGGGGGGTACGTCATTAAGAACACTGGAGCCAAACTAGTCAGGGGGACGGTTCTCTCGTCACGCGGGAAGGGGACCTCTAAAAAACGGGAAGAATTTTGGGAAGAAGAAAAAAAAAAAAGAACAGAGAATAACGATCAGCTGACACTCGAAGTCGGAAATCCAAAAACCTTAGAAGTAAGACAAATTCGGTTTGAGAACCTCGCATCAATGACGATAATTGGCGGCCTGGCTGAGAGGAGCGACGACTTAGCGATCTTCTAGTCGGAGACCGCAGAGCGAAAGAAAAGTCGGGAGGTGGAAGAGCCCCTTAACGCGACAAAAAAAGAAGTTGGCCAGTTCCTGGGACATACCGAACTACTGCCTAAAATGATCCAGTGCCCGTAGAGACGGGAATCTAGCGATGTTGTCCATCAGACCGAGGGATACTCACATAAAAAAGTCGGAGCTGCAAACGGGTTTTCAAAATCGAGAAGCAGGCGCAAACCATCCCCAGAGAGGAGAGGTAGCGAAATGTAGCTGGTTTGTCTTCATAACCCCGCAGCGCGCGGTCTAGTCAGAGAAAAAGGGCTGCAGGCAGAGCCGCGGTAAATCAGAAAAGAGCAAAAGTTGTAGGCCCCTCGTTTATCCAGATCATCACCTGACTCTTGAGGACCCGTCGGGGCGACCGGTAGGAGCAAATTCAATGGACACGTCAGAAACGTCGCCCTAGGGAACTCTGCCTCGCAGACAAAAAGAATACGCGAATTTCCAGAGAACATGCGTCGCATTGAAACGGGAGGTCAATAAGTGCTCAATAGCCCCACGTCCAATTCTGACGAGGAGGGCCATGAATCGAAAATGTCACGAGAAACAGTACTCTGAAGCCGCATGAAAGACACTAACTGTGATGAGGGCGACTCGGAGGTCCTCCTGTAGGGTACCAAGGAGGAGGGATGGAGAGTGTAGATTGGGGCTATGAAGCGCTGTAAAAAAAAGCGGCAGGGAAACCAGCGGTGGGGGCCAAAACACACGCCCTAACTTGTGTGAAGTATGAAAATCGAGGAATAAGTCGAAAGCTTTCGGCCCTTTTTATCTACGTCTGCGTTGCTGGACAGAACACCAATTCGACCGCGGGGGGGGAAAAAAAACTCAGCGGAGAAAAACAACAACACGGAGGCAAAAGGAAGATGAAAAGGGTTTCAGCGCGGTCCCCTTGGGGGACGACTTCCGAAAGAGGGAAGGAAAATCACAGGGCCTACAGACATGGAACGAAGGGAAGGGCAATCCTGAAACATCAAAGAAAAGTTGCGAGGGGGACCTGAAGCGTAGAGACTTCAGCACGCGGCAGCCCGATACACGCGACAGACAAGACAGGCAGTTAAAGGCTCCTCTCGTCAGCAGAAAAGGCGTCAGGGAGAGGAAGGCGGAGCATCGAAAACATCTCCAAAAGAGTCGAAAAGCCTGAGCCGTGTAGGCAGTTGCATACGCTTAAAAAACAGGACAAGAGGAACATCCGTCGGAAAGCGAAGTCGTTTGAAGAGGAGGAACGCGAAGCTGGCGAGAACCTGGTCCTCTTTTGGGAAAAAGCGGCAAAAGGAAAAGAATGCCTTTGTAGAGCTCACAAGAGGGGGGCCGCTAACACTAGGAGGAATGTCGGGGGAGATCGGCTAAACTGCAAAAAGCAAATACGCTCAGACGTCGACTGAGTTCTCCTCTCACACCATCTCCTGACAGAGTGAAAAGATAGAGGAAGGGCGGCGCACACTCTCCAGATTCGGACAAAATGAAGTGCACGCAGCGTGAGCATACAAAGGCAAGGGGGGAAAAAGAAAGAGTCTAACGGAGGGGGCGGCAGAATCTCTGGCCGGACAAAAATCTTCCCAATCGGTAGTTCTCGGAAATTGGAATAAAATCCATAGGGGGGAGGGAGAAGGGTTACGTAGGGGGGGAC
>Ga0179593_1463935_pt1 | contig 10334 bp, 14 predicted proteins | sample CZODoug2_1_08_16_FD_185931 | JGI IMG/M metagenome (GOLD analysis project Ga0179593, IMG submission 185931) | Vadose zone soil fungal communities from Angelo Coast Range Reserve, California, USA - CZODoug2_1_08_16fungal (PacBio error correction) | ecosystem: Environmental > Terrestrial > Soil >...
GTTTTGTTGACCAGACGAGCGGGGGCGTCTTAGGAAGAAAGAAACCTAACCGCCCGCAACTCCAGGACCGAATCAAACGAAGGTAAGCGCAGAGACGAGGAGGAATGGGTTCCTTAAGGGAAAAGCGAACCAGGCGGGCAGGACGTTCGACTTGAGCGCGAGAAACAGGACGAAAAGCATGAAGAAACAATTAAAAACAAAAGTTCAAAACAGCACGCAAAACCGAAGGGCAATTAGGCCGTGAGAGGTCAGACTACCATGCGGGAAAAAAGGTTGGAAAAGGAAAATTTCTGCTCCAGGGGAACGAAAAACGCGGATCCTACTAAAAACCGAGGCCCGGACTCGCGGATAGACCGTCCGAGGCTTCCGCCGCTGAAAGAAAGAGGAAACGAAATCCTCAACGTCTTCTGCCAGCGGCTGGCTGCAGGAAAGGAACTATTTATTGGACTAACAAAAAACAACATAAACGAGGGAAAGGCGGAAAGCGGATAGAAATCCAGTAGCCGACGCTCTTCTCAATGATGGGTAGAGGGGAGGATTTGCAGATTTTAACGTTGAGAAAGGAGGGGTCGGAGGGGAGGTCGATATATGCGAAGCCCCTTCGAACCCGGCCAAGGAGACTACTATTCAGAGTAACAGGGCGGGACGCGACCATGAGAAGGGCAGGGGGTCTGAAATCATGCTGCGAGGGGAGATGGACTAGGATAATCATAGCTGGAGGAAAGCTCAATCGAAAGCCACGACTGGGGGGTCAAAGCAATAGCTCGCGCGGTGCGGCGAAGCTGCATCTACTGAAGGAGAAGGCACGCCGTTAACGGGCCATTGTTTAGGGAGAAGTGCAATGGAGAACAACCACCTAGAGCCACTTCAGGGCGGAAAGTGCATCGCCCAAAGAGAAAGGTAAGCAAATAAATCCATTCTCAAAGCTCCTAAGAGCGGTTGCGTGTCAATAGGAGGAGGTTGTGCAATTGCCCCCCACAGACGACGTCATTCCAAGTAACTAAATAACGAAGACGTTATTCCTAGAATATCTCTTGGGCTTTCAATCCAGAATGCTGGTAGATGAGACGAGAGCTAACTCCGGCTTTTGCATCGAACTTATTCAATGTGTCTGGGGGTTCTGTCTACCATGGCTTCCTAATTGACGAAATGTGTCTTGAAACTAAAATAGTCGCGCCGGGACGTCACCTTCGAGCTGAAGAGAAGCAAAGCAGATAACGACCAAGATGCTACTCCGAACGGCAAAGCGAGGCTGCCTTCACACATAGGGGGTAAGGCCGGGAAGCAAGGCACACGCTTATCCGAGAGCGGGAAGTACGGACTATGAGACGTGCTCGATAAACGACACTCAGGGACTAACCTTCTATGTAAAAAAGACATGTAAATTCCAGCGCGAAGAAGGTGCGGCTACCAGGTGAACTATGCAAAGGAAGGACAATAGTGAAGAAAATCATCCAAAAACATAGGGAAAGAGTAGAGGAGTCAAGAGGCCTCCCCTTCAAGAAGAAGTCATCTCCTAATAACGCGCGCAGTGGATATACGGCGACGCGGAAGAGGTCGTAAAAGAGCACCGGTGGGATGATGAATCTTAAGCTAGGAAAATCTCAAGACGCACCTCCCTACATCGAGTGACACAGGGGTCTCTGAAGGGTTCTCGATATGACTGTTTATGAGCAAGGGAGGTGGAATGCCTATCTAATCGTCGTAAGATAGGGGAGGAAAAAGGAAACTTAGGAGGAATGACTTGACGCGAAACGGCGGAGAGGTGAACCCACGAGGGGCAAAGTGAGCCCGTGCGAAGAAACAAGTTGCCCGCACTGATTCGAGGTTCGTTAAAAGTGGCTCAGGACGCCATGCCGGGAGTAGAAAAACGAGAGGAAGAGATTAAAATGCCATTTAGGATTGTGAGAAGTGGAGGAGTCGCGACGGCAAAATAGGAGCGCGGGTGATTTCTAAGTCATTCGCCAGCGAATACGGCAGGTGTGAGCTGGTGTATGACAATCGAATGAATGCTAGGTGGCGGGACGGTCGATGGAAGGGAGCGCGGCGAGGAATGGGCGATCGCGGGGAGAAAGGGCGTAAAATTCTACCGAATGAGATGATCGAATGTCCGGACGCAGGGCCGGACTTTCGGCTGGGCGGGGGCCGCAAAGGAAGAACGCGCTCGGCCTTAGCCGCACTCAAAATTAAGAGAAGTCCGATCGAATATATGAGGGGAAAAACGGAAGATAGCTGCCGCTGAAAACGGAAGAAAAAATCCAGCCCTGACCGAAAGTGGTCGAGGATGAAAAGAACAGCAGACAAACCGCCCGCGAAGTAGTTCGGAGAACGTCCGAGGGCCCTCAAGATGCTCATCGACGAGAAAGAAGGCGATTTCTCCTCTCGAAATCTCCCTCCGGGAAACTCACTCAGCAGTAAATCATTATGGGCGGAGCGGCTACTAATTGGAGAAGTTGGACTAACCAGTAAAGTGGGGGCGGCGGGCGCAGGAAGATGAAGGCTGCCTTCTCCAAGGCCAGACAAAAACATAGGAAAGGAGAAGGCGGGATGAAAAACCGCCGGGATGAAGGCAAAGAGGGAGCCATACGAGGCCGGGAAGCGATGAGGACTCAAAGCGTATATAGTTTTGGACACGCGCGGCAAATTATTAAACAGAAACAAGCGTCAAGCAGGGGAGGCTACCCTACGACAGACTGAACCTCACTAACGGGCTGTGGCGCAGGACGGGGGTGTCAGAATTCTGGGGACGGGGGTCGTCATGTCGGTTTTTGTGGCCAAAGGTGACAAAGGGAGAAGAGGATGATCGGATCGGAGTAAGACCGCAGGTAGGCGCTCTGTGATGAAAAAGGGAATACATTCGACAGAACGTCTCTAACGTAGGGGCGAGGACCTCTCGCAAAGCCTGGAAATCATCTTTAAGTAGGTGGAGCTAAGCATTCGACAGCAGGCATAGAGGTTCAGGGAGAGGAGTCAGCGGTGGAGGAGGCCAATTTTGTACCTTCCATGGAGTGGGACGAGCTAACGTCCCAACTAAATCAACAAAATACATCTGCAATTTAGGTAAGCTTGCGTTGGGGGCACAAATCTATGAACCTGTCGCGGGACTGAAGAGAGCTCAGATTTCGGAAGAGAAGTTGCTAGACCGCTCGGTTGAAGGCTTCATTCGGGCTTCTGAGGTTGTGTGAAAGATATTCTAAAGAAAGTCTTGTTGAGGGGCACGCAACCTCAGGACCTTGCCCTGTCGTCTAGATGAACTCCACCAACCCTTATCTTCTTAAAAGAGAGGGAGAAACTATACGGAAGGCAGTACACATATTGCAAAAACGTCAAGTAATCATGGGATGTTGACCCCCCGCAGAGGATTGACCTTAACGCGAGAAGCATCGGTTCGAAAAAGGTCATTCAAGAAAAGACAAGCAGAGAGAGCAAAGACAGAAGGCAGACTCTGTGGAAAGCGCGACTCAGCATGCGAAGATTTCTTAACTAAAAAAATGAGAAGTGGGGGGGACGTTCGGCGGGAGAACAAGGCCAATCAAACGCACCGCCAGCGGAGAAGCTTAAAAAAAAGTGAAAGAAGATAGAAGAAGAGCGCGCAAAGGAGGGGGGGATCTGTCTTCATAAAGAAACCTCCCTTACGAAAGAGGGGAGAAGGCCTGTCCGAGAAGGCCGGCGACTTCCAGAAGAAAGATATAAAAAATAAGAAAAGGCATCTCAAACCATTGCGGCTGAATTAGCCGCCGCATCAGCCAGACGCGCAGGGAAGACATGCAAGAAGTCATCTCCGGACGGAAAAAGGTCGACCCATCAGAGGAACAAAAAAGCTCATAGTAGGAAGAGTGCGTAATATCATCCCATGAAGGGGGGGGAACCGTGTTTGCAGATGTGAGTCCCGCGCGGGAAAAACGTCGATGGGCCGATATCTACCTCAGCAGGGTAAAGGAATCGCGTGAGGAAATGAAGCCGGAGGGACAAGCGACAGAAGTCCCTCTTAGCCTGCTAGGTCCTGGTCGGCTGCCGCTTCCGTGGGCTGGATCGAGGTCAAGGGGGTGGGGGAAACAGCCAATGACGAGGTAGTGGAAAAGAAGATCTCCCAGGGCGTAAGCGAACGCAGGCCGCTGAAGTGGCCCGTCACTTTTTCTCGAGGGGAAAAGGAATGGAGAGCTTTTGGACGACGCATTGGGGAGCAGAGCTAGGAGAGGGAAAAGAGAACGCCCACGGGCGACGACTAAAACCGGGCGGCGCTCGGGCTGTTCACGCGAAAGTCAGGGCCATCCAAAATAAGTTCTTTACCTGAGTCATGGAGGGAAGGGGATCTGCCGGAGGGGGCACGTCTAGCGGAACGTCTAAACTTGCGGAAAGCAGGAGCGAAAGGCGCGGTGCGGCGAATCAGAGAACAAGCTCCGGCAACGAAAGGGCGGCCAAGTAGGGGAGCAGCCAATGCTCCTTGCACGAGATAGACACCCGGCCTGACAAAAAAAAGATACAGAACAAGATCATTCATGCCGGACTGATCAAAGCTCCATACAAGAAGAGTCTGGGGCTAAATTACTGGGGAAAGCGCTCGAGAGTTGCACTAAGAAGAACGTTCGAGATTTCCGAAAGGAGGAGCTGGGGTAAACGCGATCAGCCCGGTCCTTGAACCTGCCCTAGGAGACTCCGCAAGAGGTCAGCCTCTTCAACGAGTTGTGGCCTTCGACCATGGCTTGGCAAGTCAAGGGGACCATGGGAGAACACCGTCAAGAGAAAGAAAAAAGGCAGCGCATCAGCTGCAACAAGCCAAGCGGAGAGGACAAAGAACTATTCGACGTTAGCAAAGGGGAGCCGATGCGACTTCAGAGACACCTTAAAAAATATCGAGACCTGAAACACGAGGAAAAAAGCAAGTAGGGACAGGGGTCAAAGATAAACGAAGACTACACCGGCGAGCGAGGGGACGGACCATGTAAAGCAGAGGAAGGAAGAACTCCCCTATCTCTGAGGAGGGGGGAAGGGGTACGAGGCACTCGGCCTCCATCTTTATAACTCCAACAACAAGAAAAGGGAGAAAAGAGGACGGCAAAAAGCGCAAGAGGAGAAGTGCACCTTCGACCGCGAAAGGAGTACGGCAGGAGAGGGAACCGTCGTGGAAAATTCGTGGTCGAAGGCGTTCTCGGCCAAGCTGATCTAAAGAGGCGCGAAACGATTGGGAGTGCAAGGGATCTTGAGTTGAAGGTGGATCAAGGCGGATCGGGAGACCGGGATCGGCTACATCTCTATAGGGGGGGAGAGACGCTTGGCGCGATCAGGAAACGGGAAGACTCGGAAAGCACTGGAGAACGAGCCAGGCCAAGGGAACCAGGCGACAGCCCACAAAGGGGGGGTTTCATAATTCGAGGAAAAGATGGTCTGAACGAGGCGAGGATTCAAGCCGTACGTATCGCGAGAGGAAGGGAGGAGACGGCCATGTCGAGGTTAAAAGGGAAGGATAGGCACAACCGGTAGGGGGAAAGGCGCTGTGATTTATAAGCATTCGGGAACGATTTGGTAGGAGCTTTAAGGGCTATCGGTGAATGGCACTCTGTTCGAGGACGAAAAGGGAACCGGGGTGGGCGTGCGCGGCATCGAGGAAAGGTGCAGGTCTAGGTCCGGTAATCTTCTACAGAATGGAAGAGGAACGATTGCCTGCTTCCTAGCTGAAAGATTCTCTAAAAAAAAACGACGAAGTGAAAAAGCTTTCACTGACGCAAGCGGAGGACGAGGGAGGGGAAGTACGCTCGAAACCTCTCATGATTTTAAAAAACCAGAGAGGGGGGAGGCAGCTGAAAACGCCCTGAACAAAGCCAACCGAAGGGATGATCGGCCAAAAAAAAGAGGGGTGCATCGTCGTCCGACGTGTGGGGGGAAGGGCCGCTCGAGAATGCGAATCGTATATACTCAAAACTCAAAAGTTTCGTCCTAAGCAAAGATCTTTCACCTGGAACGACGCAGACGAGGAGAAGGATTCCGAGTGCGGCTAACGCCTGAGTAGAGGCAGACGAAAACCTCTTGTCAGCCTTGTCGAGAAGAAACCGGAAAAGAGAGAAGGCTCCGGCCAGCCAGAAGGGTAATGAAAAAAAGGGGGGCCGGGCCACCGGCGCTCGGGGGGAAGGAGGAACTATTAGGGCGAACTAGGAAAAGGGGGGGTTAGACCTTCTCTCATCATTTGTAAGAGGGACTCGAAGGAGGATCCCCCGAACAAGAGGGTTTAAAGACCTCTACTAAAGAAAAGGCCCTACGCACTGTGAGGCTTGTAGTATGAAAGGTCTTGTGCTTGAGGAGGGAGGAGAAGAGCGGCTGAATGGGGAGGGGATGATAGGCGGAATCCAATTGATTCTCGTTCAGAGGGAAAGGGGAATACATCGTCCGCCAAGAGCTTAGTCTAAATCCAGGATAGCGAAAAAAGCAAAGCGGAGGTCTTAGGGAGTGGAGAGATCAGAAGCGCACTTCGCGGCAACCACGGGTCCGAGAAAAGGGAGCAGTTAAATTGAAGAAGGGGAGTGGCCGTGGGAGGACGAACAAGGGGAACTGCCATGGGGGAAGAAGACCGTCGAAAAACATAGAAGATCACCAAACAAAAGGGCATTCAGATCTATGCTTTTTGAAAAGAATAGCCTCTGCGCTCTCACTCGCAACTCAGTCAAGATCTCTCTAAGAGGAGGGAATAGACTGCATGGTCAGGTACAGAAAGAACTTTGTTATCTCCGCCGGAGCAGAGTAAGCGGGGATCGGCCCCGCCCGGAGGACTTGCCGGTCTTCATAATCTAAAAAGATTGAGGGAAAAATAAAAAAAGGATAGGGGCCAGAGAGAGGCGAAGGAAAAGGGAATTTAGGTTAGCAAAAAAAAAAAAAAAAACTGAGATGAGGGAGATTGAACCCCCCTCTCCATTCTCCTCCTACTATTCAAAAAGGTATATCGAATCAGTAGGATCACGCAAATAGAGGATGCCCTGGCTGCTCGGGCAAAAGAGAGGGGCACTACATCAGGCAACGGAGGGGGGGAGATCCATTGAGACTGGGACTTTCAGTTAAACTGAGGACGTTCCAGGACAAAATTTTCGGACGAAAAGGCAAACTCTTGACCCTGAAAACTCCTCTACAAAGGGCGCGAAGGGGAGGACGATGCCTTCAGCAAAAATCCCCGGAAAACTAAAAAACATGGAGAGGGGAGCTCTCCTGGCGTCGGAGGGAGTAAGAGTTCCAAGGGGAAGAACTAGCATCCAGGAAAAAAGAAGAACCGGAGAAAAGAAACTCGCGCGACTCTGCCGGAAAAGAAGGCCTATACAGTAAAGGCCCCAGGGAGAAAAAGAAGCGAAACCGAAGGGAGAGTAGGCGGTAAGCGCGAACATGCAAAAATTTTTGACAGCAAGGACCGACGAGGGGAAAACGAGAGCTACGCGCGAACCAAAATCGGACGTCGCCCTTCCGTAAAGCAGACAGAGGAGTCAAGCCGCGGGAAAGACGTCAGCTCCACTCTGTCGTACGAAAAGGTCCAGGTCTTCAGAGAGGAGGGCTGACAGGATAGGCGCGATTCAGCGATCCGGCCGCCCATGACGAGGGTAGGTCGACGCAGACTCCAGGGGAGGGGGGAAGAAGAGTAGCCGACCAAGGGGTAATGTTCTGCGAGTGCAAGGGATATCAGGGAGGTAATAGTTGAAAAAGATGGAGTAGATCTGAGACGGGTACCGGGAACCCGGACACGTCCAGAAGACGATTCATCTGGGAAAAAAAAAAGGAAACGGAAGGAAAGAGACCATTTAGGAGGCTGTTAATTTCTTGCTTAACGGAGTCTTGAAAAAACATACGGTAATGAAAAAATCGAAACCCTTCGGGAGTGCTAAGCCGAGCGCGGAGGTCGGGGTGCGGGAGAAAAAGAAGCCGTCATCGCCGTCCCGGAGAAACGGAGAAATCATCTCCATGAGTCAGAAGTTTCAATTTGCAAACCGGCAGAGGGAAAACCACTGGAGGGGGGGCAAGAAAACCTTCAATGGGAAGAAAAAAGTCCAGGCTACATCAAAGCAGATGAAAGCAGCGAATGGAAGGGGATAAGCAAACTCAACGCGCCCAGGGAGAGAAAATCATCAACTTCTAATTCGGACAGCAGAGCATTTGCGAAGGGAAGGACTAAATCAGGGACTCCTCGAGACTCCGACAGAATTGGCGAGGGGAAAAGGAGGAATCGGGGTCTTAACATGCGCGCCGGGCATCGGAATGGCCTTATCACCGGGTCAATATCTCGCGTAAGTCGCGCGCGAAAAAAGAAAAGATAGGGGCTTTACGGAAAAAGGGGAAAGAATGAGGAAAAATGAAAACCGGAATATCTGGAAAAAAAGAAACTCATAAGGGATCCAGAAGAAGGAAGGGAAGGGATGGGAAGATTGTCCCACGAACCCAAAAGGAAAGAGACCGAAAAGGATCGTAGACTGCGCCGGCAAAGCGCGGTAGGAAGAAACGGCTGACAAGAAAGGAACTCTCCTATTCGCAACAAAAAAATGAGGGGGAAAGAAAAAGAAGAAGATAGCAAGATTCGGAAGTAGGGGCCGCATCGAACACGAAAAAAAAGGACGCATATAAGAGGCGCAAGGAAAATCTTTAACAGAGGCGGAACTCTCGCAGCAGGTGTCGAGGAAGGAGGATGGAGACGGCAGGGGAAAAAGGAGAAAGGCCATCTGCAGAAGGAGAGTCTTGATCATGAGGGCGTGCCTGTTTCTCGATGAAATTCAATGAGTGAAAGAAGGGCGAAGAAAGGGGGAATCGGGGACAGTCGTACGATATGGTCCTCGACGCGGGCGGGCGCGGGACAAGAAAACGGGACTAGACTTCGGAGAATTGCATGGGAAAGAAAAAAAATTCAGGGAAAAGGTCCGCCATGGAGAAATCAAAATGGTTTAAAAAAATGCAATTAGAGCTCGTCCTCATGGTTTCACGCCATGCAGTCGGGGGAAGACTAACCGAAAAAAATGAAGGGAACAGACATTTCTTCATGAGCGTTTATTGACTGCAAGAGGCGGAAGCTCTGGGGGGAGAAGCAGTAGCCAAGCAGTAGGATTTGATGAGACTTTGAAGCGATCAAAGAAGGGGGAGAGGGAGTGGCTGCGGCCGGTGTCAAGGTATCGTGTGAAGGGGGGGGAGAATCTTTCGCATTCAACGTAGACAGAAGGGAAGAGTGGGAAGGGGGGAACCGAATAAGGACAAAGGAATATGCAGCTGAGGAAGAACTAGAGGTCGGCTTGAGCAAAAAAAGCGGAGGGAGGGATGATGTCCTCGAAAGAAAAGAGAGAGTTTAGGCTCCCGCCGACATGAGAGGCTCATTAAAACGAGAAACTCAAAATGGGAGAGTATCGCCGACAAAAGAAAGCTACGAGGGAAGGACTCGCCACCCAACTTGGGAAGGGGGTTGAAATGGTCGCTCAGGGGGGAAAGATAATAGGAGACTCTGACAGTCCTGAAATAGGCAAGATAAAGAAGGGAAGGGGCATAAACGTAACCCATTACATGAGCCGCGCGGAGGCAAACTGGATAGATCAGGGGGCCTAACTCTGAGGAGTGGATAGCAGACCTGAAATCGCTTCTCGATAGTCAAAGAAAGAACTATCAAGGTGTCGGGGAGGATGGGCAACCGCTAGCCCTGATTAATCGCGAGGCCGGGGTGAGGCCGGGCTGGCTGGGTCGAGCTTCAGAGGGAAGGGTACGTTTTTACCCCCGGAAAACCTTGGGAGGGAAAAAAGAGAACGTCAACAGGAAGGAAAGGGGGGGGAGGATCTCCTCGACCTCATTGGACAGGAAGACCGCGCTTAGTTGCGCGTCAAGGGGCGGGGGAGAATGGGGGGGGAAAAACCGATCGGGGGGGAATGTAGGTTAGATGAAGGATTCTTCAGCGAGATCATGAAAAAGGCATCAAAAGGAGGGCTTATAGTCAAAATAAATAGGTCCCCCGATCTTCTCTCTCCGAAAAGGAGAAGAGATGCTAAACCGGGAGCTCTTTCTTTAATTAGTATAAGACCAAAAGGAGAGAAGCGCTAATGTCAGTCGGGCAAGGAATGCAGAAAAGAGTTGCGGAGAAGAAAAGGGGGGTGAGCACTGGTGAAGGGGTTTACAAACGAGGACCAATCTCGGGAAGAGCACATCTCAAGATTCGAATGATGGGAGTTCAGGCGGGGCCTAAGAGCCTAGGGACGGCTCAGGGGGTGAGGGGGAGCTCCTCATAAGTATGCTGCTCTCGACAGCTGCTCAGAATCTGAAGGAATGATAGCTGGGAAGAAGGAACCGAGAAAGGAAAAGCTTTTGCTTGTTCACAAGTCTAGACAGGAAGTTAGAAT
>Ga0179593_1599420_pt1 | contig 10334 bp, 7 predicted proteins | sample CZODoug2_1_08_16_FD_185931 | JGI IMG/M metagenome (GOLD analysis project Ga0179593, IMG submission 185931) | Vadose zone soil fungal communities from Angelo Coast Range Reserve, California, USA - CZODoug2_1_08_16fungal (PacBio error correction) | ecosystem: Environmental > Terrestrial > Soil >...
AGACCAGAGAAAGGGGACATGACAGGAAGAAAAAAAAAGCATCCCCCTTCAACAAGGAGAAAAAAAAACGGAGAAATTACAGGGGGTACTCTCACGGGACAAAAAAAAATTTTGCCCCAAGAACCCAACCTCAATAAATATCGAATCGTGGAAACTAATTTTAACGTGTAAGGAATATTTCCTTTGGACATTCAGAGTGGAAACGGAAACGTGGCTCTCTGTTGGCATCCGATTACTGCAAAAGCTCCCCGGCGACTCCTGGGAAGGAGATAACGGATTAGAGAGTTCGTTAACCAAAGTTTTTCCTCAGATATCTTGAACCGCTCAGTGGGGCTGACATACTATTCCTTCTCGGGGGGTCCGCATTGGAGCCGCTTTCGTTACAGGGAGCTTGTAGCGAAGGCTTGGCCCATGCGTGTTTACCACGTTATGTAACAATCAGGGAAACCCCTGAATGGATTAGGTCCTACTTGCTCAGGAAGGGAGACCCAAAGCCTCGAATGGCGGAAGGCGGAGGGGAGGAAGTGGCCCTTAAGGGTCGCGTCAAGAAGAATAGGCACGAACAGGGGCTCGAAAAACGGAGCGCGGGGAGGGATATGTCAATCCTTTCCCTAGGTGAGGACAGCACAGACGCTAGGCTGAAAAAGGGAAAAGACTCTCCCGCTGCTTGAACGACTTGCCTAAGTGATAGATATTGAAAAGGTGATGAATCACAGTCGGAACCCCACACGGGAAAACCTGAACGTACAAATGAAAAAAGTTTCTGGGGGACAAATACACTGATGGCCTGACATCAAACTGGCGTAGAGGGAAGAGCAATCCCGGGGGATTTGTTTTCCGGCGAAACATGGCTTTCATAAGTGGAGACAGCGCCGGAACTGGGATACACTCCCGGAAGGGAAAAGGGGGCTATGAAATGGGAAGAGTTTACACGTCACGGCAACAAAACTTTCAGAGACTGAGCAAGACCACCTTATTGAGGAACCGCTACTCCTTTCGAGGGAAAAAACAGGGGTGTGAAGTCGTTCAGGCATAAATCTCAAATCGGCGCATAAGGTCGATCTTCGGAGGGGAAGGAGTGCGTGTTCCGGGTGGCAAGCCGAGGGAGGGGTAAAGTCTTAAGAGAAGGGACAAAAGGGCGTGGTGGCTTGGGGTCTGCGGCAAAAAAATTTCAACGGCACGCGGGGCGGGCACATCTCAACGGATCGCGTCGCTCCGTCCCGCACAGGAAGAAAAAAGCAGCAATTGTCGAGGGGGGGAAGGGCTGGCACCTACGCCCGCAAGACATCTAAAAGGAAGACATGGGCACCAAACAACAAAAAGCGCGAAAAGAAAAAACCACCCGAAGAAAAAGAAAGGGGGGAACCACTCAGCAGACTTAAGGGGGATGATCCGTCTGATGGCGCGCATGTCGAGAGAGCGGAAAAGCGAAGTGCGCCAACCAAACTAGAGTTCGCGAAAAGCGCAGTGCAGCGAGAAAAAAGGAAAGGGGGGAAAGGGAGAAGGGAGAGACCGGACGCTGAGAGCCAAAATCGCCTGAGGGTGTCCGCGCAATTTGGTCGCGCCGAGAAACGCAGATAGGAGGGAACTTTACCAGGGGGGGGAAATAGGGGGGCGCACGCATCCAATACAAAAAAAAAAAAAAAGGAAAAATCAAAAAAAAAAAAGAACTGACGTAACGACGGAAGGAAAATGTGAGAGCTATATCTGGGAAAAAAGCGGAGGATACTGGCAAACCCAGCCTTCCCATTCTGGGCGATTTCACACACAGTTTGAACGACTTAGGCGTCCAGTTAGAGCCAAAGGAAAAAATAAGCGTAACGAAGGCTTGAGAAGAGTACAGATGGTCACCCAAAGCCCTTGAGGAAAGGACCAAGACCAAATGCAACTACAGTTTCCCAAAAAAAAACAAACAGGGAGAAGAAAAAACGAGAAGGCAAAAGATGGGCTGGCACGAGTGCGAGAAGTAACTAAATCAACAAATCCCAGGGGGCCTCAATAAGCGGAGTTACACAAGAATAATCCGATCGGACCGCGGAAAAAAAAGGGGAAATGTCTCATGAGAGAAAAACAAGGAGAGAGAGCGAGAGTATTGATTCAAGGCCATTGAAGGGTGAGTCGCGAGAGGGGAACGGTCGTCTGAAGGGGGAACACGAAGCAAGGATCAAATGTTTGAAGGCGCGTCCCAAGCCGGCGACCATCAAGCACCCAGAAAGGAAAGGGGCGAAGGGGATCGTGGGGCACGATCGTATTTGTTTTGGGGTGGAGCGGCTTGCGGCTGGGGCTGTGTGGAAGGGGGGAGAAAACGCGGGTGACCATCGGTACCTGAGGAGAAAAGAAAAAAGGGGTGTCGGCGCGCCTATGCGCGGAAGCAGGCCGCGCAAGGGAGGGAAATGGGGGGCCTGGGGTAAAAGAGAAAGGGGGTTGCCGGGGGGGCTCCCACCGAAAGGTCGACGGGCTGGGGGTTGTTGAAACGCCGGGATATCAAGGAGGGGGAAAGCAGCTTTCGTCTGTTGGGGAGAAGTCCAGACTTCGCCATCCCATTGTCGAGTTTAGAGGGCAGAGAGGAAAAACGTTGTTCAGCAAAAGAACTGTGGGAAGGGAAAAAGGCGGAGAAACATTCTTCGAACAATTCTCGCCGCAAAATTCGCGCTTGGCGGCTAGGCACGTAGGTGAGGAGTCGGGAGCTCCTTAGGTCCAGGGAAGTGCAACTGAGTTTGGGCGCTTGGGTAGACGCGCGTGGCTGAGTCGCTCTACTATCCGGCTCAGCGGAAGGGGAAGAGCATACGAGAGTTCGGGAAAGAAAAGCAGCCGGGGGGGGAGGGGAGGGGGGTTGCTTGCACCGTAGCGTGATCTAAGTGGGCGGTGATGGGTCGGCTGGTGGCTGGTCTGAGGATAGATTGAGGGGAGAAGAAAGTGCAAAGGGGAAAGTCAGGCGGAAGGGGGAGAAAACGCCTGTGCGGACGGCGCTCACTGAAGAGGTGCGCTGGGGGCCCCCATTGCACGGAAACTAAGGGAGGGAAATGGGGCCTGACCACACAAAAGGGGTGGGAAGACGATTGGAGGGGGGGATAGAAGGGGCAGTCTTTGAAAAGCCGTCAAACAAAATCGCAAGGGCCCATACCGTCCGTAAGATGGGGAGCCTGGGCGAGCCCAAAAGGAGAGGGAACGAATCACGCATTCCTTCCTTCATCTGTATTACGAGGAGGTTCTGAGCGACAGGGGGTGTGAGGAATCACTGTTCAGGAAAAAAAAAACCGGTTGTTGCCGTATCATAAGTGGTAATGAACTACCCAAGAGGCAGCAGGAGGGCGCAGAACCAAAAGAAGGGGGCTTTCCCAAAAAGAGGGAGTAATCTATCAAGAATGAGGTGAAGAAAAAATGGTCACCTCGACAAAAAAAGGAGGTGGAATGCCGCTAGAAGGGATAAGGGGAGGGAGGTTACATAGCCCTCGCGCTTTTCGGTAAAAGTGGAGGATTGAAGGTAGGGGGTTAACCAGGGTCGTGGGGGGAATCCGAATTCGGCCAGGGAAACCTGAAAGAAGGTCGGAAAAAAAACATCCCTTTCGGAACCACAGCGTGATGAGGATGTGTTGTCCAACAGAAGCGCAAATTGTTCGAAGGAAGACAACCGGGGGACCTTCTTGAAAGGAAAAAAGAAGTAAGGTCTGGGGAAGAGGAAAAACGCTTGTAATCTCTTCGATGAAAAAGGGGGAGAAAATCTTGCGAGCAACGGAATTGGGTGTACACGGCCACAGAGGACACGCATCGGGGGGGAAAACTCCCGTCTGGTCTATTCCTGGGACGCACACTATACAAGAAGACACCCTCAACCAAAAAAAAAAAAACACAAAGACTCGCTCGACCAATGGGGGAAGAACGAGACCTGTGGTGCTATCGGAACGTCGCCGGATGTGGACAGAGAACCGCAAGGGCGGTTCAAGAGGAACTGCGCAATCTTGGGAAGTCATGACAGGGGCAGGCAAAGCCTGCAAAAGTAAAAGAGCAAAAAATAGGCCGAGAGAGGGGAGGGGAAGGAGGTGGTTCGGGGGCATACTTGTTGGGTTTGTGAAGACTGGTGAATCACGGAGAGTAGAGAAAAAAAAAGGGACGCGGACATCGGAAAGTGGTCCGTTGCTTCGGGCACACAAGGGCAGAAAATTTAAAGCTACCTCAAAAAAAAAAAAAAGAGGAGGAAAAGAATACGGGCAAAGGAGGAAAGGGGAGGAAATGGCCGCCAAGGAAAAGGACTATCTCGCAGGTCGGCGAAAAAACATTCTCCGGTCTCAGAAAAAACACCACAAAAAAAGGGGTGCCACGCCGACAAGAAAAGAAACAACGTCAGAAAGAAATAAAGAACGGCCGAATTTGATGAAGCTTGAAAGACATGAAGGATCGCAAATGGGAGGGGAGCGCTGGCTGAAGCAAAGACCAAAAAAAAAAAGTGAGACTAACTCAGCAGAGGGTCAGAACAGCGACATCTCTGGAGGCAAAAAGGGGGAAGGGAGAATCCGAAGGTGAGTCTTCTACGCGATCTGGCAAGAGCCGAATGCGAAATAATTTCCTCGGATTCAGAAGTAGTGGATAGTCGGGGGGGGGTGTGCAGGGTAAAAAGAAAAAAGAAGCGTGACCGCAAAGCGGTCTTCATGATCTCAATCCGCTGCAGAAAGGTCAAGATCAGAAAATACATAATTCTGTGGCGGATATGGTCAGCCGCAAGTGTGATCGAAAAAATGGGGGGTTGTAAAAATTCCGAAACCGAAAGAAGATAACTCTGCTGTAAAGAAAGAAGGGATCAAAGGTCAAATGGTGTAGGAAGGGAATAAGGGCTCATCCCCTGACATTAAAAAAAAGTTCAATCAAACAGCCTGGGTTGGACAAATAACAGCTTGAAGGGGGGATAGCACCCTAGGCGGAGAGGCCATAAAAAAAAGGGGAAAAATGTGTTTCCTGCCTAGGACAATGGAATTGACTACCAGGGCTACAGACAAAGACGTCGTGTATAAATCCACCGTGGTAAATAAAAAGCGAGGACGGGAGGGATAGTAAAGGGGGACTGAGGGTAAACTATCAAAAGGCAAAAAAAGTGAAATGAAGCTGATCAAAACACCGAGATGAGAAAAAAAAAAGTGAGGAGAATGGAGAAGGAAATGCAATCTATTACGATTAGACCAGCTCGCGAGAGGAGGACGCCGAGAAGCTTCGGCGAAAGGGGGAGAATCTTGGTAAGCCATCTAGTCTGCAAGTCGTAAGCCAATTCGACAACGGTATGGCGGGAAAAAAGTGGCGGCCTAAAAATTGAAAACAAGATACAGCAAGGGGAGCAAAGGGCCAGAGTGGGGCGCCTTCAGCGAGTAAGCAATGGGAAGACGCGTGCCTGCGTGGAAAGACGGAAACAATTGACAGCAGACCGAGAATAAAAAGCATTCACGGGGAAACGGCCCCAAGGAAGGGGGGGAAATCAAAAAAAAAAAAAAGGAGCCCTGCAAAACAAAAAGGAAAAAGGGCGATTACGCGGAGAGAGAGCGAAGGTCGGGGAGAACGCGAAGTATAGCGGGAGCCAACCGCGGAGAGAAAAAAAAGGAAAAAGACGAAAGGGAGAAAAAGAAAACGTAAGGACAACGCCGACGACCAGGGGTCCAGCCCTGAAAGAGCGCCAACCGTAAGGGGGTGCCCTAGGGTTTAAAGGAAGGGCGAGAAGGGGGGGCCCAAACACACGAGCCGACCAGGTGGAATAGGAGCGAGAATAACCTCGACAATTGCGAGTCATCCTCACTTACTGCGAAGTGCATAACCAAGAAAAGGGGGGAGAGGGACCCGCGGCGTCGGCTCTTAAAAAAACCCTCAAGGAGACAATTTGAATGCGCGGGTATATGGCGTCGACCGAAAGGCGAAAAGGGGCTGGAAAATGCAATATTAGAAAAGGGAAGAACAAAAGAGAGAGTTTGGGCTAAGAAGAGCACAGTTCGCATCAAAAAAAAACATCAAAAGAAAGCGCTAAAGGGCAACCAAAAAACACACCGACGATCAGGCAGACGAAAAACTGCCGCCAGATAGGGTCACCTTTCTCTTTACTGGCGAGAAGGCAAAAAAACTGGGAAAATGGGACTACAAGTCAGTGATGGGAAAGAAGATACATCGGAAGCCGTCTACGAAAAAAAGGAGGAAACTTGGAAGGAGATATCAGAAAACACGGTATTAGGAGGAAAGATGCTTATGGAAAGGCATTTCCTTTGAGAGAAAGATGAGCGCTTACGGCTAAGTGTTCATCTCAAGAAAGAGAAAAAGCGGCCAAATCGGAGAAAAAGGTCCGAATGAGATGGCTGAGTCTGTGGGTCAGGTGGGGAGTGTTGGTGGGGACGGTCAAGGATGCGGCGCTTGGGAGGGGAAGAAAGGAGTGAAACTATCCGGATAAAAAAGGAAGGTGGTTATCTTCGGCTTCAGAGGAGCGGCTCTCCTAATCTACAAGACGGTCGAACGCTCAAAGGGGGAAATAATAGCGAACGAAATGTCTGGTGGGGGCCGAGAAAGGGGCCTCGCGGGGACTGAGGGTGGGGGGTTCCGTGAGGCAGGCAAAAAGGAGAAGCAGCGGGGATGTGCCGGAGATGAACAACAGGGGTCAAAGGGGGGAAAAAAGAAAGAGGGATGGGGAGGAGCAAGCACCATTCGTAGAGAAGTTCAAAAAAACCGAAAATGTACCGGCGCAAATGCGGCGGACGGCTGCGGGTAGAAGTAATCAACCTTACGGGGCTGGACTGGGTGGGGGGGAAGGTAAAAGTGGGGGGTGGTGCGCTTTGAACGGGAGAAAGTATCTAAAAAGCAGTCCAGAAACGCCAGCGAGAAAATGACGAAGGTGCGGGAGGTGGGGAAGTCTCCCGTAGCTTGATCGTAGTGGGTGGAAATATTTCGGCGCTGGGGTCCGGGGGCGGGGGTAAATTAGGGGGAGATTATTGCGGGAACAAAAAATAGCAGAGCTAAAGAAGAAGCCTCTCGACCGGTGACGGACGGAGCGAATCCGGGTGCTAGGGGGGGGAAAAAAGGAAAGAAAGGACGAGTGTTTTCTTAGAAAAGAAATCCCCACGCCGTTTGAGCATTATACTGTAAGAATCGGAGATCAAAGTCAGGGAAAAAAGGCCGACGCACATAGGGGAGAAGCTCAGCCAAGGTCCAGAATCGCGACAGCTAGAGGAGTCGGAAACTTATTCCATATTCACCTAAGATGGCGAATCGTAGGAAGAATCTCAAGGGGTTTGTGTGAAGTGAGAAGATCACCGTCGCATGGGTTGGTAGGAAAGTTGAAAAAGGAAAACTCGTCCTAGGCACATCGAACTCAGCGGGGACAAAGGGGGACCCGTGGGCACCCCCCCCGAATTAGGGCGGTACGAGAAAGGCAAGTCATCGGGAGGTGACCCATTGGCGCGAAGGGGGGAGGCTGAGGAACAAGACGTCTCGAACGCGTCCGGATAAGAGAATTGAAAGCGCTTTTCTGGAAACACACAGAACACTGTGGGGGGGGGGGGAGGTTTGGAAACAGTGGTTCGTCCGAATTCTGGGCAGACAAAGGGAAGAGTCGAACTCCGGAGGAGAAAGCAATCGTGATCTCTTTAACGCGAATTTGCCAACGACCTATCAGGGTTGAAGAATAGGGAGGGGCCGGAATTGGAGAGACCGCAAAAAGAAAAGGCTGTAGGGTATGCTCGACCTGGGGGCTTAAGATACTGCAGCGGTTGGAAGAGGACATGGGCGGTGAGGATTGGCGAGAATCACGGTTGGGGGAACGACCCAAAAAGGGAAAGGTCAAGCCCTCAAACAGATTCTAAGAACGGTCAGGACATAAGACGAAGAGAGGGGGGGCGGGGGGGGGGGGGAGGGGGGACCCAATTGGGGTGGGAAGGGGGGGGGGGGGGGGAGGACTGTCTATCTTCGACGGCTCTTTAAATAGGGTCGCGACTTCCTGGAGGCGAGCATCAAAAAAATCGTGGGAGAAGTCATTCATGTCTAACATTACCAGAATTCAAAAAGGGAAGGCAGGAAGTACAAAGAAGGGTACTGGAATGAGGGGTACGAGTGGATGAACAGAAGTATTGGGGTGGGGGGGAACTACTGGCTGGGAGGCAAAGGAAATTCGCGACCGAATAAGGGGGACCGTCTTTTCCTGGACTGTCTCTCAATCAAATGATTTCGTATCTAGCGGTAAACACCAAAACGGGAGGGTAAAGATGTATATGTCGTAAAGGGTTCTACTCTACCGCCCTCCACCGGCAAAGGGGCCGTAACCTTCTAATCCACAACCTTTGAATGCAGGGAAAAAACAACAACAAGCAGTTTTCGACAGGAAAGGTAAAAGGAAAGCAATCGACAACTAACAAGCCAAGAGACCTAAGTTCAGTCAACTAGTTTTACTGGGGAGAAGGGAATCTTGGAAGGAAAGTGAGAAACATTCATGAAAATGGGTTCCTCAGCGAGGGGGCCGGATAGCAGAAATGGGCGGGCGCTAGCGGCATCACGGCTGATAGGGCTTGTCTCTTTCTGTAAAGGGGTCGAAAAAATCAAGGTGCTGGGGATTCTATCTGGAGTATAATACTAAAATGACAGAAAACGGTCTCGGGGAAAGGGGGAAGGGGACAAGAGGAACAAAAGAGGACTAGCTCGCAAGAAGTAGTGAGGAAAAATAAGGAAAAATAGACAGAGTAGTGGTCAAAAGGGCGAAACATCCCTACTCTTGAAGGGTTGAGGGAGATTTGTGAACCCAAAAAGATTCTGCTACGCTAGAAAGGGCGAGGGAGTGTACAAGGCAGACACCAAAGAAATCAACGGCTGTCTCGGGGGCCCGGAAGAAGCAGACTGTGTTTAAGGGGAATACCGAATTCGGCTCAAACCGACAAGGTGAAACCTCATACTTGGCGAAAACGGTGTGGAACAAAAAGCGGGACAGGGCATAGGTCACCTCCGACCGAGTGGGAGTAGGATGAAGGAAAAGTCAAACCGAAGTTTCCTCTCAGGAGGGCGTGCGAATACTTTAACGCGGGATCGAGAAGGCGCCCGACGGGGGGGGGTGGGGGGGGGGGGGGTCGGATACAAAGCCAGGTCAGGGAACGAGCTAAGGGTCGGCTCTGGCGCGTTAATGTAAAGAAGGGGGGTGTCTGGTCTAATACGGTGGTTCCAAGAGAACGATGGCTTCGTACGAGAAGCCACCCGCGCGGAATACCTCTGGATCAGAACCCGAGTGACAACAAAAAAGCATCATATTCGCTCAAAAGGAAGGAAGGGCAGTCGTCGAGTCAGAATCACGCAGAAAGACTAGGGACAAAAAGAGAGGACGCCCGTAGGGAAAGGAGGAGCGCTGGTGTCTCGTAGGAAAAGGGGAAGGGGCAATTGCCAATTCCGTATACACTTACAGACCAGCAACAAAAGGGGGGCGGTCTTGGAAAGAAGGGGAAAATTGAACGAACAAGAGGTCGCATGGCTCAATGGCAACAGAAACAAAGAGCTTCCTTCGGGGGGAGACAGTCGTCACAGGCCGCGGTGAGTTAACCTGGTTATAAGGCGGGACAAGGAGTTTGAAAGAAATACATCGACCGTGACTCACGCAAAGAAAAAACAAGAAAGCCGCCGCAAACGATCAAGCTCGTTAGAGGCAAAACCGACAGACGCGAGGAGAGCAAAGCTGGTAGGTCTGAAGGGAGGGAGAGAGGGCGAACGCTAATAGCAGAGACAATCCCACGGGGTCGTCGACCAAAGTGAGCGCGACCAGGAAAAAAAGGTAAGGGGAGGATAAACTACTAACGCCGCCTGGAATCGCCGAAAAAAAAAGTGCTGGGAAGAGAACTGTTCTCCTAATTGCTCCCGCGAGAATAAAAAGCACTAGGGCTAAAGGAAAGGGGTACAAGCGCTCACCGGGAAAAATAAAAAAATCGAAAATTGGAAGAAATGGCTCAGCCATAAGCCGCCAGAAACAAACAGACGAAAGAAGGAGCGGCAAGAAGGATCTTCTCTGGCCAAAAACCAAGGAGAACATTGTCAGCATGATGACTGGCATGCTGACGTCTTTCGAGCAGCGGCATGGCGCCGCAAAACTGGACATCTGGCAGGGGAAGAAAGAAAGGGGATATTTTCAATCACAGGCCGACGGACAAGGAAAGCGCGACCGGGGGAAAAAAACGACACCGAAGAAGCTCCGTCCAGAAACATGCAGGCCACGAGGGGGCAAAGGAGGGAACTAAACGTAAAGAATGTCAATCCCATTTGCTCCTCTTACGGGACGTGCCCACCAGATACGGCAGAGAAAGAAGGAGAAAAAAAGATCCACCGGGGAAAGGGCACTTGTGAAAAAT
>Ga0179593_1606598_pt1 | contig 10334 bp, 10 predicted proteins | sample CZODoug2_1_08_16_FD_185931 | JGI IMG/M metagenome (GOLD analysis project Ga0179593, IMG submission 185931) | Vadose zone soil fungal communities from Angelo Coast Range Reserve, California, USA - CZODoug2_1_08_16fungal (PacBio error correction) | ecosystem: Environmental > Terrestrial > Soil >...
CCGCTCCCATCGACCCGCATAGGGTAGGGGGTTACGGCGTCTACATGACGAGTGTCAAGAGACATTAAAAAAAGAGAAGGGTTTCCGGCGACGAATCCAGTTGCCAAAAAAGAGGTTCGAAGAAGCCTGTGGGAAATCCCGTATTTCGGGCAGACATGTGAATAATTCCCTTCCTACGCGCGTCAGCCCGAAAGTGAAAAAAAAAATGGTGAGGGGTGATTAAGGAAGAGGAAGTCTAATGCCCTCCCCCACAAATCTAGTGAGGGGCAAATACTTGACGGGAAGGGGGGAGTCCAAAAGATGAGTTCCTCTTCGGAAGAATGCTCGAGGGGCTCTAATACTGTTGTTATGGAAAAAAGCGGGGAGGAGGAGGGAGGGAAAATCAAATGTTGAATGTTCATCATTGCCCAAATCGCTCATCATACTTCGCAAATATGGGGGGGTCGAGCGAGCGAGGACAAAATCAGAAATAGGTGTAAGATAACCACGGTAATGGGTCGAGCGGGACCGCCATTGAGAACTAACCGGAAAAGGGGGTCTGAACAGGAAAAGACTTTTCCGGTGGGAACGCGCGCTTAGAAAGGACAGGTCCCTACCGTACTTGCCACCAAAGGGGCTTAAAAAGGCAGAGAAGACTGGAGCAGCAGGATCGAAATCAAAAACCTTCCCGACAAGATGGGGGGGGGGGGTAAATGTTGAAGGTTCGCGCAACCGTGGGGTTCAAAAGGCAAAATTCTCCATAACGTCCCGAAGATGGGAACTTGCCAAAGGGGGATTTAATTCGGTATAGGGGGAGAGAAGAAATTAGAACAGAGCGCTCAGACAAAAGATCAAAAAAGAGCCGCAAAATTAGAATGGGCTCGACACCTCACCTACTCTGAGGGAGAAAGAAAAAGAAAGGAGAGTAGGGTGGCTTCGGACGAATCAAGGGCACCAGGAAACCTTAGCACCATAAAAAACTACGAAAAAAGGAAAAAGAAGAAAGACCACTCTCTCACAACCACAACTTAGGGAGTATAATCCTTGTCCTTGACTTTTTCTCTGCTGTAGTCGACTTAAGGGATGGGGTAGGTGAGGGGGGAGGAAGTTGAGAGATACATAAGAAACCCTACGCCGCGCGCTGCAAAAACTGATTATCTGCGCAAAGTGTGATCGAAGAGGCCAATTGAATCGCTCCGTTTTTGGCCGAGATGGGGAAAAAAAGAGGGGCTCTTTTCTGAATGGCGAGGGGAAAAGCCGAAGGGCAAGAATAAAAGCATCAGAATCTGCAGAACTTGAAAAAGGTTACTGAACGAGTTGCAACGAAGTTCAACAGTTAAACCTCACACCCATATGGGGGCGTCGGGAGGGTCGATTTCTAACGTCGCGAAAAGGGAAAGAAGGAGCCTAAGGAAGAAAAAGGAGGCACGTAAGTTAGCCGGTTGCACGTAAGAACCAAAAGAAAAGATCGTGCTACTAAAGAAGGGGGGAACCCCAGGGGTCGCGTAAGGGGGGCAATTCAGAAAACTCTCCCTAAGGGAGATGAAACAACGAGGGGAGTTCCGGTGGGAGTCGAAGGGGATTCTCTCTTAAAACAACAAAAAACGAGGAATCCGGCGTACGGGGGATCGGATCCTATTCGAAAAATTGATTGAAGGAAAGGGGCTTTACCTACCTCCCGCGAAATTCAAGTCGGGAACAATCCCACCATTCCTTTCGCAAAGGGTAAAGGAACAGGAAGAGGAAGAGGGGGACCCAGAATCGTGATAGCCTACCATCTTGGGGACAACCCAAGTTGAAGAACCGAATGACTGGTGGGCAGGGGCATTCGGCCGCGTTAACCGAAAAACAGACTGCGTCTTCACTTAGTGATGAAGATACAAAAAGACGGAAACGGATCGTCGTAACCGAGTCCGAAATATCCAGCGATGTCGTAAGCCGTATTAGCTAGACCAGGTCAGAGTTCGCCGGCCACGGAGATAACGTGGGGAGGGAAAGGGGGGAAAGAAGACAGGGTGAGCCGCCGTAAGAAAGAACAGGAGGAAGGGAGCGAATGGATCGTACTCGGCAAAGGCGGCGGATCCGCTCAAATCAGGAAAGGAAGGGTAAAAAAGTCCTTTACGGTTCGCACAATATAAATGGAAGAAGCCGAGGGAGGGGGGAAGAATAATAAGATCCTCGTCGCGGGAGGCTGCGGAAAAGTGATAGGGAAAGAGTGAAATCTATTCCGGACGACGTTCGGGGGGGTAGAGGGAAAGACAAATCGGATACGTTGAATGGGCTCGTTGGAGCGAGAAAGCCCTCAAAAAAAAAGGCAAAAAAAGCGGAGAGGAACGGTATCGATCGTGTCCTTAACCATGACGGGAAGGGGAAACTTGGGTAGAGATTTGTTCAATCTCCTGTACCGTCAACTCCCAAACCGAACGGAGCGAGGCGAAATCCGCCGCGATTACCGAAGGGACCGGGTTTGCCAGCGAAAAAGAATATCACTGGTCACATCTAATGAAAGGAAAACACACGAGGTCGCGAGATGGGCTCGTAGATGCGCCGATGTATCCCGGCCGAAGTCCTCAAAAGACCAAGGGGGGGAGGGGGGGGATCTCTTTGTCAACGGCCGTAGGTTTGAGCCGGCAACCACCGCGGGATACACTCACAGATCTCCGTTCAAGATAAGAGAAAGGATGTCAGAGGGATTATGTAATTGGCAAAAGAACAGATGGGGCGACGACAAACTTCGGCGAAATTCTGCATAGGGTCGCGCTTCGATATGACGACGGGAAGGGTCAAAAAGGTTGGTGTCAAAAACCCCGGGAAGAAGAGGGAACTCGGGCGACCTAGATGTAGTTTTCTTATTTACTACTAAAGAAAGCTGAAAGGAAAAAGAGTCTGGGGGCCACGCTGTTTGTGCTCAGAGGCAGAAAGGAGCCGCGACATCGCCACCAGCGACCGGGGGCACGCTGCGAAGATGAAGTGCTATCGGGAGTTTCAAAGCGGGAAAAGGCGGGGAGACCCGAAAGGTCCCGTGAACGTTCGTGAAGGAAGGGGAACCACCATGAGAAAATAGGGTCTGATCCTTTTCCGCATAAGGCCAGACATAATCGAACGTTCTAACCAGAAGGCAGGGGGGAAGTAGGGAACCTTCCGGACGTAGTGGCGGTGTCACCATTCCCTAAAAGAAAGGAAAAGAGGTGCAGCAGGCGATGGCCAAGGGGGGAAGGAACGGGAAAGCTAGTCTATAATGGCGTCGAGAGGAAACTACGGAATTTAAGAGTGGAGGGGAAAGGAAGGAGTAGGTCGAAGAAAGAGGGAGGAGAAGGCCGGGATTCCTGAAGGGCAAAGTAGATAGAAATGCGGACTATCCGTCTTTAAAACGTCTCCTCGCCCAGATTCAACCACAAGAGGGGGAAGAAGGGTTGAAGAAGGCGGTCGCTCATGTTCAGGCGAAAGGACGTAGGAAGGGCGGGGAAAGCCCGCACGAGGGTCTAAGGGCTACTTCCGGACAGAAGGAGAAGGAGAAGAGGGAAGGGGCGAGAAGGTCCGTCCTGTCGAGAGAAAATCATCGACGGTAACCAGGCAAAAGTCCCGGCAACTCGGACGGCCACTCATGAAGGTAGTCAAACACGGGCAATCCTTCCGCGGGAGGGGCCAACGGGGAGAAAGGCAGAAGCGATGCGAGCGATCGAAGATTCGAAAGAAAACCAAGGAAGGATCCGCCGCGCGAGACAATGGATGAGGGATGACGCTTTCTTACGAGGAGCAGAAAAAAAGAAGAACCAGAACCCTACGCAGTCTCCCTTCGCTCTTTACAAAACAGTGGGGGAAAAGGAAGAGAAGAGAGTCGTCAGGAGGACAAGAAGAGGGAAGTGGTGATCCTCGAGTCCCGGCGGGGGTGTTGCTTGAAACAGGCCCTTTCCACAGCTGCGCAAGAGAAGCGGGGAAGGGTGGAACCCGCTCACCGCAGGGGAAAGGGAGAAATCCTGGGCGGATGGATTCGCCGGGGGGGTATGGCACTCGATGAGTGAGCTCATACCCTTTTGTTCCTCGGAAGAGTAGGGGGAAGAAATGATCTCCGACCCCGTCTCTGGAAGGGAGGGGAGCAAGGGAAAGTCGAAAATTCCGCGCGACTCGTTATTGACATCATCGGCAATCTCGATAACAGGAAGGGGGGGAAAGAAAGAATAAGAAGCCGGTGCCTTTTCCGATAACCGAGGAGGGAAGGAAGAGAATTGGGGAGGAGAGAGGAAAAAACAAAGGAGACGGGGCTCTGAGAAGGGAGTATCCTAGTGAGATAGACGCTACCAAAAACGGAAAGATCTGCAAAAAGAAAGGGGGATGCGGGAGGGAAGACATCTTGAAGCCAAGGAAGCAACCGGCCTGTAGCCTCCCTCGACAAGAGGGGGAAGAGCTGGAAAAAGACGATGACCGCGGCTGGAACGGGCTGGGATCAAGAGTCGGCCAAACGCTTAGTAGATCATTCTCTTCTCAAGGCCCTAAAACTACAAAAAAGGATCGGAAACTTTTAGGGAAGATCGAAAGGGAGGAACTGATGGGAGGGAATTGGTGAACTCCGCGTCCGCCAAGATGGAACCACGATGTCACAATGTATCGGGGGGAAATGGAGGGGCCGAGGGGGGGGGAAGAAGGGAATTCTAATCGGCGAATCTCGAAAAGCAAGCCCTCGCGACTTGCAGCACAGCGGGCCGGCCTGGCGCCGGGGTGAGGAACCTGTCATGAATTTCAGCCGTCAGGAGAGGACTGGAAAGAGAAAGGTCAAGGTACACGAGTTTACGAGAAGGGGACTCTGGCAAAAGTCAAAACTCAGAGGAAAGAGGGAAAAGGGCCTTTCGTCTCGACTATCGACAGAGGAACTAATACGAGAATTATCTGAAAGGACGAGCATTCTGGGAGGAAAAAAGCGGAAGAAAAATATCTACCGGCCTGGGAGGAAAATAATCTCAGTCAAAGTAGGGCGAAGAATTGGGGAAAGAGGGAACAGGGCTCATCATCCTTCTCAAAAAGGGCCAAAGAAGGAAGTAAAGGTCCTATGCGCCGAATCGGAATCGCCGTCAAGAACACCGAAAGTGGGGAAAGGGAGCAGAACGGCGACGACGCCCTTCGAAACGATACTCGCGGGGAAATTCAATGCCGTGAGCTCTAAAAGTCGGGGAAATCGGGCTGGGGAAAAAACCTCGAAGGGGAAAACGTCAGGGGATTTCGCCTCCTGCAGCGCCGGGGAGAGGGAAAAGGGAGAGGGAAAAAGGTCGATTATGCACACCGCACGCGGGGCAGGATAGAAGCATTGGAAGAAAGGTCTTTGTTTCGACGGCCGCAAAAAAGAACGGGAAAAGGGGAGGACCGAAGGGTCCGCCGGTTAATGAAAGACCTCTTGGAAAAGGAAGCGTAAGCCGGTCCGCTGGTTGAGGGAGTGCAGCATACGGGGCCGAAAGATAACTTCGATTATCAACAAGGGGTGGCCAGAAGAAACGAAGAGGAGGAGTCACTAAAAACGACAACATGTATGGTATCACTAGGCCCAGGACGGGAAAGACATCCATGGCCGCACCGGGGGGGAGGGGAACATATGCTCCAATCTGCATTAGATATAAAAACGGATGGAAGAATAGAGTTCGCCGAGTTTGCGTCGCCCAACGGACGTAGAGGAGAGAGGAATCAGGGGGTATGAGTGCGATGGGGATAGACCTCGGTTCGTTAGACATGGGGAGCAGAAAAAATGAGGATCTCAAGAACGTGAAGAGCCTTTAACCTAACGATCGGGAAGGAAAAGGAGGGGCCGTCGAAAGGTCAAGACAGATCGGACCGGAACGGCTCCGCGGAAACTCTGGTCAAGGGCAGATTTGACCACCGGGGACGCTTCTAGAAAAAAGAGGTAGTCACGTCGGCGGGAAAGAATTAGAGAGGATTTAGGTGCGGGCCGGATCGTCGATGGGAAGAAAGCCGACCCTAAATCATTCGGATACTCCAAAGCAGAACTCGATCCTAGGATAATCGATGTAAGGTGCGGGAGGGAGCGGCTCCCGCGCAGACCCAGAAAATGTAGAGTGTTTGTCTTGGTGCATGCGAAAGGGAGCGCATCGTGGGCCCGCTGGCCCGAGCATCGAAAAGAGCCTCTCAAAAGTCTACTGTCAGTATGTCCCAATACAAAGCGACAGTAAGCAGGATATGCGTTCCGGAGGGAGAACGGGGGAAACGGAAGGACTAAAATATCTGCGCTACCATGAGAGGCTCGGAGACCGCGACCGCTCCCATCGTCCAGCCCGCGTTGTTTTTGTAGTTAAGGGTCTAAAGGAAGGGGGTCAATCACAAAGAAAGTGAAAAAGCGCCGTGGCCTCCGCATAGGAAAAGGGGAAAGTACGAAAACATAGGACAAGGGCTGGACCGTATTCGGATTATTTGGAAAAAACGTCCAAGGAAGAAAGGAGTAAGGCAGCAATAACGTTAAGACCTACTCTGGAGGGGGGGGGGGGAGGAGAACGCAAGGGGGAGATGCCGCCCACAGTCATTCGAGTTCTGGAAACGAAAGCTGATAACAGGCTTGGAGTCTATCCCGAAACCGGCGAAAACAAGAAGGAAGGGGGAGGGAGAGAATGGGGGAGTGGTTCTACTCGCAAGTGAAGTGAGGGGGAGGGGGGAGAAAGGGGAAAGGGGAATCACGGTGCGAACGAGATATCCAAGGAGGCTAAATCGTCGGGGGGGGAAAAAAGGGCAGAGAAGGTCAGGGAAACCGGGACTCGCCCAACTCTCTTTTTCATCGACCCCTGGTAGGGAAGGGGGAAGGGGAGGGAAGGAAGGACCACTGCCTTGGTATTGATGCCGAGATACTTTTCCGGTGTTCGATCTCTGGAAAAAAAAAACTACCGAGAAGTTGCTTAACGAGACACTACTACTTAGCAGCAAGGATAGAAGAGAAAAACTCAACAAGGAAAGTTGATGTTCATGTTTTTGGAAAAAGTCAGGTCAAGTCAGTCAGGAAAAAAGACAGAGGGGAAGGAAGTCGGGGAGGCTCTTCTGATTAACGGCAGTGAAAACGATTCAGAAGGAGGTCCGACCGCAGAATGCTTCCATCGCCGCAAAAAACGAGGAGAGCAGGAGACTCACCGACTCGGCTGCGAATATCAGAAAAAAAAAAAAAGGGGACATTCAGAGGGGAGGAGAAATCAGAAGAGGTCTGACCGTCCATCCCATCACAAGCAGGACAGCAAAAAAAAGAAAAAAACAGACTAGCTCACAACAAAAAAGGGAGTAAAACGAGATCATTAGGCTTTTCACCTTTTCGCTGCTGGCGTACGAGGGGAAAAAGCGCACTTACGGGGGGAAGAAGGAGCTCTAATAAAAACGCCTGCCAGCGCTGCTCAGAGGCCAGGGTGAGGGGGGCAGGCCAAATTGTCTCGCTCCTTTGTGGATGAATGGTGAGGTCTTGACGCTCTCTGTAGGAATTGCAGCCAAAGACAAGAAGAGCAGCAGAAGGCGGCCACACTATCGGGATTGAGGGCGAAGGAGAACAGTAAACGTCACTTCAATGGACATCACACCCATGACGGGTACTATTTCGATCCTGCGGAGCTAAGTCGGGAAACGAGAAAGGAATAGAGAAAAAAACGGGAGGTTGGCACGTCGGTACCTGTGGGGAAAGGAAGACAAAACGGAAAAAAAAGGCGACTCCCGACCTACAAAGGCAGGGTCAGTGACAATCATCTTAAGCCTGGACTCGAAGAAAGGGGTACGGGAAAAAATAAAGGGATTTCTCCGGGGGAGCAATCGGACCACCGGCTCCGTACCGCAAGAAGATTGCTTCGCCGATTTTTTAACGTTGAGGGAAAAGGGAATGCTTGAAAAAGAAGGAAGTCGGGAACCATCCCACCAGTCTTCGCGCAGAGAGAAAGGGGTCAAGTAGGGGAAAAGAGGGGGGAAAGTCAGACGATAAGACGACCAGAGTGTCCAGGAAGAATCAGGGGGGCGTTCCATAAACTCCAAGACTGTGGAAAGTGAGCGGAAAAAAGGGGGCTCCGACACGACCCCGCGTAGTAGGAATTACGTGGGGAGAGAAAAAGAGCGAGGACGGTCGTCGAAAAAGAGGAGCGTCATCCAGTCTTCAGGAAAAAAATTAGAAAGGGGGCGATGCGGGCGCCGCAATTTGAAAAAGGGAGGGGGTGGGGGAACTTGAACATCTATACTCCGGACAACAGATACCCCGTATTCTTGGGGTATCAGGGAGCGAAGGGGGGGGGGAAAACAGCCGCGTCGAGGAAGCGGAGAGGAAGAAGTAGCCGAAGTCCTTTAACGGCGGGAAGACTCTCCCGCCGAAAAAAAAAAAATGAGGGGGATTGAGAGACGAAGGACTCTAGAAAGAGAGCGCACGGGAAAGGCCATCGTTCCCATGAACAAGGTCAGCCATTAATCCAAACCAGACTGGGGGGAAAAAGAAAAGGGAGAGAGCGGGAGTCGGAAAAAAGCCATCCCGGCACGTCTAAGGATCTTGAGGGAGGGTCTAAAATTAAAAAAAAGAAGGGGGGGGGAGAGGAAGGGTAGGGCGGTGTCTATAGCTGGTCCAAGAGCAGAAGAAGGGAAAAAATCCTGCGCGCTGTCTAAAACCAACTCAGACTACTTGACGAAATAAAAAAAGGGAATAAGGAAAGAAGAGGAGGTTCTTTTCACAGCGTCGAAAAAGATTCCTCTGATGATCAGGGGTGATCAATTCAAAGGGTCTGAAAGAAGAATCAAGAAAAGAAGAATCCGTAAACGAGAGGGTGGGTTAACCTCGAGCTGGTTGGCACCTATGGAATGCCGAGCAGTTTTCTCTGGAAAAAAACCTCTCGGAGGGAGAAATCATCCGGTCTCTCGCATAAAAAAAGAAAAGAAAAAGAGATGGAAAAAGGGTCGGTGCCATCCTGCGACCAATCCAGGGGGGGAGAAAACGAGGGGCGAATATATCGGGGAGTCATTCATCAGTACCTATATACGACTTTCGGGAAACAGGGGTTTCCGCCCGACCAAGGGAGGCCATGTTCACGATTGCTTCGGCGACCTCGAAAAAAAAAATGTGGGGGAGGGGGCGACTCTCATCTGGGTAAAAGTCGCCACAAGATGGAGGGAAAAGTTGAGAGGAAAAAAAAGGGCGAGAGTCCGACGGCTCTAAGGACTCAAAAGAGGACAGTCTGCACGCTTGGGGGTTCAGGAAATCGGACGGATCAGGAGAATGCGCCGCCAGGTAGACGTGTAGTGATGGAGGACGGAAACCAGATAATCTTCTTCTTAACTTTCCAGGGGAAGAAAGGAAAAGAAAAAAGGGCTGGAAACGCGAAGCCACTGGTCATCTCCGAGAAGGTAGGCGAACCAGAAGGAAGAGGAAGACTATTAACCCCATACCAAAAAAGGGGAAAAGGGGGGGGAAATTCGAGGGGGTCCACGGGATTGAAAGAAACGAAGACGGGAGGGTCCTTCTCCTAGATTTGTGGAGATGTCTCTAGGGGGTCAGGAAGAACGAAGTAGGCTCAGCCGAGATACGGAAGTGCCGCGACGTATGAGGCACTGGCTAATTTTCTTTCCGAGTCAACTGCAAGCGAGGAAAAGGGTGAGACCCGACTCTTACTTTGGAGGAGGGGGACCGGCAATAATGGTTTCAGAGGGCTGGAGGGCGGGGCCGGCTACGTAAAAGAAATCAAGAAAGGGCGTAGGAAGGGAAAGAGGTACTAACAGCGAAGTCAAGGGTCGTTGCCCATAGAAAGAGAGCCGCTATCTTCACAGGATAGGGTATCGGGTAAAAAAGTGACGGAAGACCTCAGAAAGAACTAGGACGGCTGCATTCCTGCGGAGAAGCAAAACGGCAAGCAAGGCCTACGTGCTAAGCGAGCCTGAATGTAAGGAGGTTCGAGAGACGAGCGAAGAGAGCCTATGATAGCATTCCACAAAAAACTCCAGACATCCTGATCATAGATAGCCATTGTCTAAAAAAAGAGGTCCAGGAGAACGCTGGCGTACGAGGAGGGGCAAGGTACCCCAAAAGGAGGACATAACTTCTCGGTCCAAGATTGACTATATCCAGAGGGGGTCGTAGGAATGGGGAGACTGAGAAGCGGCCGTGGCGCTGACGATGAAAGTCAAAGAAAGGCAAAACGTCCGTGTCCGCGGAAGGGCTCACCGTCCGTTTAGAGGCGAAAAAGAGGTTCGGATGCCGTTAATCAAGTGGAAAGGCGGTAGGAATGGAATCAGCCTTTGGTCTCGGATCGGGAAAGGAAAAAACTGAAGAAGGTCATCAGCACGTCTTGAGCGAAAAAAGCTAATTGTAAAGGAAAAATTCCGCGCTCACATGATCCTATTCGGAAATCGAAGACTCGTAA
>Ga0179593_1624008_pt1 | contig 10334 bp, 14 predicted proteins | sample CZODoug2_1_08_16_FD_185931 | JGI IMG/M metagenome (GOLD analysis project Ga0179593, IMG submission 185931) | Vadose zone soil fungal communities from Angelo Coast Range Reserve, California, USA - CZODoug2_1_08_16fungal (PacBio error correction) | ecosystem: Environmental > Terrestrial > Soil >...
CCCGAAAAAAAAAAAGCAGATCTGAGGGCAGATTGTCCCTAGGGTTTGCCCGGCTGCATGTAAGCACGACATCGGACCTGCACGAAAGCAGGGGGGGAAAAAATACCCGTTCTTTCGGGGAGAGAGAGGAGTCGGGGGGGCTCCACCGAAATGGTTTTCGGCGTGGACCTATCTTAAAAAAAGGAAAAAAAACAGACAGACGTCGAACCAGCATCAGTAACGGCGGATCGAATAAGAACGCGGTTGTCAAGACAAAAAGTGAGGCCGAACAGGGACGGTGGGCCAAGGTCTAGAGGAGGGGAAGTTTAAAAGAGTGGACGAAAAAACATGACGAAGCGCGTTCAACAACTCTCGGGGGGGGGAAAAAAAAAAGGGGAAAAGAAGATTTTGAAAAAAATTGTGGGGGGGAAAACAATCACACGTCAGCGTTGCCATAAAAAAAGAAAGGGGGAAAACGAAAAGGACAAGGGTCACAACCACGACGCAAAGACACCTCCAACAGTAGGAAACAGAACTGAAACTATCGCACTGTGCAATAAAAAGAGAAGAAAGCTCTGGGACCAGTTCCGGAATGGAACCAGCATGAAGCGCTCAACCTCCTCGAAAAGGTGGCCAGGAAGGGGGGTAAAGAGGCTGAGAGAGTATCAGGTGAAAATCCTCGAACAATTCACGCTCTGCCCATGGGTAAAAAAGAAAAACGCCTCATAGAAAGGGGAAAGTTGATCAGAACCCTCATGGTTGTGATAAGGACAGAAACCAAAAGGAAGGAAGAAAAGGGGAAGGGCCCATAATCTAATGCATAATGTTGCCCCCCGTGAGCGGTAGCTGTAAAAAAAAACCCAAAGTGGAAAGGGGCAAGGAGGGCAATGACCACCCTATTATAGGGTGTCACCAAGAAAGGGACCGGTGTACACTAGTGTATAGGTGGGGGGGAAGGTGTAAGGTAACCACCTCGGACCCCTCAAAGAAAAAAAAACAATTGGGTCCTCTTGGCAGGGATGGGGCTTGGGGGGGGTAGAAAAAAGCGTGTTGAAAAGCGTGTTCCTTATATGGCGGAATATTGTTTAATGGGATTAACCTTGAAAAAGATTAAGCCAGAAAAGACAACGGGCCCCTTCACTAATGAGGTTTCAAGGGACCAAGGGGAAAAAGGGGTTTCCGATTACCAATCAGAGTTCCCTGTAGCCCGTAGCGGAAATGCGTACGAGGAAAGGGGGGAAAAACTAAAAAGAAAGCCTGCCCTTGAGGAGGGCGATTCTTGGATCCGCCGGAGCCGAGAAAAGGCAATGCGCCGAAAAGCTTTTCCTTTTTAAAGTCGAGGGTCCTCCTGTCCAAAACAACCGGACTTGTATCACTTCCCGTGTTGGGAAGAGGAGGAAAAAACAGATATCGAGGAGGGGTGGGGGGGATTTTGCAAGCTTTTGGTGTCACATGAACGAGAAAAAAAAAGAAGAATGGCCAATCCACCGGAGTTTCGGCCCGTGTCAAAACGCTTCATTGGTACCTCCAGCGCAGCGCGACTGGAGGCAGAGGGAGGGTGGAAGGGCGAAGACTTGGGGAGGCTTTTTCCACGGCTTTAAAATCGCCAGGTGGGGGGTGGTCGCCAAGCCCCCAAAAGGGTCTACGACTCAGGGGACATCGAGCTGGTTGGGGGTAAATGTGAAAAAGAAGTTGAAGAAGACGAGCTACGCGAACGGGAGCGAAAAAGGGAGACATTACCCGAGTTCGCGGGTGATGCCAAAGGTAAATCAAAAAAGGGGGGGCACGAAGGTAACAGGGGGGTACTGAAGAGTACAAAATTTGCAGGGGGGGGGGTTAGCGTTTTCGAGGCAAACCCGCCGCCACTTTTGGGTTGAGAAAGGGGAAACAAACATGGTTCAAAAGAAACATGGGGCTTCAACAGCAAGTTTGCGGGGATGAAACAGCAGTGACCCCCTTTGAAAGGAACGAGGTAATCTGAAAGACCGGTCAAATCCCAGCAATGTTCTGCAGCTACAAAAAAAAACGCGATTTTTGGGGTACTCTTGGAAGGAGCTGGCCCAGGGGGGTCCCAAGGGGGGGGGTCTTCAGGGGCGCTGTGATTCGCAACCTCGTGCGAATTAAAAAAGAAAAACGGGGGAAGGGGGGGCATCCCAACCTGGTTGTAGTTTCGAACTGGTAGGGGGGATGAAGGGGGGGGGGTAGTTGCTCGTCCAAGACCTCACCAAATTTGAATCAGGATCCTTCTAGAAAAGTAACATACAAAGGAGGGGAATAAAAGGGGGGGGGGGGGGGGGAGTTTGAAGATGCAATCGAAGATTGAGTGCCCCGAAAATGGTTATCAAAAAACGGGGGAGGCTGACCGCACAAAGAGAAGAAAAAAAAGAATCTAATAAGAAGGTCCTTAATTCGGTGGGTAATCCTCTTTTGTGTCTGCCGACTGCTAAAGAAGCAAGACCAGAAAACGAGTTGATTCGCCTTCCAGACCGCGAAGACGAAACACCCCCATAGAAAATAAGACCACGGGGGGCCTTAAATAAAACCCACCTCTCCCTCAAAATTGGAAGTTTCTGAAGAGGGAATAAAAGGGGGGAAACCTGCAAACAGGATGAAGACAATAAAGGGAAAAAAACCGGGGCCTGCACGTTCCAGGTCCGCGCTTGGGATTTTTTTTGAGCTAATCAAATACGTTAAAGAGAAAGTGAAGGGAGCAGGCGCAGCTAGGGTTACGTTTCAATAAAACCTTTAAATCTGAATCATTGCTCCAATATGGACAAACATAAAGGCCCGCGAGAGGCGTCTTCAGCTAAGAGGGGGGTGGGACGGGAATAAAGGCCCCAACAGTAGGTTGTAACCGCTAAGCGGACACACGGTCAGACACCAAAAAAGAGTGTAAAGAACGCAGGCGCCTAAGATCACTCAAAAAAATGCCACCCGGGGGGACAAGAAATGGGGGGGAAACAACTAATGGACTGTCCAGGGCGCCCATTCTGCGCCTTGAGGGTCGCTTAAAAAAAGAGCGGGGGGCAGGGGGGAAAAAGCAAAGGGGGAAGTGGGGAATGCAATTTCTTGAAAATTCGCCTAGCAAAAGACTGCTTAAAACCGAGATTACAATAGCGGAAAAGGTACCACAAAGAAGGCCAAAGAAGGGGCCACCCGCTTCAAAAACGGAGTCAAGAAAACAGGCCCGCCGTTGACCAAAGAGCTGAAGGAGATCCGAGCAAATAGCCACTCAAAAAAAAAACGGGAGAAAGGAGGCTTCACCCCGGGCTAAGGAAGAGCCGGGCCCAAAGGGGGGAAAAAACCCTATGGCCCGGAGTCTATTTTGGGAGATAGTAAACTGGTCGGAGGGGGAAAGCGGTTCCGCAATATGTCATCTCCTGTTGGAGCATTCTGGGGGGCTCAAAGCACTGCTAATACAAATTGAATAAAGAAAGAACGTCTGTAACGGTCCTTACCGGCATCCTCCACACCTCGTTTTTTTTGGGTTGGGGGGTGGGATTTGGGAACGACAACAACAAAGGGGGACGGAGGGGTTGCGCGAAAAACGTCAGACGGTTTGCAGAAAGGCGTTGCAAGCGTTGGTAAACGTTGAAAAAGGACTGGGAGTGGAGTGAAACCAACGGTTTCAAAGTTTTTCTTGTGGGAGGGACCGGTTGGGCTCAAGGAGGTTTTACAGAACAACGGGTGGGTCAGCCTCTTTTTCAAAACCAACCGTTTCCAGGAAAGAGAAAAAAGTGACGAGGGAAAGTTCAAAAGGGGGTAAAAAGGGGGAAGGGATGTCACAGAAGAACCCGCATGGGGACTCTAATTCACTTATTACTTCAGGGAGAAGTCAACGGACCAGACAAAAAAAAATGAGCTCCCCAAAAAAGGAGGAAGGACCCGACGTGAAGACAAGGCTGTGAAAATTGAATGCCTGAAACCGCTTTCCGCAAGAAAAGTGAAAAGGGAAAGGAAAAAACGGTGGAGAACTCAGGGGGGGGGGAGGGGGGGGGGTTGAGGGACGCAGCCCACCTGGTCGGGGTGTGGCGGTAGAACCGGAAGGGGCAAAAAGGGGGGAGGTGGATGGGGGGGGGTTTTGGGGGAGCGCCGAAGAGGATCCAAACAACTTACGACGACGTGTCGATTTTATATGGGGGAAAGGTGTGGAGAAAACATTTGGACGATACCATCAGGGGGGGGCAACGTCAATATTCGAGCCTCAAGGGAAACCATACGTCCCGGCCCAAGTAAGTTACTGGAGGGGGGAGGATCCAAGACGGCCAGTGCCGGGGGAGGTCAAGGAGACTCAAAGGGACCGGGTCATGCCCCCCCCTTAATACTTCGAACTACAAGGGGGTTGGGGCGGGATTAAGGGCGGGGGAGTCCCTAACGCAGCAGACGCTCCCGACAAAAAGAAAAAAAACCTAAAACCTGTGAATTCCTGGACAGCTTGCAGGTTGCACAAAAAGCGAAAATCTCGAAAAGGAGGAGGGGGGGGCAACCTGCCAACTGGGAAGTGCTTGGTTATCGAAAACCTTGCGAATTATTCTGACAAAGGGCTTGCTTGTTTAAAAAAAAAAAAAGAGGCCAACCGGGGGATTTTTTTACATGAGGAGGAGCGGGGGGCAGGGGGTGTTCGGAAGAAACATTGGCTAAAACTGGTTTGTCCTATAAGACTAACAAAAGGGGGGGGAAAAAACAAACTGTATACCGCGTTTGCAAAGATGGGGGGGGCCGAGAAATACCTCCGGGGGCGACAGGAAAGTGAAGTTTCGCGGCAACAAGAGTTGGCGGATGCCGCGTAGGCCCCCCTGTGGGCAACCTTTCTGTCACTGTAAATTTCCAAGGAAAAAGAATGAGGAGAGAATTGGACGGACGGTTAGCAAGGGGTGGCGAACAAAAACTGCGCCTTACACTACGCTGACGGCTGAGGAAAAAAGCCATCAAGGGCAGCGAAAAAAATCCATGAGCGCTGGTACTGTAGTAAGGTTGGAAATAAGATCAGAAGGGGGGCAAATCGGTGGATCACAGACAGTTCAAGAACGTAGTGACCAAAACATAAAAAACCCATCCCAGAGACGGGGGGGGGACACAGAAAGGAAAAGAGTTTGGAAACCAAAAACTAAAGAATTTGATCAAGTATGATGTTTACACATATTACGATGAAAAAAAACTATCTACGTCATGGCAAGAATACTTCCTGAAAGTTCTTAATTAAAGCAGGCAGGGGAAAAGGAGTAGTAAAAAAGTAAAAGGGACGCCAAGTTAACGCGAATTTAATAAAACCGACAGGCGTCGGGAAAACTATTAAAAAAAACCTCACAAAAAAATGGCAAAAGAAGGGGAAATTCCATTTCACAAGTCGGATGACGCGATACGAGGTATTGGTTTTCAAAATCACGCCCTCCCTAAGAGGATCAAATTCCTGGGGAAAAAGAAAACCAACTCGACATAGGGCTCCAAAGGAAGAAACGGGGGTGTCTTTCAGGCGGAAAAGTAAGTAGTGGAAAGGAAAAAGCACAGTGGCCTATAAGAAGAGTGTACACCGGTTACAATTGGCTTGGGGGGGTAGAAAAAAAAGAGGGCAGCAACAACCTGGGGGGGGGCACGGGGGGGGCACGAGTTACGGATGGAAGCGAAGTGAACGGGGGAAACAGATGTAGGGGGTGAATTAATGAGTGTGGAATACCCTAGGGGGGGCCCAAAACACCCTGGCACTTGCTGGGGGAGGAGCATTCTCAAAAAAGCCATGAAGGATGAATTCAGTTGGTGTCATGGCGGCCAAGGAAAACATGGCGACAAAAAGCTTGAAGTGCGAGAAAGATCACGAGAACTTCTCAGGAAGCCGATTACATATCAAAAAAAGAAGGGGGGAAGGCGGCCCCCACGAAGGAATGGGTCAGGGCCGGCAAAGGGGCTCTACTAAATGCCTTATATCTTGGGGATTTGCCAAGAAGGTGCAAAAAATGTAACGGGGGAAGTAACGGTTTTGGGGGGGTTGGTCGCGTGCGTGGTGTTCAATCCCCGTAAAACCTCCAAAGGGCGTCGGGGAAAGATTAAGGAAATCAAACGGAAGGTGGGAGGGGGGCACAAAAAAAAAGCGTGGTGCTCCCGGGGACAAATACGATAGGTTGGTGCAAAACCGCCTAGGGGGGAAGAGGGAAGTTAAGAACCAGAGGGGGTGCCACTGAACCTCCCCACTGAGCATCCCACAGCCGGAAAGGGTGCAACACTTTGAAGTAGGGGGACGAGAAAAAAAGGTAACCTGCTGGGCGATGATGTTCTATGTTGAAGGGGGGGAAGTTCCGTCTAACCATGCACAAAAAAGAGGTGACAAGGGGACCTTCACTAGGAACTAAACCGTCGTCAAGCAATATAAAATGGGGAAGGGGGGGAAAAGGATGGAGAACTACTTGGAGGAGCAGAAAGCCAAAAAAAAACATAGATAGTTAATCGAGAGAAAGGCTCGTTCTTAATAACTCAAAAAAAAACGGGAGGAAAGAGAATCCCTACGGGAAAGCACAAAAAAAAGTCGAACTGAATTTTCCTAACGGCTCAGGGTCAGCTGGGTCCCGAAAATCGAAGCGCAAAAGATGAGTGGAACCGGAGTGATCGGAGGGCGCCCCAAGGGTTTTCGTCTTAACATCTTCACAATTCAACAGCAAGCACGCCTTCGGAGCACAGTAAACAATAGATGAAATACGGTAGGGGAGAGGACAGGACGGGGCATGCTAGAAGGGGGGAAAAGGTCAGTCGGGGGGGACGTACACCCGATTACGACAGAAGGTGCCCAAACAACTTCAAAACTAAGGAGGTAAAAAAAGAAGGGGGGGAAGAGGATGGGGTAAATTGTTGACACACACGTGAGGGGCAGGGGGACCTACTAAGGGGACGCCACCGCAACCTTCTTGGGACGGCACACACCAGAAACCAAATGCCGACCAAAACAAATAAGGGCCTGACAAAAAATGCGCACGGTCATAATTTAAAATCTTCAGCCCTGAGTAGAGCCAAACAATGCCGGCAGACAAAATCACGCTCCCTGTGGGGGAGGCTTCAGGTAAAAGACGTGAGCTTCGAGGGGAAAAACATGGGCAACGTGACTTTCTAACCACATGTGTTTCACCGGCCGCATCGATGCCACAACTTAGTCATACCAATGGGTTTTGTTTGAGAAACCAAAACAGCTTTAAGTAAAGAAAAAATGGTGGCAAAGGGGAGGAACACAGACAATAAGCAAGAATTGTCCAGTAAGCGTATGGGATCATCTAACAACGTCCAGAACGCAGGGGGGAAAATGCCCAAGCCCGAGAGAAGGTGAAAGAATTGCAGGGATAAGGGGAACGAGTTAGCACTGGGGATTTTGAATTTCAAAACTTTACCAATCTACTACAGGGTGGAAAAGACGAGGGGGGGGAGGGGGGGGTAAGACGGAGGGGCCTAGTTCCGAAAAAAGAGGGTCGTAAACCAAAGAGATAATCCGCATAGAACGTGACCGTTGAAACTCCAGATATGGTTGCCAGTAGTGCGTGAGCAATCGGGAGAGTCAAAAGGGAGGGAGAGTGACGAGAAAAGTGAAAGAGGGGAACGGCTATTTACTGAACTCCTAAGTAAGCACTGTCCCGCTGGAGAAAGAATGCTTTTCTTAAAGACGAAGAGCGAAAAATAGGGGGGGGAAAAGAAAAGCATCGTACCTGTGGGCAGACACCGCTTGAGACAAAAAAAAAAATTCGAAAAGTGGTGTAAAGATCAGAAGGGGAACCACAGATCTAGCCGGGGGGTTTTTAAAGAGGGACTAAAAAAAAGCGCTAAGAATGTGAGTTGAGAAAAAAGAAGGAAGTGGGGGGAAGGCCGTTCGAAGCTTCTGGAACGGAAAAAAAGCCAGCGCATCTCTTGCGTTAATTTAAAAAGACCAAGGGGAGGGGGTAGAGAGACGCAGCAAAAAAGCGGGGCGGCTCTGTGGGCGCCGGTGTGGGGTCTCCAACACAGCGGATAACATCAACTTCGCTCAGGAAAGGAAGCGCGGGGGAATGTCCAAAAACAGGTGCCAACAAGAAGACCCCTTCTCGCGAGAGGGGCTGCGACACTGGGGGGGGGGATCCATTCCGCGTGTTCAAGGGCAGCTGGGGAGGGAAAATGAAAAAAGAAAGCGGTAAAAAGGTCAAGTGAAGGACGGAAAAGGGGGGCGGTAGCGGACTAGGGGACAAACCCGCCCTTGAAAAACTTTTTTCCGCCGGTATCGCCTCCTGGACCTTTGAATAAAAAGAAAAAGAGCATGTAAAGCCCGAGTTGGTTAGGTCAACAAAAAGTTCGGTATGTAAAGGGTCCCTTGTCAGCTAGGAAAAAAAGGTAATAGGAGACGCAGACATCCCATGCACGCTTTTCACGAATCGCGAAAACCGACTAGCGGGGCAGGGCTTGGTTTCAAAAGAAAAACAGTCGGCGAAAAAAGCAACGTACCCATGGGGGGGTCAGGCCCAGTTGGAGCGGACTGCGTCGCAGACGCGGCCCCTCGTAAGACTGTTGATTGCGTTTAATCCAAAAAAAGAAACACCCTTGGGGGGGGAAAGGAAGGGAAGGGGGGGGAAGGAAAAAACCGGCGGTGGTTGGAGAGACCAAAAGAAAGAAAAGACCAAATGGACAAGGAGGGGGAGGGGGGCGATTTTAAAAAAATATGTCTACCTGGGGGACTTGTCATCAGGAAGACTTGGGGAAAAGTTCAAGGAAATAAGGGGAAAAACGCGAAAGCAAAAATCCAAAAGGCAGTAAAATCGTAGGCGTATGCATGGTGATCCGCTGTACTTCGCCGTCGAAACTGGCCAACCAGAGGGAAAAACCGGAGGGTGCAAAGGAAGATAAACTCAAAAAGCGAACGGAACACCACCGCATGTGTGTTTGGGACACCACCATAATGGAGGACGTAGAAGGGCAAGCAAAAGCTCTCTCTGCGACCGCATCAAATGGGGGGGGGAATGGTTAAATTTTGTCAGGACACGAACATCAGAGGGTTTTTCCGGAGGAACGATTTCAAAAATGTAACAGCAAAAAGAAAAGAACGTGGTAAAGAACGTGTTGGGTTGAGGCATCAAGGTGGGAAAAGGGGGACTCACGAGGAAGAAGTGGGAGGGGGAAAACCGATGCTCAGCGAGGGGGTAAGGTCAGAAAAAGCCCGAGGCACTTCCAATCTTCACTCTCATTGAAATAGGAAAGGAGAGAGCAGGGAGTAAAAGGAAGAGGGGGGGGACGGAAGAGATGCCCAAACAAGTAATTTTAAACTCGACGCAACAGGGGGCGAACCGTACGACAAGCATGGATGACCCGGAAAAGCAACTTGCTCCAATCCCATGGGAAAGAATATACAAGCTCTATACTACATTGGCAGGTCCCAGAATAGATGCCCAACCCGCTCCTTTGGATGTCCAAAACAGCCCATGCAGGGGACAAACCAAGGAGAACACATGGTCGAAACAAGAATTCGAGCCGGCATGTGACAACATGGGGGAAAAACGTAAGCTTCTGATTGGCGGTTTCGTGCTGCAATTTCGGCTCGCCGCTGCGCCAAAGATGCCAGAAGATGTAAAAAAGGCTCAGGCGTCCAAGCTACGTTAAACGGCGTCGCACGCCTTGCTAGCTACTCTTAGAAAAAAAAGGTCTTCATCAAACCAACACCAAAAAACAAAAACTGGCGGCAAAGCCACGGGTACAGAAGTGGTTTGAACCCCACCCTTCTACCGCACAGGGAACCTCTCTCTTCAACACCAACGAACTGGGGAAACGCGGAATAGCGCCTAGAGAGCCTGAAAAAAAGAATGATTCACTCTCATTCCTGCCGACGGTCCTGTGGCACTAACGTAAATGGGTCTTTGTAGAGAGCCAGAACAATCGGCCTTCTATTGGAAGGAGCGCCCGGAGACGCCTGACAGGCAAGGCAGTGCCCGAAGCGACGTTACAGCCATGCGTTTCCTCTATGTGTGAGTGAGAAAATGGACAAAAAAAAGGAAGGAGGGGAAGAAGCAACGCAGAGCTAGCGATCTGAAAAATACAATAGTTCTCCCTCAATGTTGAGACAGAAGGGGACAACAGTCCTCCTATCAACAAAGGGACCTATAACCTTCCAACGCCGCGAAAACGTTTTTTGTGTGTCTGAGCATCTGAACAAAAAGGAATTGAAGAGGCCAAAGGGGAGACGGGGGCAGGCACTGACCCGCTGTGAGTGAACTGAGGAGAAGTAGGGATGGAAAGGAACGAAGGGGGGGAATGGGCCACGTTGACGTCGATCGGGGGTAAACAATGCTGGGGAGGACAGAAGAAACTGGTAAAAAAAAAAGAAAAGCTTTGAGGAAACTGAAGCGAACCGGCCGGGGGGGTGC
>Ga0179593_1665455_pt1 | contig 10334 bp, 17 predicted proteins | sample CZODoug2_1_08_16_FD_185931 | JGI IMG/M metagenome (GOLD analysis project Ga0179593, IMG submission 185931) | Vadose zone soil fungal communities from Angelo Coast Range Reserve, California, USA - CZODoug2_1_08_16fungal (PacBio error correction) | ecosystem: Environmental > Terrestrial > Soil >...
GAGGGGGGGGGGGGGGAGGGGGGAAGGATTGCGGTTTACTAGTTTTGTGAAGAAAGGGAGGAACGTGCCTCCGACCGGGACGTCAAAGGAAAAAGTCGTTGCCGAAGGAAAGGGGGGGAAGGATGGCCGCCGCTTGTGCCCGAAAAAAAAAAGGGCTCTCCTTCAGTTTCCGCTGATCCCCGAAGGAAGGGGGGAGAAAGAGGGGAAAAGGGGAATAGGGGGACGCCGTTCGTCAACTGTATGCGCGGAGAAAGAGGAAGAAGGGAAAAAAAAGGGAAAAAGCGGTCAGAAAAAATCCCGGCCCCATTCGAGGAAGGGTAGGGGGGTTGGCCATGTACCTGTTTCCCGTATCCGGGTCGGTAACGGAAAGAAAAAAGACAAGGAAAAGGGAAGGTTCCGGTCCAGTTCATGTCGGGCATGGAGAGGGGGAGGAGACTCTTCTTCCCCGTTATAGGAAGAGGAGGAAAGGAAGGAAGGAAAGGAGTCTCTCCTTTTACTTGCTCTTGAAAAAGGGGGGGGGGAAAGGGGGAGTGCCACTTTCCCTATCCGAAGGTGGGGAAGAAGAACAGGATAAGTTCAAGGTGTGCTTTTTTAGAAAGAAGGAGAGGAGGGGGACGCCTTCCTTTCATTTCTTCCGGTTGTAGAGGGGGGAGAAGAAAAAGGGGTAAGGACTGGTCTTTTTTTGTTGAAGAAAAGGGGGGAAAAAGGAAACCTCCCTCCCCTTTAAGCAGGTACAAGGGAAAAGGGAGAAAGAAATCAGACCTCTCTTTCTGGGTTCTTCGCCGGGGGGAGGAATCCATTATCCTTTTATTTGTTAGGTGAAAAGAAAGGAAAGGAGGGGTGAAAAACACTTTATCGTTTAGGGGGAAGAAAAAAAGGGTGGGGGAAGGAGAGGGAGGGTTTTTATTTCATTTCTTTTTTGAGGAACCGGGAAGGGGGGGGGGAGGGGGAAGGAGGAAGGCGAACCCGTCTTCTGAGTATGTGGACGGTGGGGGGGGGGGGGAAGGAAAAGGGGGGAGGATGGTTCACTTTACCTTTTATTTTCTGGTCGCCGTGGCGCCCGGAGAGGGAAGGTCAGGACAACTCTTTTCGTCTTAGCTCGAGAAAAAAGGGGGAGAGAGAAGTCTTCTTCTTCCTCTCCTGCAATAATAGAGAAAGGGAAAAAAGGGCCCCCCCCCGGCGTAAGGAGAAAGAGGGGGGGTGGAAAGTTTATCCTATCACTAGGAAGGGAAAGGAGGTTGGAATTTACTATTTCCATCCCGGGGATCACCACTGGGGGAAGGAGGGGGGAGGGGATCCCCTCCCTTTCATTTTCTGCCACGGAGCAGGAGGGGAGGGAAAGGAGAAAGGGGGGTTGGGTTTTTCTACTATGATCGGTCCGGGGGGAAAAGGAAGAAAGGTACTTTCCCTTTCCACACAGAAAGGAAAGGGGAAGGAGATAAGAGGTAGAGGTGACGGCTTCTTTATCTGTTCACGGCGTTGGGAGAGGAAGAAGAAAGAATACGTTTCTTCCTTCCATTTGTGATAGGGGTAGGAGGAGAGGGGAGGGGAAGGAAAGGGGAACTTCTATACGATTGCCAAGGGGGGGGGGGGGGGAAGGGCCTTTCTTTTTTCCTCCTTCGGGAATTTTGAGGAAGGGGGGGGGGGGGAGAGAACGTGGTCGAAGGTTCCTTGTTTGTTGAAGGTCAAAGGGGAAAAAGGGGGGGAAAAAGGAAAAGGTCCACGTCACTTAAGGAGAGAAAAAGGAGAAGGAGGAGGGAGGTCGAAGGTTAGTCTTCTTCATCCAGGACGCCGGTGAGGGGAGGAGGGGGGGGGGACCTTCCCTGATTTTACCACCGTGATAGTGTAAGAAGAGGGGAGGGAGCTGTCGGGGGATTTTCCTTTCCTGGGTTGAGGACCGGGGAGAAAAAGGGGAAGGAGAGGGGAGTCCTACCTTCTTCTTATATTTGACTGTGGGGATGAACGGAAAAAAGGGGGGAACGGTGAGAGGGGAGTTTATTGTCTCCGTGTCTCCCGCGACAGTTTCCCTGGAAAAAAGAAGAAGAAAAAAAACTGATTATTATTAAAAATATATATATTCTCCTCCTCCCGGTCCTGACAATGGACAGGGAAAAAAAGAGAAAGGGCAAAAGGAACAAGAAAACCGCTTCACTTTCTTCATCACCAACCGTCACAGAATAAAAAAAGAGAAAAGGGGAAAAAAAAAGAGCCTCCCTTTCCATCTCACCGTCCCGGTCCACTACAAAAAAAAAGAAAAAGAAAAAAGAAAGAGGAAGAAACCGCGGTGCCTTTCCAGGCTCTCACCTACACGAGAGGGAGAAAGGAAAAAGGGGGGGGGACGACTTTTCACCTGACCCCAGAAAAGAAAGAAGGATTAAGAAGATACAAAAGCTACTCCCTCCTCCATCGCCGGGACGTCCGAGGGAGGGAAGGGGGAATACCTTTTACCTGTTCAAAGGGAGGGTAGGGATGGGACACCTTCAACAACCCCTACAAAAAAGGGGGGAAAGGGGGGAAAATCTTCTACAACGGAAGAAAACTGACACGAAAGGGGGAGGAAGAAGCACCACCACCTTGAAAGTGGCTCACGGAAAAGGAGAAGAAAAGGATACTTCCACTCCCTTCGCGAAGGTGAAGAGAAAAAGATCACAAAAGGCCGGTCATTCCCCCTTAGCTTCGGGAAGAGAGGAGGGGGGAAAAAAAAAATCTACCAAAAGGGGAGAAAGAGAGAGAAGACAGGAACTATACCTCTACCTCCGTCACCGGGGGGGGAGGGAAGGGGAGGTGGTACCTTACCTTCCCGTTCTGAGCAACGGGGGGGGGAGAGAATAAAGAATGAACCCTACCCCCCCTTGGAAGGGGGAATCAACCGTCCTCCACCGAAGAGAGGAAAAACTGGAAATTGCTGTTTATGTCACCTACCCTCTTTTCAAGGAGGGGTGAAAAAAGAACCTTTCTTAACTACTTCAATACCTACAGATAAAGAAGGAAAGCGAGTGAAGATTAGGAAGGTCACCATCAGAAAAGGGAAGGAGCCTTACTCCTTCTCTTTTTACAGGGGGGGGGAAGAGGGAATGGACGGTTTCCGCTAAGGGACTCCTCTACTCCGGATTCTCTTATCTACTACTAAAAGGGACAGGGAAAATTTCTCTTTCTACATCTTCTAAAATAACATAAAAGGTAGAAAGGGAGGAGAAGGTATCATGAACCTTCAACCTAGGGAGGGGGGGTAGAATGAAATCCCCTTCACACCATCGCTCCATGACAGAAGAAAGAAATACAAAACCAGGAAGTCCATCTCCTCCCCACTTGTTGAAGTGAAAGGAGGGAAGGGGGAAAATACTTTCATTTCCCCTACACCGGGGCGAAGTTTAGAAAAGGAAGAGGGGAGGAGACGAAGAGACTTCGCTCCTCCTCCATCTCCTTAGAGGGAGAGAAAGGACGTTACTTTTTACCCTTTGACCACCTGTTCAAAAGAAGTATAGGTGACGGTTTGAACCTACAAACTTCTACCAATTCTCTTCAACTTACCGTCACAACGAAGGGAGGGGGAAAGGAAGTAGGGGGAAACCTACTTCCCTTGCACCTATCAATGTAAGAAGTGAAAGGATCCAATACTTTCTTATTTTGCCATCGAAAGGGAAAAAGAAAAACACGGTCCACCATCACCAACTCGGGGAAAGGGAGGAATTGACTCTCTTACTTTTTTCTTGACGAGCGAGGAAGAGGGAGGAGGGGAAAAGAATCGTTAAAGAAAGACCCCTACCTGACCTGGCCCGGAAAAGTGAAGGGACTTTCCCCTTTACCAGAAAGAAAAGGATACGGTAAAAACAAGGAAATTTCCAACACTATCACTCTTCTTCTTCGGAAAAAAAGGAAAAGGAAAGAGTGTTAATCCACTTTTTACTTTTCCACGGATGAAAAGAAAAGAAAGAGGAAAAGAAAAGAGAGCCGAAAGTGGATGGCGTCCCTTCTTAACATCACCACCACACTCTCACCAATAGAGGAGGAAGAGAAAAAAGGAAAGGATTTGGTAGCCTATTTCACCGATCTTCTTCTACCATAAAGAGAAGAGAGCACCCTTTCCTTCTTCAACGACTGTGGGAAGAAAAGGGAGGCGTGGCACCTTTACTATCAAAAGAAATAAAAAAAAATAAAAGTAAAAACGGCAATGGTCTTCCATCCCCTGACGTCACCGAAGACATCTCTCATCAGAAGAAAAAAACAAACAATACAAACGGAGAGGAGGAAGGGGGGGGGAAGTCTTTGGTAAATTACGTTATGCCCGGTTACTGGTGGGGGGGAAATAGTAGAGGGGGAATCGCTACCGGGAAGTAAAAAAAAGGGAAAGTCGGGTCAAGACATTTTGCCTTAGCGAGGGGGAAAAGAGATGTTTCCCTCTCTAAAGGAAAGAGCTTAATTTTACTCTTGAGAGAGAGGGGTCCTTCCCTCTCTTTTTGATAGTGGTGGGGAGGGGGGCGCCTGGACCCACTTTATGCGCGCTGGAAAGCGGAAGAAGGGACACCTTACCTTTTTTTAAGAGGGTCTGGGAACCCTTCCCTCATTCTGCTGTCCGACGACGAAACGAGGGGGGAAAGGAAAACGGGTTGTCCCTTATCTCTTTTCTTTTCACCGTCACCGAGTAGGGGGGGAAGGGAAAGGTCGAGTGGGAGGTTCCGGTCCAGGTCGTCGGGCCTGTGCACGAGGAAGAAAAGAGAAGCGGCTTCCCTTTATATTCCGCTTAGTAAAGAAAAAAAAGGAAAAGTAGATACTGTTGGGCTCTTTCCCTATTTGGGGGAACGTGTATTTCATCTTTCTTATCCGAAGGTGGGGGAAAAAAGGGAGGAAAAGGTAAAGGGGTGGGCTTTACGACGGGCCAGTGCGGGGGGGGAGAAGTCACTTTCCATTTCTTCCCGGTTGAGAAGAAGGGGAGGGGCGAGGTTTCTGTTTTTGTTGAAGGGAGGGTACACCGACGCCTCCCTTTAACATTTCCCAGGGAAGTAAGGGAAAGGGAGGGAAGTCTCAAGGATTGCTTCTCTTCTCCTTTGTATGAGGAGGAAAGGGGGGGGGTAGGGACCTTCTCCCCTTTTTTATGTACCTGAAGGGAGGGGGGGTGGTGAGAAATCAGACCTGCACCCTCTTTTGCGCGACTGGAGTCCTTGTGATGGTAAGGAGGAAGATGGAAGGGAGAGAGGGTTGTTCTTTCTTTTCATTTCTACCTCTTCTTCTTAGGAGTTGGAAGGTGGAAGAGGGGAAGGGTGGAGGGATGGTGCACGAACTTTTATTTATTGTACGGACGTGTAGGGGGAGGAAAGGTAAAGTATTACCTTTTCTTCTTAGATAAAGAGAGGGAGAGAGGGAGAGCCGTCTAGGAGGAATGAGGAAGAAGAGCGAATGAATCTTTTACCACCGAGGAAGGGAGGGGAGGTGATGTTGGAGGTATCCTATCACGCTTCCGCACGGCGAAAAGGGGAGTAGTGACGTATCTTCAGCCCGGGGAGAAAAAAGGGGGGAAGGGGGGAGGGCTCCCCCACAAGTTTCTGCCTTCTCGGCGTGGAGAAAAGGGACCCTACCGGGGTAAGGTCTTTCTACTATTCTCTGAAAGGGAAAAAGAGAAAGGGGACTTTGCCAACTTTCCAACACCGACCCGGCCAAGAAGGAGGGGGAAGGAGCGAGCGTTCTGCTTTTCCTGCTTTCCAGATGAGAGGGGAAGGGTGGGGAATGGGCGCTTATCCCTATTACGGGGCCCCTGCCAGGAAGGGGGGGGGAGTCGCATTCACCTTCTCTCCGTTCGTGGAAAGGAAAAAGAGGGGAAGAGGAGCCAAAGGGCAAGTTTTTTTGGCAGAGCCGTCTGGGGGGGAAAGGAGGAGGGTTTATCCTATTTACTTTTGTTGACGAGAAATAGGGGGGTAGGGAAAAATGGGGGGGTTTACTGGCACCTATAACTTGAACGGTCGAAGGAAAAAAAGGTAAAGTAAAGTCTCTTTCTCGAGAACGAGGGAAAGAAAAAAGGAGGAGGAGCCGTGGTAGCTTCTTCATCCAGAGCTAAAGTAGAAAAGGTGTATTTTACCTTCCCTTCTTTGACCACAGTGAGAGTGTGAAGGGAAAAGAGGGGAGGCGGCTGGAAAGTCTTTTTATTTTCATGGCGGGGTGAGGACCGGGAAAGAGAGGTGGTGCCTGCTTTCATTTCTACCCTTCTTCTAGAGGTGGAAGGGGGTGAAGGGGGGAGGGAGAAAAGGGTTCAAGTACCGGGGGGATTTCTCCTGTGTCTCAGGAAGAGGAGTAGATCATCTATAACAAACAACAACTTCTTCTTCTTACCCTCTACCTCTCTACGCCAAAAGGGAATGAAAGGGGAAAAAAGAAAATACAAGGTCAAAACCGCAATCCCTACACCTTCGGCAATGTCTTCATCAACCGGTAAGAAGCCGAAGGTATACCTTCCTCCCTCCCCACCAGCGCGAAAGGAGAGAGAAGGGAAAAAAGGAAAGGAGAAAGAGAAGAAACGAACGTTCCATTCTCTCACCTACACGATCACGGGGTACAAAAGAAAAAAGGGCGAAGTTCAACCTACCCCCTCCCCTTCTTCCTGATGAGAAGGAAAAGGAGAGAAAAAAAGAACGAAAGGCCTCGTTCGCTGAGCCCCCGGACACGGGGGGGAAAAGGGGGACACTTTTCCCTTTCTTTTGGTGACGTAAAGGGAGAAAACCGGCCCGAACCAGGAAGAAAACCTCGCTAAGAAAAGGAGGGAGGGGGAAAGGAGAAGCTTCACCACCACCGTGAAATGAGGAGAAGGGGAAATCGTCTCTACTTTCAGACAGGAAAGGAAAAGGAGACACAAAAATCAAAGGCCGTCATTCCCCGTACTTCTTGATCAGCGGAAGAAAATCTAACAACCTCCTACCAGCTCAGCGACGAAGGAAAGAAGAAAAAGAGGATTTCAGTCAGGGAGTGGTCCTGTTCTTTGTGGACATGGAAACGAGGGGGAAAGAAACGGATAGATCATCTTCTCCATCCCTACCCCCAAGGGGAAGAGGATAGAAAGCCTCTCCTGGGCAGCAAATGCCAAAGGTGGGAAAGGAGAAGGTGAACGTTTTATCCCCTTCTTACGATCGAAGGAGAGGAGAAATAAAGGAAAGGGGGAATCGTTAGGGAGACGTTCACCATCACCGCGCCGAGAAAGGCGCGTTTTTCACTCCTATTCCTTCGCGAAGAGGAAGCACGAAGACTGCGACTCCGACGAGACAGGGGGAGAAGACGTCCTCCCCTTCCTTACCTTTACCGGGAAAGGTAGAAGGGAGAAGGAAGAAGGAAGTGAAAAATCCGAGACACAAAGGACAAGGTCTTCATCTACCAACAGTAAAAAGAAGAAGGTCGACCTGCCCCGCCCGTCCACACCATCTCTCCGGCAGCTAAAAGAAGGGAAAAAGGAACGAAATCGCCGCCATCTTTTTCCTTTCCAGGCTCTAAAACCGAAAAAGGAGAAAGGGGAAAGGTCAACTACAACCTTTTCACGTTTGAGATGAAAAGAAAGAAGAGGGAGGAAGAAGCCTAAAGGCTGGGCGGAACGCCTCCATCTCCTGGGACGGCATAGTTAGAGTTTACCTTTACCTTTTCAAAGGGAGGGGGGAGGGAATGTTACTCTTTTAAGTAACGAACCCTACAAGGATCCCAAGTTCTTCTTCAACACCTTCAAGGGAGGAATACAGCCCGAGGAAATAAGGGAATTCACCAGCAAACTGTACAGGTGAAAGGAAAAATTGACCCTTCTCCAATACTTCGGATGGGGAAAGGGAATAGAAGCGTTTCACTACAACGTTTAAGGGAAAAGGAGAGACGTTCCTTACTCTCTTACCTTTTTGGAGTGAGAAAAGAGGAAGGGAGAAGGAGGGGAACCGAGGGCAACTCAAGAGTCACCATCCCCACCTGGGGAAAAGAGACAGGGGACGGTCCCCCTTTTCCCTAAAATAGGGAAGGGGGGAGGGAGAAGGGAAAAAGTCCTGGCAACAAGGACCTCTTCTTCGTCGGACAGCGACTGCGGGAAAAGGGTGTAACCAAGTGAAAGGGTGTCCCGGCTGAGGAAGAACAGCCTCCTACTTGAAGGGAAGGAGCCCATGGAGTTAAAAACCAACGATCACCAAAGAAAAGGGAAAATTCAGGCGCGCCCTTCTTTTTATCTCTGGCACCAAGGAGGGGGAGAGAAGAGAAGAAAACCTTGTCACGGCACCGGGACAGGGGACGTCCCTTTCTTCTAAAAAAGAGGAAAATAGTGAAAACCCTTACACCGCAGGAGGGGAAGACTTCACCACCACTCATCTCTAGAAAAAAAGGGAGGGGGAGTGGTGAGTAGGTGTGAAAAGGGTTTCCCTGTGTAAGGGTTGGGGGAAAGAAGGGGGAAGGAAGGACGTCAAACCGCCACACCTCCCCGTCGGTGAAGACCGGGGAGCGCGGCTTTTCTCCTTCCTCGGTGAAAGAGAGATTGAAGGGGAAGGGTAGGACGAATTACGTTGTCTTCCCGTGATGGGGGAAGAAAAAAAGGGCGCAGGGACTTCACTTTATTTCGCACGAGGGGGGCGATAGTCAAGGGAAAACCTTCACCCGTTAGGAGTAGTGTGCTTTCCGCCTTCCCTCATTAGAAGGGAAAGGGTGGGGGAAAGAAAGTGGTTCCCTTATCGAGAAAGGGGAAAAAGAGTAGGTAACGTTTACCTTCCAGGTAGCGGGGAGGTTAGGGGGGGGATGGTGAAATAGGGGGGTCTCATCTTTCTCCTCTGCGTAACACGTTATAGAAAAAAGTAAGAGAGTCATTTAACTTCTCTCCTTTGTAAGTGGAGAGGGGGATGTGACCGGGGGCACTTCTATCAGACGGTGGGAGGGAGAGTCCCTTGAAATTTCCCTTTTTGGAGGGGAAGAAAGGGGGAAAAGAGGTGAACTCAGCAAGAAAAAGGGGGAATTAGGGGAAAGGACTTTGTTGATTCCTCATTCCCTTTTTGTCTCCGGTGTCGGGGTGGGGGGGACCGAAAACGTTACTGAAAGCCCCTCCCTTTCACATTTCCCCTTTCCAGCGGAAAAAGGCTCGCTAACGAGTCCCTTCCCTTCTCTTTCTTCTTCTTCGCAGGTGTGGGGAGGAGTATAGAAAAGGTCGGTGAACGTCTAATTTATTTTACCTTCCCGTTTTACCACCGTGAAGAGGGGGGTGAGAAGGGGGAAAGATGGAGGTATTGGTGTGGTCATTTCTTTTTTTATTACCTTTCCTTTTATCTGGCAGGGAGAGAGGGGTGTTTTGGTGCGGCTTTCTTTCTACCCTCTTCTTTATTAGGTGAGGTGGGGGGAAAGGAAAGGGGGAGGGAATTGTTCACGGTGACAGTTGGGTTATTTTCTCCGTGTCGCCCGGCAAGAGGAAGGGGAGGCGTATCTCATTTATCACTTGGTAGGGAGGGAAAAGAGAAGTTCCATCCTCAAACGCGGGATCTTTTACCACCGCTGAAGGCGGAAGGAAGGTGATGGTGACCTTGTATTCCTATCACTCTTGCCTTGCACGGCTAGGAGGGGGGAGGAGAAGGAAAGTGGGGATAACCAAGGGCACAAGAGAACGTTCACCTCTTTTCGTGCTAAAAAAGAGCGGGTTGGAGGAGTGAAGGTTATTACTCTTTCTCCTTTTTTTTATTTTCTGAGGAAGAAAGGGAAGGAAGGAAGAAAGACGGTAAGGTCCCGGGAAGCCCCGTCCCCACGAAAAAGGAGAGGTCTAGTTGCGCTTCGCTTATCTTTCTCTTTTTTCGAGGTGGTAAGGGGGGGAAGAGGGAGGGGGGGGGATAGGGGGACTCATTCACCTGAGCGAAGGGGAGTGGGGGGGAAGATGAATACAATTTAAAGGTGGTGGTTTTTCATCTGCCGTAGGGGGAAGGGGGGAGGAGGTTAAAAGGTGACTGTGTTTGACGAGCAGGGGGGGGGGTGTGACGTTCCCCCTATAACTTGACGGGGTAAAAGAGAAAGGGACAGTTCCCCGGTCCAAAAATAGGAAAAGAGAAATGGAGGAGAGTAGCTTTTTTATCTTCTTCATCCATTACGACTGTGAGGGGGGGGAGGGGGAAGGGGTAAGGGTACTGCCAGGGTTTACCACCTTTAATCGTGTAGGTGAGATCAGGAGAGGAGGTTGGTGATGGTACAGAGGGTGTTATTACGCTTTACTTTTATCTTTCATTGCGCGATGGGGGGGAAGGGGGAAGGGGGGGAAAGGTAAGGTGGGGAAATGAAGACGAGGGCACCTCCTGTTCGTATTGTTCAGGTGAAACGTGTAGGTGAAAGGAAAGTAAAGGTAAGGAAAGGGGACGGTTAAT
>Ga0179593_1329076_pt1 | contig 10333 bp, 16 predicted proteins | sample CZODoug2_1_08_16_FD_185931 | JGI IMG/M metagenome (GOLD analysis project Ga0179593, IMG submission 185931) | Vadose zone soil fungal communities from Angelo Coast Range Reserve, California, USA - CZODoug2_1_08_16fungal (PacBio error correction) | ecosystem: Environmental > Terrestrial > Soil >...
GTTTCGCGGGGGGGTTAACTTATCCTACAGGCGTGCGCGGAAGGGCCAGGGGAGAAGGGGGGAAAAAAGCTAATCGTGTAAAAGGGAGAAGGGTTGGAAAAAGTCAGGGGGAAGGAAAGAGCCCAAAACAAGGAGGTATTAGGACACGCGCGGCGCTGAACAAAGAGGGGAGAAAAGTTAACTAGGGGGGGTGGGCAGCTGGAGGATCAGTGCCCAGTGAACTAAAAAGGCCAAACCCCGAAGGGAAAGGCAGGGCCTGGAATATGGAACTGGCTGCCGGCCGCCGAGGAAGGAAAATAGTTCTAAAACCTGATCATCAGTAAAAGTGAGGGTTTGTGATGACTTACCAGTAAACTAAAAGAAACAAAACTGGTTTAATTCAAAAAAAGCACAGTTGGGTAAATAAGATTCCGGTCAAAAAAAGGGAAGGACTGTTCAATTGAAAAGATTCGTGTTGGTCCAACTAAGCGGGGATGGACGCGCGCCTCATGGACATGAGCAAAAATATTGCCATCGGGCGCGTAACATAATCATAAAGAAGGAAAAAAGAAGGGTACTGGGGCGCACGCCGTGTGGAAAAATGGGCAAAAGTTCTAAGGACGCAGGTGTGTGTTGGCATGGGCCGGAAAATAATGGGTTCCAAACCTCGTAGCACTCACAAAGGAGAAACTTCCGGGAAACCACGGGGAGAGCCTTTCCAAAAAAAAAAAAGCGTAACACACCGGTGACAGAGCACACAAAGCTTGCAAGAGGGGAGGGGGGGGGGGGGGGTGGGGCGGGGAAGCGCAGCAGGCTGTGCTTTGTCGGAAAACCGGATCAATCACACGGACAAACGGTTAGTCGAAAAAAAAAAGTGAAAGATCCACGGAGGGACATAAACAGACTTTAAAGATAATGCCGGGGATTCAGGCAGGGGGAGGAAAAATACTAAGCCACAAATACAAAGAGGAAAAAAAAAAAAAAAAAGTCAAAAAGCGTCGGATAAGAACAAAAGAACAAATAGGTCGAACAGAAATAAATGGGGGCGCTGACAGACGTTTGTGGCGGGTTGGAGCATGACTGAAAATGGGGGGGTGCCCCGAGAGGGTAAAAAACAAACGCGTGCAGCATTAAAAAGGGAAAAACGAAAAAACGAGGGGGGTGGGGGGGAAGTCTTGCCCGGGTAATTGAAAGGTAAAAAGGAGCGGGGGGAGGGGGAGGTAAGCAGAATCTATTCGGAATAACTTAAAGAAAAAGGGGAGGGTAAGGCACCCTCAGGAAAAAGCGACCAAAAGGAGCCCCGAACCCCCCCAAACAGGAGGCTGAAAAGTCGCGGAAAGCAAAGGGGGCTGGGGGTGGTACAAAAAAGCCTATACTCCGAAAAAGAAGAAGGAACCGCATTTTGTTTAACTGAAAGCGGGCTATGGATCAACGCCGTGGATGGATTTATTGAGAAGTCGAATAAAGGGGAAAGGGGCCGAAGGGGGAAAGGCAAGCAAAAAATAAAATCGCTGGAAAAAAAATCCGCGTTTGGGGGGAAGGAAAAAATCATTTTTCGTCTGCAGTGTGGAAAAAGGGTTCAAAAAAAGGAGGGGAACCCAGCACTTAACAAGCGCGTACAGGGGAACGCCAAAAAAGGACACAAGGGATTTCCAAAAAAGGGGGGTAGCCCGCTGTGCCACCGGGGAAAAGGATTCCTGGAAAACAGAAGAAAGGAATGTACGCCCGAAAAGGGAACCGGGAAAAAAACTTTGTGCCAGTGGGGTGAGGAAGTGAACGAAAAGATTCTGAGGGGGGGGGGAAGTGTAACGTGAAGTGGGAGCCTCGGCGGTCCGCGGAAGAGTGTTAGGAGTGCAGGGGGGGGAAGTGTATTGCATCGAGGACTGTGTTGAGCCTGAGGGCAGGAAGAGGAGTGATAGGCAGGAGAACGAGGTGGGAGGTGTGAGTTTTCGTCTAGGACAAAAAAAAAGGGGGGGAAAGACCGATCAAGAAGGAAAAGGCCCCCCAGAGAACGCCGCCAGGGAAAAACCCAAGGGATGCAAATCGGAAAGTTGGAGGGAAAAAAACGCTGTGAAACGCCGACCCGAGAGACACTTAGAGAAGGGAAGGGACAAAGTAAAAAAAAAACGGGGTAAAGGTTCCGGTCGGGCGGTGCCCGAAAGCAATCCGACTAAACAATGAAAACCGAAAAGGAAAAAATCCACGGGCTTGATAAATCGAAAGACCCAGACGCACGGAATAACCCCCCCAACAGACCCCCATACCAAATCCTGGAAACGCCAGCTCTATTCAAGGAAGGGAGATGGGGAGGAGGACTTCGAACAGGGGGATGAAAGGGGAAAATATTGGGGGGCTCAGGGTGGAAAAATCGGGGAAGGAAAACTATAAATACAACGTGTCCGAAGGAAAAGGGGTGGGAAAGCGAAGGGAAAAAACTGTTATGGCGCCTGGAGGACAAAACGAGGTCCGGCGTTGTAAGAGGGAAGGGAGGGAAGCTGGGGGAGGGTAACGCAAATGTGTTCCCTTCAAAAAAAAAAAAAAGAGGAGGAGGGGGGCCGTAGGTGGGTGGGGGAAGAAAAGAGGGACAGCGGCCGTGTGGTAAAGGAGAGAAGAGAAAACGGGAGCGAAGGAATCAAAGAGGACCTCAACTTTTGGGGAAAAAGGCGCAGCTTGGCGTAGGAATAAAACAGAAGGGGGCGCTGGCACGGGAAAAAAGGCAACCAACATACTCCGGAAAGGAGGGAGGACACCAAGGTTCAAACAAAGTGGGAAAGGAGGAGGGTGAATCAGGGGGGGGGAGAAAGATTTTGTAAAAGGGACTCCTCAAAGTGTTGAATTGAAAAAAACAGGGAAGGACGGGGGCCGAGTGAGGGTGATGGGGAAAAAACCATCTTTATGGTGCTAGGGGGGAAAGAGAAAAATGCCGAAGGGGCAAATTGGACGCCCTGAGGTCGGACCAAGGTCGCAAAGGGAGCGGGGCGAATATTCCTGCAGCATGCCCGAAGGGGGGAAGAGAAGTGGAGGTGATGTGTTATATTCGTTAACGAAAAAGGGGAAAAGGTTGGCATGGCGTTGGCGCAGTGATAAAGAACAGAGGGAAAGAACTGGGCACGGAAAATTCGGCGTCCCCTTAAGGTGTGCAGCAAAAACAGCAAGAGCTCACTTCCCCCGGAAGGGGGGTAGGGTTATCGCAACGCAAAAAAAGAACAGCAGTTAAAAAAGGGTCTTTAAAAAAAGGGTCTTCGTGGGTGCGCGGAAGGGGGCTAAAGAAAAGGTTCCATACGCTTCCAACACGAGGGGGGAGGGCGCTAAAAGAAAGGGGCTGCTGAAGCCAGCGAAAAGAAAATCGTCCAGTAGGGGAAGATAAAAAACAGAGAAAGATTTCGGAACCATATCGGTTCGAAAAAGGGCCATGTTTTAACCCCAGCAATCGTAGATATAGACCGGGCTTTTTCGGTCGTAGGGGTCCTAAATCAGCAACCAATTCTTGCGTAGAGACGGACGAGGGCGAGACTAAGGGGAACAAAAGGTGCAGTGTGGCCAAGCGGGGAAAGGGGGTGGGGAAGAGGGGGGGAGGTTATCGAGCATGGGCCGCTCGCGCGGGAAACGGAGGGGGAAAAACGGCATTATCTTCTTCGAGATAGGGGGAAACAACGTGCCTCTACGACACCAGATCGAACAGCGGTGGGTGAAAACGACACACCTGCCAATCATCGAGTGTTCGGCAAGAGAACAAGGGGCAAAACTCGTGGTATAATCAGCAAAGGGACACGGTGTGGTTTGGCAGGTCGGGGGGAGGCGTTGCAGAGCTCCAAGTGCTGTAGAAAAAAGGTGGAATGGGAATGGTACAGTCCGAGCGGGGTAGAGAGAAAATACCATCTCTCGGTCCAAAAGGACGGAAGTGAGAAAGAACGAGAGGGATCAAAAGACACGAAATCGAAGAGCGATCGGCGACTGAAACTACATGAGAAAAGGGGAAAAAGGAAGATGATAAAAGCCAGACAAAGGAGCAGACTTCTTTAGTGAAGAAGGGGGGACCGGGGGGAAAAGGATTGTGTGGGGGAAGGTGGGGTGCTGGGCGTGCGTGCAAAAAAAAAATGGGGCCCGCGTGACAAAGGGTAGGGGAGGGGACCATTGGGCAACTAAGAAAAGAATATAAATGTGGGGGTGGCGATTGGGGGGACTGTGAAAAAGAAAAATGGGTTAAGGTTTAGGTGGAAGAGGGAATAAACTCTTTGAACGGGTGGGCATCGGGAGGCGAGAAAGCGAACAATCGGTGGGGGAAGAAAAGCGGGAATGACAAAAAAAATACTGGACTGGCTGCTGGGTGGAGGAAGGAAAGGAAGATTTGGGTGCGGGGAGGGGGGAAAAGGAGGGAAAAATGGCTACTGGAAGAAGACAACGAGGCGGTAGGAAGGAAGGAACGGGGGGAGGGCGGGTACGAAAAAAGAGAAAAGAATGGACCAGGGAAAAGAGTCTGAGGCACCACGGGGGGGAAAGGGAGCAGTGAGTACGCTGGTGGAGACATGGAGGATACGCGGGGGACGACTTCGCATGCGAGGCTAAGAAGAAGGGACGGAAAGGAACTGGCTACCCCTTGCAAATAGGAGGGCTGATGGGGCGATGACTCCTGCATCGTCGCGCAACAAAGAAGATCGGAACGGAAGTGAGCTGACCACCTGGTTGTGCAGTGTTGCAGTGTGGAGGATAGGAAAGGGAATGGTAAGCGCCGGGGCGGGGGGGGAGGACAGGTTCGGGGGGGGGCTAGATAGGGGGGGGGGGTAACCGGGGGGAAAGAAACGAAAGCAGTGAAAAGGTGGAGAAAAAGCAGATCTGTTTCATCGCCAAGGGGGGACCTCAACCTTGATAACAGCGTGGGGGAAAAAGGGGGGGGGGGGGGGGTTACATCGTCAAATGTCGTGGGCTATTGGTGAAAGGGAGGCATAAAGGAAAAACAGGGGAAAAATCCAAGGAGAAAATGATAATTGGCTGACATAAGGGGAAGCTCCTGACGGAAAACAAAGAGGGGGGGGTAGAAAAGAATTCTTCCCATGAAATCAATATTTGTGTGGGGGAAAAAATCTTCCTAAAAAAAAGTGTGAAGAGAGGGCTTCATTAAGGCGTGGGAAACAATTCAACAAGGGGGGGGGGGGGGAGGTTAACGAGAAAAAATCTGGGGAATTGCGAAACGAGAGAAAAAAGTCCTTCAGAAGCGTTTCGTGGGTAGGAGCTCGACTTTGCGCCGGACGCGGGAAAAGGGTCATCCAGGGAGAAATCGGGGTGTGGCGATAAGCACAGTGGGGCGGGACTGGGGGAGGGGGTGAGTAGAGATGGGGAGGACGTGGCGGAAAAACAGTCACCAACGCTTCAGAGGTGGTTAAAGGGGGGGGGTCAAAGGATGTTAAAATCAGGAATAAACGAGGCGAACAGGGAGAACCGCGCTGGGGGGGGGTACAAGCAGAAAGGAGCCCAAGGGAGCGCTGTTCGGGCATCTGGAAGGAAGACGAATGATGACGTCCACCTATCCCAATAATGTCAAATAATACAATGAAGAGCTGGAGGTGGAGGGAGATTGCTGGTGATTGGGAATTCATGGGTAGAGTGGTGCGGGAGGAGGGGGGGACATGGTGGGAGTGGTTCGGATCATGGGGGGGGCAGGAAAATGGGTCCGTTCATGGGGCCGTCGCACTGGATCGGAAACCACTGAGTTGAAGGCCTGTAAAGTTACGGGCAGCACCAATGGAGGGGGACAGGTAAGGCTTCCTGAAAGTTGGTGCACGACGGGAAAGAATCTTTTTTTGGAACTGCAGGAGCGCGATGGGGTTGCGTGATCAGGGAGCGGTAACAGGCGTAAAAATAGCCTCAAGACGCGGCGAAGATCTAATACAAACTAAACCGTGGGAAACTAGGAGATGGACGGAGATGACGGGCCACCGGAAAAGAGGTAAGAAAAAAATTACTGGTAAAAACGGTGGGAAGGACTGGTAGAAAAGGCGGGAAAAGGAGTGGCACGGGGGAGGGCGCGGATAAGTCGTGATGTGGGTTTGGGGGGGACGATGAGGGGCCGAGAAAATAATCGGGTGCGAGAAGGACCGGGAATGTACGTGAGGGCGGAGTTGGCAGTCGAGCGGGAAGCTGGTAGCGGTGGGAACTGGGGAAGGGGGACATTCATCTACTGGGGGGCCGAAAAAAAAAAGTCTAGAGCAAAAAGGAAATCTTTGTGGGTTTGCGGGGCAGGCAACAAAAGGGCCGGCGTTGTCGAAAAGGAAGAGGAGAGGGGGGACGCAGTGAAAGTTGGGGATGTCAGGAAAAAAAACCAAAAGAAAAAGGTTTGGGGGAGTTGTAACCCAATGGGGGATTATAAAAGTGCTATATGATGCAAATGTCCATGGAGGGGGACCGGGAGGCGAGCAGCGCCGCGGGCGTAGGGGGGAAGAGAAGGGGGAGGAAGGTCAAAGAGAGGCATAGTAGATGCTGTGCATGAAATCCGGGTGGGGCTTAAAAACGGACACAAGAGGAAAGAAAGGGGGCTGGAACCTGCTTCGGGGGGGAGATGGGTTTCAAAAGCAGAGATCGTAATGGACCCACGGCACACACCCGGGGGCACAAAACAATTCATTTTCCCAGGGGGGGGGGCAAAAGGACGCTCCGTCGAGGAGTAAGGAAACAGAAGGAAAGGGGGGGAAGAGTGCCGAATGCTTGACGTCGGTGGTCGGGGAATCCTGAAAAAGAACCGGAAGGGGGGAGCGGTTGTAAACAGTGGAAGGGGGGGGGTGAGTCGGAGGGGGTGGTTGGGGGGGTGGGTGACTGGGCAGCTGTGTCACTACCATCGGTTCAAAAAAGGTGCTGCAGGGGGGAAAACGTGTAAAGCTAAACGTGAGACGGGTTTATGGGGGTGTGGGATACTCGGGGGGGAAACGACCAAAAATAAGGGGGAGACGGGTGGCCTAGACCACCACTGGCTCCACAAGGATGGTCTTCAAGGGCAAAAAGAGAGGCGGCTCACGGTCGGGCGAAAAATAAAAAAAAAAAAATCTCAGTGCAAAAAAAAAGGCAAAGGCAACTTCTTGAACGGTAAAAAAATAAGCACAAAAAGGGTGGTACCGACGGAAAAGAAAAGAAGATCGTTGCGGGCACCAGGTCAAGAATTGTGACAAAAAGGAAGGAGAAATAGGGAAAGGGTGTTAAGCATTTCAAAAACAGTCCACGTGTTGGGCATTGACTCGGGGCATCGGATGTGAAAGGATGTTCACGGGGGCTTTGCGTAAAAGAACAGAAAAGGAAGAGAAAAGGGGAGTTACTTGTGTAAAAGGTCGCAGAAAAGGCGGCCTATGACTCCTTAGGGAAGCCGGACGGCGAAATCTGGAAAAAAGTAGGCGGCTGCGGGGGTAATGGATGCGGACGTAAGACAATAGGGTGGCGTGTGGCGGGTCAACGCCAACGTAGTGGTGCAAAGGAGTGGCGGATTCGGTCTCTTAAAAAGGGAAGAGGCAGAAGGGGGAGGGTTGAGGGGGGAAATAAACATAAGTTGTCCACTCCTGGCCTGTCAAGGAAATATGCGGCGGCGTACCTGGCCCATCAGGGTGGGGACAGGGGGGGGGGGGCGGCAAGGGGTAAAATCCATGGGGAAAAAGGTGGGTACCTCCCGCCGGGACCAAAAAGAGGAAGTCCAGATCTAAACTTGAGTTGGAGATGAGGGGGGGCCCCTCCTAGTGAAAAACTGGTTATTCAAAGAAGGGAGAAGGGGGACCGCCAGAGAGAAAAAAGGTACAATTTGACCTCTCGGTTATGGGGGAAAGGAAGGTAGGAATAGCGTGGTTCAAGCAGGCGCTGGGGTGGTCCAATCGCTGAGGGACGTCCAAAAGGAAAGAACCGCATCTTTCTGAAGAACATTGTAAGGGGGGGGGGGTTAAAACGAAGGTGGACAAAGAAAAACGCAATCCAATGCCTTCAATCAAAATGTCGAAGGTGGAGCCTTCGTACGGAAAGGGAGCCACTGTTGGCGGAGAGTAAAAAAGAAAGAGGGGGGGACAGATTTGAGCGAACAAAACGCGGGAAAGATACGTAATACCAAAAAAGCGAGAAGAGAAGCAAACTAAATCGAGAGAAGAGGGATGACGCATAAAGGACATCAGGGGGGAGGGAGGAAAATAATCCAAAAGTGATTATGGGGAGGAGTGAAAAATCAGACGGATCACGAGATAGGGCGGCGATAAAATTGGGGGGACCAAAGCAAAGATACTTTTATTGCCGGGACAGGGGGGGGGGAAGTGGGGAAAGACAAGAGTGGGACGGGGGGTTAGAAGAGGCTGAGGGAAAACGCCGGATCATTGTTCGCAAAAAATGATACGGCATTCTTCGGAAAGCGGAAAAGGGTTGGCAAAGGGGAGGTGTGGGGGGGGGGGGCGGGGTGGGGAAACAAAAAAACAAAATACGATGCGGGTCGTTGGATGTGGACGCGGGGTCACCACAGAAAAAAAAGTGGGGTCACGTCCAACGGAACGGGGGTCTAAGCGGTGGGTGAACGGAGTCAAGGTAACCCTGGCAAGAAAAAGAGGGGCCCGAGCATCAGGGGGTGGGAAACGGGTCAAAAAAAAAGGGTGCCAATCACAAAGGGGGGATGGGGGGAAAGGGCGGGGGTGGATTGAACAACGTGTGCCGAGGGGGGGGGGGCAACAAAGGAGACAGGCAGGGGGGGGTAAGTCTCGTTTAGAAAAGCGAGGCAAAAGGGGCGTGGGGGTTACCTTGAGCAAGCTGGAAAGAAATTGACAGGTGAAAACTAAAAAGAAATCATTGAAAATAACTAATGTGCAAAAAAAAGAACAGCACGGGAAAATAACTCGCGACGGGGGCGATGGGGGTAAAGGAGAGGTCCTCAGAAAAGAGAGGACAAACGAAGTGTAGAAAGAAGCACACGCACGGGGGGGGGAGAGAAAGGAAGAAGCCGAATTCGCCCGATAGAAAGGAGGACCGAAGTTCAAAAGCCGGGGTCGGTATTACTTGAGCAGAGAAAAAAGGAAAGTCCAAAATTCCTCGTAGAGGCAGAGCTTCCAGCGAAAGGAAGAAAACTGTGATTATCAGGAGACCAAGGGGGGAAGACCGAGCGCGTTTTGGGGTGCAGGGGAAAAGAGAAATTGTTAACTGGGGGGGGTGGGAGGGAAAAAAGAGGGACTAGGTCCCCCAGGGGAAATTAACATAGGATAGTCTTCCGTCAAGGGGGGAAGAAAGCCTTCCCAAAGGGAAGGGCCAAAGCCCCCCACAATAGGCTCGCGCCGTCGCGCAGTATCCAACCCGGTAGAAAAAAAAAAGAGAAAGGTTCAGAAAAAAGGGGGTCGAAAACTTCCCCCAAAGCAGCCGAGGAAAATATGAAAAAAAAACAGTGGTTGTCCAGACAAAAGAAAAGGAAATAAGAGTTGGTCGGAGTAGAAAAGGGTTGGTGGAGCACAAGATGTAGAGATAGGGCTCAGCCCGGAACGGGGAAATAGAAAGAAGAGAAAAAAGGACAAGCAAGAAAAGAAAACGCTGATCACTAAAATGGGTTAAAAAAGAGAGGAGAAATCATTTTGAGAAAAGAAGGGAAGAGGGACGGACTTCGTGTGACGGATAGTTGGGAACAGAGCGTGATTTACGGAATCAGGAAGGAAGGTCGAGTCGTCGTGTCAAGGACCAGAGGAATTGAGGGCCACGCTCACCAGAAAGAAGCTGGGGAGTATGGGGGAAGGGAGCAACTCCTGGAAATACTCTCGGCAATGACTTTCCTAAACGCAAAAAAAAGGAGTAGATGTAGAAAAAGGAAAAGGTAAGAAAGGAATTCCATCGTCCACACATTCGAAAAAAAAAAGGCAGTACCGCGCCGCTTAAGAAAAACGAAAAAGGGAAAAAGGTTCGCGGGGGATGAAGAAGTGCATGAACCAAAGGTGTTGGGAAAGGGGGGGGAAGGGGGGGGGGGGGGGGAAGCGCGGTGACCGTATGGGGGTGGGGTAGAGCAGAAAAGAGCACCAGGGACTGAAGAGAAAAACATAAGGGTTGTCGTTAATCGGGGTGTCACACCAGGAGAGAGAAAGGGGGGGGACGATCCCAGACAAGCTGTATATCGCCGAGAAAAATGGGATAGGAAGCATGCCCTCTCTGAAAAGGGGGGGGTGGAAGGGGCACTACCGATGCGCCCCACAAAAAAAGAGGAGGTAACGAGGCGATTGGCCACACGAGGAAAATCAGGGGGGGAGGGAGTGGTCGATTTGGTTGGAAAAACAACAGGAAGGGGACAAACGACCCATCAATGGGAAGGGCTCACGTGGACAGTTGGCATGAGAGAAAAAAAACAAAACGAAGGGGCAAACAAAAAAACGGAGGG
>Ga0179593_1381336_pt1 | contig 10333 bp, 10 predicted proteins | sample CZODoug2_1_08_16_FD_185931 | JGI IMG/M metagenome (GOLD analysis project Ga0179593, IMG submission 185931) | Vadose zone soil fungal communities from Angelo Coast Range Reserve, California, USA - CZODoug2_1_08_16fungal (PacBio error correction) | ecosystem: Environmental > Terrestrial > Soil >...
AAAAGGAACCGAGACCGAACTCTTAGTGAAAGGGGTACCGAGTGCGGACCAAAGGGACTCCAAGTCCCTTCTCCAGTTATTCAATTGAAAACCAGGGGGGGAGGAGGGGGGGGGAGCTCAGCCAGTGGTCTTGGGATGGGTTAACTTGAAGTTTCCCAACCGACCAGTGGGGGGATGAGAGGGAAGGGAAGAGGAGGGGGGACGAGGGAGACTTCAATCGTAAGGTGGTCAGCCCACCCCAGGTCATCCTAGATGGGGGCGGGTATTCAGGAGAACGCGGATAACCCTACAGAAAGGAAAAGAGACGGGGATCTGGGACACCCCACTGGTAGCGGCCCTCGGAGAGAAGAGTTAAACAGACTTTTCTGAGGTGTAGCAACTAATGTGGATGAGGCTCTTATGGGAGGAAAACGAGGGACCTTGGCTACAGAAAGAAGGAAAGTAGCGCTCCGGCAGGTCAACAGGAGGGGGAAAGGTCAACATCGGGAAGCATCGCATTCTGTTGGTGGTCCAGAAGGGAGAGGGATAGAGGTCTCCCCAACATAGAAATTTGGGGATCCGAAGTATCAAAGGAGTGGGAGGGGGTCAAACTCACATCCGGGGGCTGTCAACACCCGGCGGCCATGTACCTTAGTGGTCCACTGCCAGAAGTCAGACAAAGGGGGGGAAAGGGGGACATACCACCACATCTGAAAGTAAGGGGGGGGGAACCAATTGAGCTTATGTCGCTTGGAAAAGGGAAACAGGTCGTATTGGCCACACCACACCCGCCGGCATCGTTCCGGAAGGGACTAGGCCAGGTATTTTCAAAATGTTGGTGAGTTCGCCTCTAAGCCAGCCAATGTGGGGGGAAGTAGTAGAAGGGATGATCAATTGGGGCTCCACGGGCTCCGGAGGACTTCCCGGCGGGTGATTCCCATTCTTTATGTTACTTGACCGGTGTGTGGTGCTCACCGGGTTGTGAGAACCTTTGAAAAGGGGGAAAAGGAACGGATGGGAAGCAGGCGTAATGTGCAAAGGGGAGAAGTAAAAGAACCTGTTTTTCGTCAACCGGATCGCTTTCGACAAAAACCCAGAAAGGAAAAGGGAAATGGAAACGGGGACGACGGGACTCGGGTGGCCTATTCCATAAAAGGGGGGCGGGAAAGAAAAAAAAAGTAAGGTGCCGGCTTATCAAGGGATCTTTCTTTAGACCGTAAATGTCACGCACGATGCAGCGGGACGGACGAGTAGCAAGAAAAAAAGGAGGGGTGATTCCGAAGGTGAAGAGTAACCACGAATGATATTTTAGGTTCCGAGGCCAACGCCGGGGGGGACAAAGGGACCCCGGTCCACTTCTTCGCACTCGGGAAAAAGACACAATCAGGCTGGCCATTGCCCGGGCCGAATTTAAAGGGGGGGGGGAGAAAAAGGGAACATAACCGTACCGCCCGTGCGCTGCCGCGTGGCAAAGAATCGACGAGTGGTTTTTGGGGAACCCAGGGGGTGGGTTTTGTGTTTTGTTTCCCAAAAAAGGGGGAAGAGTAAGCCATAGCTGAGGCCGCAACGTTAGGTGAGCTCACGGTGGGTAGTACGGGGGAAGGAAGTCAGATGAAGGAGGGGGAAAGCAACAGGTTCGGGGGCGCTGAGGTCATGTGCCTGTGCGTCGGTCGGCAGGACCTGATCGCGGGTTGAAATTCCAAATCAGGTAATTCTCAATGGGAGGGAAGGGACACGGGGAAGGACGGCTCGAAGACCAGGCGATGGTACCGACGCTTGGGAGGGGCCATTGTTTGCTGGAAAGCCTGGAGGAGGGGTCGCTTTTCAGAGGAGGATCGGGGAACCGGAAAGGTGCTGGAGTTTCCGGAGGTCGCATACACTGGTGGGGGGGTGAGCGGAACGGCGTTTGACATAACCTAAGCGTCCCACTATGAAGGGGACGGGCATTCTAAGTCCAGGCTTAGGAGGGGGGGGAGGGGCCGCCTGCTGAGTCAAAAATTTGCGAAGAAAGGGGGGACAAAAAACAAAATCTTGGTCAGCAACACAAACATTATTAAAAGTATCTCGAGGGACAAGCTCCGGGTTCGCCGCATTCAATCTGCCGGGAACTAGTCCCTCAGGCCGAAACGGACTCCGAAACAGCTCGGGGGGCCCTTCTTAACATCACGTCGGAACTTTGAGAAGGGGGGAAGGGGTCCAGGAAGAAGATATAAAACACGACGTGGTACGGGACAATTAAAATTTTTCCGCAAACTGTTGAAACAAAGGGAAGAAAACTGGTTACCTCTCCAAAAAGACCCCGTGGGCATCAACAAAGGGGGCCAAAGGGTGCCCGCGTTAACAAGAAGGGAAGGAGAAAACAGAGTCCTTATCTATCACGTTGAAAGGAGTCGACATAGTTCCTACTACGGATTGGTCATCCCTGTCCAGAAAATGCGTGACCACAGAAAAGGAACATTGGGAAAAAAGAGCAGAACCCGGGTTACCAAACTGAAAAGAAGGGGGGAGGACAGGGTAACTCCCTTCCTAAGGCTACTCATGAGAGGAAATCGGACTACAAGGTGAGGGACAATCATAAGATGACGCAACTTCTACGACACGTCCCTCTTACGTGGAAAAAAAAGAACTCCAGGGCCCCCGGTATTACGCAGTGGGGGTTATTCCAATTACGCCACGAGAAGGCCGGAAGGACAAGGGGGGTACAACGCGTGAGGGTTCTCGTAACGGCAAAGCAAAAGTTTACCGCGGGCAAGGGGTTGAGGAGGAAAGAAGACCGGGGTCTGATATTCTTTGGCGTTGGGGAAACTACGTCAACCACTAATACGTTGGGTGGATCGGGAAATCGAAGAGAGTCCGGGGGGAGGGGGACCCGGGGAGAAAAGCTTTCTCCAATTCCATTCAAGACTCTTCATCGGATCAGACGAATACTTGCTGGTGGGTATGGACACCTAATAGGGGGGGGCTACCAGCGTAACTGACAGGGGACATCGTCAGGTAAGGGGCCTTAGTAGTGTCTCCCTTGAGGGGACTACAAACAGGTGCTGGTAACTCGAACAAAGGGGGAAGAAGAACTTTAAATAAAGGGCAGGTTTAGGACAACCGGAGCAAAACCAGGGGAAACATTAAAGAGGGGGGAAGTCAAGGAAACTTCACGGTCCTCTTTGCATTGGATCTTATTGATCCATACGGAACTACACCCTGGGATTGGCTTCTACGTCTAACAAAGAAAAGGGCACTCTTAACCCGAAAAGGTCCAAGGGGACTAGGGGTTTACTTCCACCTTCTTCCGCCGGGGGGCGGGAGACTACTCGCTTGTTCACTTCACAGGGGAAGGGGGAAACATGTCGACAGGACAGCGGGGTCCTAAAAAGGGGTCTTTAACGGCGTGCCAAAAAAGAAGGCACATGACAAAGGGGGGGGGAAAAGTGCCACAGAGGGGAAGGTCGGGTCTACCTGTCAAAGAGTGTATCCAACCGCCCGGGCCTGTGTGCGACAACTCGTGTCACGCAGAAGAAGGGGAAAAAACGATGCAATTTTGTCAAGATGTGAAAGCCGGGGACAGCCAGGGGAATGAAGAAGAGACTCGTTCAAACGGGATGTTCGTCCCTGGGACCCCCAGCGACCGAAAAAGGAAGGGGGGAAAGGGTGGGATTCGGCAAGCAAGGGGGAGAAACGACGCTACGACGGTCACCGCTACCTGGGGACTTGACGATCACTTGGGAAAAAGTTTTCGTCTTTCCTGGGGCGGGTACCCGGCCACCCTATCACCATCTCGGCTGACTGGTGGAAGGAAAACCAGTTAAGATTGAAAGGCTACGAAAATCAAAAAGCGTCCTCGACTACACGGTCGGCAGGAAGCAAAAAAAAAGGGATAGAAAAAACTCCCCCTGACGGGTCCTGGCCCTCTAATTCAGTCACTGCACGGACGGCGGACGCCGAAAAAAAGGGGGCAACCTCTAACTACGAATTTCTCTGGGCCCAGAAAAGGTGGGTCTCTCTAACAACAAACAGGGAAAGAAAAAGGAGAACATAAAGATAACCGCGAACTTTAGGGAAAACGCCAGCCGCCGGAGAGACAGGGACAAAAAACAAAGGAGAAAAGATCGTGTACACCTCAGTGGGAGCAGGACTCTCGGGGGGCGTTTAGAGATTGTTCCCGTCAGTTCCCGCCCCAGACCGTTGGTTCGAGGACGATGGGAGTTCGTCGGGCTCATGAGACAATCAAAGCAAAAGGAGCTCCACCCCAGGGTCATAAGTGGTGATCGGGTGACTTCCGCCTGGGGGGAACTGCTTGGCAGGAAAGAAAAGAAGGGAAACAAAATCATCCGTGATCGAGTAAGGGGGAACACCCACTGGTGGTTCCTGACTCGGTCACTTATAAAAGGGGGGGGAGCCCAAGAGAATACTTTTTAAAAAAAAAAGCCGGCTCGAATGTTGACAATGGGGGGTGGAGAGAAGAGCAGGTGGGAATTTCCAAAAGGCGATCACATATTAACTAGAGAGAGGGGACCAAATCATGGAAAAAAGAAGAAAACGGGGGAGGAACACGTAAAGAAAAGTCAAAGAGGGCGCCTTTTGGCAGAGGGAGATTTCCCTAGGGGTCTCCCATTCATACCGGGTGGCCTGGGGATCCGATAGCCGCGGTGGGCGGTAGCCACTTCAAAAAAGTGGGGAGCAAAACTCTCTCCATTTTACCGGAACTGGGCCGTGAGAAAGACCTCCAAATTTAAGAAGACCAACAGCCGTAGAAGTTGTTGCTTCATACAGCGTGGATTTGAAAAAAAAAGAGGGACGATTAACGGCTTCTTCCAGGGTTAAATACACCACCGCGCAACGAGGCCTTGTTGCGCACAACGGTGCCCATATTGCCGTGCCTATGGGCCGCGAACCATTCCCTACCCAGGGGGGGAAAGGGGGGGAATAACGATCGCCATATACAGGCCAGAAACAGTTCGCGGTAAAACTGGAGTTGAAGGAAAAGGGTGGGGTGCTCCGGGTTTTGGAGCCTTTACCAAACGGTCGCCAACCTGTGTCACCACCAGGCGTAGATTTCAAGAAAGAAGGGAGAAACACTCTCACCTTTTTGTGATAAAACGGAAGGGCCACAGGCGACACCACAGCAAGGGGAAGTTCAAAGGATACGATGGGAAACAATACTTTGGCTATGGAAAATTAACTACTTAGAAAAAGGGGGGGGAACCATAAAACCATCAAGTAAAGGTTCAGTCTGATAAAGGGGAGACGCCAGTCAGTCCTGGGACGAAAAGATCTCGGGAAAATGAATCTGTACTCGAGAGGGCCCGATAAACAAGTGGTATCGTGTATCCGTTCCAATTCCCCACATAGGGAAGTGACTTTTCCGTTCCACGAATGAAGGCCCCGTCAACGGGGTTGGGAACAACGGACCTCCTTGGGGAGAACCAAAAAGACCAAACGGGGGCTCTGTACCTGGGGGAAAGGCAGCGCAAGTCATGGCTCCAAAAAAACCAGAACGGAAAGTGGTGGGGCTCCCGGAAGGAAAGGGACACCTTCCATCGACGCTGTTCGACGTCCGAAAGGGCCATAGCTGATGGCAACGCACAGGGGGGGAGCTGCAGTCATAGGTGGAAAGCAGGGATCGAGGTCAAAAGGGGGTAAGGGAAATTGTTTCCACTCCATGGGCCCGGCGGCGAATGGGCACTTGCCCGGTGGAAAGTCAGGAAAATCTCCTGATTAATGGGTTGCAGGAATTCAATCCGGTCGTCGGCAACGATGAGGAAGGAACCGTTGTCACGGGTATAGATCAGGACGTCTTAAGGACACTATGGAAGAACGGGTTGCAACCATAAGGCCACCCCCGTTTTGCGTACAGGGGCTCAAGGGGGGGGTTACTACTTCTTGGGAACCTTCGAGACAGTCGGCCTTGGTATGAGGTGGGCTGAAGTTGCACGGAGTGGGGAAAAAATACAAGGTGGGTGATAGCGTAAGAAAAAAGGGGGGAAAAAACATTGCAGCTCCAAAACGAGTAGACGTGATGGGCCGGACGGGACAAGGTATGCCGAGGAGGAAAGTTGAAAAAAAATCGGCTGGCCGACGCCGCGGGGGCAGCATAAAAATGGGAGGAGGGCTAAGGCTGGGTCGGACGGAATCAAACAACAACGGAAATAGGAAAAGGATAAGAGACCACAGGAAGCAAAGGAAAGGTTCGACTCCATCGGCTATCTGCCATCCTGCAGAAGATCAGGCGACCGGCCCGTCGGCAATAAAGGAAAGAAAAGTATATGAGGTCAAACGGAAACAAGAGGCCAACAAAAACTTTTATGGCTACACGTAAACTGGAAGAGAAAACAGATTGGAAGGGAAAGCCCGGGACTCGGCTGGAACTAAAAAACTACCCGCAGATTTCAGCAACAAATGGAAAAAGGAAAAGAGGGGTCAAATCTTTACAAGATTAGCTCGCGCCGAGTCCTTCTCTATCACCACCGGGAAGGAAAAAGAGGTTAACCTCCCCTGGATTGTGCTCCGAACAGGTCCCTGCGAAATACGAAAGAAAAGGGGGGACTTACCACTCCAAAAATGAGGGTAAACAGTCCACCGAGGGGACCTCTGGGAAAAGGGAAGGAAGGGGTCCAAGCACCTGGGACTGCCCGATTCACCTACACGTCGGGCAGCAGCTGTCCTCGAAGTCGACGAAACTTCTGGAAAAAAGAAGTCGGGGGACGAGAGGTCCTTCAAACCAAAGGGAGGGAAAACTCCTTTGTAGCCATGACAGGAAAGGATGCAAAAAGAGGGGACATCACTAGGGGGAACCGCGGCGCTTCCCTAGGGGGTTCCTGTTCAAAGCCAGTTTAAAACTCTGGAGGGAAAAAAGGCGGGAAATCTACTAATCTCTCTGGCATGGGAAACAGTGAAGAAAGCTCCGGCAACTCGTTGTTTGAAAGAAGAATCCATCTGACTGCGGGCGTGACCGTCGAAGACGCCAGGGCCATAACGACGAGTTCGGATTCAGACGGAAAAAAGGAAGGTGGAAAAAGACCTAAGGTTTAAGTAAACCGGACGTCAACTTGCCCAATCGTCATGGCCTTGAACCTGTGTCCGCCAGGGGAAAGGTGTCCGTCCTTTGACTACAAACAGTTGCTGAAAAGCGGATGGCACACAAATCTACTGCCTGGGGTGCAATCAGTCTAGTGGGGGAGGACAAAAACCAACGGAGAAACACACAAGGGCACCTCCCGCAGAATCACCGCGACGGACTGGCCGCTGGCAATTGGGTAGGGCGATCGTATGAGGAAACTTCCTACACCTTGTATAGTTGCTCGGCAACGGAAAATCACAAAAAAGATCAAGAGATAGCCTTCGTGGTTAAAAAGAATTGCAGCCGGGGCAAGCGACTGACGAGGGAGGGGGGAAAAACGGGGGTGGGGGGGCCGGGTCCACAGTCTACGGACACTGGCTGTCAATGCCCGGGGGTCTGTCGAACGGGGAAAAAGTACCCGGTGACACATGTCAAGGGGGGGGACCAGCACGGCTGTAGTTCTGGAAACAGGGGGGGAAGATGGGGTTCAGATCTGAACCCGAGAAAACGGGGCGAAACGAACTGACACCGCTCGGAAAGGAAAAAAAAGAAAACATGGGGAGCGTGTCCCTCCCGATGGCCAGCCCGGGGTGGGGGGGTGGGGGGGGGGGGGGGGGGGGGGGGGGGGGGGGGGGGGGGGGGGGTGGGTGGTGGCCCTGCAAAGTGAAAAAAAAGAGTCAAACTTTTGGTCTCAAATTTAAAGAAGGAACAACCCGGCCGGAGTCACATCAGCGTCCAAGCCACATGACAAAGAGGAACTGGGGCATCGGGGATAGAAGTCAGCAAGGCTTGCGACGTCAATCGTTACCTATTTAAAACAAAAAGAAATGGTGAAACAGCTATACGTAAAAAAAAAGGGGGGAAAAGGGCGGGTGGCCCCGCCTCGCACCGAACGTAACGAAGAAAAAGAAGAGTAGGGGGGGTTGCGCGGAACAAAAAAAAACAACAATCCACCAGTCCTTATACGCTTGCCTTCGACGAACCAAAGAAAAAGAAAAGCGAACAGGGTTGCTTTCAAGTCAGGGAACACCACACTCTCCGCCAAGCGGGAAGGCCGGAACCACCTTTTTGACTTAAAGACTATCAGAGAAAGGGAAGGGCAGGACCGGTCAAATCCCGGGGGAGGCCCATCGGAACCTAACTTGGTAAAGGAAAGAGAGGGTGGGGGATTCTAAACAACAAACTGAGATACCCCCGGGAATCCGAAGCTATTAGGTTCAAGATGGTGCCAAGCCGAAGAGGAAAAAAAGAAGGATCTCCTTGCAGACGGGCAAAACCGGTGGGGTAGCGGCCGGACTTACAGGGACAGTGGGTCTTTTAAAAGGGAAGTTTTGGGGTGTTTCACCGTGAAGTTGAAACTCCAGACCACCCCCGGACAACCCCCGTTATGTAGTGAGTACGCTGTGATCGAAAGGAAGAGGAACAGGAGTGCGAGGGGGAGCAACACCAAAGGGGTAGCCGGAAAAAGGGGGAAGCGTTACTTTTTTCCGCCGGTGAAGTCCAGGCAATCGCCCATCTCCGTGATCGCCTGAAGGTCCCAACCCCCGGAGGAAAAATCGTATTAGACGTCGGGCGCCCAGCTTGCAGAGGGGTGAATAAAGAGTCCCGTGAGGAGACTTTGGGGAGAGAAAAGCATGATTTGATCGCCGGGGGCCCTGAAAATGAAATCACATAATATGCGAGTGCCGGAAGGCCACCGGCTGGGCACCGGGGGGGGAAGGATGGGTTGTCAAATTCAACGTCGGTGGTGGTTTCACGATCGTGCAGGGGAAGGGGGGGTGAAACAGAAAGGGTAGGTGGGGGTATCCGATAAAAAACGCAGGGTGGAGGGGGAGGGGACCCCAAAAAAAAGAAAAAAACGTGGCTTTCAACACCTGGAGGCCAGGAAGTGGGCATTGACGGGGCAGACCATACAAGGGCAGGTTGCCACCCAGATCCCGTAAGGGGGGGTGGGAAACCCCAGGAGAAAAGTACGGTTTGACCGTATTCTTGCACCCTGCTGGGGAGAGAGGGGCGTAAAAAAAATCGGCAACAAAAGGGAAACTGAGGAAAAATAGGTTCCCATAGTTCCACCATGCACGCCGTCGAGCAAAAAAAAAGGGAAGGGGAAATTGGGATCCGGATCCATCCGCTGAAGAAAAAAAAAGTAAAAGTGCGGAATGGGGGGACAAAACAGAAGGGGGGGGGAAAGGAAACTGTGTTGGGGAGAAGGGGGTTGGGTTAAACCCCTTTCGCCAACCTGATGTCAAAAAAAAGAAGGGGTGGTCCTCCTGTTCTATACCAAAATGTGGGTGGTCGTACAAAACCGCCATCCAAGGGGTCAAAAAGAAGACATTCCATTTACTTACTATGGTCAAAGGACGGTTCGCCAGTTGGCTAGTCCAGGAAGCCGGAGGGGGATTTTCCCTACCCCAGCCGTATGTTAAGGAGGGTCAACGATGTCAGAAACGGAGAAGGCCTGGGCGACAGGATTCGCGGTCACGCCCAGAAGGGAAGAGGGAGGCAAGATCACAACCAGGTTTATTTAAAGCGTGTATCGTTCAACCTGCAACCCACGAAAGATATGGGGAAAAGGTGAGGGAAGAAGCCACCCGGGGAAGTATTTAAAGTTTTGACTCGACCCCGCAAGGAAGCGGAAAGGAAAAAAAAGTAAAATCGCTTCAAGGAACCGTGAAGCTGGGAAGGTCATTGCATCCCCAGGACAGACCGGGAGGGAAAGGGTGGGGGGAAGTCGTCCCTTCTGTCGGAAAGTCAGAGAGACTCTGTTATCGAAGGCGGAAGAGGGTACTCACAAATGGGGGAAGCTTGCAGAAGGGGGGGTAACGGAAGGTCAGAAGGGGTCGGGGCAATAAGGAGGTGAGTTTTAAACGCCCCTTGGGGGCTGGCACGAGCTCGAAGCCTGGGGATGTGGTCAAGGATTGACTTCAGGCCTGACGAGTGCAGGAATGGCAATGAGGAAGAAAAGGAGTCGAGAAATTTCACGTTGAGAACGGGCGAAGGCCTACAGGAAAACTCAGGGGGGGGGGAACCCCCGCAAGGGGGGGAACCGTTGGGAAAATGGGTCCCCTTCTTGGCCTTGGGGGAAGGGGGACGGTTTAAGAAAAGGCCCAGCCGGGCTTCGGGAAAAAAGTACTGGGGGGGGGGGGAGGATCCATAGGTGTCGTGGTGTGGAGGCTGTGGGGTGCAAAAGACCCGGGAGCTCAACGAGTAGGAATAGGGGAAACGGCATGGCGATGCAAGTAGTCAGAGTTCTTCACTGGGGCCGATCGCCGCTCAAGAAGATCTACCGGGAGGAGGGGG
>Ga0179593_1421960_pt1 | contig 10333 bp, 12 predicted proteins | sample CZODoug2_1_08_16_FD_185931 | JGI IMG/M metagenome (GOLD analysis project Ga0179593, IMG submission 185931) | Vadose zone soil fungal communities from Angelo Coast Range Reserve, California, USA - CZODoug2_1_08_16fungal (PacBio error correction) | ecosystem: Environmental > Terrestrial > Soil >...
AGGACAAAGGGATTTTTACCTGAGGAAAGAGATCTGCGCTTACCACCTGTACGTCCGATTAAAGGGACAGGAGCGTAATGTAGACAGGGTGGGTGGGACAGATTTAAAGAGTCGGAGTTCTGGGGTTTCATGTGGAGATCCCTTCCCTCAAAAAGACGGCGTCAGGCATAAAAGAAAATTTGGGGGAAAAAATTCAAAAAAAAAAAGAAATCACCGCAGGGAGAAGAGGCCGGAGAAAAAAGAGGGAGAGAGCAGATCTAAGGGGAAAGAGTGAGGGAAAAGATTCCTCGAACAAGCGAAAGAAAATGCGAAGAAAAAAAAGAAATTCTCATTGAATTTTCTTGAAACGTCAAAACGTCGATGAAACAAAAGAAGAGAATATGATAAGGATCGGACGAAGCAGGAAGGGGGGGGAATAAGGCTAATAGGGGGAGAAGAGGCTCGTGGATGAAGGAGAGGAACATCAAATTTAACACCGCCTGGAAAAAACTTGTGAAACGAGTGTATCATCAGTGAAGGGAAGGAGAATAAGCGAACGGATCAGCCGAGAGAAACCTAACCTCAACAGTAGCAGCACTAACCAAAGCAGACCGGGAGTGCGAAATTCGAAAAAGGGGGAAAAAAAACAAACGGATAGGGGTTTTGGAAACGACGCAGCGACAAAAAAAAGTAAAGAGGATTACGGGGGAGAAAAAGAGCCTGAAAAAACTAATCTGAGAGAGGTACGGGGAGCGTTACAAGAGTTTTGGACCTCTGGAGAAGGGACTACGAGTCTCAAAAAATTTTCTCAGATCGACGCAAGTGGGGGAATCTGGGAGAGGAAAGAAACGGAGGGGGGAGGGGAGTAATGTTACAAATAGAGAAGGAAACGCCGCATCGACCATTATGCAAGGGTATACAATGCAAGGGCGACATAAGACCCAGAGGAAGGGGCCCCCTAAACAGGAAAAAAAAGGGGGGCCCGCTATGAGATGGTCAGATAACCTTCGAGATTGAAATCCCTCTGGAAGCTCGAACTACCGGGTCAGGAAATGAGACCGAAGGAAAAAAGGAGAAAATTTATCCATTAAAGGATAATAGAAAAAAAAGGATTTTGTAGAAAAACATATGTCTTGGCACGCCACACTTATTTCAGCGCGGATTAAAAAGGAAGATGGGCGAACGTCGGTTCCGGGTGGAAAGGACCAAGGGCTGCTTTAAAGAAAGAATCCAGGAGACTTTCGAAAGTTCCGACTGACTTACGGAAAAGTGTCCCTGCGCAGGGGGATTGCTCTTATTTGGGGTAAAAAAAAAAAAGGAGGAAGACGGTCGTGAACAGAAAAGAACCGGGAAGGGACAAGTGATGCAGTAAAAGTTCAGGGAAAGACGTTTCGGTGTGCGACGAAGAGATTGAGAAAAGAACAGCTGTCCCTCAGAAGGAGCGGGGTGTTCAGACAGAAGAAAATAATGCCGGGAAAAAAGGAAAAATGTTAACGGGGGGGGTGATATGGGAAAGGAGAGGGAGATTCGAAGGCCTAAGAAGTGTGTTCTTGAGGGGCGAGGTGGAAAAAGACTGCGCCTTGCTTAACTCCTAGGAGCCAAACATGATGAATAACAAAGCGGTGTAAAAAGAGACTGTGGGTGAAAAAGGGCAATCGAAAACTAAACACTTTAGTGTCTGAGCGAGCTGTTGAATCGGAAAGAGCTTCGAATAAGGGTCAGCAGCTTTGATCGGGGAGAACATTCTTTTGGCGAATCTTGGACAAGATGGTCGAAGGTGGAAAAGTCGCCACTGATGCGGAGAGGGGTCTCTTTTAAGAAAGATAAAGACCCGAACTGTGAGATAAGGGGAGGACTTCGCCAAGGGAAGAGAACTTAGAAACTACCTTCGTAGAGGAATTTCGTACGAGTGGACGGGGATTCAAAGGTTAGCTCCAAAATAAAACGAACTGACATGTGGGGAAAAACCAACCCCCCCTACCAGAACAAAGAACCGACCTTCCGAAGAAATCTCCTTCAAGCCTCAAAGGGTACAGGCGTGGAACAAATTGCGGGGGGCAAGATAAGGCAAGAAGTCAGGGCAGTCAAAGAGAGGGGAAATTTCTAAGGGGAGTGGTAAGAAAGGGACTACGGGCGTAAAAGAAGAAAAGGAATTTCCGAGCTGCTCGATTTGTGGAGGGACAGAGATTCTACACGTAGATAGACCCACGAACATGTATCCAGGAAAAAGAAAAAAGAAAGAGCCGCTATCGAGAGGAACGGCTATAGAATTCTTCTCAAGGGGAATCGGCGGAGGAGAAGGAAGGGCTGTCGCGGGGAGCACTAGAATCACTGCCTACAATAAGGAGCAGGGCGGAAAAGAAAAAGGGGGGGAAAAAAACGGGTGGAGAAAGAAAGAAAAAGGACGGCGACCTTTTTCTTAAAAAAAACTTCAATGATAAAACAAGGGGAGAAGGGCGGCGCTGGAGAACTGCCTGGTTCTGATAATATCTCTGAGGCCAAAAGGGGGGTAGAGTCCAGGCACAACAACTGTGAGTGGGGGAAAGGAGGGAGTCACAGAGTGAATGATAGATAAAAAAAAAAAAAAAAAGAGATTATTAAAAAAAAGGGAAAAGAAAAACAGTATTTGAAGCACCTAAGGAAAACCCAGGGTTGTGGCAGGGAGAGGACAACCACAAAGTTTTGAGAGAAAAGAATATTACCGCCACAGCAGGCGCCAACGCAAGGAGCATCACAGGGTTTAGAACAGTGTAGGAAAGACCAAATATATACGACGCCGGTTATCTAGAAATACCCTGGGGTCAAAAAAAGAGTTACACGAAAAAACAATTAATGCAAGAAACGCCTTCAGAAGAGACAACGGCGAAGCAAAAAGGCTAACCATCAAATCCGCGATTAATCTGAAAGAAAGAAAAAATCAATGCGCAGGAGGATCGCATCAAGCTGCGATCTTATCGTCAAGTAAAAATGAAGGAAGTGGAAGCTCGAAGAAAGAAGGGGAAAACGAAGATAAATAAGGAGAGAGGAAACCATGCAACAGGGGGAACCGCCTTCGTAAAAAGGGGGGAGACCCAACACCACCCTCAGGTGCATTAGCATTTGAAAGGGCACCGAAGAGACGCTGCCTAATGATAACGCACACCAATTTGGTAAAGCGTAACCTGGGGGAAGGGAGTGGAGGTTCTTACTTCCTACAACTGAAAGGGGCGGGTGGCGGTTGTTTCGGGGAAGAAATGTCCGCAAAAAAAAAGTGGATTGAGTGGTAGAAAAAGTGCAAGACCGCGTACATCTGTACTAGAGGGGGCACATCGACGAAGGGGTCAAAAGGAAGAGGAAATCTTGGGGCAGAGTTAAAGACAGCATCATTCGGTTCTTGGGAGGGAAAGGATTACAAGCACACAACCTGAGTCCGAAAAGAACAAGCGGGAAGCTGAAAGAGAGAACAGAGGTCAGGACAAGCACAGAAAGAATTCGGAAAATTAGGAGAAAAGAAAAAAAAGGCGCTGAAAAATAACAGTTTTTTCTTAGGACCGAATGCAATGAAAAAAAAAGCCTCGTGAAAACAATTTCGTCAGGAAAAAAAAGGGAAACAAGGGGCCGCACAGTAGCAGAGAATGAAAGCGCGAAGAAAAAAATCGGAGGAGACGACGAAGCCGGCGGAAGGAAATCAAACAACCACAAGACGCGGCGGCAACCCGACAAAAAAAAAAGTTCGGGAGGCGACGGCAGGAAAAGAGGTGTGAAAACGGAATCAGGGGGGAGGGTCACAGTGAGAAAAGAGCTGGGGCAGGTCAGAATCACCGGGGGGAAAGGGGCTCTAACCGGGGGAAAAAGGAATCAGACTGGAAGGAAAAAGGTACTTTCTGTCACTAACCGAGAAAAAGGACAGGGAAATAGGGGGAATAACACAATCTAAGGACGAAAGATGGAAAAAAACTCATGCTCCAGGAAGAACGTAGGAACTGGAGAAGCATAGATTTCAGAAATTAAGTTGCCCGCAACAAAGGGAGGAAACCGCAAAGCTTTCTAAATATCCTTAAAAAACAGCACTCGGAAAACTCACCAAAACCCAGGGGTGGGCGAAACGAGGGCATAAATTATGGGGAAGACAACTGAAGGGGTGGTTTTGTCTAGAAGAAAGGCATGGAGAAAAAAGGAGCCGTGCTGCAATGAGTGCGAAGGGCAACGAGCCGAAAAAAGCGTTCAGCTCGTGTGAGGAAAGCCACATCTGTGGGGGTAAGATAAGAGGTCTCGAACAAGAAATAATGCGGCGACCAACAACTTTAGGGGAAGTCGGGGGGCCAAGGCGCTGGAGTCTCACTGAAGGAGAACCCCGATAAAGTGCTGGCGGCTAAATGCTAGAGGAACTAGACAAAGCCGAAAGGAGGGTTCCGGCCTGCGGGGGGGATCACAATATTATGAAAAAACTGCAAACTTAGAAATTTGGGAGAACAAAGTTTCTGGAGCAGCAGAAGAGTTCGTCAAAGGGGGAGAAAAATCAAGGACACGAGAAAAAAGTCAGCCCCCTCGCAAAAGACACAAAAAAGGATCTTCTGACAACAAGGAAGTAAGGGAAAGTTCTTCATCTTGAGGAGGTTTACCAAACCAAAAAGAAAGAGGATGTGGACTTTTGACTTTCTAAAGGAAAGAAGAAGGAGGGGGGGGGGAGGACGGAGACGTTGCGGGGTAAGGGAGTGTACAACAAACCTGCGGGAAGGTGGGATCATGGTGAGAAAAAGAAATCCACTGCACTATTAGTACCATGAGGCACCAGCAAACAACGAAAGAAATCGCAACGGTAGGAGTAAAAAAACGGGGTTGATGTGACGAGAAGCCTAACGAGCAAGAAACAAGGCGTCAAGGAGAAAGACCTCTAGAGAAAAGGGGGAATAAACTGAGGGGTTGTCAACAGGGGAGGAGGGGGGTGAGAAGAGTGGTGGGAACGGGGGAGGGGTTGAACGGAATTGGAGGGGTGTAGGGGAGGGGATGAAGAGGAGTGCGGTCGTGGAGGTTGACACTCTTGAGCTGGGAAAGCAAAGGAAAACGCGGAAGAGGGAAGAAGCCGGGCCATCGATATGGGTTCCAATATCGGACAGGGCCAAAACTAGAAGGGAAAGGCGAATAGAATTCAATGGGGGTTTCGGAAAGGGGACAGATTTCAGGACTGTCCGTGTGGGTCGAGTGCAAAATCCGTTCGGATCGTCCCGGTGGATGAAAAAAGGAGAAAGGGGGAGGAGGGGCTGAACCAAGCGGAAACCCGTGAGTGAAAGGAATTGGGCTGCAATCATCCGAGAAGACGGGAAGTTCATTCTTATGAAGGGAAACAGGAACAAAGACAGACGCTGTCCGAAGAAGAACACAAACCGAAAAATACGATCATGGGTAAATGGACGACAGGATGTTGGGAAAGGAAGCCAGAGAGGGATCTGAAGAAGAAAAGCAATAAAGATATCATAGAAACACAACACTGGAGGAGGGGGGGAAAGGGGAAAAGGAGAGAAAAAAAAGAGAATTGCGTGGTGAAAAAAAAAAAGAGAGACGTCTTAACAAAAGTTCAAACCAGCCCGGGCTGGACTCCGACAGATAGTTGTAAAAAAAATCTGTGTTGTTTGCCCTTCGGGTGAAGCGTCGGGAGGTGGGCATTGTGCGAATCAAACACGGCCTAGACGACCGAAGCCCTCGCGAGGAGGATGGCAGGACACGGCCAAGACTCGAAATCCCAAATCAGTGGACAAAAAAAACGCTTCAAGTGAGCCCATCGGAACGATGAGCAAGGGAAAGGAAGAGGGAGACCGGGGGAAAAGAAAAGACACGGCATGAAAAAAGGCAGCAACAAGAGATCAGGAATGGGAATTTCTAGGACAAAAAAATTCTATGCGAGGGAACAGATAACCCGGCTTATGGGCCGGACCTGAGGAAGGGGAAGCCCGAGAAAGGGAAAAGACGCGGCAGACAGGACGAAGAAGACCTCGTGAGGACGTCTCGAAAATCAGAAACCGTTTAACGCGGACACAAAGGAGTCGATCGGCGTCAAGGGATCACAAAGTGCAGGGGCCGAGAAAAGCATCGAAATGATCAATAAGCGAAACTCCCGGACCCGAAAAACGTAAAAAAACTCGCCCCATCCCAGTCAAAACTGCGATGCATAAAGAAAGTCTCCACCTAAGGAGCGGTGGGTTTGAAAAAAGAAGCAAGATGCCAGCAACGGTAAAATCTTAATGAAGGGGGGGCAAAGTCCTTAGGCGCTTCGAGGAGTCGAAAGTTCCAGGGGGGGACTAGGTCTGTCGACCTTTGTGTGACGAACTAGGATTCGCTCCATAAATTGGCCAGCATCTCCGGCAATGGTTGTTGGAAGAAGACTGATCACTGGATAAGACACGAGTGACCTGGTGGGGAGACCAGAATAAAAAAGTCACAAATCAAAATAGCCCGATGGAACTTCTGGGAAACATGCAGCGAGTCCACTCAAGGTGGCCCCCGATGAAAGCACTCTGTCGTAACTATTAGCTGCGAGAATTGATGATTATACACGGAAGATTGTGCCGCTGGAAAAAGACGCTGAAACGAGGAGACTCTGTGAATGGAGACATCGGAAAAAAAAAACGGCTCACGAGGAATACTGAAATATTAGCAAAAACAAAGTTGGATCAGAACCAAGAGTTAGGGCTCTTGACCGCACCTGAGTTGAAGCGAAGAAGAAGACGGGGCGAACGAGGTAATGTGGTTTAGGGAGGGCTGAGGCTGGAAAAGCAAGAATCAAGGAAATTTATCCATGAAAATACGCTGCTGATTGTCCCGGGATCTTGAGGTTGAAAAACCCCTGGAATGAGACCAGTTGCTTCTTTGGGGTTAGAAAAACGTGAAAGAGGAGGAGGAGGGGAACGTAAACGCCGGACGCTGACGTTAAACAGGGCGAGCAGTCACCGCGGTGCAACGATGTTTCATGTGTGAGAAATCGGAGAGTATAAGAAAAAAGGAGGCCAGATCAAACGCGTGTGAAACCAAACTTCGCGAAGAAATTCTTCGTGAAACAAGGAGGAAAAGTCTGGTGGGGATATTGACGGTCTCCTTCGATAAAGATCAGTCGACTATGGGGGAGTTCGAAGAGGGAGAAGGAAGAGAGCTGCGAAGTGCGGCCGAAAAGAGAACCAAGTTATTAAGAAGAGCTGTTAAAACGAGGCGGGGGTAGGGTTAATTGCGAAGACTAACCCATGATTTTCTGGCCGACTTGACCTCGAAAAAGCATTCGGGAGAAGGAACTTTACAGCAGCTGGGGAGAGGGGGAGCAGGGCGGGAAGATGGGAATCTCATAAGTTGTTCGTCGGACACGGCGAAGCGTATAGGTTGGGTAGATGGTAGATGGGGCCAAGACCCTACTGTCGGAAAGATGCCTGAAGAGGAAAAAATTGAATATGAACTTGGAGACTACCGAGAATGCCTTTCGTACCGAGTAAGAAGGTTGGCACCAACGTACGAAACTCATCAACCGTCAAAAAATCTACAGAACACCGAAACTCCCTTCCTTTTCTGAAAAATGAAAAGAGGAACTCATGGGGACATAGAAAAAATTGCGTGGTGGAAGGAAGACATTAGAAAAGCGGATTCGGCGAGGTAAAAATTCTAACTTTAAAGGGGTCGAACTGGGATGTGGCTCCGAACGGGGAGAGGAAGGGAGCGGTAATCAAATACACATAACAAAAAAAAAAAAAAAAGAATTGAAACGCGCTGCGCTATTTTGGGGTCAGGTGGCCGCGAAGGGGTTACTCCAAAGAATCTTCCCATACATGGGTGATAAGGATAGAGACGCCATGCTGCGATGCGGAAAGCAATGGGAGCGACTGCCGCCCGATTAGAAAATAGATGAAAGAGACTGGCGTCGCGGAGAGAAGGCGCAATAATACTGGCGCTTAGAATGGGTGGCGGGCGGTAAAAAAAGGCTGGTTGACAACAGGTTGGTCTCTATAACAGGAGGAGGATAACTGTTTCAAAAAGCTATAAACCACTGGGAACCGGCGGAGCGGGCGCCTGCTTGGGGAGAGTTGAGCGCTATGCAAAATGTTGTCAGGGGGAAGAAAAACCACCCTGGGAGGGGCCGTAGGGAGAACATACGTTCATCTCTCTCACAAACCCCGTAGGAGTACGTCACAAAGGAATGCAACAGGGGTGACGCCCGACGGCAAAAAGCAAAGTTGGTCCTTCCGGAGATCCACAAAATTTTACTCCTAACGCGAGGAAAAGCAACACAGGCTCCGCGACGCCGGCGCCAGGGGGGGGAGATAGGGGCGTGCACACAAAAGGTATAAGACCGGTGATCTATCCAGGCCCATGTTCAAACAAACAGAAGGATTGAACGCCCGCCACCAGGGGTTGTCAGGAATCGCCATGATGAAATTCGGACCCCCTCTAGGGTCGACGCCAGTCTAGAAAATAGATCAGCGAGAGACGAAAGAGGGATAGTTCCGCAGTAGAATCGCAGACAGGCGATCTTTGAAGAGAAGAACCATGAAGTAAACGTGGAAGATCTACGGAAAAGAATTCGATTGCAACCGGACAACTAATAGACACAAACGCGGTAAGTAGAGAAAGGTGACGCCTTCAGCCCAAAATTAGGATCGGACTCCCCTTGCTAGTCAAGTGGGATGACCTGGAGAACTCGTGCCTAGTACGCAGCACGCAGTGGTTCACGAGGAACGGAAAGGAGTAAAAGGGGACTTTTCTGGAGGAAAAACGGAGGTCGGTGCGTTGGGTACTGTGGAAATCATACGGTGATGAGGTGAGAAAGGGCAATCCCAGGATAACAGGAGTTACGAAAGCAAAGCGGAAAAATACAGGAGAAAGTTCAGGAGAAGTCTTGGCATGTCAGAAATAGCAACAGTTTCGGGTCTGGCATTGATTACAGAAAAAAATAAAGGCGGCCGCATGCGACATACCGTCGGAAAAATTACAAGACCACAGAAGGAGAAGGAAAGCTCGAAAGGGGTCTTCGAAGACCTCGAAGATAAGCTAGCCAAACCATGGGGGTCTGCCGAAATGAAAAATGAACCACCAGCCTCGTGAACAGAGTCAGGTATTCATCACTTCTGGGAGGAGAAAGAACAGCGATGCGGATAAGAGAGGGAAACATCGTACGGAGAGAGGGAAAAGGGGTCAATATGCTAGAAAAAAACACGCCCATTAGGCGATCACGCCCGAATGGCGTTGCAGACAAATTCTTCTCCACTAAGTTTGATCAGGGACATAAAATGGGAGAAACGTAAGAAGCGAAGAGCAAAAAGGGACCCTCTCAACAGGGTTGCTGCATCGAAATTGCAGTGCAAGGACCCCTGAGGGGGAAGACCGAGAAAAAAACCTTTCCCTTTGAGACACCAAAAACAGAGAAGCCAATTTTCAACCTAAACTCCGGACATGAAAAAGACTCTTCGGAACTGAGAAATTCTAAAGGGGGATGTCGGGAGGAAAAAAACCTCCCTGGATGCTACCTTCACCCCAACGTACCGAAGGATCGCCATAAGTATGTCAGCCTGAAAATAGTGGGGGGGAGGAACGCGCAGGACGGAGGATTTAGGGTACAATCCCGTTTGCGTAGGAAACGGGTCAAATGGAGCCAAGTTTCGCCAAAAAGACCGTTTTTTGTGTGAAAAGGGGGGGGGGGGTGGGGGGGGGGGGGGGGGGGCGAGAGGGAAAAACTACCATCTTCCGTCAGAAAATTGGACTAAAGAGGCCTATGTGTTAAGGAGGGAAGTCAGAAAAAGACGGCCTCAGCGGACTGGGAAAGCTGAATTTATTTCAAGAGGGGGGAAAGAGGCGCTGGACGGGAGACCTACTTGAATTTAGCCCTCGGATGAGGCGAGGCGTAGATGAGGTAATTCTCGGCTTTACCTTACCATAAAGGGAGATCGGGTGAAAAGAAAGGGAGGGTAACAATAGAGGAAAAAAAAAATTGCAGGAGTAGGGATGTGCCTGGATCCATCGATTGAGTCACAGGGCGGAACAGGAAAAAGAGTAAAAAACTCTGGAAAAAGAAACTCCTCGAAAGCATCCAAGGAAATACGGAACGATTCGCCCAGAAGAAAATTAAAGAGGGAAGGGCGGGCAAGGACTTGCGCGTTGGCAAAAAAAAATACCGTTGAGAAGGGTTATTACTTGGAGTTTGCGAGAGCCGTACGGGGCTTTGGGGGGGAGTGGAGGAGGTGGTACAAAGTTGGGGGGGGTTTTTCCCGCGAATGGGCAGGTCGCTGAAGAAGAGGATCGCTACCAAGCTTGCACTACGCTGGGACACGGAAGGGACCACCGAGCGAAGAGGAAGGGGCCGCGGTAAAAAGGTTTGTGGGGCGGAAGTCAAGCTCCAATCAAA
>Ga0179593_1422905_pt1 | contig 10333 bp, 17 predicted proteins | sample CZODoug2_1_08_16_FD_185931 | JGI IMG/M metagenome (GOLD analysis project Ga0179593, IMG submission 185931) | Vadose zone soil fungal communities from Angelo Coast Range Reserve, California, USA - CZODoug2_1_08_16fungal (PacBio error correction) | ecosystem: Environmental > Terrestrial > Soil >...
AAGAGGAAAAAGATGTTTTTTTTTCCCTTTGTTGAATTGTTGAACTTGACCGAAAACCCTACAAGGGCCGATTTTGGGAGGGGCCTTTGCAACATAATGGAGCCAACGTAACCACACAGTCAAACAAGCCCCCCCCCCAGAAGAAAAACCCGGAGTTGGGCACAATTGTGTAAAGGGGTTTGGAGGCAAAAGACCAAAAATAAAAACGACAAGACCCCTGGAACACCCACAATCCAATGGGATCGAGAACGGGTAAAAGCACAACAACACCAGGACCGAGCGGGGAGAACGCTTATGGACAGGGGACTTCCCAAACATCTTTAACGAGGTCTTTCGTGAGGCGGGGGCTTCGACTAAACCCTCTGGTCAAAGTTCAGTGCCACCATGGAAAAGAGGAGGGAGCCCTTCAAATCGACCTATTAGAGGCCTATCGGACTCTGGGGTGGTACTCAAGGAGAAATCCCTCACGAACTCAGTTTATGGCCGTCTGCCTGAATAAAATGCCCATTGGTCCGCATCCACACATTGGCCGGAGGGGTGCCCATATTGGGCCCAGTGGGGGTGTTCGGACCTTGGGGGCAAAAAAAATTTGCGAGCCAGACACTTATTGGTTTTGGTTGCACACTTCCGGAGGTAGTCCAAGGTGTTATTGTTGTTCAATAATCGTGTCGACGGGGTAACATTTGGGAACCTGGCTATGTGGTTAGCGCATCATCGACCACGACTGAAACTTTATACTTGTTTGGGCTTGTAGTCAGATGGGGTACAGCGGTCCCCGGGTCCAACTACGGTAAGCAACCCAAGGTGAGGGGGGCTGGCCGGGGAGGGTCCCAATAATCAGTTTGGACACCAACCTACAAAACCCACGTGTGGGGACCCCCCAGGGAATACCCAACGCGGCTTGGTGGACCCCTGAAGACACAAAAAAAAACAAATGTAAGCACTTTGTGTTAACAAAAGGGCTAAACTCTAAGATGCTATAATGTAGGTGGAAACCTCAAAAGGGTTCGAACCAGATTCATACTTTCAAAAAGTGCGTGGAAGGAGCCCAAAAAAAGACACCGTAAGCTCAAAAAAGGTTCCAGGGAAAAAAAACCTTGTGGGGGAACGGAAAATAGAGGAGTTTCAGAGACGGAACCACCTTTAAAACCCAGCGGGTGTTTGTGTGTTTTAATAAAAACGAGAATTGGTTGTTGTTTTGAATTCGACATCCATTTGCCACGGATGGGGCCTAAGACGATTAATATAGCCAGGTCCATCCAGGGGGCTGAGGGCCATGCCGTCCCCTTTTGGTTGTTGGGGGTGACGGGATGAACGTTGTGCACAGACCTCTATTGGAATTCTCCTGGGGAGCAAGGTAGTTTGACACCCGTGTCCGAAAGGGTAAAAGAAAAGGAACCACTTGGGGTAAAATCAGAAAAAACGCCTAAGTAGGAAAAGTTGAAAAACCCAGGGACAGAAAACCTGCCCACCGGAGTTAACTTTTTCCCTTAGGGTTTCGGGGAAAAGGGGGGGAATGGGGGCAAAAAGGTTTGCTTTACATCAAAAAGAAACGTAGTCAGCAGGATGAAATGTGGAGAGGGGGGGACGAAAAATCCCACCATTCCTGAAGGTCCCCCATTTCCCACTAACACTGGAAAACCGCACACAGATAAACTTCCCCACGAAGAAAAATGGGGAACTGGTTTACTTCATAGCTCTTGTGGGCCCGTCGGGGACCTGCGGGGGTGAGTGTAAAGAAAGGGGGGCCGACAACAACGATCTACAAGAAACCCAACGAAGACCAAATTTTCCGGGTAAAAAAGTGTCCAACCCGGAATGGACGTTCTTCAAGGAAAAAGGAGTGTGAAAATGCAACGGAAAACAAAGAAAGTGAAAAGCTGACCAACAACCCCCATAGCGCCATTGGGAATGTATGGGTCCCTGTTTGGTCGGTTCTGGGACGTGGGGTTGGGGAAAAACTTAATGCCATGCCAAGTGGGAGCGAAAGGACCCTTTAGCAAGTTCGCTAAAACGGCGCAAGTCTTCAACAAACAAAAACAAAAAAAAAAGAGGCTTAAGTGGGAAGGGGTTCTGAACCACTTAAAAACAACTTTCCTTAAACCAAAGAAAAGCAAACTCTACATGCAAAACACAGACGAAACAAAATGGGGTTCCAGAAGAGAGGAAAAAAAGCTTTTCAAACATTAGGAAAAAAAAAAGTGACACCCGAAAATCCAATCCCATCCAAAGAAAAAAAGGCCTACCCGGAAACTTTTTGAAAGTTTGGGGGGGTTTGGAGGGTGGTGCAAAGAAGCCATATAACCCCACAAAAGTTGGAGTCACACTGTTCTAATTTAAAAAATGAATGGTTTTCAGTCATTGTTTTGGAACTGTCAACAAAAAAAAGGTTGGGTGTGGGGGAACCAAAAGGAAGAAAAAAGGAGGGCAAAGTGTACAATGGGAACGGCGGGTTCTGGGGTGATGGATGGTGGTTGAAGGTGGACGGGGGGTCAGTCTCTCAAGATTGAAAAAGCCTGGGAACCCGCGAGAAAACACAAAAGCCCTGTTTACAGGGTTTGGACCCCCCCTTTGATCCAAAAGTTTTATGGAGCAATCCAAGGTTTTGTTGGGGGTGTGTCAGGACAAAACACCAGAGGAGAGGGGGGTGCAAAATGGGGGTGTCGTGCAAAACAAAAAGGGGGGGGCAAAAGGGGGTGAGACCCTCCTGTTCTACCGGAAAAAGAAAAAAGTAAACGATGAAAAAGAAGGGCCTGGGGGGGTGGGGGTAAAAGGTGAAAGGTTGGAGGGGGAGCGAAAAAGCCCCCAAGATGGGAACTGGCGAGGACGGGAGAAGGGTTTGGTCTGGTGGTGTGCCGTGCCAAAGAAGGAAAGATAAACAAAAAGGTAACAAATAAGAAGGGGAGATCGTGTCCGAAAAACAGCAGGTGGGGGCAAAAGACGGATTGGTGGGGGGCTTGGGTGCAACGAATCAAACTTGGTGGTGGTGAACGGCGATCACAAAAAAGCAATCAGAAAAAGGCGGCATCCACCCACCAAAAGCAAATTCGACGAACCCGGTGTATCCAGGGCAGACTGAAAAAAAGAAACGATCAAATGGTCCCAACTGTACATCCCCTCCTAAAAAAAAGGTACAAGCCCACCGTTCGGTTTCGAAGGTTAAAACATGTTGTTGTGGGTTGTTTGGGTGGGGGGTTTTCTTCTAAGTCCCCGAGAATCTGTCAGGGGTTGAAAAAGACACCGAACAATGCGGGGTGTATGAAGCAAAGTCTCGTTTTTCCAATCGGGGGGAAACTTTAGGGGTCCTGGGCGGGCCAAATCCCAATACAAAATCCAAAACATCACTTGTGGGCAGAAAAATGGGGCAGCCCTGTGGGGTTTGTACCAGGGGGGATTAATCCGTAGAAACCACCACTACGGGTCAAAGCTTTTCGGGAATCGTGAAAAAGTAGTATCAAAAAATAACCGCTCCGTGGGGGAAAGAAAGGGGGGTTTGCACACGGGGGCGACAACCGAAAATTAGGCACGGAAACACGGGGTGGAGCATTTTACTAAAAAAAAAAAAAGTCTAAAAAAAACCAAAAATAACAAAAAAATTCTGCTGCAAAACTTTTTCGAAGGAGTGAACTTTTCAAACTTTACTAATAAAAGGTGGAAGGACCGAAAAAAGAAACAAAAAGGACATGAGTCCATTGACCATGCAAAAGCGTTGGGACAAACTTTGGGTTGTTTTCAAAAAGCTATCTCGTCGACGCACAAGAAAAAACGACCGGGAAAAGTCAAATGAGTGGTTCCGTCAGGGGGTTGTTGCACAGGGCCCCGAAAAACCGAGAGTAAGGCCGCCAGGGTTAATCACACAAAACAAGTGGGACCCATAGGGGTGAGGGGTGGAACTCCAAAGAAAATGCATACGTACAGCAGCGGGGTCACTTCCTGGGAATCAATTCAAAACAGGTGGGTGCCCAGGGTCAACTCTAAAAGCAGACTAAAGCAGACATAAACCGTCACATGGCTTGTGGCTGAAAATAAAACTCTGGGGGGGGTGGGTGATGAAGAAACGGAGAACATCAAAATCTGGGGTGCTATGGGGGGGGAAAATTAAAAAAAGGGGGCTCTCGGTTTGACCAAACGAACGCAAAAAATACAACACTGTTCCGTAGTTGTTTTGGTTTTTGGGTTTTTTTAGGGTTGTTTTCATGTGAGGTATAAGGAAACGTGGAAGAACACCACATGGTATCAAACCAATAAGAATTCTGAGGCCTGTAAAACGCTCTCTTTCCAAGAAAAGTTACTGTGGACGGCAAATACTTTGGATGGTAACATGACCAGGTCAGGGGGGAATGAAAAGGAAAAACAAAAAAAATACAGAAAGGGAAACGGAAAAAAGCGAAAGAAACAAATACCAAACAAAAAACTTGGGGTGCCCCTGGGAAGGGGCCACCACTCGGCGTGACAACAACTGTACCTCAAACCGCCTGCGAAAAACTTCCCGTTTTGTGTTCGTTTTGGGGGGGGCCGTCGTCAAGAGAATCATTCTTAAAGGGGCATGTTGCCCTAAAACAAAAAAGAAGGAAAATTATTACTACTTCGGGAAGCGCAAAGAGTAACAACACCCACATTAGGCTGGGGGGGAAAACAAAAAAGGGGGCCACGACTCGATCCGAAAAACCCGGTGGGGGGACAACAGAAAAACAAATTTAGTATTCTTGCGGGGGGGACCAGACAGGGGGGAGGTGACATGGGTAAGAAGGACTCGAATGTGGGAGGGAAAAGTTGCTTGGGGTGAAAAATGTGGGGCGTCTTTTCCACCAAAAGAAACCGGATAGCAACTAGAGTCCCGAAAGGAGGGGGAAAACACTGGGGAACATAAAATTTAAAAAAAAAAACTAACTTTTTTTTGGGAAAAGGCCCCCCTGGACCCGGAAGAGAAAGTTGGGGTCTAAAAGCCCAACCCCCACCGGAAAACATAATAAAGGAAAAAGGCACCCTTTGCTGCACTCGAAAACTCCCCACGCAACACAAATAAAAACACCAGGGGATAGGGGGTCGCACCCCAGAACCACCCAACGCTGGTTTTTATGTTAGGGACACCCAAATTTTTTGGGTAAGAATCATACAAGGGAAAAACAGGGTGCTTGTTTCCCACAGGAAAAAAAGACAAGGGCAAATGTGGGTCCGGGGCAAAGGTTTAGAAAACCTTTCAAAAAACATGGTAGTCATGTCAACCACCGAAGGAGGTATGGTGCGCAGATAGGCCGGTTTCGGAGGCTGATGGGGGGGAGGTGCCTTTAAGAGAAAGCTCGGGAGGAAACGAATAAAAATATTGATTGGGGCCTGGAACTAAAAATTGAAGGGACCCACCCAGTGCCAAGACCAAAAGAGAACAACAACAGAAAAAAACCGAGAACAAATTGGTCTCCCCTCTGGGGGTCCACGAAGGAACGTGGGGTGAATGAAAAAAAACCAACGACAGGGAAACAATTGCAACCTTTCCTACTTCGTAACGAAGGAAAAATGTTAAACAGATCTTACTACTTAAAAAATAGCCGTCAAGGCCCGGGTTTGGGGCGGCAGGTAACTGGGGGCGGGAAAGAAAAAAAGAATAAAAAGAAAAATAAAAAAATGCGTTGGCTTCAAAACAACGGGAAGGGGTGTAGTGTAAAAACACACACTATGGCGCTGTGGTAGGGCACAAAAAAGCGAATGTATTAATCGCAAAGAAAAAATAGCAAGGATCCCTTGCCGGATGGAAGAAATTGTCAGAGGGGAGCAAAAAGGGAAATGGGGGGGTTTGTGTTTTTAGACAACGGAAAGTTTGTCGTGCCAGAATGTAATACAGGCAACCAAAGGAGAAAGAAAACGGGTGTAGGAAACCGAAAGAACACCGAACGGGGAAAAAACGGGGGTTAACCGTGTGGAAGAAACCCCAAAAGGAAGAACACGCTCTCCCACAAGACAAAACCCCCGAGACTCCCAAAAGAGAAATGACCCTTCCTGACCGAACCTGGTGAGGTTGAACTTGGCCAACTTGGGCAACAAAAGGGTCAACAATAGTGAAACTGAAATTCGGAAGCAAAGGCGGCGGCCCAGGGACTGGTAAACAAAAAAAACCTTTGTGGGTAGGAACTTGAGGAAAAAGTTCTATCTGAAATCTCCAAACACCCACCAACCCTAGCGGGAAAGGGGACAAGGACAGATAAAACCCTTGAGTTTCGACAAGGTTGGGGAAAACAACAACCGAAAAAGGGCCCCTTTGGTTTCCCCTTTAAACTATGAAGGGGGGGTTCTTCCGTTTGCGAATCCAAAAAACAAAGGGCACGGGTCACGCAAAAAGAGCAAGCGGGGGTTGACAGGGATCTTATACTTGGCCCCTAATACCACGTTTGGAAAAAGCGTTTGTTAAAAAAAAACGTAAACGTTCCTAAATTCAGGGTGGAAAAGTGATTGGTGGGGGGGGTTTGAAACAAACCGACTAAGACTGTCCTTTTCCATTTGGGCCTTTTCCAAAAATTAAGTTGACAACAGTGTGTGCTGGGCAAGGGGGGGGAGGGGGCGGATTGTAAAAACCGGCCGAAAAAACAACTGAATAAGATCCCCACGGGTGGCCTTTGATGAAGAACGAAAATTCAAAAAAAAAGGGACATCAAGGGGGGAGAAGAAATAAAAAAGATCGCTTTTAAAATCGCAGAAATATTGTGGGTGGGCCAAAAAAACACAAAATCGTGTGGACAAACCCCGAAAGACAAAAAAGGTGGGGGAGGGGGGCTGAAAAAAAGGGTTGCACGGGGAAAAAAACCCCGCAAGGCAGTCAAAAAAAACACATGGCCAGTCAAGGAAAGCTGAAAGAAATCGAACAAGGCCATGGTGATGTGGTTGGGGTGGAAAAAAATAGTACCGACACAGAGGGGGGGAGACAACGGGGGGAAAGGCGGGGGGGGTCTCCACATAAAAGGAAAGTCAGAAATGTTTTGCACGGGGCCCGGATCCTTGTGGGGGGGGAAACGTTCAATCGAAACTCAACAATCAATCGAAGAACCGGCTTTTTCTGGGGGCGCACATAAAGTCAGAAATCTGCAGAGACCCATGGAACCCCCCGTGGGGAAGAAATCCCACAAACACCCCAGGGTAACCAACAAATGAAGAAGCGAAGTTCAAAAGTCGAAGGGTGCCTAACAACCCCCAAAAAAAGGGGTGTGAGGTCACAGTCACGGAAAAACAGGGGTGGTTTTGCGGGGGTTAGGAGAACGCCCAAACAAAAGGGGGTCACGCAAACCAAAAAAAAAAAAAAAAAGTTTAACGGGAGACAGCAAAAAAAAAAAACAACAACAAAAACAACGGCAAACTAAGGGGAAAAAACAGGGGGGGGTCACCTGGAGAGCCTCCGGAAAGGGGATCGGGGAAAAACAACATTCCACAGCAAAGACAACTAACTAAGCCAGACTGAGTCCCTGATCACCAACAGGAAACCCAAACAACCTCGACCCTAAACGGGATCTGGAAAGTGAGTGGGAAAATACACCAATTAAGATCGAGAACAAAAAAGGGGGGAGGTGTTTTACAGTCCTGAAAGTGGACGCAAAAACCTAACCAGCCGGGAAAAAAGCCTGAGAAGGGGAGGGGCAAGAAGAAAAAGAGCAAATCGATAACAACGAAAAAAAAAAACCGCTAGTGGGGGGTTGGGGAAAAAGTTAACGTCCCTGGTGGAAAGAGTGAGGGAAAGGCCGTGGAAGAAAAAATTTGGGAGGGGGACAATAGAAATTCACTGGCCACAGAAAAAGGAGCAGGTAAAAGAAGAAACGGAAACCCCCTCCAACAGTGCCCCTTTGGTACGCCACGGGGATGTGCACCTACCGTTTGTCGGAAGAAGGGAAAAAAAAAGGATTGGGAAAAGCTGTGTCTTTCTCTGGGAATCATAAAAAGCCCGGGGGAAAAAAATGTGGTGGGTGGACCGCACGAGGACATAAGTGAGATATAGTGGGTCAGCAAAAAAAATGGAAGGGGTAAATGAAGCCCAACACAATACTCCTGCAAAGGGTGAGTCAAAAAATTGCAAAAGGAAGGGTCAAAGATTTACATTCAACATGGTGGGTCCTGGGTTGGAAGAAGGTGACACCTCCCACTGAGGAAATTAATTTTTGGTTGCCCAGGCCAGGTGGTTCAAAAAACAGTACGTTCCCCAAAGTGGGGGGGGGAAAGAGGCAATAAAAACTGAGCGGGGGAAAATCTGAGAAAAAACAAAAACTGCTTACATAAAAAAGGAATCACTAAAAAATTGAGGGTGTGAAAAGTTCCGGGTGGGAAGGAAAAAGGGGAAGGCGAGACGGGACCCAACAGAATCTTCAGGTCCGGTCCTTGTGGGGGGGGCGGGAAACAGCAAAAAAAAAAAAGTGTTTTTTGAGCAGAAGAGAACAGCGGAAAAGTGTGCCGTAAAAAAGGAACAGTGGTGGCACACCAAAAAAATAAGAAAGGAAAAAGCAGACCAAGAGAAAGGGGAGGGGGAACAAGAGAAAAAAAATCCCTGGAAAAGGAAAAAAGCTTGGGACCACAAAAGCGTAACAAAGTAAGGTCCGAAACGTGCCTGGGGAAGTGTAAGAATACAAAATGTCACCCCCCTCCTGCGCCAAGCAACCCGGCAAAATGAAACCTGGAAAAGAACTGAAGCAAATTGTGACCAGTTAACCAGTACACGATGCACTTAGAGTCCCACCTCAGACAAAAAAAAAAAGGGTTAAAAAAAACTTGGGGGCCCACCTGGAGGTTTTTGCGAGATAGGGGGTTCAACTGGCCGAAAGAGGTCCCGGGGGGGAAAAAGACGGGGCAATGTGGGGTTTGACAATGACGTGAAAAACGACAGGGAAATTCTCTTGTGAAAAGCGCACGTACCAAAAAGAAAAGGGCCTTGGGGTGCAACAAAAAAGAAATTTGGGTGTTTACGGGGAAGATGAAAAATTCAACCAATACGCGGGTTCCCCCAACCAATCTTTCCGAGGTTTTGCCCGCCCCAACTTCTGGCAGCACAACCAAGGGAAAGCCAAGAAACCGGGCCACTTTCTGCCCTTGGCCAAAAATCCAACAACTTGCAAAAGCGCCGACACAAAAAGCACAACAGGCTTTGGAAAAAGGTCAGTAAACGAGAAAAAAAGAGGATGACCAATATTGGTTTTGCCGACTTGGTGAGGGCCCTTGGGGGACAGAAATGCTAAAAAATCGGGATAGTACCAAACGGAAAACATTCAGGGGGAAAAATGGAAGTGGGCGGGGCCCAAACCAAAAGTGGGGAGGGGGAAAAGAAGATGTATGTATACAAAAAAAAGGAACAGAAATTCAGCCATGAGGCACACCATGGGCCAAAGTCATCGGGACGGAAAGTAATACGCGGACCAACGGTTGTGGGGAACGGGGGGGGTGGGCCGGAGGAATCCGGGTGAAAAACAACTACAAACAAAAGCCAAAAAAAGCAGAGAAAAAGGTGACCGATGGGCCCAGGAAACGTGCAAATGGAAAAGTGGAAAAGATACGCAGTGGGTAAGGGGGGTAACCAAGTTTGTGTTGACGTACTTGTTGCCAGGGGCCACACGTGTCGGGGGAGGGGGCCGTGAGAAGGACCAAAACGTGTTTGAACGTGGGGGGGGGGGGGGAAACCGAAACAACGTCAGGGCCGCAGCTTTTGAATCAAGGCGGAGCTAAACTAACAAACTAGGCGGAAAAAACCCGCCAGGGATAAGCGGCAAAAAAATTGTTTCTTAACACGCAACACCAATGCAGGAAAAACCTAAAGGAAAAAAAGGAAGGAGGAAGGTGGTACACCGGTGGTCCCTCAATGGCAATGGCAACAACTTTTTTCGGGAGACTGATGGAAACAGGGGTGTCAAAAGTTCTTATCTTTGGGGAGGAGTGGAAAAAAACGGGAAAAGCCTGAGAAAAAACAGAGCAAGCAAACCGAGAGGGGGTGGAAAAGGTGGTGAGGGGGCCAACGGGAGGGGAGAGGGGAAGAGAACAACCCAATTACTTGATCTGAAAAAAAAAAAGGAAAGCAAGCAAATGAAAGGGGCTGGAACGTCGCGGGAAGGGATGGGCACAAAAAAACTTCAAATCAACGAAGGACGTGAGGGTCCCTTTCAGGAAGGAATTAAAAGAAAGGGGGGGGTTGGGGGATTAAAAAGGGGGAAAGTTACGGCTGGAAGGAAACAATAATAACAAAAAGAACATAAGTGCTGGGGGCAAAAACTGCAAAAAAGAAAAAGCGATTAAAGGGTACTGAGGGTAATCTGAAAAAAGGGGTTTAAACGTGTGTCTGGGGGAAAGGAAGAAGGGGGGGGGGGGAGCGGGATAG
>Ga0179593_1603414_pt1 | contig 10333 bp, 12 predicted proteins | sample CZODoug2_1_08_16_FD_185931 | JGI IMG/M metagenome (GOLD analysis project Ga0179593, IMG submission 185931) | Vadose zone soil fungal communities from Angelo Coast Range Reserve, California, USA - CZODoug2_1_08_16fungal (PacBio error correction) | ecosystem: Environmental > Terrestrial > Soil >...
AAGAGGAACCTAGGGACCTGATCATGGGAGAAGAATCGCCTAAGCGGAAATCCTACAAAGAGCTATGTATTTCTTAAGGAAGCACACCAACAGACGATGGACCGTGAAACCAGAACTAATGCGAGAAAAAGAAGGAAATACGGGTGCAGAAAGGGGGATCGCCAAACGATACGGAGACTAGTCTCGCTGCAAATAACTCTGCTTTTGATGAAGCGTAAAACGATTTCGCAAAATGTAATAAGGGCATTCCATTGCCGCTCCCAGGAGGGTGGAGGCGGAAAAACCGTTCCTAATGGGCGACGTCAAAACAACTTGCCGCGCTATACGTTCAGGAAGGGGACCTTCTCAAGGAGATTGAAAGAAGCGGCGCCAGTTTAGAGGAGACGCGAGGGAATCATCAGAAATCAACAACACAACTGATGATGGTAAAGATAATATGTTGTCCACCTCTCCTCAGGTCTGACCTCACGCAGAAGGAAACTGACGGAGAGGGGTGTTCCACGAACGGAGAAGAAAAAGTACTCTGAAAAAAAGGTTTTTCTGAAAATGGGCTTCAGAAAAAATAATCTGGACGGAAGCGCTAAAAAACCAGAAACAAGACGCAGGCAAGTGACTGACAATTAAAAAGACTCGGGGCCGCAGGCTCTTCTTCCAGTGAAAGTCTTTCCCTCCGCAGCAGGGGCAGACATCTTGATCAAGACAGGCGGTAAAAAAATGGAGAGGGGAGAATACGAAGAGATGCAACTTGGCCAGCGCAGTGTTGTTCTTTGCTGTCGAAGATCGCACTAAAGGGGAGGAGTCCGCTCGGAAACATTCAAAGCCAGAAACTGAGACTAGGGAATAGGAGAAGGAGGGTGTGATAGGGCGACGATCATTTCGCCGGCCCAAAAGGCAGTTTCTATGGTTGTAGGTAAAAGGGGCACGCAGCTCGCTAGAGGAGGGATGATATATCCTTAGGGGAGTGTCTGACCTAGGGAATAAAGCTGCAGGAGAGGCTAAGAAAAGGGGAGATGTCACGTGCAAGAAAAAAAAGACGCGTAATCGCTCGAATCTCAAGCAGTCTCGCGGGATGACGAGAAGCAAAAACTGCAGGGAACGGCTGGGCCAAAGGAGGAAGAAGTTTGTGGGGGTTCAAAGGGGCCGGTGACGAAGGGAGACATTGCCTGACGTACACGATCCGCATCAAATTCCCGCAAAAACGGCTAATTACGAAGGGCAAAGACGCGTTCGGGACTGAGATTCAGAATGAAGGTCCTTCGCGTCGGCGCACAAACACTGCTCTCCAGCCGCAGGAATGTAACAATTCCAAAAATGTGGAAGCGAACGCGAGCCTCAAGAAGAGCGGTAAGGAAAAGGAGGGATCTACCAGAAAGAGAAAATCGCGGTCGCGCGCGATAGAGGAGTTTGGTGGCAGTTGTTAAATTTTCCGAAAATTGGGTGAGTCCTCAACGAAAGGCCGAAACTGATTGGGGGGGAGCGCGTCGGGCCGGACGTGATTCGTACCGGCCACGATCAGAAAGACTAGAAGCGCCACCTGGAGAACGTCAACCGGCAGGTAAGGAGGAAGCGGCAGGGGAGGGGGGTGGCCAAAGCGGAAATCGCCTGCGCGTCCAGAGAAGAGTGATCTCCATCAATTCCGCAAAGGCACGCCCCGCCGGGCAAGGAGTTGCGGCGAGGAAAAAACAAACGGAGAGAGAAAAACCAGGCGAGGAGATGATGCAGGATCGGAAGGGGAAAAGACGATTTCGGCCGTCGGCGCAGGGCGTCGGCAAAAATCGAGGTATGTCTGTCCCGGGAACAGTATAAGCGGGAAATCAGGGGAGGGCGGCGCGACCAAGAAGAGGGAAGACAAAAGCTTCAAAGGGCATCCCGCAAAACAAAGGGAGGAAAAGATAATGATCTCAGTACGAAGGAGGCTCACTGGAAGATTTGGGGGTTCAACGAGGATAGAGGAAAGCCGCCGCCCGGGAACATGATGGAGCTGATACTAGGAGGGTCTTCACAAAAAAAGGAAAAATGGGGAACGCCGGAAAAGGGCCGACAAATCAAAGGCCGAAGTGGCCGTTGGCGCGCCATCGGAATGGGGTCAGAAGGGACTCAAAGCAGGAAGAACATGGGGGAGGAGCGGAAGAAACGCAACGTGGGCGTCGCGGTCGTTTGGTGAAACAGCTAATTTCTTGCGGAGCGTCAGCTGCAGGGTAGCACATGCGGTCTTCGAAACAGGGGTTGAAAAAATAAAGCAACCAGCTCTCTCAGGCCAAAAGTTTTGTTTACTGGCAGTTTTGTTGCTCGTAAAAGTTGGAAGGAAGAAGCCTGCGCGAGAGAACGCATCAACACTGCCCACGGCTTTGCCGGAAAGTGAAGGGAAAAAGCTCTAAAAAGTAAGCCTCATTCCGAAAGAAGCATCGGGAGCCCTACAAGAACGAAGGCGTATAGTAGGGGAGAAGGGGGGGCGCATACACTGCGATGCAGCGGGGGAAGGCGACGTCTCTCCCCAGGGCCATTTTCTGTGAAATTGGGCAGAGCGGGATGCTGAGAAGTGGAAAGGAGACGACGAGCAGAGGACATGCCGTTCATTCCTAGTCTGATTAACTCCGAAGAGTAAAAGGTCGCGGGAAAGGCCGGGTGGGCGCGAATGCGGAATAAAGAGAGTCGTCCCGACTAGTAAAAGACTTGCCGGAAACCAAAACGTTGTGAAAAGGACGCGTGTCCAAGCCGAAAAGGGGGGGAATTGGAAGAGTAGCGAAAATCCGCGACTAAGCGGCCTCGTGATCTCCTGCGTAAGATTTGTCCCGGAGAAGAGAGAAGAGGGCGGCCTGAGGTAAAGAGTGGGGGCGCTCGAAGGGCGATCAGCTCACGCGCTGGGAAACTCTGTTCGAGAAGACACCTCGCACGGCGTAAGGGCGGACAGGAATAGGAACTGAGCAACCGCGCGCTAAAGGGGCCAAACACAAAACGAGGCTATCTCCGAGCTCGAAGAGAAACCCGTAGTTCTCGGAGCGGACGCACCTCCCAAAAAGGGCAACGTTGCCAAAGGGATCAGGCGAGAAACCAAAAAATGAAAAAAAAAGGGTCTCCACGAGAGACTCTCTCGAAACATCACGCAGGGGTAATTGGACGCTTCATGTAGGAAAGAGTGAAGGCCTTGAAATGGAAAAAACGCTAGCAAATTGGGTGGTTTCCGCACTAGGTATCTTCGGCGCGAACAGTCCGAATGGAAAAAGGACAGAAGAAGAAGCGAGATGAGGAAACGGACCGTCGCGCGGGGACTTGAAAATAAAGAGCGCATGAAGGTTCAGGGAAGTGGAGGAGAGGGGACGAAGAAAGTCCTCTCAACACAAAAAGAGAGATTTGTAAAGGGAAAAAGGAAGGAATATAACCTAAGTTCAAGCCGGAAAGAGAAATTCCTTTTCCGCAGTTATCGCGCGAGAGGGGGGGGGGGGGGGGGGGGGGGGGGGGGGGGGGGGGGGGGGGGTGGGGGGGGGGCTTCTTACTGTGGCCATTCTGAATCGTCCAGGGTAGAGAGCTACCACGAATGAAAAACTTCTCAATGGAATGAGGGGGATTCGATGAATTGAGGGGGGAAGGCAGAAAAGGGCAAGCAATGCCGCGTCAATGGAACTCGTTTTCTGTGCCCGCCGTAGCGAGGACGCCGAAGGGGAAAACAATGTACAGAGGAAGGGGGGGCCAAGATAAGAAGTAACTTCGTCACAAGCGCGCTGTGTGGGGGGGGCTTCCTCAAAGATCGCACGACTCGTGCGGTGTAAGGAAGAGGATTAGAGAAAGGCGGAGGGGTAAGACGTTCCTCGGGGGAGGAAGAGGGGACCTCCATGGGGGGAAGCTAGGAAGTCTTCGCTCAAAGGGGAGAAAGTGCTATGGTGAGAAACTCTGTCCGTCGGCGCGTGACCAAATAGTCGTCCCTGAAAGAAAGGGCGGGGGAAAAAACGCAAAAGCCAGCGCCTATGCCTCTAAAGGTATCGCGCCACTGCACTGACTCGGCGAGAGAGGAAGCGAGGAATCGCGTCTGCGGTAGGGAAGGATAAAAAAAAACCAAGATAGGAAAAGCGCTTCGCTCAAGGGGTGTGTTTCACGCTAAGGGCCTGTTGAAGAGTCGCGCAAGATTACGTTTAGATCCGCATCCGCGGTGGAAAAAAAACGAGCCAAAGGGGAGGAGCGAGCAGGATGGAATCGAGCCGCTCACTTGCCCTGCGAGCAGAGCCCCAGCGCAAAGAGCGACAGCAAAAAATGGTAGGTGGAAGCGGAAGATAGAAAAGGGCCGCTATGTCTACGAAGCACACCTCTGCATCGGGATCAGTTCCTCTTAAGAGAGAGACATACCGCAGCAGAAGAAGGCGGGCGGCGAGAATGGAAGGGGAGGTGTGTAAAAAGGGGGGAAAGGATAAGCAAATCAAATAGAAAACTCGATCTCTTGCTTTGGACAAGACTGCTTCAGGCAGAAAAGCTTGATTCTTTCGAAGAAAAGCAGGCGGTGTCTCGGGCACCTGTCACGCAAAGAGAACGGAAAGAGGGGGGAATGCGCAGAGGCGGGGAAAACGCGTTGGGTGGTTTGGGAAAAAACAAACCTCGGGTAGCGAAAGAGGAGTCCAGCCGCTTCCGAGAAAGAGGGAGCTAACTCCGCGCCGAAAGGAGAAAGAGTGGAGGGAAGAAAGACAAAAGAACAGAAGCTCTAAGCCTCGAAAAAAGAGTCGCTGCGCGAATTTCGGCCTCCTCGGATATGAACGGAGAGGTGAGAGCGAGATCAGGGTACGAGAGAGGGGGACAAAAAGGGGGGTCAATTGGTAAGACACACATCTCCTCGTGAACGAGAAAGAGTTCCAGTTATCCTCCGCCTCTCGAGGTCTCAACAAAACAACGAGGGGGAGAGAGATGGTCGCAAACGGCTCACTGGGGGGGTCGGGGGAAAACGGAAGATCGAGAAATGATCTCGTCGGTCGTAACGAACCGACATTACCCTGATTTGCCGCCGACACGAGGGACGAGCCGACGAAACTAAAAATGCCGAGAAAGCGAAAGAATTACGGAAGGGGCTGGAGCGCAGACACCAGGGGGGATAGACGGACGGCCATGAATCGCCGAAGAGATTTCTTCCTGCGGCGTTTTCGAGAAAACGGAAATGGTCTTGCTACAGAAGGGGCGCGGCTGAAGAGACTCCAAGCTGAAAAACAACGGCTCAATGCAGGAGGAACTAGGCCAAGTTGACTTTGCGGGGAGGAAAGGGGGAATTGCGAAGCTCTCAAGAAAGGCTGAATCGGGTCCAACGCGAACCGAATTTTCGGCCAGTGGTAGCGAGCTGGACAAAAGGAAAAGATGAGTTGGGGGGCGGGGCAAAATCAAGAACAACGCCAGTAAAAGGTGATAGATCCTCGACCAGCGGGAGAAAGGAGTCTGAGGGAGCGCAAAACAGAACTGAGAATATGCAGGAAGAGATTCGGAAAAAATATCTGCCATTTTCTGTGGTCTATCAGAGGATGGCAGCGCGGTTTGGAGCAAAAAATGGAAAGGGCAAGCAAGCTGCCTCTATAAGACTATCCCGCAGAGGTCTCCGCGCGTTGAAGGGGTAAAAACGGTGCGGATTCGGGGAAGGGAGCGACGTCAGCGCCGGGGGACGAAACTCGTTGGAACTCGAAACCAAGAAATGCTTTTCCAATCAGAAGAGAAGTGTCATTTGATTATCGCTCCAGCCACTAACAGGACTTCTTCGAGGACGCTTAAGGAGTGAAGCTTCTGGGAGGGGGAAACACCGGCTGAGCAGGGAAGGGCCGCCGATCGCCGGCAGCTGTCAGATTGGGGAGTCGAAATCAGGGCGGCAGCCGGGATAGAAGAAAGCGTCCAGCCGAAGGACACAAGGCAGGCCGTCCTTGAGGGTCGTCCTTGGGAAAGGGATCCACAACATTCTGAAAAAGAGAGAGAACAAAGGAAAAGGCAGGAAGATATTCTATGCACCAAAAAAAAAGGATGACGGATGAGGAAATAAAAGCCCACACAAGCGCGCTGGGAGGTTTTCCCAGCCCGAAAAAATTCTATCAAAATGCCGAACTGATAGGTTAGGAGGCTACACATCAAGCTTGCAGCAACGTCTTGACGCGCAGGAACGAGGAAGCGAAAAAAAATCAGAAAAAAAAGGATCAGTTCAGGTAGCGCTGCGCGAAAAAGCTTCCTAAGAAAACCGTGACCACAAAAGTTAAGGGGGATGAGGAATCTTGGAGAAGGATTGAAAGAGCTGCTCGGTTGTTCATATTAAGGGGACCAGAAGTCGACTCACCACAACAACTTAGGGGGAGGGAGGGCGGGGGTGAAAAGAGACTGACACAAGAAAAGGCGAAAGGTCTTTTCCGAGAAGAGGCATAGTTGCGGGACGGGGCGGGCCATTCTGAGAGGAAAGGAAAAAGGGGGAAGGACAAAAAAGAAAACCGCAGGCGGGCCGTACGTTACGAGAGCTAACTCGTTCGGGACGCGTCAATGAACTGGAACAGATTGCTGCAAGAGGGGGAGCCGTACAAGAAACAGAGGGAGGGTGCAGAGAGAGGGAGGAATTAGAGAAGAGGGGGCAACGGGGCCCAGCGAGGGTTTGTTGAACGGCGGTCCTCAATCCTCGCGAAAAAGGCGGATTAAGCAACACGCATTCTATCCAAAGGGGGAAGACCTAGTAAATAGTTGTGTAGGGCGAAAATGACGCCTCAGTTCACAGAATCCTGCCGTGCGAGTGGGACGGGCGCCGCAAGACGCTGACTCGATCGAACGGCAAGAAGAATGAAGAGACGACGCGCCAGAAAAAAATGCACTCGAGAAAAGATTCCTGCTTCTGAAACGTCGGCCACATCGGCACTGAAGCGCGCGCGAATCGGCGAGAAGAGCGAGTGGGAGGATCTAAAAATGGGAAAAAAAGGAACGACAAGAGCAAATGAAAACGGCAGGCCGTTTACGTCGGCGTTCTCATGCGCTAAGGAGACCCGCCGATCGCATCAGAAACAACCAGAGAAGATGGAGAACGGCGCGTGAGAGATATGGGAGCGGGTGGGATTCCCTGCGCGTCGCGCGCAAAACCTCGCACGCGCGATAGTAAATGAAAAAAATGGGCAACAGATCAAAGGAAAGAAGGGAAATGCGCCGAAGACAACTCAGCTTGCGCAGGAAGCTCTATCTCCATTAAAAGTGAAGGGGCGGGGAAAGTTTATTGGTTATCGCCGGGATGAAAGCAAAGCGGGGAGCGCGTAAAAAAATACATCGGTAGGCGCAAGCCCGTCAGTCGGTCCGTCCTTCTCCCTCGGGGGAAAACACCCAACGTCCAAAAAGGAAAAAAGGGCGAGGGCCTCAAAACCGCGGGTAAAAAAAAGGTTCAACTGGAGCCAGCAATTCGGATCCATCCCCCTGTCGCTCAAGGACATTCGTTTAGGCTGGGAAGGGGAATCGCATGACCCAGCAAAGGGTCGCAAAAGAGACCAGTAATCACACAAACGAAAAAAAAAACGTGCTGTGGCGGCGCGAAGGACAAAAAATCGATCAGGGTAATGAGGGAGAGTGCTTACCGCCGAGATCAGATTCGGCGGCGGCGGAAGAAGAAGAGGGGTTGACTACCACAAAAGAAAAAGCCGCGCGCGACATGAAAAAAAAAGGGGGCAGAGAGTAGAAAGAACTCACGGAGATGTGGGGATATCGGGTGCTGCTCCGCCTGCCGCCAGCATGGGGGATATGCTGTCCGTTCCACGAAACGATACCCGGGATTTTGCCGCCGAAAGAGAGAAAAAGGGGGAACTGGAAAACGGCAAAGAAGTACTGTTCGATGTCTCAGGAGTCTCGCTCCCGAAGGTGTGCTGGCTAACAGGAACGAAGCACGATAAGAGGGAAGCGGGGGGGCTGGAGACCCGCGAAGGCAAAAGGCAGCGGCTGGGGGACGAAAAGGAGCTACCAATTTAAAGTCCAACCGCATCACCGGAAGTCTCGCAGTACTAGACGTCCCTTTGAGGGGGGGGGGGAACGGAAGAAATATACAAAATCGGGTTGTCCGTCTAACAGACTCTTTCTGCCCAAAAGCCTCTGCTCCAACGAGAGCTTTTGGAAGGTGAGCAAAAAAACAGAGCCAGTGAAAAATACCGCGAGCGAATAGCTGGTCGTAGCGCGCAAGGAACTGGTGATACTGAAAGGGTGACTCAAAAGTAATTGAGGAGGGAAATCAAGCGGCCAGGTTAAACGGGAAAGGACATGGACATGCCGATTCGCGAGTCCGAAGAGAGAACAGGTCGCTCGAATTCCAAGGGCCGAGAGCAATGCAAGAAGACCTTAGCAAAACGTCCCTTCCCTGCTTGAAAAATATTCTCCGAGCGGTTAGATCAGTTCCATTCGGGGGGAGCTATCGGATAAACTCGCGACGGAAGAAAAACGGGAAGTAAGAGCGCGCAAAGTGCCGAGTGGGCAAAGGAAGACATCGAGCGTCGCCGATCTGAAAGGGCAGCAGCCAGATTTGCGAGGAAAGACAATGGCGGGAAGCACTTGATATGAATTTGAAAAAAGCGGAAAAAGCGAGGGAGGAGCATCGCGGTGGATGAACATCGCAGGCAGGCGGAACTGACTTCGTCCATGGGCGGTCAACAACAATTCGTCAAACGGGAGAAAAAGAGAACCGAGGACCCGGAGAGAAATGAAAATTAAGGGAGGACCCGTTCTTCGCTATGAACAAACAAACTCGCGCTGTCCAGAACAAAAGCTCAGAACACCGACAAAAAAGGACTGAAGCCATGGAGGGCCAGGGATGACAGCTCTTCGTGTCCATCACGCTTCTTTCCAAGGAAACGGCATTGTGGCAAATGAGTGGGAGGGGGGGACAAGAAACACATCAGAAGGGAGGCCTGCCTGAACGGGGAACCCATTCTTTGGTAGCGGGGCTGCGAGACTTTCCGTGAAGCCAAAGGAATCACAGAGTCAAAGGAGGGACGTTACAGTGAATCGGCGAGTGACAGTTTCATATAAAAGTTCTCTGGGAAAAAACATCTCACTCTCTCAAAGGAGATATGTCCCCTCGCCTGAAGATAAAAGAAGGTTGAGGGACTAAATGTCCAGACCTGTTATCGGGAGAGGCATAGTTCGCGGACTGGTTAAGTAAAAGTCAAGCGCTACACCCAGGGGGGGGCGGAACAAGGAGAAAGGCTCTATAAAAGTCTGGCCGGACAGTTAGCTGCGCGAAGGAAGGCAATGCCCCGGGGAGAAGCGTGAGCAAAAAGGAAAGGAGAAGGAAAGCGTGCGAGAACCATTCATCCGCTTCGTTGGAAGTGCTTATGCCTGATCAAAGGAACTGCCAGCGCGCTGTGGGGGGACGGGGACGATAGCAAACGAGGGGAATTTTAACGGGGATCCATACTGCCGTAGAAAAGGACGCGCGTGTGAAGAAGCGGGGATCTCGCCAATGCGCTAGGGAAAAGCCGCCGCTGCGTGCTAGGAGGGGCACCCAAAAGCAAACTGACGCAGGAAAGAGGGACCGGGCGCGCAAACCTCTGACAAAAAGCGTCGATGCCGCAAAGTGATCGTCACATCTGCACAACAGGCGGAAGCGCGCTGAGGGAGAGAGCTTATAGGGGAAATCGAGAAAGGACCGGGGCCACGAGAAGGGGTTTTGTTTCACGAAACGGGCGCGTTTACTCGGGAGATTAGTCGCTCCCTGGCCGATACGCATCGAACAGCACCCCTGAAAGGAGAGGGGAAGCGGAGTTAAGAAGTTAAGCGGACGAAGTCGTGTGTGTTTTGAGTCGGAGCACCAGCGCAAAACGGGAAGCAAAACGTCTATTTAGTACAAGACAAAATGGCCGCTATGTGGAGAGGAAAGGGCGGCAGGAAACAGAGCATCAGAAGAGGGAGCTCTGCGGTCTCTCTAAGTACTTTGTCCTGTGCTTTTGTGGGAATTCTTTGATCCGAAGAGAGTAAGCGGGATCGTTGGCGCAGCAGGCTGGAGGAGGGTGATTCGGAAAACTGGGTTCGAAACATGCCTCGCAACACCAAAAACAACCCTCGCTGGCCTGCGAAGACGGCGTGAGCGCGGGGGCAAGGAACCAAGTACCTGCGCTGTCAGAAGTAAGAGTAAAACAGCAAGCGAAAAAAAATGCCGGGAAGCATGGGCGGCGGCTTCCTGGCCGAAGAAAAACCATGGTCTGCGCGCAGGAGACCTCGACCAGTAATTCACGAACACACCACGTCTCATTTAAAAAAAGCGTCGGCGTCGGAGGGAGGGGGACGGCAAAAGTCTCGGGCTGAATGCCGAGGAGGAGGGGTCGGCGTCGGCGCGAACCACGAAGTTGAACGACCACAAATCTTCACGACGCGCGCG
>Ga0179593_1671258_pt1 | contig 10333 bp, 7 predicted proteins | sample CZODoug2_1_08_16_FD_185931 | JGI IMG/M metagenome (GOLD analysis project Ga0179593, IMG submission 185931) | Vadose zone soil fungal communities from Angelo Coast Range Reserve, California, USA - CZODoug2_1_08_16fungal (PacBio error correction) | ecosystem: Environmental > Terrestrial > Soil >...
TTGTGCGCGGACCATGCACGACCCAAACAAACAGGAACTGAGGAAAAGGGAAATGATGGTAGAGGGGGGACGATGGATTGGGGAACGATGCCGATCAAACAAAGGCAGGGGGGCACGAGAGAGACACGTCTGCAGACTGCAAAAGAATGGTAACAACAGTGGGAATAAATAGCTCTGGAAGCACAACGTCGAGGGCGCCAGAAGGAAATGAACCTGTTTTTCTAAAAATCACAAAAGCTGGAAGGTGTGCCTCAGATAATGGGTCAAGGCTGGCTTAACTTGCGTACACCCCTGACACACATGGAGAAAGGACCAAAAGGCCGGCGATCACCGAACGGCGAAAGATAACTTCAAAAAAAGGGGGGGGTTCTCAAACGGAAGTAATCAAATGGACAGGGCAGACAGTACCAGGGGGACCCGAAAAAGGAAACTTTGGGGTTTCATTTCCAATGGAAAAAAAAAAACGAAAGTTGATGACAATCGGGGTACCTCTTGTCCGATATGCGTCAGATAAAATGGAGATGGGAAAAAGCTCGGCGAAGGGGAAGGACAGAGAATCTAGAGACGATCTCTGATAGAGGAGGAATAAGCCGCGGTCAAGAGGGATCGCAACGGATTATCTACGAAAAGCTGACAGTTCCGAGATTGGGGGGAACCCCCAAGCTGACTTTTGTGGGAAAGACAGGGAGGTATACTTGAAGAATGGCTGATTCAGGACGCTAAATTCATAGCCAAGTAAGACTAAAAACAAGAGAAGGGGGGCCTTGCCATTCCGACGGTGAAAGAGAAAAAAAACCCCATTTCCCGGAAAGAGGCATCATGAGACGTGAAATTCAGAGGAAGACCGTTATGAGAGGGGCAAAACACAACTTCCAACATTACAAAGGTCTGTACCCTAGCTAATACGAAGTTGCTGCGTGTCATGAGAACGGGTGCAGCAACCATACACCAAGGTCAAAAAGGTAGCCAGGAGAGGGGGGGAGGATGTCTCTTAGAAGCAGAAAGCAATCAATTGCAGGATCTCTTGGGAATTGGGGGAGAAGGAAACCGCCGAGAGCGGGAGGTGTTAGTCAACACTCCTAAACGTTCAACATGGCTGAGAAGAGGAAAAAAGAGGCAGAAAAAAGCCAGGAATGCAGTGAACAAGATTCAGGTTGCCCGGCACCGTCCCGAGAGGGGGGGAGAACTTAATCATTGCGAAAGACTTCCACCTCACATGGGGAAGGGAGTGAAAGACAAAGTCGGACAGCAGATCAGTGAAGGACAGGAAGCTTAGAGCAGGCGATATCGGCGAAATCGATCTCCTGCAGGGGAGAAGCATGAGGAAAAAAGGAAGGGCGAAAAAAAATGCAAAGAAACAACGGCGGCGACTCACAAGCAAAGGGAGGGCAAAAATCGCCAACCTTTACCGGGGGAGCAGGGCCCCGAGGGACGAAGCAAACCTGAACGCCAAGAAGTGACGAAGGGGCAACTAAGAGTAAGGTCGTGAAGGGAAAGAGAGTGGGGTCGGTGAGTTCCGGGAAGTTCCAACGGCGTAGAAAAAAGGGGGGGTTGAAGTAGCTAACATATCGTATAACTAATCAAGACCGATGCCCTTGAGGCACAAAACTGAAACTGACTCAAAGGTTAGTGTGCACGGTAGTCTTTCCAAATGGCACGGGGGGAAGACTTCGAGAGACAAACAACAAAGGGGGGGGGAAAAAAAGGCCTGGCACTTGAAAGAGGACCCCGTTGGAACTACCCAAACAGCATCTGCACACCACGGGGGAATTTGAACAGCCTAAGGGGAAGAGGAAAGAAGGGGTATACGAGAAGCACCTCCGCCCGTAAAGGGGGAAAAGAACAGGGCGTAAAAGCCGCAATCCGGGGGGGGGGGAAAAAAAGGAAACCCAGTGCACGTCTAGGGCTAACAGAAGCGGACTGCAGGGGGGTGTGGGGCCTTACGGAGAGTCGAGTGGACCCACGCCGAGCTCGCCACACACTTCAGGTGCGAGGGAAGGAAGAATAGACTTTTTGCGATATTGAGACCGCATCGGAGGGGTTAAAGGCAGCCGAGACTTTTAGGCAAGGGGCTCAGGAGATTCGGAACGCTAGAAACGACCTCGATGATCGCCGGAGCATCAAGCTTCCTGAAGCAAATTCCGGGCGCAAAGGGCAGGAGACGGGACATTCACAAATCGCCCCCTGGAGGACGAGACGCATCAATGAAGTGCCAACCAATCCCTGACGTTGCCGGACCGAACGGCAATGCATCAAACAGGGAGGGGGTGATGCCTTCGCAGGCTGCGACAACCTCTAAAGAAAAATAGGTGAAAGACTCAGAGGCGGAGCGTAGACGGAAAAGGGAAACCTGGTAGGAGACCATAAATGGATTGGAGACAAGCCAGCGCCAGAAATCTAGCGGAAGACAAGCGATCAAAAGGAGAAATGTGTGGGCAAAGAAGTCTAAGCCTTGCATCAAACCGCTCAGCACGCGGTCTGGGGGAGCTACTGGGATAATGAAAAAAAAAGAATACATTAAGAGGGGGACATGATCGGAAAAGGCAGGGGACTCAGTCGCATCCAGAGCCGTGAATCGCCCTTGAGGGACGAAGAGTGTGCTTCCGACCCACAAGAAGTCCGACATTGATTCCATAAAAGCTCGGACTGTGGCATGGAGTGCAAAATCTCCAGTGCCCAGTGCACACCTCGACACAACCTTACTAGGCCCAAAAGATCGACGTAGGGGACTTTGGCGTCCGAAACGGGAAGTGCGTTGGGCAAAAAAGGGGTATCCGCGAGGACCGCGGAGGATATAAGCGCTGGGCTTCGCTAAATCAGTGAGTACACAGAAGCACGAGACATGGGGTCGCTCCAGTTTAATAGCGGTGCGCTAATGGGTACCGATGGTCTGGTAGTTTAGGAAGTTTGGGGGCTTCCCCTGGAAATAAAACAAAACTTTCCAATGGAGGCCCCAGGGGCGTCCTTAGCCAAACGAGAAAACTATGCGGAGAACTCCTTCAACCGTTGAGAAAAAGGAAATCGTCCTCGAGAGACTTGCTAGAATCGCAGAAGTGCGCATCCTTCACCAGGTCGTTGGAGGAAGCGGGACATATCGGCAAACCCTTTCCGAAAAGGAAGAGTATCCCAGTCCCCGGGGTGGGAAAGAGAAAAAAACTGTGAAATTGAAGTCGTAATGATAAAGGAGGCGGAACGAACACTCAATTGACGTCTCAACTTGTGAATCAAAACGGGGGTTGGGGGATTCAGGAAGGCAATACCCTTTAGCATGGAAACGGCCGTTGGGTACCGATGAGTCTCGTTGTCACTAGAGCTCGACAACAATGCGTAAAAGGGACAGGTCATTCGGGGGGCATTAGGGGAGAATCAAGCCCAGAGATTCTCGCAAAAACACAAAGTAAATTCTTAAAAATAGAAAAAGGGAGAGGCGGGAATAAATTCCACCGACGACACTGGCCCTCCTTTTCATCGAAGGGTCTGAGGGGACAGCTTTAGAAAAGGTGCCAACTGGAGTCAAAAGGGGCCCCCGAAGTTGCAGAGGAGCTAAAGTCACCTAGCTAGAAATCAATCCTGGGGGGCAAACTTGTTAGAAATGCTGTTTCCGGGGTTCCGAGGCTCGAACCCCCTTTACGATGGAACAGGGGGTTGATCCTAGAAGAAACACTCCAAGCTGGAATGGTAGAGTTCCCTTGGAATTTCTGGTCTAAAAGGGGAAGTTAACCAAACACCATGGAGAGGATCAACAGACGTGCAGATACCGATAAATCAGCTATCATCTTAAAACCTAGTAGGGAACGGTTGAGGAATAGAATAGGTCCTGCTTTTTTCAAAAAAAGCTTTGGAAATAGAACCGCACGTGTTGTGCAGGTTCAAAGTGCAAAACAGGGGGGAAGAATACCTACAGATGTTCCAAAAAAAATAGGAAGAGAGGAAAAACACAGCTCGCGGGTGTGCTGCAGAGGACTGGCTCGAAGAAGAGAGGAATATCTCTAAATAGGAAAAAGAAGCGGAGGGGAATACACTCGAAGGAACGGGGAACTCCCAAATTCAGAGACGAAAACCATGGTATGAGACGTTTGCTGCACGCGGGAAGGAGAGCAACGCAAACATAGCCCAGCCAAGACGAGAAAGACTTAATGAGAGAAAAATTCCTCAGGCTGGGAGGGAAGTCGAAAGAGAGGGAGAATTACCGCGCGCCTTGATGCAAAAGCGCCGTTGTCGAGCGGGGAGAACGAAAACGCTGGATAAAAATCGAGAAAACTAAAACGATTTTCTTGAACTGCAGAGGGAGGGGAAAGCCCAATAAAGCCAAGTTGTAGACGGGGGCGACCGCAATAGGGCTCTGTAGGAGTCACTAACAATCAAAGGTTACGGGAAGGGATCTCTTAGAAAAGGTTTTCCGATACCAACAGACCCGAGCGGGGCTGGAGAATCGGTTCACTAGTTTGGTTTCCTCAGTTGGGAGATGATGCAGGAAGAGGAAGACACAATCCTGCAAGGGGGTAGGCAAACCAATGAGACGGCCCGGCCGGTACCCGAGTGACAGAGCGTCCTTCAGCCTCCAAAATTGGGAAGTTGAATGTGAAAGAAAAAAAAGTCGTCAAAAAAGAGTAAGAGGGAAACAGGAGAGGGGAAACCTGTACAAGAAGCGACGCAGGAATCTCGAGTCAGTTGAAGCTTCTTCTGTAATACTCGAAAGAAGGGAGCCTGAGGGAAGGGGGGCGACGCACAAGACAACAGAGAAAGCAAGGCCGATTACTTAGGTCCTAAGAAAGGGGCCAACAGGAGGGGGAGAAATGCCCTCAGGACGGCAGGAAGAGAACGTACGGAACTGAAAACGGGAAAGATTCTGGAAGGGAAAGAAAAGTGGGGGGTAAAATCGACAGAAAAAAAAGAAGAGGGTTCTGATTGAAGTGCAGGCAAGTAAGGGGTGGGTAAGGGATGGAAGGCCCGTCGCTCATCGAGAGATGAACGAACTATTTCAAAAGGACTGAAAAAAATGAACTAAGGTGTCTGTAGGGGGGGGTGTCATGAGTGGATGTTGTTAGGCGTCCACCTTTGAACATGAGGGAAGAACTACAACAACGGGAAAAGAAGGATGGCATGGTCTTTACTCGAATCATTGGAAGAAAAAAAAAGAAGACCTCACTGGGAGCTTGGGAACTCCTTGTCAGGTCAAATCGGTAGTCGGGGAAAATGGAGACGACGGAACTCACTCGCCCGTCCATAAAAAAGGGAGATCGGGAGGAGAAAAAGGAGTCACGGAAAGCTCATTTCCCCGTTGGAGAAAAATTGGACCTTCAATCTTGGGGCAGGAGGTAAGCTATGGGTTTTGGATAGGGAGAGAAAGGGGCAACGAGGGGAGGCGACCAAGGGGGGGGGGCCTGTCAAGGGGTAGGGAGGAAAGAAGTAAGGCTTTGAGATATTTCAAAGCATATGTGTTTCCTGCACAAGGTTTAAAAAAAAAAAAATCACAAAGTTCCAAGCGGGTCCAAGAGGGGAGTAAAAAGACGCCGATCAGCCACTCCTCGGGAAAGTCATGACTGAAGCATCATCTTCTAAGGAAGAACTAGTCAGGAGCCGACTTCGTTCAGACAGAGGAACATTAAACAACTCTCCCCCTTAGGTGGACGCAGAAAAAGGGGGGGGGTTCACAAAATAAGGAGGGGGAAAAGGTCCACGTAATCGGTCAAGGGAAAATCCGGGAACGGCTTGATGATTTGATGCGCATTCTGACGAATCAGGAGAACGCGAAACAAATAACGAGGGGAGGGTCCTCCAGCCGATCGGAGCTGAAGGAATCTGGAAAAAAAAAAGGGACTGGTAGAAAGAGAGACCCAAAAACGGGGAGTGTTTGCGGATCATCAGCAAATTGGACGGACGAGAGATGCTGAACCCGACATGGGTCGGGAGTCCCCAGCGGGGGGATCTGTTAAGGCAGAGGCGCATCAACTGCGGAGGTAGCCTGGGAAAGGGAGATTCATCCAATAGTGTAGTGATCGGTAACAATAGCGGGCGCATCAATTCGCCGTTGGGGGAAAGGAGGAGGGGGAAGAAGAAAAGTTCCGCTTAGCCAGACGGAGGGAAAAAGGGCGTACACACGGCCGTCGGGTGGATAATAAGTGGGCGATTGAATCAGCGCTTCCAGTTGCACGACGCAAGCGCCGCAACCGTAAAGGGGCGCAGACCTGGTCTGGTACTTGGAGCAGAGGTCATTGCAACAAGAGAATCAGTTTCCGGGGCGGTCCGGATATATAAGCACAAAAGGAACCTAAAGAATACGGGGCGCGGAGCACATAAGTCCGAATTCTTTAAACAATTCTACTTAGAGACAGGAAGGGTCTTCGGTCAAGATTGGGTATGATTCCTTGCTGCGGGAAAAAAAAGTTCAACGTTTCTATTTCCAACAGGGGGGAGAGCAAAGAGAATGAAGAACTACCGTTAGAAAACCGTGAAGATGAGCTAAAAGGGGGGGGCTTCTGCGAAAGGGGAAAAGGTAGGGGGGGCTCATAGACGGTCGTGTGACGGGGGGTATTTCAGCGGCAAAAGAATTACCCTGCGCCCACCAACAAACCAGTTAAATCGAGCACAACTATGGAGTTTTAGAGGGGAAGGTTCGTAAGTCTTTGAGAAATAAGGGGCATAAGGAACAGCTCATTGAGACAACTGTTACAACCGGATTGTCGAACAGCCAGATGAAAGAACGGGGGGGTCTCGCTCACTGCAAATAAGGTAGAAAATTTTGGGGTGGGGTTGTCGTGGTAAAAACTGGGGCAGAGCGTCTCTCAGACGCGGAAACGGAGGAAACCTTGCCATGGTAGGGTTAGAATTGATACACGAAAAAGTAGCGAGGCAAAACACCCCCAAAGGGAGCTAGGGAAAAAGAGGGTTAAGCGGGGAGGGAGACAATCAGCCCCGAAATTTCCCAGAAGTCTCTTCTCTTTGTGCAAAGAAAGCTGCCACCTATGCAGAATATCAGGGGGAACCTGCGCGCCAAAGGCTTCACTCAGAAACCAAAGCCGTGGGAACCCTGGGGGGGGGGGGTACAAGGACGGGTTAAGGAGGACTATTCTCAAGTACTTTCGAAAAAGAACGGTGGGCTCATCAGGAGAACCTCCAAGCCGGGCCTGGGTGTCTCGAGAGGGAAAAAAGAAAGGGACTTTCTTGCCGGGATAGTAAAAACTACGGACACACAGGGGATGCCCACGCGAAACGCACTGCAGCTTAGCAATCCCTATCAGAGCTTCAAAAAGCGGGGTCGACTCCGGGTGAAGGACTAGACGCGTGTGGGCCAACAGGAATCGAACGGACCAAGGGGTGAGTTGACAGGGGGGACAGCAAACGCCGAAAAAGGGGGAAGAGGAAACCCCGACATCGTGGACAGAAATCGATTTTCAACCCTGGCGCGGAAGCGCTCTCGTAGTACTACTGAGCGAAGAGGGGGAAGATCTGCAGGAGAATTATCTAGTACAATCGGAGAAATAGGGAAAGTAAAGATCTTTTTCAATAGCTAACTCTCAGCAAAGGACGGACCAGGGAGAGGGTCTAAAAACGGGACGATGTGTCGAAAGAAGGGGGGAAACATGATTGAAAGCAAAAGAAGTGAAAAGAGACCGGACTGGGTACAAAATGAGCGACCATTATAAGTCTTGAAAGGAATCAGTGCGCATTAAACCAGGAAGCAGGAGAGGAGGGCGAGCTTGACAGCAACGGCACAGATGAAAGGGGAGACATTAGCCTCGGAGCGGCGAAAGGTATTCGAGGAAAAAAATAGGGAGGGGAGGGGTCATCCATGAACGGTCGCCTGATCGCCGGCAGTACGGAGTCGATAGGACAACAAGAAGTTCTTTGGGGGGAACTAGTCAAAAAAAAAACTACAGGTTAAGAAGGATAATACCACCGCGAAAAGCAGAGGGAGGGGTAATATCCCCCATCTTCGATTTTGAGCTGTAAGAATAATCGCATACAATCATAAGCAATCATGGAAAAACAGGATTCGCCATGGCACGGAATCGTGGAGAAGAAGTGATCTTCCAAACCTCAAAGGTGGCGAGGGGAGGTCCGGAATAAAAAAAGGAATAGAGAAAGATGTATCCTTGTCGGAAAAAAGTCGCTAATTCTATCACGGGGAGAAGCTTAGAAAAAAAGACGTCTAATACTGAGCGTAAAAACCTTCAGAAAAGGACAAAGGAGGGGGGAGGTGACAAAACCGGATTACTGGGAGGTCCAAGGGAAACAATGACGCAGTTTGTAACTCCTTGCTCGGGAAAACTTCTCAACTACAGTACACCCCCAAATAAGATGCTGGAAGGACAAGAAATTGAAAGCACTACAACGTGACCAGAGAGGGGTGAGGGATTGCCAGGTGGACCTACCCGGGATCAAAGGATTCTAGGAGAAGTATAATCGGATAATTCAAAAAAAAAAGGGGGGTCAGGACTTTAAAAGAAAAACGGGAAAAGTTGGGGGGTTGAATTCTTTGCTGTTGGGTTAAAATGTCACATTGAAGTTGAAAAACAGGAAATAAGAAACAAAAAAAGTATGATTAGTAAGAGGAGAGAAAAGGTCCTGATCCTGTCCATTGGAAAAGACCCATCAGATAATACACACAACTCACTTGGCAGGGTTGTAGGGGTGTTAGACACGGTGCAACTCTGTCGGGGAAGTAGAACGTTAACAATGGGACGGGGGCCGCAACTCGAAAGGATGGGATACAACGCGGGCAACCCACGAAACAACTCTGCATTTGACCCATTGTTCAAAGTGGAAAGAAAACAAAAGATGGGATGTCATTCCAGCAGATCAGGGTGGGACGGTACGGGAGGTGCGGAGAAAAAGAGGCAAGCGAACCACACATGTGCCATGGGGTTGGGAGATTGACTGAAAGAAGAGGAGGGGTGAGTGATTCTAAAAGATGGTCTGATGGGGGGACGAGTAAGCAAATTCCGCAAGGCTACAGGGAAACGGATAAAAGGAAAGATCTCAACGCACTAAAAATGAGGACACCGGAGTCATGGAAGTCGGATGGAGCAGAGTCCTGGCGAACTGGGCCTGAACCGATGGTACGTCAACGGTTATGACGCGCTCTCAAGGAAAGTTCTAGGAACTTGCAGGGGGGCCATGGCGAAGGTCCCAATGAAAACATTGCAGGATTGTGAATGGGGGATTCTCTCCGGCCATCGTAGCGACAACAGCGAAAAAGGAGTCACCGCCTCTCGGGCGGGAGATGCCGGAAAAATTAAAGAAGAAATGGGATTGGGTAATCATAAGCGAAGAGCCATTCGGTCATAGTCAGGCGAAACTGGAAAGATGGTCTTGAGAACAATCCTGTTGAAACTCAGGAAGCTGGAGAACTTCGGCTGTAATCTGGGAGGTGATTACAAGGGGGAAGAGTGGTGTAGACGCCAGAGAAAAACGGACCTGGAAGGCTGCATCAGGAGACGTGCCCCTTGATGGAAAGAAAGGAGTTCTATTCGAACCGGGAAAAGGGACCGCGCAATTGAGTGGAAACTCGGGTGGACGGGGGGCGATGAAGGATTCAATAAAGCTCCTTCCCATTGACGTGGTAGAAAAAAGGAAAGGGAAAAGCGACAATCTCGACCGGGGCGAGGAAGATCTTTGCCCACGAAAAAAATCCGCGATGTATTCAGCGCGGAGTCCCAGAATACTAGCGACCGTCGGTCAGCCGAGACTCGAAGCAGAGATCGTCCATGAAAGAGCGGAGGCGAAAAAAATCTGCGCGCGGGGGGGGGGGGGACTGACAGTCGAATTTTCTCGAACATTTTCTTCCCATTGGAGAAAACACAACCTTCCCGTTCCCGGGAGCGTCGAAAGGAGTACGAAGTTATTAAGAAGGGAAACCGGGTCTATAAACAGAAGGGATGGAGAACTCGGTGAAGGGAAGCGGATCTGACGGCGTCAGGAGTGGGGGCTAAAGAAGGTCGGAAAATCGGTGTAGGGTCATTAAAAAGGGGCCCTTCAACGCTGAGCCAAAGGCACATTTGGTTGGAGCGAGAGCAAAAAGGTGAAGTCATAAAGATGCGGCTTTAAGTCGTGACCTTAACACTCATGAACGTCCACAAGGGTTGTGCGGCAGCAGCTGAAGGACGTTCGCGCTGCAGGGGAAAACAGGTTATCGGCTCTCGCTCCAATAACCGCGACAAGAGGGGTAAAACTTTCGAGGGGGCTGATCTCCATGAGAGAAAAAAAGTATCTCTCGACCAACACCGTGATTAGGAAAAGGATACTTTGGGGCTCGCCCAGGGGAAAAAAAAAATTGGGATTATGACCTCTCTTTTCGTCGGCTGGGGAGGGGCGATTTGCCCATGCCGCG
>Ga0179593_1687223_pt1 | contig 10333 bp, 11 predicted proteins | sample CZODoug2_1_08_16_FD_185931 | JGI IMG/M metagenome (GOLD analysis project Ga0179593, IMG submission 185931) | Vadose zone soil fungal communities from Angelo Coast Range Reserve, California, USA - CZODoug2_1_08_16fungal (PacBio error correction) | ecosystem: Environmental > Terrestrial > Soil >...
ATATCAGTAAGCGCCAGGTTGGCAGATGTTAACGTGCTCTATTCATTGAAAGACATAAATGCCTTAGTTAGGTTAACCGCATTACCGCAGCTTAGGGACCATTTCAAACTCCCCAAGCTAGGGGAACAGATAGTGCACATTTATGACCTCGCGAACGCTCCAGCGCGAGAATGAAAAAGACACAAGCGACGTGGGAAACCCGTGTAGTTAGCACGTACACCACCAGGCAAATGGGAACAAGAATATGAGAATCGTGCAGAGAACACTGCCCTTAGGTATGAAAACCTTCGTGAGGAGGTGGATCAACTTTACGAGGAGGTACCGAGAAAATCGCGAGGCGTGCATTTTAAAAAGATCTTGGGGGACTTCAAGGAAAGGTATGTAGAGATCACCCGCCCTCTGTGATTGAAACTCTATAGGGGTAACAGGGTAGGGCTTCCATGAGATGAAGGGAGATGTAAGAGGGGAAAGCATCCTCTCCGAATAGAGCCTTCAAAGTTGGGCAAAAAAGTCCGGTAAATTGGAACCAGATGGCCGAGGACGCGGGGGGCAAAAGAGGGGTCGGGAGCGAGATCGGTATGGAGCCCGAAGGCAACAGAGTTCACAGCTCACCCGACAAAGATCGACGGGGGCAGCAGCACAGTGGAGGCCTCTTAAAGAACCTAGAGAAAAGCCCTGATTTGCTAAATTCATCGCAGCGGTCGATCACCAAGAGGGGAATTCGGAAGGAGAACCCAGGGGAGGGAGGACGGGGTGGGGCGAAAAAATAGCCTATGTATCACCGCACGCGTGAAAGATGAAAGGCCGGTGGCTTATCTGGAGCCCGGTTATTCAAAACGTGCAGAGAAACTAAAAGCTCACGTTACGGCAGAACGGGCCTCGGGAAAAACAGAGGGTCTCCATCCGCCTCACTGGGACGCGGCGTCAACTAAAGCGGCGAAAAGGAGAGCTTGTCAGGAACCCCTTGACGTGGCGAAAATTAAATGGGAAAAGGCTTCTCGTAGTCAGAAACGGGGAAACCTCGAGGCTTCAGACTTCTCCATCGACTACAGCTTAAACTGGCGTGCGAACGGGGGGGATCCTCGTCGAAGACTTAGATAGAAGATGGGCTGCATCAATTTCGAGACTTCGGCTTGATGGGAGGCGCAGAAGTAGTCTCTTTTCTTCGCGGATTACGGGCTGCCGGGCGAGCTTGGCATCCGAACGGGATGAATAGCGGAGCTCGTGGGAGGCCGCGCACCAGGGGGCCAGGGATCAACGAATCCTTGAATGAAACAGCGAAAGGCCGAACGAGAGCACCGATAGAATGAGAGAGAAGGAGCATGAAGAGCGTTTACTTTTGATCCCGAACCAGAGGACAAGCAGCTCAAAGAGGTTCCAAAAAAAACAGTGCTAAAAAAAACAGACGATAGGAGCTCCTTTGCACCCTGAAGCTAGTGCCTGCAGGACGACGCTAGAAGGAGAATCGTGATAGTCTGGGGACTCCCGCTTTTCCTGTTCTCCTAATCATCTACAATTCACGCATCGGCACCAGTCGACTGTTCTGGGGGATCCTCCTACGATAGCTCTGCATCTCTCGCGTACGGGGGGTTCAAATGGGGATGGCACCATTCAGCCACTCCAGTTCCAGGAACGGTGCTCTCTAAGAACTTGGAAGAAGCCCCTCTCTCGCAAGCCGCATCGTTTACGGTTTGGTGAAAGGGTCGCGCGTCCTCGGACATCCCAGAGCTTGGGGGCACATCAGGGACCTTCTGTTGGAGGGACCGCTGAGACGTGTGGCGCAGGAGTCTCGATCTGCGGTCGCCTCGACCTTCTTGAAGGGGAGGGTAAGGTGCAGGGGATCTGTGAATCTGTACATTCTTGCGGAGGGGACCTTTGAAAAGACTCTGGGGGCAGCTCCTGGAGAGGGGGCTAGAAGCTGTCTCTAGAAGGCTCTCCAGGTGGAGGTCCTCGGTCCTCTTAGGCGAGGGGTAAGAGAGGCGTTGCCGTGAGACTCTTGACTCCTCTTTGGATACGTTCGAGAGTGGCTATCCGTAAGGGGGTTCTGTCTGCAGAAGGGAATAGGACGGCTTCCGGTCGTGATTGGGAGCCTGAAGGGGATTTTGGAAGCGAATCTCCCTAATTGCAAGAGGGCGAAAAAGACAGAAGGGGGAAAAGAAAGACATAAATATCGCCAATTCCATGGATCGAGTGTAAATGCCCACCCCGAAAGGGGCGTACGGGAGTATATGAGACGGGAAGAGTCGTCAGGGCGGGGGAGAGTATAACTCGTGACCCTTCTCTAAAGGGAAGGTCGGCCCAGGGAAAAAAAACCGTATGGAGTCTCCGAGGGAAACTAAAGCCAGGGAACCCGAAGAATTGGAGGGGCCGCTGACGGCCCTCAAAAAACAACAGTTCGTCAGAGGCAGATCAAAAAGCGGACCTTGCGGCAGTGAAGCAACCATCCTGCGCCCGACGAAAAAAGAACCAAACTCCTGCAACCACACATTGAGGAGGCACAAAAGAATTTTGAGCTCTCGTTCGAGGCTTATTTGGTGGGGGGCCTCTGGAAAAAGCTTTGCCGCCAGGGGGTCTGCAGCAGAAATGATGCGCTTTATGGACTTCGAAATCTCGGAACTAGATTTTGGAATGCATGGATCGGCTAATCCACGGCGTGAGGGACTCGGTGGGGGGAGGAGAGGCAGCTCGCCGATCTCCTACCTGAGACTTCGCGCTAAGGGCCTAGAAAGTCTCTTGGGGATCTAAAAGTTCTTTCCAGGTTCTGGGGAGAAGGTGTGGGTGTGGGGGGGGGGAGTGGTGGGGGGGGTGGGGGGGTGTGGGGGGGTTGGTTTTCGAAGCTGGTCGCTTGTAGAATCTTCTGGGATCTGCTTGCTTTCGTTGGAGATCTGCTTCTGGGAATCGGCTCGATATTTCACCAGGAAGGAACTGCCGGATTCGTACATGGGTACTGCTCGGTCCGGAGACTCTGACAAGGGAAGAAACGCCCTAACCAGGGCGTGCAAAAGTGAGCTGCGGGCGCTCGTGAGATCGGGAGAGTGGCAATCGGCGTCGGGCGGAGAATGTCTGACGAACCGAGGAGGCACTCCGCAGAAGGCAGGAAACCTCGTGGGGTTAGGAGTCTATACGCGCCCAAGGACTCTCGTCTTCATTCCTAACTCTCGCGGGTCCCCGGGTGGTGAGAATAATCTAACGTCCGGAGAGAGCTGATGAAGGTCTGGCGAACCATCGAGGGGATAATCGCTCCCAAAACCCAAATCGGGGGGAGGAGCCGATTCTAAGTGTGCGAGCGCCAGGTGAAAAATTATCGGAAGGTTCCCTTAAAACTCTCAGCATGTGTCTATGTATCTAAAAGGAGCGCGCCAACAGCGTGCTTGAGGAGGGGCTGTATATTTCGGCTTAGGGAGACGTTTGACGAGAGCTAGTCCGAGTAGTCTACAAGGAACTGCAGGAGTCTCTTATGTGTTCCATAAGAGAGCTGGTAAGCAACGGGGAGCGTGGTTTGATTGGAAGGGAAAGTTAACGGAAAATCGGAGCATGCTAGCCGCTCGGGCTCAGAGCGAATAGGTTAAGGGTGCTTCAACCCAGTGCTATGGTTGGGGTCAGGAAGCCGCTTGTCCGGGGGACAGTATCGGGTGGGGGATGGGCCACCTATTCGTCGGTCATGGTCAGGAAGTAGAGGAGTAATAAGTCGCGGAACACCATAGAAGTAAAAGCGACTCCAAGCCTTCAACTATAAGCCACCGCGGGGGGGAAAAAGGATGTAATCTAACGTGAGGAGAGACTTCCCCTGGGGCAAACGATGAATACGGGTCGTGTTCCGGGATTCGCATCTCGGCTTGGTGCGGAATCGAGAATCGGGTGAAGCTTCATCGTGGTTACTTCCCAGGATCGGGGAATTTTCCAGCGGACTGGGGTTGGGCCTCTCGCCTAAAGGGCTGTCTGGTCCGTTCTTCTATTTTTCGTGGTGGGAGAGGACTGTAACGAAAAGCACTCCATGAGATAAGGAGGAAGGAGTGAGTAGGATGCCTCCAAAAAGGAAAGGCATTTTTGGTGACAGGCCTTTGAAGAGAGAGTTGAGGGACGCAACCGAAGATTGGGGGCGGAGCAGGCGGATAGCTGGCGGGAGCGGCAAATAAAAGTGACCGGAGATAGAGTGCTGGTTGTAGGAGAGATTGTCGTCGAGACGGAGAAGCCTAAAAAGTTGGACGCCGCTGAAATGGGAGAAGAGCGAGGAACTACAAAGAGACGGAAACGGTCGGGGCGCGAAAGACGCGTCAGGAAAAGAAAATCGCGGATCGGGATAAGCGGAACCTACTCCAGAAAAGCAGCCATCGAGGGTTCAGAAAACTACCGGGGAATACATCTAGAAATATGGGATTCTCTTTTTCAGGAACCTTACGTGGGAATTGAAGGCCTGGGAGCAGGCAGACTGTCCGAAAGGGCGATCGAGGGTCTCCCTCAAGAACCCAGGGGAGAAAAGCACCTCAAAAACGTGGGAAAGAACTCCATCTGGAAAGAGAAGGTTAGGGGAACTAGAGAACGAAGGAGGGAGGAAAGGTCACAAGTTTAAGCAAACGAACTGGGGGGTCCTTGGGGGTGGCTCCTGAGAGAGAAATCTTACAAGCGAGAGAAGTTGGAGTACTGAGAAGCCACAGGCTTTCAAGATAGAGCCTGCAGCCATGGACCTCTGCAGTTTGGGGGAAAGGCTGGCGCTTTGGGCTCTCAATCCCTGAGAACTGAGTGAATTTAGGCAAGAACATCAGAAATCTGGGCGATCCAAACGCTCATACCTACAGCACTCGGGCGATTCTAGCAGAGCAGTCGACACTCGAAAATTCGATAAGTAGAAAGCTGTATGACGTTTCTAGGTGGCGAGGGGAAGATGGAAATGTACCGGGAGAGAAATGCCCCGCTCGAGAGCATCGGTGTATAAAAGATCGAGAGCAAGTCATCGTTATTCGATGGAGCTGGGTGGGGGGTCAGAATTCCTAAAAAAGAACCGAGGTCCACCGAAAGTAGAAACCAAACAAAAAAGGGCGGGGAAGGGTACAAGCATGCGAGGGGGTCCCGTCTTTTCGTCCCAGGTGGAAGGGGGGGGAAATTACATCACGCTTGGCGGCGATGCACAAGACGACGCAAAAGGCGCCGGATGTCTACTTACTACTGTGTCCAGGGACCGGCTGAAAGGACGGAGCTGCTTGGACCGGGGACGGAGAGCGATCAGATAAAAACAACAACGGATAGGAGGAGCACAGGCAAGGCAGCCAGCGGGGGAAGGGGAAATGAAGCGTATGTAGGGAGGAACCATACGGGCGCGGAAGGCTGCTGGTTGCCCGAGGACTGCAGGGCGTGATTTAAATGAATCAGGAAGAATTCAAGCTGAGAAGGGGACGTAAAGGAGGACTAGGACCCCCAGAGAACTTCCTTCCTCATGCCCTCTAGTTGTTCGGGAGGATAAGTGATTTTTAAGTAGGGAGAAGTGGGCGCAGAAAGAGGAAATCTTCAGCATCAATACCGACCCGACCGCTAGATAGGGAGCTGAATATTGCCAGGGTCGCGAAGCGTTAGGAATTTGGCTTCGGCTCATCACTCCGAAGAGCAAGAAGAGACAGGATTGGACCTCGGTCCATTCGACCCGTCGAGATCGGGTTCACGGCACAACGGAACTGCCCATATTGAAAGAGCGGCGCAACTCTTATAAAGATTCTGATAGGTTCTCCGCGGACGGGACAGCGGGGACCCTTAGGCACAAGAACATCCAAAAAAAAAACAGGGACAGAATAAGAGGGGTATGGAACATTGTTCGTCCGATCTAACCCAGGAGAAAAAGAGAGCCTTCTAGAGGAGCAGAAAGATTACATTAAGGCTGGGTAAGAGACCTTTCGAATGAGCGCCTCTGGAAGAGAGGTGCTTCAAGTGACCTGGAGAAGTCGATTTCGCGACGGGCCTGTCAGTGCGACACTCGTTGAAGGGGGGGGAAGGCCCCATGAAAGGGAGAGAGGAAGGGGGGAGAGGCCGGGAATCGCAGCGGGGGGGGGGGGCAAGACATGTGACTCTGTCGGCGAGAACCCCTGAAGGGGAGAAGCAACTCCAGAAATAGGCGCCTCTACTCTTTTCTGTTATCGGGCGAGTTGTCCGGGGTTTCTTACATTCCGCTGTTCGGCTGGTGTATCTGGTAGGCGGGGGGGACCATCCGCATCAGATCCGCGGAGTCGGGAGTGTGGCGCGACCTGACTAGGGATGCACTGCAATGTGCCCCTAGGGGGTTATCGGACGCGATCTACTAACGTCATGATACACAGAAAAACAAGACATGCGTCTCGACATCACAGCTGCTCGACGTCACGCGGACGTCACCGAGAAAGCAGCCTTCAGGCTGGGGCAGCTTCTCCGGGGACATTCGGCTCGGCGTTTTTGGTCAGGGGGTTTCGAGTTAGTCACGTCGCCAGGAGATGAGGGGTGCGATGAGCAGAGATGCAGACGCCTTTGCGCTGCAATTCTGATAAGGGGAGGGACCCAGAGAGTCCCTGAAACTGAAAACTAGCAATTGGCAACGACTGGCTCCGTTCGGGTAGCCCCTCCGAGACGATGCAGAGATTCCGATTCGCATCAGGCACCAAAAAGGGCAGCCCGGAGCTGGGTAGGCCTGACGAGGCGCAAAGGGAGAACCTCGCCTTCTAACTGCAGAATAAGGTACCCGGACGGCAACCGAGGGGGCCCGGGCCTGTCCTTCACGTAATCCGAAGCGCTTATTCGGTAATGAAGGTTGTCTGGGGGTAATCGGGGGGTCATGAATTTTTCGTCAGGAAACTGCGGATCGTTTCCGGGGGGGGAGTAAAGACAAGCCGAAGCGGCTGTCCTCCACGACAGTGCGCGTCAAATAGAGCTTAGGGAAAAGCGCGTTTGGGACACCGCACCCGCCGGCTATCAGCGGACGCCGCTCGGGGAGGGCCGGGAACAGAACACCAGGCCGGAGTCCCATCTTGTTCCAACCACGTAGAGGCAGTCTCTGGAAAATCACTGGGACAGCTAAGGACCTTGACATTCCTCTTCTCTAGAGCTGGCGGGCGCCACCGCGGTTACTTGCGCAGGGGCCTCGCTGCAGCAGAAAAAATCTCACTCGTGGGCTATATCCACGAAAAAAAGGAAGGGGCGCAGCCGACGGGGCGGTCGTCAGGAGAGAGAAAGCTCCTATACCGCAAAATAGGGCCATGAGATATTCATGGGTTTAGTGGGAGGACGTGGCGTCTCGAGCCTGAACGTTAGGTGGGCGAAAACTCCCAGACAGGCGAGTGCTGCTGCTCCTTGGTAGAAGAAGATGAGGCAAGGGTCGGAAGGGCGACTGCTGCATGCGGGGTGCATGGGAGTCTTCCACAGGGGGACTCCGCAAGTACGCGACGAGGGGGGAAGCCATCGGATCTCAATCCAGAGAGCGAAGGGAAGACTCCTATATTGCGCCGTCCCTGATTAACTCATTGTGTCATTATATCAGCTGAGGTCTTTTCTTTGATGTCTAACGTTATTAGGACGGGGGAGATGACTTTTGGAAGGTTTGGCCGAGGGCCCGAATATCGAACGACCCGAGTTCAAGACAGAAAACATCCGACTCAATGACTGCAGCGCGCCTTACCCAGGAGCACAGGAACTGGCAACTGCTCCTCGAATTCTCAACGAGTGGGGGGTGGGTGATCAGGCCCGAGCCGCAGGTCGGGTCCGAAAGTATCTGCCTTAAGGGGGGGAAGGAGGGGGGATCTTTACTCGTCCTCACGTCGGCCGAGGACTTAACTAGAGCCCTACAACCCGCGTGCTGTCAACTCTGCGAAGGGGAAAAACACACCGTAGGAATAGTCGACTTCACGCCCAGCGAAATGGAGAGCGAAACAGAGACTCTCGCGGGCAAAGGGTCGAGTCTAAAAACAAACTGGGAGATTAAAAAAGATATTATGGGACGTCTCGTCAGATTTTTTTTGCTTAGCGTCTCGGCCTGGCGGACCTTTGGGCACGGGTCCTGCTGTTCTTTTCCGTCGCGAAAGCCATGCGCGCTTTTGTAGCCGACTGGTACCTTGCGGGGAGGTGGAATGGCTAGTGTGATCTACCAGGAAAATACCGCGTCCATTCTCCAAAATCCTGGCCGCGGCGGGCCCTGTTCAAAACGTCTTCAGGGCTCGGTGATAAAGAAGGCAGCGGGGGGACGCTTGAGGATACGTTGAGTTGCAGCTTAGGGCCCGGGGTCGGGCTCTGAAGTGGTGCAAAGGTAGCTGTAGGGACGGGGAGGGGCGAGAAGACCCCTTAGGGAAGTCATAGCGGATCACTGGCCTGAGGGGCTTCGAGCTAATATTATTAGCTTTGGCGGGATCACTAATAGGCTTGCGCACTTCTTGGCAGGCGTATACAGTACGACTCCGGCCTGCCATCTCGGTTAGCGCTGTGTGCCTGCAATACGAGCTTCGCAAACCGTCTATACCTTCTTCCACCATTGACGAGAACCTTCGGTATATCTCGAAACACCAAGATGCGTACTCGTCTGTCAAACGAAACCGGCCCGAAGATGGAGTAAAGTGCTATCTTCCCGTTTAGGGACTGACATTAGAAAAGAGAAAGGTTCCCATGAGATTATGATCGGGTAGGGCTATTCCATTAGGTCGTCCCCCATAATTGCTGAGTGTGGCATGCTGCTGTAAGGATTAGGCTGTAAGCAATTATCGGGGGGAAGATCTCAGGTCACGAAGCGCTCGAGAGGGGCCGATGAGGGGTGTGAGAGAACTAGATGAGGTGCGGACCAGGTTTCGCTAGTGGGGGGAGGGGCCGCGCTGGGCGATATCTTCTAAGCCGGTCTTGGGCTGCAAGAAAGGCTAAGCGACTTAGAAGAGAATACAGGATTCTAAGTGAGCGTCGTAGGTTGAGGGGGGGGGACGACACCAAAAGGGCTTTCGGAATCATCGAGTGGGTTCCCCCTTTCAGGGGGCAGATGGAGAAGAACAATGACTAGGCGTGGATGAAAACCGAAAGGAACGAATATGTGGTTTCCGCAAGTATGATGGCATGAGGGGCGAGGAGGGAATGCCCATATCAAAAGACAAAGCTGCCATGACCCGCCACCGACCGTCACTGAATACATTGGGATGAACACCGTGTGGGTCTCATGCACTAGTGCGGATGGGGGGTGTCCGGAGCATCGTCAGGGCGCGGGGGAGATCTCGCATTCTGCGAATAACGTCCGAGCTTGGTCTGGCAGAGTTGCTCTGAAAGTTTCAGTCCTGATGGGTTATATACGCCGCGAGACCTCTCAGATCTCTTCCGGTCCGGGGGTGGGGGGTGACTGGTGGCGAGGGGAGTTCCTTTCGGGCCCTCGGGGGGTCAGAAAGAGGGTAGGGGGAGTGCAGCTTCTGACAGAGAAGACAGTCTCTGAAGTTGGGGCTTTCCAATAGAGAAGTATGTGATCGACGTCAGGAATCTCTGAAGGGCGCAGCGCGCACTGGTATCTGCTCACTGAGAGAACGTGCGTGCCTTAAGGGGGCGCAGGATTGGGAGAGCGATCCCGGCTGGGGGGGGTGGACGTAGAATGAGTACTAGCTCTCAGAAAGAGGCTATCTTCTCGGGGGTGACTCTGGGTACAGAGGGGACGTGACTGACTTACCAGAAAAAAAAATGGTCGGGGGGGGGACAAACGTCGGTCGAGGCGGCACGGGAGTAGTCTCTAAAAGCCGGGGGGAATAGCTTGGGTTAATGTCTGGCATCCGAAAACCGGACGCATCTGCGATCAGGCCGCCCGCTAGTCGGAAACGGTCGGTGCTCTATGGGAATTCTGAAGAGGGGAGCAGACCGTGCCACCTGGAAAAGCGATGCACACACTTCAGAGAATGTGGGCGGAGCTGGACCAACAAAAAGGGGAGGGGTCTCGTCCCTGCAGCAAGGGGGTTACGAGATTAACCTAAGAGCATATACATGAAACTCAGCACCGAAATGTGAGGGCAGGGAAAGCGTGAAGGCAAGTCGGGACAAGCCACATTCATCGGGGCGGGAGGACGAAATTTGAGCACTGCATCATAAGAGGGCCACCGGTCCCCTCTAGCCGCGCGGCATTTGGGAGACACGACACGCATCACGCACGGAACAGGTCTCGGAACAGGGAGAGAAGCTGGGCAGAGCCACAGGCGGAAGAGAGACGTCTTAACGAATCAGGAACAAAACGTACGCGGAGAACACCTCTCGCGCGGCGAGAACGACTGAATAAGAGCGCTGGAAAGAAGCCCAAGACGAGTCTTGGCGCGCGCAGAAGGAGAATGAAGAGCTAGTGCAAGCGCAGGCGCACAAAGGGGTGGTGGGGGAGGGG
>Ga0179593_1814540_pt1 | contig 10333 bp, 8 predicted proteins | sample CZODoug2_1_08_16_FD_185931 | JGI IMG/M metagenome (GOLD analysis project Ga0179593, IMG submission 185931) | Vadose zone soil fungal communities from Angelo Coast Range Reserve, California, USA - CZODoug2_1_08_16fungal (PacBio error correction) | ecosystem: Environmental > Terrestrial > Soil >...
TTGAATATCCCAGATCGTTAAACGGCGAAATTACTATTCTTCCGTGGTTCTAGGTTAATCCTTCAAAAGAAAGTGCCAAACTTTCTCTGTCCCCGGCGGGAAGTTCGTGACAGCCCCTCCTTATGTCGTCAACGGGGAGGGGTAGGCGCTGGCAATTCAGAAGAAGAACCACAGATCCATCGGGTGTAACTAATACGACAGAGGAAATCCGAGCTAGAGTGGGGAAAAAGGGGTTAGGGGGTCCAAAACATGGGGGGGGAGATATATCTCGCTAGAAGAGCCGGTTAGCGAAAGGAGGTCCGATGGGAGTTCAGGAATGGGCGCCAGAGAGAAAGTTAACAAAAGAGTAGAGTTTGGCAGGCACATATCCTGAATAATCAGAAGGACCCCGAAATGCGGAGAAGAAGGAAGAAAGTTAACCGTCTGGGGAGAAACATCGGGCACGTGGGTCGCAGGACAATCTCCAATGGGACAGCATCACCGATAAGCAGATTGACGACCGCGTACGAGAATCTCGAAGTATTTTTTTTTGGGACCATTGGTAAAGGTCCGCTCTGAAAAACGGGAGCCCAAGGTTTGAGGGGGTACGACTGTTGGAAAGAGGAGTGGGGTTCTACGGGTAAAGTAAAACTTCTATGCGTACGCACAGTCAGAAAAAAAGAGCTAAATATGATAAGCGGGGGGGGGGGTTGGGTGGGGTCGATTTGCCTGATTACTAAAGATAAGTCCGTGCCTGAACCAGGGGGGGGGGGGGGGGGGGGGAAACTTTAAAAAACATGTGTTGAAATGGACATACTCGTGAAAATAATGGGAAATACTTGCTACAAAGCAGGAAAAGGCAGAAGTTCAACGAACTGACTGAGTCTAAGGTAAAAAAAGGGGATGAGGACGCTCAAGGGGGGTTGGAATGGGGGCCTGTGGACCAAGTGGTAAAAACTAAGGAAGTTCAAGTGGGAGGGGGGGATAAACCGGTGATTTGGGGAGATCGAAAGGTGACCAGGCCGGGATATTGCTTGTGGCTGCGTTCGTTAGATGGGGTCGATAAGAATTTGGAACAATCGAACTCTTGTGCCATCTTTTTCGGGGGGAGTTTTCTGGAATAAGAAGTTTTGGGGGGGAAGAATAAGAAAAGACAGGTGTAACGCTCTGTGGGGACCGTTCAACAGAACATGTAAAAAGACTTATCTTTGTGTGGCTTTGAATTGCATTTGGATAGAAAGGAAGACTTGTTCGTTCTAATATCGCTAAAACCGTCCGGAGATAGGTTTGGGGCAGATTGCTTCTCTAGAGAAGAGAAGTCCTGACCTTATGCGCCAGAAGGGACACGAGATGTGAAGGTTCAGGTCAGTCCGAGAGGCACGGGGCTTGAGGTGAAGGTCCTCTGAAGTTTCAGAGGAACGACCTGGGCAACCCATTAGGCTTTTATCTCTGGGGAGTGGGAAATTAGTTGGTTCGTAGAGATACTGTCAACCTCCGACCTTCAATTCAAAGTGAAGACGCACTTCGACCTATTGACATGCTTGGGAGGAATCGCCAGTAGTTCCCACGAGAGGGCGGGAAGGGGTTGGCTCGATCGCAAGAAAGAAGTTCCATCGAATTGAATAGTCTTTAGGGTTCGCTCGCGGTAGACAGAAGAGAACGCTAAATGACTGTCTGGTGAGTTCGACAAATTATAAAACAAACAGAAGGGAAGGAAGGATGAACTTCGATAATGATGAAAAGCGCAGTATGTTAACCGAAAAAAGGGGGCTGATGAAAGGGAAAAAAGGGATAGAGTGCATCCGACATTAACAAGGGGGGGCTCATCAATCAGGCAAAAAGATCGGAGTGGGGGGATAATCATCTTTATTACCGGAGAAAAGAAAGAGGGGCGTAAAAATTGGACGAAAGAATGGGAAGATCTACAGCGAGGCTGCGTGAGCAAAACTACAGAGCCAGAGAAGCGAGACAGGGGCGGAAAAGACAAAGAGGTCCATGAAAGTTTCCTAGAAAAACAACGAACTCGTTGGAGATCATCGTATCGTTGGGCCTCATGACGGCGGCATTAAAGAAGGTCATTACTCAAAGAGGAGGGCTAGGAGATCAAATCAACTTGTCCCATAACTGCGCATTTTCGGTGCGTGGTCGGATAAGGAGGGGAGGGGACACGAACCCGGTTCGAGTGAGGGGATCTATCTCAAAGTATGGTTCAGAAGGTTGCTGGAGACTTACAGCACCGCATCGTTTTCGGCTGATTGAAAGATGGTGGACTAGGCGTCGTCAGGCCGCCAGAATGAGTTCACTGCAACGCGGGAGAGAATTGTGGGAAGAATAGGATCTACCTCCAAGTGGGCCACGAGAAGGAAATGCTTAAACATGACCTGGAAAACATCGGCGAGTAATATTGGGGAAATACTTCAAGGATACTGTTTTGGATTCGAACGGCATATTGTACGCTTGGTGCAAATGGCGAAGAAAAGAGAAACATTAACTTATTGAGTTGTAACCAAGTTACCCCGTGACGAAAGTAGGGCTTGTCGCAAAAGCTTCCGGGAGTTTGCTCATGGGGGGGGGGGGGATTGTTAATTTCTTCATTGGTAAGACGTCATGGGTGCGGAGCATCTTGCGTCGCATGCGGTAAAATCTCTGCATTAAAAAGGAAAAGGACTACCTGAATCTTGGTCCAGGACCGCGTTGAAAACAGGGTTCCTCCTATCGAAAGATAATATTTCAATTACCAGGCAGTTCCCACAGTTCTCAACGCGAGGAGCGACCCAAGCGAGTGAACCGAGAAAAAAGAGATCGTCTACGACAGCGGGAAGGTCGAAAGGGCAATTCGCGGTACATCTCCTAAGGGGGTTTAAACGAAGAAGGCGCCCGTCCCAAAAAAAAGGGAATTCAGAAATTTCAGGGAAACCACAGATTGTTGAGGAGAACACCAAGGCACTGGTTTTGGGTGGGGGTTGAAGGAAGAGGGCCGAAGAGGGAAACGGAAAAAAATAAATACCACCGATATCTCCTCAAAGAGGATGATTATGAAAAGCGTGGACTAGGGGATATCTGACTACCTCATCGTCTTTCGGGCCAGCTTTAAGGGAGGAGGGGCACAAAAAACGGCTCCATCATTGGGTTTCAGAACATCGTTTCCGTCCAGGGGTCTGGGCAAAGTTATGTAGCAACGGGGTTCGGTAGCCGCCGATTCCCAAACCGAAGGGGGGGGGCTGTCAGATAACTCCATAGTCGGTAATCACCCTAGAGTCGTGAAATGGGAAGACGTTGAGGAAACTGTTCGTTCAAACCTGCTTAGAAAATGGTACAGGGACGGGTGAACTCCATCTTCAGGATGAGTGCAGAGAAGAGCTTGAAAGAAAACCGCCTGGTCCGCGGTCTCGGGAGCCCATGTATATAATGAGGTCGACAGCTCCCTCAGTCGTAGCCAATATGCTCGTCCCCTCTAGATGTGAAGATCACTTTAAGGGGCCAAACATATCAACACAATCGAAGGGTGTCACCAAAATTCAGGTCACTTTGGGTCCAGAAAAAGCTTTATGTGTGGACCGCCTTCGGACTAGGGGGATGTCGGCAATTGAAAAGGGCCTCCCAACGTAGGGCGAAAACAAGATAAATCTCCTCGTCAGGGCGTAAACCGACTGAGTCCACGGGGACTCAAGGTAACATTCTCATTAGGGGGCACACTTGGGATTGAGATTCTCCGTGCCACAAAATGCTCAGCATCCCTGCTTTGCAAGTCAACGAAGGGAGGAACCGAGTAATCCATGTTCCTTTTCCTAACGGCTTACTACTCAAAGAGTCTCGGTAAGAGAAAGGAAATTCCATCAACGATGAGCACAGAAAAGGGGGTCATAAGAGCAGCAGGTATCGAACCGGGGGCTCCGATCAGCGAGAAAAAAGGTCTTTGAGAGTCAAAAATCACAAGAAGGGTAGTTTCCTTGTTTATTCGTGCACGAGCAGGCTGGAAATTCCCCAGAGGAGGTAATCTCTTGCTTGAGGGGAATACGAGGGAGAAACACAAGATATCCTCTTTAATAGTAACGAGCGGGTGGTGACTAGGGTGATTCGTGTATTTGGGAGGAGGGGGCCGACAAGGCATTCTGATAGATCTGGATAATTATTTCGGAAAGCACGCTTTTCTATAGAAAAGTTTCCGTCCAAAGACGGAGCGAATTCTTTTCGGAGATTCAGGAGAAATCCTGAATGCATAAAATGCTGCTTGCCCAAAGGAAAGGTTCGGTTCATGTCCTCAAGGGTCCAGGGGAGAGGGAGAAAGAAACCCGAGTGGTTTAAAAGAAGATTCTGTGAGATAGACCTGAATACGCCCTTCTAAGGAAGCGGCAATAGAAAAAAAGGATCACGGAGGGGCAAAGCTTCAGGTTAGACCTAAGAGAAAAAAGAAGATTGTCAATTAGATGGAAAAGGGGGCGAAACAGAAACCGAAACGATGGGCACATAAGCGAGGAATTCACGGGAGGCGGTTTTAATTTGCAAAGAGGGGAAGGGAAGGAACCCTCTAGGCAAAACAAGTATCCCACCAAGAAGTAGTTCATCATCATTTGGGGAGATCAAGACAACTCCTGATTAACAGGGGAGCACGTAAGCCCTAGGGAACATTCGTACATCTCAGATCACAGGGGGACGATTTCAAGAGTCTCAGGTAGAATTGCTCATGACGACGAAGTAACAAATTCTTGCGATTGCCCACAGGCTTTAGGGGGAACCGAGTAAGGGGGGAGAGAAGTTGACCGTTGGAAAGTTTATCTCAACTGAGGAAAAAAACGAACAGAATGAAGAAGAATGAAAGGTGGTACGGAAAAAAACAGTCAAACGCCGATAGGGAAAGATGGGAAGTCTCTGCTATGGGAAATTCCAGAAAAAAAAAGTCCGGGGAGGCAAAATCACGAAGAAGTCGTTAGACGGAAAATTACCTGAAAACCCGAATAACTCGAATCGCCAGGGCCCCTTCACATTAAAAACGGACCACCTATCTTCCTCACCAGAATCACAAATTGCCCGAGCGAGTGGGTAGCAACGGAAAAAACGACAAGACAATAAGAAGGGAAGGAGTTTCCCAAGATAAAAGCGTGGATGTAAAGATGAAGAAAGAAAAAGAGGATGCTAACCTAGTGGGGTGCTTTGCCGATGAAAGTAGCCAGTGCCACTGAGAAGGGGAAAATCGGTCAGCGAACTGTGGGGGGGGACTCACTCGATAAATTTTGTTAAATTAGGGGGTACGGACCGAAATCAGAGGGAACTACAGGCAGAAACTGCTCCCACGCCCAATCACCCCCGATCGCTTATCTGGAGAGTGTTGGTCTCGAAGTGGGTTTGGCTTTCACCGAGAAGGTGTTGGTATTGTACCAACACAAACAGCGCGAACACAGGGAAAAGGGTATACCCGGTGGTCACGGGGAAGGAGTTTCACTGCGTCCAACCGCGAAGAAGGCGAGGAAGAGGTCGGTTGGCATGAGGAAGGGCCGGGGGTTATTCGGGTGATCTAGGGCATTATTCAGAAGCGGATTTGCCGACCCCGCTACAGCAGACAAGACATGTTACGGCGGGAGGGGGGGGAAACCTTGGCGGAAGATAGTCAGAGGATGGCTGACGGCGCACAGATCATCCGATACCGGTGGGGGGAGCTGACAAGTTGAGGGACCAAAATCAAATCGAATAAATCCTTATGGGTTCCGCAAGCTGTTAAGAAGCCGAGGAGATAGTTTTGCACCAGGAGGTTATACGATCAAAATCTAGCAAGAAGAAAACGACACTGTCGAGTAAGATACCCTCGGCTGTTTTTGTGTCAGTGCCTAATCATAAAGTTAGGCTGTTCACTTGCTCTTGAGCTAAAAAACCGGGGTCATAAAGGGGCTTCATTCCTCCGGAACAAGGTTCAGGTCGCCGGGCCCATGGAAAGCGTTCATGTATTCATTGGGGGGGGGAACTACAACGAAATAAAAGGGACCGGCGTCGGCCGGGGCAAAGAGCTTGTCAGAAGCAAAGTACCCTCCCGGAACATTAGGGGGTTTCAAAGAGGCCAGAAGAAAGTGACCCATTAAAGGTCTGAACAAACGGGGAAAAGGCGCTTGACTTCAATGCCAATCCGGACAAAAAAACTACGTCAACCGAAGGGAAAAACTCCAAGTAAGACCATGTATTTTGAAGGGGGGGAATAGGGGAGACGGTCCTTACTTTTATCACGTCTGGCTCTCCCTCGAGGGCGATTATGCTCCGGGGAAGTCGCAAAACAGAAACTAATCGCTTAAGTTATGTATGGGGTCTCTTACCGAGAAGGAGATTCCAGGGGGAAAAGCTTTGGGGGTCCGATGGCGGGAATTTTAAGGGGGGTAAAGGCCGCGGAGAAAGGGTGTCTGGATTCTTGGGAAGGAAAGGGTCAGATAAAAGTCCTAAGCAAAGTTTTTCTTGTTTGTGAAAGGGGAAGGGGAAAGCTTTCCTGTTCTGAGGGTGGTCCTAGACTCGCCATTTGAGATTATAAGTGGACGGCCAAAAAGGGAAAAGGGAGGAAAAAAAGTGGGGCGGGCAAGGAGCTTTCTCAAACCTCGGGGTTAATACATATTGTGATTACTATAGGAAGGAAAAGAAACACAACCTATAGAAAAATCAGTATATATAGAAGAATCTCTTCAAGGGACCCTATGGGGAGAGAAAACAGAGCCACACCTTTCAGGGGGAAGCAGAGGGGTGCGGGACAGGAAAAAACTGTTCCTTTGAGCAAATTATAAAACTGAAGGGTGGGAGGAATAAACCAGAAACGGGAACTACGGAAAGGCAAAATCAAGTGTGGGCGGTATCGTGGCTCAGAGTGCTAACAGAAGGTGAAAACTCTCCCCCCCCGTCATTCTAAGGGAAGCGGTGGGACCATTTGGAAACCGTTTCCATCACTAAACCACGTACTGGGAGAAATTACTGTGCGGATTGTGCTCTCCTCTGGGATTCGCCTAAAAGTTCCTCTCTTTCTTCGGAGTGGATCCTATCATACTGAAGACAAAGAGACCGCTCGTCGACGGGGACGCATCTGTGTTTACCCGTCAGAGTCGACACCTTCGTCTAGGAAGAAAGAAAGGGGAAGCTGTATCTTGCGGGGGAAGCCGTCGCTTCGTGTGCACGTCCTCGGGGGCAGATAGATGTTTCTTGGAGGTCGACTACTTTTCCAAAAAAAAATTGCGGAGAAGCCCGTGGCCGTTGGGAGTTTGGAAAGGAATGGTAAAAATAACATTTCATGGAGGGGAAGGGGAAAAATTCCTTTTCCAATCTGACCTTCTAGCTTGGGTCGGGTCTCCGTGGGTGGATAAAGGGAGAAGGAGAACCATAATAGTGCAAGAGGTACAGGTGTCTTGCTCTTTCTGATTTTGAAAAGCGTTGCGAACGCGAAAAGGGTATGGGGTCCGTTGTGTAAGGGGCCAGAACAACATGGCATCGGGTTCAGAAGAGGACGATGCTTCGGGGAGGGGATAAGTTTCCTTTTTGATAAATAAAAAAATTTTTTCAATGAGCATATTACACGTGAAAGAGAGGGGTTGCACGCATAAAGGAGGTCGAAAGGATTGGGTGAATTACCGAGGTCAATCTACGAGGTAACGAAGAAGGGAAGAGGTTGGGAAGTCAGGACAGAGAAGATACTCTTCATCCTAAGAGTAGCAAGTTAACATTCGGGGTTGAAAACATGCGGGTCGTGGGTCGGCTAACATAGGAAACCGATTGGAATAATAGGATCGGCCTGAAAACGCCGCGCGCTTTGGAGGTAGGGGGGTAAGTGGTAAAATTCAAAAAAAAAAGAGTTGGGTACAGCGGGTGCTCTCGCTGGTGATGAAATTCGAAACAAGGAAGAAAAAAGGGGGCGGGAGCCCTCAAGGGAGGAGCAATCACGACATAAGAGAGGGTGAGTGTCGATGATTGGGCAGGTAGGAATAACTAGGAAACGACCAGCTACTTACACAAGGGCGGGGCTCATCGTTAAAAATCTAGGTGACAAATGGTGACGAGATAAAGAGGGAGAGGCACAAGGGGGAAAAACGAGTGGAAGAAAACGGTTAGAAGAGGAGACCTGCGAACGCTATCAATATAGGGCCTCACGGCTAGAGGGGGGTATGGGACTTGACCGCAGTTTTAACAATAAGGGTTTAAAGGGTATGAAAGACCTGAGTGAGGGTAGTATGTAACCAAGGAATTGTAATGGAGGGGGGGGAAGTGATTCAGACGGCTTCTTTCGAACTGATTAAGATGAGTAGAGACAGAGGAGAAGGAGAAGAGGAAGAAAAAAGGATCCGTAAGAAGGAAAATGGAAGAAAAAGCAAAGTAGAGGAAGGAGAACAGGAGAGAAGAGAATGAGATGTAAGAAGGAGAAAAGGGTGGAGAAGGAGGTAGAAAGAAAGGGAAAGTGGTAAGGGTAGGCAGGATAACGGGCAGAGGAGAGAACGAGGGGGTAAAAAAAGGAAAGGGTCAAAGGGGGGAAAAGGGAAAGAAAAAGGAGGAATGGGAAGGTAAATGGGAGGAGGCCGGCGCGGGAGTTGGATTTGTTTCTTCCTCTCAGAAAAGGTTGACCAGGCGATTTCACCGGAACTGAGGAAGAACGTGTTGAAGTTCAACTCAAGGAGGTCATCTTCTTAAGGTGGGGGATCAGTTTGATATAACAGGAATTCGGGGGGGGGGTTGGGAAGGTCTCAGAGGCCCTAGTTGCAGGGACGGGGGTGTCCTAAACATACTTTCTGCCTGATAACGTACCGGTGCAGGAGAGTTCCCTCGTACCAGTTGAGGAAAGGGGGGGGGGGGGGGGGGTTGGAAGATCAAGTCTTGAAACTCTGATGTAGCATTTCCTAAGGAAGGGATGATTCCTGCCAAGAGGCAGAATTGGATTTCGGGGGGGGGGGTGGAGATCGCATCCCTCTAAGACTGTACTCCGCCTTCACAAGAACTGGCCAGGAAGGAAAGGGCAGGACTCGGCCATCGAGGAAAAGGTTCTTCTCTGTAATATCGAAATCGGGCAAATCATGAAATGCGGGGGTAGGGTCAATTCCGGTGGGGGGGAAAGAGAGCTCGATCAGCGGGTCGTTTATTGGGTCGTAAAAGGGAGTCCTGCAGGGAAAAGGAAGGTAAGATATTATATACATAAGAGCTACCGCGAAACCCATTGCTGAGCTGCCCGCCACGCGGGGAGACATTAGGAGGGGAAAAAGGGGGGCAGCAAGCCAGGCGTATGCATCAATAGAGACTCCTTGAACTTGCCAAAGAATAAAACTAGGTTGACTGATGTGGGGTAGAAAACTCAAGCGGGTATCGGAATCTTGAGTCAAGGAAAAAACGAAAGGAAAAAGGGATGTCGGCTAAAAAGGAAAAACGTCCGGAGAGGCGGTAAGAACGAGCAAAGGTATTGAGAACAACTAGGATTTTGAGATGCTTATTCACCGAAAGTAAATGCAAGAGATCTCCTACGAAGGGGCAGAGTACATGCGTACCAGGGGAATGTTCTCACTAACCTTAGTTGTTGCAGAAAGAGGGATGAGGGGGGGACGTGAGCGGGGATACAACAACCTGGAGCGCTTATAGGGGGATCAGGAGAATTTTTTGGTGGGGAGGAAAGTTTGGGGGGGTGGGGGGGGGGGGGAGGGGGGGGGGGGGGGGGGGTTTGGGGGTGTTTGTGGGGGTGGGGGGGGCGGGTTATTGGTTGGGTTTGGGGTTTGATTGTTCATTGATACAGAGGAGGGAATGGGATGAAGCATTGAACGCGACAATGCGGGAAGGAAAGGAAGGTGGATTTGACGTCTAAACAAGCATAAATGGATTTCACTTCACTCCCGTGGCGGGGATTTGTGTGGCTGAAAGGGAGGAGTAATCTCCATCCAGAAAAAAAAAACACGATTCGAATGAAGCTGTAATCTTTAATACGGAGGGTACCAGGAAAGGAACGCACTAGTGTGATGAGGGGGGGTGTAGACTGAAACAAGAGGTTTATTAAAACCTGCGATCAGATCTCAAAAGAAGGGAAGGATTTCAATAATAAGGGTCAACAGGTAACCACGTGACGCCAGAAGGAGGCGTCACGTTAAAAGGAAAGAGAGAAAGAAAGAGAAGATGAGAAGATGGGCAGATGGAGTGGAAAGGAGGGGAAAGAGGGGGGGCGAGCAGATAGAGGGGAAAACAACAAAGAGGGGAAAAAAAAATGAGCAAGAAAAAAATAAGACAAGGGAAGAAATGGAGAGGGGGCAGTAAAAGCAGGAGATGGAAGAGAGAAAGGGGGCGAGTTGCGTGAAATAAAGTTTCGTTATGGGATAGGTGAGAGGGAAATAGAAGAGGAAAAGGCGGAGACGCTGGGCGCTGAAAGAGA
>Ga0179593_1281741_pt1 | contig 10332 bp, 8 predicted proteins | sample CZODoug2_1_08_16_FD_185931 | JGI IMG/M metagenome (GOLD analysis project Ga0179593, IMG submission 185931) | Vadose zone soil fungal communities from Angelo Coast Range Reserve, California, USA - CZODoug2_1_08_16fungal (PacBio error correction) | ecosystem: Environmental > Terrestrial > Soil >...
TGGTGAGGAAAAGACAGCGTTGGAAAAAAAAGAAGTTCAAGGCCGACGCAGAGAAGGGATCACGCAAGGAAGTCTCGCAGCTAAAAATAGAAAACGCGCGCTGTCCCTGAAAAATGTAAAAGAGGTATCGATCGGTAGATTAGCAGAGAAAGATAGGTACAGATGTGCTCGAAAGAAAAATCCACGCAATATGATGCGCGCGCAGGAGAAAGGCATATCGAAAAGGTATGCCATAAGTGTAGGGGAGAAACGCGGCTCAATAAGCCGGCACGACGGTGCAAAAACTTATATTTGATAACAGGACTCTCGCAAAAATGGAGAGGCAAGACAAGACCATATCAGGATAGGAAGGGAAAGGGTGGTGTCCGGTGACGCAAACAACGCGTGGCCTGTCGAGAGAAGAACACCAGATAGGCTCCTCATTCCGAATAAAGGAATAAAGTTGGGGGGACCATTCAAGAGAACGGCCCGAAGACGATCGGGCGCAAAGCATATGAAAGCGACAACAAGCCTACAGTGATATGCAAAGGAGTAAAAGACTGCTCTGTAGCGCTACAGCGGCCTCGGGGTGGGGGAAATACGACTCGTAAAGAGGAAAATACCAACGAAGTAAAGGGAGAGGAGGTCGACACGGGTGGACGGACAGGGGGACAAAAGCAAGGGGGACGAGGATGAAAATAGGTACTGAGGGCGAGGGGAGATCATAACGGAAGCAGTGGGCAAAAGAAGGGTAAACGAAAGCCGACGAATAACTCACAGCTAAGCGGGGGCGATAAAATAGCGGGATTACGTCGAGAAAATCAGAATGTTCCCTATTCGAGAGCGCGCCAGACAGTCGAGTACTGCTCCTCGTGTGAAGAGAGCGAAGGGTAGGACTCTCGTAATCAATTCTCTGGGGGCAGCTGTCAAAGGGGATTGTCCGACCTGGGAAAGAAGTACATTTGGGTCGGTAATAACTCGACGACAACGGGGAGAAATGCCTAGAATGGATAAGGATTCGTGAATACATTCAGTCAGGCGGTCAGAAAAAGAAGGGCGAGACTTGCCAAGAGGCTGAACAAAAGTGCGCAACGCGCAACAACAACAAAGACCGTATCTGGGGGAGGAAAAAAAAAATTGCAGAAAAAAAAAGTACGGGATCGCACTTGGGGGAGAGAAAATTGGCCCGCCGGCTTCTTTAAAAACGGAACTCAATCAAAAAAAAGGGCTGGAAGCATTGGGGGTCTCGCTTACGAAAAAGACTCCCTAATCAAGCGCTCAGAGAAGCAGCCCCTACAAAGGGGCGGGGGAAAATTCAAAGGCCAGATTGGCCAGCACTAGGGGTCCCGAGCGTCTTAGGGGAAGAGAGGGGATTACGCGCGATGAGTTATCTCTGTCGCTTGACTTTGGAAGTTGTGGCCTAGGGAAGAAAAGACATCCTATTGGTGCGGAGGAGGCTTGGAGCTAAACGTCAGAAAAAACGCGTATGAATTGAGAAGGGGTGCCTCAGCCGTGAGATTCGTACACCATGAACAAACGAGGAACTCCTGGGTGGCGAGAACTCGTGTGGGGGGGGAGTCCCATGCGGAAGAAAACTCTGACTAAAGGCCAGCCGTCTTAAACGCTTGGATCAAGAGAGGCTTGTCAGAGGGGGGTATGCATAAAAGCGCAATACGGCAACAGGGGGGGGGGTTCAAAGAAAAGTGAGGCAAGCGGACTCGCAGAACTGTGGCAAAGAAAAGGCTGAGAGAGACACTGGAGGAAAGCCAGATCACGGCAAGGGGAATAGGAGACCCTGAAGGCTAATGGGGCGCTTGAATTGTTAGACTGGAAGAAGAGGGTCCTGGAGGAGGGCAAAAGAAGGAAAACGCAGGCGCATTCTGACAAAGGGCCTGCGGCGAGGGCCCGAGCAGGGAAAAAAAAGACCTCAAAGGACTGCAGCCGGTCAAACGAAAGAAATTCCACCTTTCTATCGGAAAAAGAGGAAGTGGCGGAGGTTGCTTTTCCTACCACCGAACAGGGCCTGGGGAGAAAGAAAAGAACGTAATGCTCGTCCGACAGAAGCGAACTTGCGTCGAAAGGAAATACATAGGAAGGAGGCAGTTCTATCCAAAGAAAGTACCTGGAAGCCGGGGAGAGACTATCACCACAAACGTCATAAACGAGAAGCGTCCTCGGACCGATCGTTTGCAGTAATTCTGAGATTGGGGGGGGAAAGAGAAAAGGCGATCGTCGCAACAGATGGCAAAGGGTTGTATTTCTTTCCGGAAAACTTGGAAGACAAAACAGAAGTAAGACTCAATCTACTAAACGAGATATGAGCCCAGGGGGGAAAATCTAGGGCGGGTGAGGGAAATCGTCCGCTTTGCAGATTCCTTAGAGGGCTGCAACTACGGAGGAAGGGAGGGGTCAATCCCGAGAGGAAACAAACATCACCCCAAAAAGCTTCCAGCACGGAGAGAGAGGGGGAAAAGGAAAACCTTATTTATAAAGAAAAAAGGGATAAAAAAAAAGAAATGAAAAGAAAGATGCGAAGAAAACAGGGTGACCTGCAAAACCTCTTCCTACACGACGTTCGATGAAACAACACACGAGGAAGAAAAAAAAGAGGGAAAGAATCGAAGAAAACAGGCACAAGGGTGCGGCGAGAGGGATTAACTCGGTGTTGGGGGTGAACAGAAGAATACAGCAGGAGCAGGGACACGCGAATCCCCCGACGAGGTGGCGGACTTGGGGAGAGGACCCTCGGCGACACAGGCGTCAAGCGCAGAGCTTGGTCATATATTGACTCAAGGAGAGGGAAAAATACTTACTAATGAGAGTAAAGGGCACCTTCCGGTTCGAGCAAGCGGCGGGGAAGAAGGAGGAAGAGCGGGTCAATACGGGCAGGTATGGAAGACGCAAAGGGGGCAAAACAGAAATGAAAAAAAAAAAAACTGCCAGCTGGTTCGAAGGAGGGGGAAGGCTTCTTGCGTGGCACAAGGCTTAAAAAGGAGCTTGAAGTAGGTCATTTTGACGCGGGGGGGAGGGCCTCACCAGGAAAGGGGAACGTCTTGGTCTAAAGCGAGACTAGTTGAATGTTCCTACAAAAAACCCGGTAGTCACTCGGGCGATTGGGGGTAGACCTAAAAGAAGAAAAAAAATTGTGGCAGGAGAAGGGAAAGCAAATGAAGACTAAGCGGGGGGGGTGGAAAGGAATTGGGGCAGAATCTGTTTTAAAATGTTCGGGGAAATTAGTGGGTGAAGGGAACGCAAGGGGAGGAAGGGGAATCATTCTTAATCGTGGGCTAAGATTTTTCAAAGAGGGGGGGAGATCTCAGCTTTAAAAGGTATAAGCCGCAGATAAGAAGGGCATGAAGCAATCTGAGTAAGCTCCGTTCCCATGCGCAAAAGAAATGGTTGGGATGGGCCCGTCAGTCCTAGACGCGGTCCTAAAAGGGTGGAGGGGGAAGGACGAAACACTTTTCGATGCTAGGGTCGAGCACAAAGGAAGCAATTCTCTCGAAAAGGAAGACGGTCAGAGTTACCTACCTCTATGATTGTTTTTCAGGAGAAAAAGTCTCGTAGAGAAAAAACGATTAAGATTCCACCATGCATTTGTCTAGGCGGGTGAAGGGGGTCTAATAAAAGGAAGTCCATAACACCATCAATCAAGGGAAGAGGGTTGCGGAAGGCAGCATGCATCCCCATCCACCTAGCTTAGGGGGTAATCCTAAAGGAGGCCAACGGACCCAGGCGACAATGGAAGAGCTACTCTGTATCGTAAGCTCACAGCATGAGTTGCCCAAACCCTATCCTGGAGGGACAAATATTGACTGGAAGAAAAGGACCCGTGCAGGGGTGTCCGGAGACACGCGAATTCTTCTTAGTGGAGGGTCTGATCGCCGTCATAAAAAAAGCAGTCTTACCACAGGGGGGGGGAGGGGGTGATAGGTGGGAATACGCGGACTTTCCATTTTGTGGGCCGGGGGCCCTCAGATCAAGACGTTACTTTCAGCAGGATTAACCCAAATCCAGGTCTTTGGTTGGGTTGCAGGACGGGGGAGACCACCTGTTGGTGCACGAGGGAAATGGCTCTTGGGAACATAGGGGCAGCAGTGCCTCCAAAACGTCACCCTACGATGTCGAACGTGTATCCCTTAGAGGCACTTGAGGATTGCGCATAACTTCGGGTTGGGTCCCCAAAGGCTTGGAACTTACTGGGAGACAGGTCGTCTCCTTAAGTAGGAATCGCTAATTCGACCGAACACCGGGCGCATGAGTAGAAATATGGCTCAGCGAATATATGAGCTAGGCGACGGGTGAGGAAATAGTGAAGAGCATGCCCAAAAAGCTAGGAAAGAGGACATCTTTCTTGGTCTTAGAAAAGGGAAAGAGATCGGGCAGAAAGCTTGTCAAAACATGGCGAGGCGCGAGTGAACCATGACTAAGAGAATATCGTTCATGCCAGGCTCAGGAGAAGGCTTTCCGAGGTACCTGAAAAAATTGGGAAACAAAAGATTCCATCAACGGATAGTCGAGGCGCGGCTAAGAGAGAGGGGGGGAAATCACCTATTATCAGTACGATTCTAGAGCCAGAGTGAGGAAAACCTACTCTGACCTATCCCAGAGGGCTTTGCAAACTAAGGTTGTTACGTACAATCGGGGACGGACTGGAGCTATTCGTGCCAGAGAACTGAAGAAGTTCGGAGAAAGGGTTTGAGAGGGGGAAAAGAAAGTCTATCTTGGGTTCAACCGACAAGCATGATTAAAAAAAAATGATAGGTCCCTGTATTTCCGCAGCAGTTTTTGTGACAGCGATCCATTAATCAGCATCAGAAGAAACGCTCCATGGAAACGGCTGGGCACCGCGGGGGCTTATCGTCTCCGCTTTATCATATGCACAGGAAAGATGGCTCTTCTATGGCTCAAGACTGGAGACGATGCGAAAACAGAAGGGAGGGTCGAGTGGGATAGTGTGAGGGACACAATCGGACAAGGAATCTTTAGGAACATACCAGGGTCAGGAAAGAAAATGGGGGGGGCATTCTCATTAGGGGATTGTGAAAAGAAAACGCAACAGGAAGTGAATGGGATTCATTTGTTACTCCATCAAAGGCGCTCAGGTTCTTGAAATGGGTCGACACTGAGCTGTGCCTCCAACCTAACAGCATGTTTACGCTCAGTTGAGGAAAAAATCCACGGAAAAAAAAAGCGAGGTCCTTTATAAAAATCAAGTAGGGGGATTCAAAAAGAATGGGGGACTGTATACCCAAAGTGATTGCTAGCCGAGGGGCGTCTCGGGGAGAGAAAAAAGACCAACTTGTTAGGTGCCGTTAACAACGATGTAAGGGACTTTCCCATCCACACGCATTGCAGTCACATGAATCATAATGGGTACTGTCCGCCTCGAAAGTGGCGTGGAAATAAAAAAAATCGCCAGAGTTCCCGGGAGGCAAGGGGCGATATCGACTGAAGGAGAGTCTCAAACTCAAAGGGGAGCAACGCGCCCGGAATGAGGAGGGAAGCAAAATCAAGAATGAAAACCTGGAAATCGAAAAAAAACTGCGAGGAGGAGGGAAAGTGGTGAGAGGCTAAGGAATGAGATGCGTGAAAAGTGCTCTAACATTATTGGAGCACAGACCAATCATCAGAACCATCGGATGAGAAAACTAAAAGGCAAGGGAATCCTGGCTATCATACAAGAGGAGGGGGGTGTACATTATAAGTCACTTGCTGCGCGTAAAGCGTGGCGTGAACGTACGGATCATCGTGTCAATGAAACGAATGAAAACGTGTAGCCTCGACGGATAATCACAGCTGCACAAAGAGATGGGATCAACAGGAGGAAATAGACAGAAAAAAAAAAAGAAAAAATCATATTGCGATAACGAGGGGGAAAAAATCTTACCCGAGATTGTAAATGAGCCACAACGGGAAAGGGAGGAGTACCGCGAGGAGTTTTCGAACGCGCGTGGACTGTAAAAGGGGTACAGCGCAACGACCCTATCCCTGCGGAGTAATGCATGGATTCTCAACACTCGCCGGCGATGTACTACTACGTCAAAGGGAGGGAACCTAACTTGATTGTATCGAGAAGGAAGCTCTCAGATGACTCCCATATCAAGGAAAGCGCCTACTAGTGAATGCGCTGAGGTTCGAGAAAGAGCCCAATGTGCCAGACGCAGTGGGGGGTGTGAAAAAAATCGGATATATCCGAAGTGAAAACTTTTACCTCGGGTCGGTGTCTGAGAGTGACAAGCGCAATGAAGCAATCAGTCCAAATTTATTGCTTATTGATTGGTCTGCCCAACGGTCTGCCGGGTTCGATTACAACCGTCTCTCTCCGGGGCGGCTTCTGTTACCGGTTCCTGTCACGAAGTAGAAACCGTCGCTCACCTCGACTCGCCGGGATTGTTTCGCAATAACCCGGTTCTACGCCTAGCCTCATGATCTATTGCGGGATGAAATCGTGTGGTGTACACGCGGAGGTGAAGGAGTCAGTCGTATAGCGTTGTAAACAGTGAGGGGAGAAAAGTGCCTGAACGTACGACTAGGTTTTGGGAACATTTGGCCTCCAACGTGGTTGGCGTCACGTCGTAAAAATTCAGACGATATTCAATAGCTATTATCTCGTGACAGGGCGTCTCCCGGGTAGGGGCCTGGTTGCGATCTGCGGGGATACACTTCGTCCATAACTACCGTACAGAAGGCAGCGCGTGGGTCGCTGCGAGAACGACAGTCTGAACGGGGATTTGCCGATGTAAGAGGGGGGGCTTGGATTGGCCCTGGTTCGAGAATCGGGAATCGGGCGAGGCTTCTAAGGCAAAAGGGAAGGGAAGAAAGTGAGGAGAGTAACGAACAACGGAAAGGGGGAGGTTAGGGGAGTAGGATTGTCACAAAGAAGTGAAATTCTGGGGTCTCTCTCATCGAGTGGGATTCAGTCAACGGTCTCCTGCGGGTAAGGGGTGACTTCTTATCTGATGCGAGAGACGAAGGTGTCCCTCTCCCGTCTGACGCTTGGGAGATACTCTACAGAGAACGTTGGGGGGGCTGTGCCCAGCCCTAACAGGTCTTCCGGGGAGCACATGGCTAGCGCCGTTTGCTACTAAATTTGACTAAGGGTGGGAGTCGAATGCGCAGTAAGCACGGGATCTGCTTCCGACCCTCGCATAGTAAGTCGATTCGCAACTGTGGTGCCTGGCGCGTTTCCGCACCTTTTAATGAAGTCCGGTGCTCCCCCATCCCTCATCGCCGTGATGGATGTATTGTTGGGCATCCGGAAGAACACTGGGGAGGCCGTGGCATAAACTTCGCAGATACTTGAACTAGGGGGAGGTGCGGAGGAGCTAGTGCATCCCAGGGAGTATTCCCGTCGCATAGTGGATGCAAGAAAGGACTACCACACGGGCGCCCCGAGCACCCACTTCTGGGGGGATAAAAAGCTTTGGGTGTGATCTTCTTCGAGACAAAAAAGAGAAAAACGCATAAGGGCAGCGACAGCCCACCGGGCAAATGTACGGTTGAAAGATGAAAGGAAAGATGAAAAAAGAAAGACGGGGGGGCCGGCGGGAAGGGATCAAGCTTAAAAAGAACGTCGAGGAGTGAAAGTCGCCGGACTGGTCCTTTGGGGGGGCCCGCCGTATGTGATCACTTCAAGCAGCGTGGTTGAGGAGAACTGCTCTTTCACGGGAGCATACAGCCCTTGCTAAAAGAAGGGTGGTGGAGGCCGAGAGATCACCCGAAAGGAGAACATCGCAATCATGGGGCAATCTAAAAAAACAGAGGTGGGAGGAGAACTGGGGGGCGACTGAAGGCAGATGAATATCGCCTGGGGTGGTGGGGGGGGGGGGGGATTGGGGGGGGGGGGGCTCCGTGACGCTGCTTGCCGCGCGATAGGACGAAGGGTGGAAGAATGAGCCTTACCACGGAAGATGGAAAAGGGTGGGGTGGAACGGCCAAGGCAATGAATGTAAAATCCCCTCCTTCTTATGACCACAAAAGGGCTTGTACTATAAGACTCATGGTCCCGGGATGCAGGGGGAACGGCCTTGAGCGGCCAGTAGCTGAGGATGGGTCCAGAGGTTGGCGCTGAGCGGAGAAGCGGCAGATAGCAAAGCTCCGCATGCGCAACTCCTAACTGAGGCTGAGTAAAATCCAGAAGACTTGCAGAAAAAAAAGGTAACTAACGACTACAACGTCGCAAGTCTTAAAACGTCTGGGGGGCTGTGTGATTGACTGGAGGGAAACTCAAAAGGGGGGGGGAGTTCTCATAAAAACTCACTATGGACGGGACTGTCTAAAGGCAATAAAATCAGAATCTCCTGATCACAGAGCAGCCCGTACGGAGCGGACCAAATCGGAAATCAGAGAAAGCGGCCAGGGTAACAAGAATGGGGGAAGAACCCACTCAAGAACCGGCCCAAATCGAACTCCTAGGGGGAAGACGGGTTTGTAATGCGTGGCGTGCACCCACAAAATTGGGGGGGAGACAAGAAAAGTATGACTCCTCTGGAGAGCCGATTACCGCTTGCGCTAACTCGAGGGGAGGGACTAAAGCTGGGAATTAAGGGTCCGAAAATATCTGTCAAAACCCCCCAATCTCTTCTCAAGTCCGAGTGGGAGAAGAGGTACGGGAGAGAACAATCAGAAAAAGGCGTCTCCGAAGACTTAAAGTCACGGGATAGACCCCGCTTACCCGAGGGGTTAGCAAAACTCAAAATAGGGAAGCAACCTTGTGTCCGGAAAAAGAACCTCACGAACGGGAAGAGGAGATAAAAAAACAAAACGAGGTATTTGTACAAGAAGGAAGTTCAAGCGTTTGAGGGTGGGGCCTTCCACAATTTGTCTGGGGGACTCCTTGCTAGGTTGCCCTACAGAAGGGGCATGGAAAAGAGGTCCAACTAGAAGAGGTGACTTCGGTCTCGAAGCCTTCTGGGCGACACCAATCTGAAAAGGCGCAAAAAGCGTGGCTAATGAGAACAAATGAATCTGAAAAGAGTGACTATCTGTAGCCCTGCCCTCTGGGGGGCAAAGGAGGCCATACCGGACGGAACTAGTCGCGGGCTGGTTCAAATTACTTCGTTCGCACCTCGAAAAGTTGTGGAAGACACACGCAAGGACAAAAACAAAGGTCCATCTTTGGGGGGGCTAAGGAAGGGCTGCTTGTAATGGGTGTAAAAAATTCGGTAATGTAAGCTGTTCTCACGTCGAGGCGAGGGTTATCAACGTCCAAAGTAAGACGACTCTTGGTCTCTCTCGCGACAGGGGAAAAGGGTGGGCCTTGAAATACTCCCGGTCTCAAACCGCTTTCGAGGGGGGCTTTCCTCACGGGCGAAAATGGGGTGTAAAGACCGCGAGAAAATCAAAACCGCATCGTTAGCAGTTCAGTGGTAGGCGGATTCACTTGAAGGAGGTGGGGGAAAGTGGGGGGGGGGGTCCTGATCAAACTCAGGAAAAGGAACATGTGCGCAAGGAGCCAGAAGCGGGCTCAGGATTTAGCGGAAGGGGGGGAGGATCAGCACCAAAAAAAAAAAAACCGAAACCAAAAAAAAAAAAAAGAAAAGCCCAACTATAGCCCCACCAGTGACTAAACGGGGGAAGAATTTTCCTATTCGTACTTCAGCGGGGAACCAGTCGTCTCCGCAAGCATTGGGGGTACATCAGCCGATAAACTTTTCCGAACTTCTTACGAGCGAAACAAAGGGGACAAGGGTGAGAATGGATTTCTCACACCCCTTGCGGGAAGGGTGTCTCTTCTCATGGAGCATTGGATACGGTCCTGCTTGGAAATCAAAAAACTGTCTCGTTACTCATAGGGTCAGGAAGACCAAAAACAAACCGGGAGGAGAAAACCAGGATGGGAAGGGTTCTTAACTTTATCATGGGCAAAGAATCACGGCGCCGACAACCAGCTCCAACGCTGGGGGCGATGTTTGTCGAAACCAGGACGACGGTCTCGCTCGCACCAAAGATGTGTGATGATTTCCTACACGAGAAAGATCCACAGGCACAAAGGGTCAAACAAGTGCCTAAATGAAGCAGTATCTCCCAGAGGATAGGGACCGCTCGTATGAAATCTGGAAGGGAATCTCAAAGGACAGGGGAGTGGTCGAGTCTCGAGATCAGGGGGGATGGGAGTCGAAGCCGCCACCAACATAGGAAGAAAAAGGGTGGCTGGGGGTCATTGGAATAAGCTGACGAAGGTGGCCAGGCGACGACGAAAGGGACCTACTGGGAAATAAATTTCAAGTATTCGCCACAACTTCTGCCGGCGTGCAGGGTGGACGGAGACGGGTTCAACTCGGAATTGGCAACTCGATGCCTGGAAGGGCATGAACTAAATCGGTTTCGAAAGGAATAAAGGGAGCCACA
>Ga0179593_1331666_pt1 | contig 10332 bp, 8 predicted proteins | sample CZODoug2_1_08_16_FD_185931 | JGI IMG/M metagenome (GOLD analysis project Ga0179593, IMG submission 185931) | Vadose zone soil fungal communities from Angelo Coast Range Reserve, California, USA - CZODoug2_1_08_16fungal (PacBio error correction) | ecosystem: Environmental > Terrestrial > Soil >...
ACTAGGTGCCAGGAGAGGAAAAAGTCTTCCATCAGGGGGGGGGGAATCAATAGACTTATCTTGGGTATTTAAGGAAACGATCCGGGCTATTAGAGAGATCCCAAGAATCAATCTATGTTAAAAAGTAAGCCGCCAGGCATCTACGTAGCGCACAGAGTCTTCAAAACGTCAATCGAGTGGGCACCCTTTGATGACTGTACCAGAAACTCTTCCGGTGTTACCTAGATCATCCAGGGACAATGCCGGGCTCACAGGACCATGGGGTCTACCACGGCTCGCGAACTGGCCCCTTTGGAATAAGAAGGGGATCTTGAGCAGAGAAGGGCGGGAAATTAAGAAAATTCTGTCGAGGTAACTTACCTTACTCCTGTTGCGTTCCGGTGCGAGGTAATCTTCACCAGTTCCTCCGCTGGTTATAAGATCTACAAAGGGGTGACCCGCTCCTGTGATTGTGTGAGATCGCTCTGCGGAGTATTGCCTGTCGGTTCCTGTTTCAAGAGCATGGCCGAGTATGGGGAACGCTTCAGTTCGGGGGCGATCGAAGTATGGGCTGGAATCTACTGTAGACGATTGTAAGAAAAAAATTTGTGTGCAAGGGCAAAAAACGTCACGGGGCCAACCAACAAAAAAAGAAAAAAAAGGGGGGGAGGGGCCCTAGCCCGCAAGTGGGAGCGCGGGCCGACGATCAGCAGGAAGAAAGCCGCCGTCACGAAGAATTCACCAATTTCCTACGAAAACAAAGCCAAGAGAAGCAGAAAGAAAGAGAGCAACACGTTCCATTTGGATCACAAGCCTTCACGAATGGACGCCTACCTCTTCCGCGAATGAGACCGGCCGGTGATTCAGCTGCAAATAGAGAAAAGATTCGGCGGGAGGTGAAGTTCCTAAAGAAGAATGTCAAGCAAGCGAGGCTCTCGTTGACAATGGACGACACCAATGCTCACGGATGAAAAGAGACCGGGAACAGGAAACTTTCCATGGTGCCGGGACGAAAATTTAAATCTTCTAAACGAGAAAGACGTCCATGTTTCAAAAGTGCGGCAAAATGGCGTAGATCCTTGCAAGCCAAAAACAAAAAAGGGTAAAGAAGTCGCGTGCCAAAGACGGGAGGCGGCGAACTTTTCGGCTCGAAAAAGAAGCGAAGACGAGGGGGGCAACCCTATGTGGGGGGTGGGGTCACAACTCGAGAAAGGACGTTAAAGGGGCCAAAACCCATTACAAAAAAGAACAGGAACGAAAACTCGGAATCGAGGACAGATCGTTATGGGGAAAACGACAATTATCAAACAACACTGCAAAGCACTATATCCTCGAACCACAGTAATTGTGCGAGTAATTCGTTTTGAGAGGGGATCTCGACGAGTAACGCGGAGGAGGGGGGGAGGAAGGTTTCACTGGTTAGGGAAGAGGGGAACCGTAGAGCCGGAGCCTAAGGCGAACGACTGAGGAGTTATCACGTCCCCCTGCAACCGGGGATCAGACAACTAACAATAAGAAAAGACTCGACAAACGGGAATATTGGGGGGCGCCCCTCAGGCAGCCGAACGAGCGCAAGCGGCCTATTTATCTTGCCAGAAAGGGAAAGAAGGGGGTTTCCTCTACCCCGCTATTGCAAAAAGCCTGGAACAGAGGGGGGGGGCCTGGCTCTGCTGGCGCAGCGTTTCACCTCAGGAAAAGGGAGCAAGAGGGGTGAATGAAAAGGAAGGCGCAACATCCCTGAAAAAAACGGAAGCGCGCTGGCAATCGCGCTCGAGGGTCAAATCTCAACAAAACGGAGGGGGGGGGGGGGGGAAAAAAAAGAGAGATCACAGACCCGGGCGCGTTGCGAGGCCGTGGGGGGGGGAAGTTACGACGAGGCGCGGCCGGAAGGGAAAGTGGGCTCCAAAAAGGAAGGGCCGCGCGGATGAGATCGGTGCAGCCTCAGCTGTCAAAGGCGAAATGAGGAAAAGGTTGGAATGATAAAAGGCAGTTGGCCTCTAATAGAAACGCCAGGCAGAGGCTGACATGAGGCGGCAAAAAACCATATCATTCTCTGATGGGGGGGTGAAGATCAGGGGGGAAGTCAGATCAACGGAACTAGTTGAGGGGGATGAGTGCGCGCAAGGTGAGGAAAACTCGCCGCATTCGTGAGGACCGTAGGCTCCGTCTGAAGATACTGTGCGCTAAAGAACAAAAAGAGAGAAAACAGGAGGTCGAAACACTCTCAAAGCGAATAATTCAAAACCAACCCGCAGACATTCAAAAACAAACCTGTGGTGGGGGACGAGGGTACACGCCCGATCGGGACGGTCGCAAGCGGGGAAGGAAGGGGGGGGGGGGACGGAAAACCGAATCTTGGGGCTCGATAACCTACGTTCTTGACGGCTCAAAGGTGGGTTTTTTTTGCTTCCTACTTATGGGCAATGACCAAAAAACCCCATTAAAAGATCTTAGGCGGGACCCGATCCAGGGGGGGGAGCGGACGGGTTTCTCTCGGCCTTCGGGATAATGGGGGGGGGGGGGGTGACGCACGACGAATCACATGCCGGCTGAACATGGATGCTGAGCCGATCGAAGAAGATCAGTTGGGCATCCATACAGGGACATTCTCGGGGATCATGGTGTGAAGGGGCGAGCTCAAGCGGTATCGCAAAAGGGGTCTTTGGTAATCCGAACGCGAGGGAGAGGGAGCCGCCGCGAATGGCTAGCCGCAATGCGAATAAGAACTAGGAACCTTGCACATATCGTGCCGCCAGGAGTCCGAGAGCGGACGAGGAGTTAGAACCACGTTACCTTCGAAAGAGAAATCGTGGGGGAAAGATTATATGGATGGGAGTCGGGGGAGGTTCGTTTTTTAAGGGGAAAGAAGAACTGGGCCGACCCTACGTGACGGCGGGGGGGGAAAAGCGCCGCTGATCTCGGCAACCCTAGTCTGGAGGATGGTGTCGGCCGAAGCCTGCATTGAAAAGTACCTTGTTCGTCGTCAGCTGCCACAGTACGGCCGGTGAACTGCACAGCAAGGACCTTCTATACCTCCAAGAAGGGGGAGTGCGAAAGAAAAGTTCGGAATTCAACTTCCTACAAAGGAACGTAGAAGCCGGGGGGGTCCGAGCACAAGAACGCGGGCAACGATCGCGGGGTGGCATTGGCGTCTCACGTCTTCCAGAAGGAAAACAGGACCCCATTGGGGCATAAAAAAAGGGAAGAAAGCCTCACAATGCGCTGGCCAGGCGACTGGGGGGACCGTCGACTGCATGGCGGAGCAAATCTCTCTTTATCTTTTTGCTTATAGAATATTCGGGAAAGCCAAAACTACTTCGAGGGGAACTCTCATCCTGCGGGACAGATAATCGCGACCCTGCAGGGGAGGAATTCTCTAACAACAAACCTGGGTGTATTAGATACATTGAGAGGGGGTCTTCCTCGCAGGGATACGAAATAAAGGGATCCAGGGGGGTGGGGCCGGCAAAGAGAAAGCCGGCGACTGCGAGGAAGACCAAATATTCTATGCACCGAGCCAGCAGGGGGGGGGCCCGTAGTCTAGTTTTGAGAAAAAAGGGAGGGGGGGGGGGGAAGGCCGAAACAATAAAGGGTTGTATCATGGTATGGCTGGCCCTCAAGAGCCGAAACGAGGGAGGGGGAACGACTGTGGCGGGATATATCAGGCGTTAAAAGGCAAGGGCGAACCGCCGCGTGAGCGGGGAAGACACCGCCCGCCGGAGGATTTTCATTGCACTTGAAGACCGGGAGAAGGTGGTCGAGCGTAGCGTACTTTATTGGAATCGCAAAGGAGCCGATCAAAATCCCTGCCAAGAACGAACGAAGGGGGGAAGGTCGGCTCGCAGGAACCATTCAGGAAAGAAGACAAAGCCGACCCCCTTGTGACGCAAGAACCTACACGACTAAAACCACTCCAGAAAATCACCAAGAGAGGGTACAGGGATCAGGGCTTTCAATTAATTAGTAGGCGAACGATATCCGGGCGCGATCGGGAGACGGGGCCGGTGATGCGCAGAAGAGCCCTATATTTACTATGAAGTTAGAGGGAGGAAGCCTGAGGGGGCAGGGCGGAGTCCTGAGAAACGATGCGTTTAATAGGGGCGACACCGCTATGTCTCAAGGTACCGATTTGAGTCTAGAAACTTAAACACAGAAAGGGAACAATGTCCTCTGCTCGAGAAGGCTCAGCGGGCAAGGAAACGTGCTGTCAAGATGAGGGAAGGGGAGAGGGGGGAGGATCACAACAAAAGAGACGAAAGGGACCTGCAACGCCTCTGAGTCTCGGTAGATCGGGGAGAAGACTATTTTCCCTACCAGGGGGTTTGGGGTGGGGTCACCCCAAGGAGACTGCCACGTCGTCAGATACCAACAACAGGTTTTTAAGCGAAAACTCCACTGAAGAGCGACGAGAGGGGGGAGAAAAATTCCTTTAGGGCCAAGAGCCAAACTCGAGCGTGGCCGCAACCGGCAGCATTGGGGGGGGGAACCATCTTCGAAACAAGATGTTAATATAGAGGGGGGGAGACTGGGGGTCTCGTCTAAGGGGGCTGACGGTGGCGACGAAGTTGTCGATCTTGTTGTCAGGATCCAGCGAAGGTCGGCACCGTATATACGATAAAGGGGGGAAGAAGCTAATGCGGCAAAGGATCACGCCAAGGGCGTCCTCAAAACTACATACTAGAACAATCTGCCACCAAACTTGGGGGAATAGGGGGGCGTGAAGGAAGCAGGTCCGCCAGAGACCTCAAATTCTTATTCCAAACCGCCTCCGATGGGGGACATCAATTCAAAACAGACTAATTTCTCACTGATCTCTGGGAACTGGGCCAGAGCGGGGGAGTCCGAGTTGGGAGGAAAGTTGGAATTAAGCAAGGAACTGGTAATCGGAGGGGACAGGCTCCTTCCATCAGCTCAGGAGAAGTCTATATAAAAAACAAGGAAGTATTAATTAGGAAGAAAAAAACTCGAGGTTGTGCAGCGTAGGGAGGGGGGACCGGGAATTTACCTCCTAATGGACGACTCTTTCTTTTCTCCGATGGAAAGTAACTCCACAGAGATACGGGACCGCTTCTGAGTTTGGGGAAAAGCACCAGCCGCGCATGACCAGGCCACATTCGTGAAGGGATGGTGAGAATTTATACCATCCTGTGGTGGGTAAGTAATGACGGGGAAGGAGGAGTCTTTCTTAATGCAAAAGGCCCTCCCATATGAACATGTGAAAAAGAGTTCATGGGTGGAAACGTCATGATCGTCAAGCGTCGTTGCATGCAATTCCTGCAATAAATCAAGGCCCGCCGGGTAGGTCAGGATGCTCCGAAACAGACGAACCAAGGACAACCTGATGTAGGGGGGGGGAAAAATCGACTGGCGAAGGAGACGAGATCCCCCTAACAACTTTAGAAGTTGCAACTCATCCTGGGGGGGGGTGGGGGGGAGTGTTCCCAATGACTTGACGGGACGGTGGGGGAGGAATTGTCAAAAAGTGTCAATCCATAGAGGGGGAGGGAGGGAAGGGGCTGCGGGTTCATGTTGAACTACATGGGATGGACGGGGGACACACCCAACTCACACAGGAGGGGCCCATCGGAGGCTCTGTGCGGAAACGAGACAGAGAGGAACTGGGTTATGGTCATTCGGTCATGGTTGGGTGGGGCAGTCCAGAGAAAGATCTACTTTCCAGAACTAATTGCAATGAAGCCATAGAAAAAAAAGAAAAAATCAAAACAAGCGGGGAAAGTCCATGGAAAGTCCTTTCATTGAAAGACACAGAGGACTGGGAAACAGGCAAGCTGAGGGGTGTGAAGAACTTTACGATAGGCGAGAAAGCCCGCTACTCCTTAGGAAACGCGAAGGGAAGCTCCAAATGACCACTATGACAATGCGCATCACAGGACCGTCTCCATCAGGGGGGACTATATGTCGACACACGATCAATGGTGAGCACAGCCGGAAAATAAAACTTCTATCGTCTTCAGGTTGGAAAGGGGGTCGTGTGTTTGGTCAGCCACCCTGGGGGGGGGTAGGAATCTCTTGACTTCTCTAATATGCGGACGCGGAAGAAAAAAAATCGTAGGAGCGATGCGGGGGACGTGCGTGACGGGGCTTGCGATGATATCCGTGCACTATCTCGTCATCTCCTTTCCGGGGAAAGAAGCGAGATGAGAAATACGCACGCGGTTTCGCGGATCAAAGAGGCTGGGCTGCATGCTGTTCCGCACCGACTACATCCCGACGAAGATAGCGGGTGGTCGGCTTGGGGGGAAAAAAAATATCTTCCGAAGCGGTGGTGGCAAAAGGGACCGGCAGCTCCTCCGGAAAATCGCTGCAGGATGGACGGCGCTGTCTCTTTTATTGAGGATCAGAGGTCTGGGGGAACTTTTATCGCATTCCGGGCGTGAAGGGGTCGCCTAAAAAAAGGGGAAGGCTATTAACGATCCGCTCCCCACTGCTGATAAGAATTCCGAATCGAAATAGAGGGGGGGACCCGCGGGATCTCTCCAACAAAAAAACGTTATGAAAAATTCAATGACGAGGTCAGGAGATCACCGGGGAATTTTGCATCTGAACTGAAAGAGTCAGTAGAATCACGGGCAAAACCCGGCGGAAGGAGGGAAGAACTAACCCAAGAACAGGCGATCAGCTTCAACCTTCGCGACAAGGGGGGCGCCAGCGATGCAGGAAACCACCAACAAAGCTTGGTTCGAACTGGGCCGAGGTCCAGAAAAACCAAGAAGGGGAGGCGTGGTAATTCATCCTCAAGGGGGGGCGACCCATTCAAAAGAGGGGTTCTAATCCCTAGATCAGGGTCTCAGGTCTACATTAATCCGACGGGGCGGCGGAGCCGGACTCCGGCGTGATGCAACTCGGGAGGATATGGCCTGATGGGACATTTCACCAGGGAGCAGTGGAATGGGGGGCGTGCGATATCTCTAGAGGGAAGCAAAGGAAGCAAAACCTAACACTAAAAAATCAATCGCTAAGTAATGGGAGTTGGGGGATAAATACATATCCAGGCCGATCGAAGACAGTCACACGAATAATCGTACACCCAGGGAGAGAAAAACAGGTAAAATCAAACAAAATGTGACATGAAAAACTAATCTACCACGTGATCAGACTTTCGCACAAGGAAGGAAAGTCAGCGAGGGGCCACGCCTTTTCCGCGAGGAAACGGCGGTGGAATAAGAGCCCGCATTGGACAAAGCGATTCAGGAGTCTTGATTCACACAGGAGGAGAGACGTCTAGGGCTTTTCTATCTCCATTCAAAACAAGGGAGACAAAAGGGTCGATAAGGGGGAGAAAGCGTTTGTAACTTCCAGACTAAAAAGGGCGTCTGGCCGCCGGGATATTATAGAGCGGCTAGGAGGACAATGTCAACATCCAAAGCGAAGGGGAAGGTCGGCCCTGCAACCCCATGAGAAAGGGGAGCAGGCAAGCAGGGGAGTCGGTGCTCCGCCGCGGGCGAAGATAGTTGGGGAAATACAGTATGGTTGCACAAGGGGAAAGCGGTTAACTGTCTGTGAGAGAAACCGAAAGGGAATTCTCCACCAAAGGGAAGAATCACGGGGCAGAGAGAAGAGGAACATATCGGTGAGGTTGTTCTACTTCCGCCCTCCAAAGGGGCGGTGGGCATCCCCGAAAAGCCTCGGGGGGGGGGGAAAAAACTCTAAAAAGAGGGGGCTCCGGTCATTCGTTGTGGGATAGGGGGGGTATCGCCGAGTTAAAACTACATTCCGTCCGACATCCGGGGTGTCGAGGGAGAGGGGGCGACAGCCGGGGGGAATAAAGGACAGACTTGGAACTCCCCAGCCAAAAGCAAGAAAAAGAACGCGGAAGATAGGACGTCAACAATCTTCCAGTACAAGACTTGAAGATGGGGAGTGCATCAAAAGTACAGTGCGGGCGATTTAGCTGAAAACGCCCGGCACCGCCCGATGTGGGCCCTACTTCTTTCTCAAAGACAACGAGGGAGGAAAAAGGACAAGAGGGGAGGTCTGGGCAGAAATAGCCTCAAACAGAGATGATTGGCGCTTTCCAGGAAGGGCGCGCACGCCCGCGGCGAGGAGGTAAAGTCGGAAGCGCAGAATGAAAAGACGATTGTAAAGCAAAAAGATTATGCACAAAGAGAGGGGATTCGACCTCGAGAGGAGATGGGGACAAGATATTGAAAGAAGCTATTGAAAAAAAAGTTAGGGCATGGAAAAGAGGAAAAAGCTGGAGGCCGAGCTTGAGGAAAAAGATCGTTCGAACCTACCGCTCCCTGCTTGAGACGCGGATGGGGAGATTGAGACCCCTCAATTAAAATTTCGGGGAAGTCTAGGAAGCAGAAAGCGGGCCTGAGAAATGCACTCCCAGGCAGTCCTAAAGTAAGGGGGGTCAGAAATAATGTTGACGTCATGGGGGAGAGGCCGCGTCAGGTTGCTTCTTCGCTCATTGCCATTAAGTGACTGGCAGCAGGAGGGGGGCTGGTCGTAAAGGGGGAACCGGCGGGCAGATGCGGCCTTCATCGACAAAACAAGAAAAAATGAGTCGCCAGAGAATAGACTGGCGAAAGCAGAGATCATCGGGAATACTAGCAATGGTGGGGGGTAAAGTGGTACAGAAGGCCGGGGAGCCACTCTCAAGAATCTTAATGTGCCGAAAGACAGGAAAGAGGGAAGAGAGGCAGAAAAGGTAGCTTCCTAAATTCACAGGGGGGGGTTATAGCCGCAGCAAATCAACGTGTAAAACTCACAAGGGGCCCGGCGCGCTGGCGGAGAAACAGATCAAGGCGCTTCGGGCGCCGGAAGGAAGTCAATGGGGGGTGGATGCCATTACAGGAAAAAAAAAGACTCCATGGGAAACGCAGGACTGAATATCAGATAGGAACAGGGGCGAAAAAAACGCGAAATTGAGAATGGAAAGACTGTTTGAGTCAAAATTCTTAAAAGGAGCGGGCCAGGGAAATATACTAAAAACCTCCGAGGGGAAAAACGCAATTAATCAAGACCAGCGAAGGAGCTCGCCCTTGCAGGAAACTATCTTTTCATATGAGAATTAACGGAGACCGATCTAGACAATGTAGAAGAAAGCTAATGGGGGGGACGAAAAACACTGAGTTATCGGGTGGTCATTATCCTGCTTGCGACTGGAGACGTTGGGTCGTCTTCGTTGTGGGAGGGACTTTCACTGTTGGAAACTCGTTGAAAAAAACGGAAAAAATCGTCCAGGCTTGTAGACTCTCGAATGGGAGGTGCATGGATGGTTACGGTAGGGAACGGGGAGAAGGGCAGATGGGTACCTTATCTGGATCCTCGTCATCTCAACGTCGCCGTTGAGTCATAAAAAATCTAACGTGCGCCAGGCTAACGCTGAGGATGGCGGAAGCAAGTGCGTACATTCTGCACTAATACTTATATGAAGGGAAACGAGCCAAAGAGATCAATCGGGGTAAAGGGGCTGAGCTACATAAAAGGTAAAAGCTCCCGGCATGGGGGAAGGCCCCTCGGCGCCAAAGGAGAGATCTAGTAAAAGGCCGGCGGGGGGTCACTCAGAAACATGCCATCGGGAGGGTATGGATGGGGCTTTAGGTCAGCAGCGTGTTTAAAAACGGGAGGACATCACACGACTGCAGGAGGGAGGTCGATCCGCTAAAAAGGAGTTGATCAATAATAAAGAAATAAGGAAAATTAGGGATCTCTCTGAAACAAAAGGGCTGTGGAAAAAAAAAGGGTAACCATCATCGGGAAGGTTCGGGATCAAGCAGGGGGAGCGGATCGGTCGAAAACGAGGGAGTGGTTAGGGAATGAAAAAAAGACTCTATAAAGAAAGCGATGGCAGTGAAAAAGGGCGGGAGAGACCAAAACCCGGCAAAAAAAAGTGTAAAGCCTGAGGGACGCACCATAAGGGGGGGAGCACAGGTCAGGGAGGACTAATAGCAAAAATAACAACCAATAGGGGGCTGGGCACTAGCTGTGCGAACCGGGATTATGAAAAGAATGGGGAAAAATCAGGCCGCTAAGGGGCCGGACGAAACTCGTGAGAAGGGGGGGGGGAGAACAACCCTCTCGGATTATTCGGTGGAAAGGACCTGCCTTAAAAGTCCGGAGAATCGGGCGCGCACTGGATATTTAAAATGACGAAAAAGCTTCCCCAGAAAAAGGAGACATCATCGGGACTCGGGTAATTGATGAGCGCGAAAGATCAAAAGCAAGCCGGCAGGGGGCAAAGTACTATGCCAAAACAGGGGTACGACCACGATACGAAACCAGGCACAATCCAGGGGGGCACAATCACAGGTCTGGTTAGACAAGGAATGAGTCAGCGAAGGGGAGATAACAAATATCTGGAAAAAAACGCCGGTATGAGGAATA
>Ga0179593_1448847_pt1 | contig 10332 bp, 11 predicted proteins | sample CZODoug2_1_08_16_FD_185931 | JGI IMG/M metagenome (GOLD analysis project Ga0179593, IMG submission 185931) | Vadose zone soil fungal communities from Angelo Coast Range Reserve, California, USA - CZODoug2_1_08_16fungal (PacBio error correction) | ecosystem: Environmental > Terrestrial > Soil >...
TGTTAATCGGCCAGTCTGGAGAAAAGGCTGGGAATCTAGAAGTGTTAAGAGAGCAAGCCGTATAGGAGGGGCGACCAAAAACAAACACTGAAGGAAAGATAGAAAAATACCTGAAGGAATGCGAATCGAGAAACACTAAGTATAAAAGCTAAGGAAAAAGATGTGCAGAGCGCGAAACATAGTCCAGAAAAGGAGGAACGGCGCTTCAAAAACAGGGAGAGCTTGGTGGAGGAGGGGCTAAAAAAAAGGCCTTAGAAGGACCTACGGAAGCAGGGGAAAATCGGGCTCAGAATGCGCGGGGGGCTCGATCTTTGGGGAAAAGTGAAAAATTCGCAAAAGCCTAGGGGATCAAAAAGGGAAAAACAACCAGGAGCAAAAAACTGTGGAATTGAAGACGACGACTCTGCGCAGGAAGTAAATGTTCAAAACTCGCTATGTCCCGGGAAAAGTCGGCAGGAGGGGTGGGATTCATCACTATCAACTGGCTCGATGATGCGAAGAACGGAGGAAGCAAGATCACTCATGGGCATCGAAACCGAATGCTTCGACAAAAGAAGCCGCTGGATTCGCGTCGGAAACAGGCTAGACCAAACGGAGGCGGCGGCTCGGCACGCGGTCGCTGAGGCCCGGGGAATTCGCGACGGGTTCAATCATGCTCGGAGGGAGGGGTTTACGTGCTTGTAACAGGTCTGCAATTGGGTCGAAAGCGCGACAGAGAGGAGGCGGCGCGAACATATCTTCAGTACTTCTACGGGACGGGGGCCGGTCAAAAGGAGAACAAGCCTCGATCGCATAAAAAAGGAACGGTAGGGGCTGCTCACCTGAGCGAGGCTCTTATGGATTGAGGAACGAAAAAAAAGGCGAAATTCTGAAAGAAGGGCCTAACAAGGTGGTTACCGGGACGCAAACGGGTGGCTGTTGGGAGGGGGCAGTGGGTGAAAAATCCGACGCTCCAGAAACCAAGCCAAAGAGGCCCGATTAACGAATGCCATGCAAAAACACCGGACAGTTCACCTCGATAAAGAAAAAAGAAACTTCACAGTGTGAAACAGCCTTACAAGCCACAAAAAAATTCAGAGATGAATTATTCTTGCTCGCGCAGCCTTCGATCCAAAAAATGGAAGAGAAAGAGACGCAATATCGTGGGCACAAGAGACAGAAGACTCAAGAAACTCGGTCCAGGAAAACGGGGAAGCGGGAGAAGTCTATGCGGTGTATAAAAAGCGCGGAGACAAGGTGAAGGGCAAGGAGGGAAAAGGTTTGCTTCAATCCGGAGGTTTTCAAATCCTTTCTTTCGCGAGATTCAAACCTGAGCGAGCAGTCCAAAACAGAATGAACTGAATGATCTACGGCTGAAGGGGGGAGATATGAGGTTGACCGACGGGAAGGTAGACTTTCTGTCAGGGGGATCAGAAGAAATGACGACATTCGCAACTTTGCAGGCAGAAGTTTGAAGGTAGGGTGCAGGCGCGATGACGGGGGCTTCTTCATGGAAGCATGAAAGAGTGATGTAGCACAAAAAAACAACCAAAAAAAAAAAAGCATACTCTCACCGCTCTGTGGGGGCTAGAAGAAAACCGGGGAGTGCAAACCAAGGGCTATAGCGATGGGCCCTGTAGTCTGGATCCTACATTGGTGTCTTGTATGGCACTCTAAAAAAAACCTTATGACTTCTCGGTTGTAACCTTCAAAAAGATAGCTTCGGATCACCCAATTCCCGAAAAACCTTGTAAACCGCCGAACAATACAGCTGATGTAATTCATGCTGGGGGGGAACACGCTCGAAAGTCGACTGGAAAAGACCGGGGAGCTTCCGAAAGGGACCGCCCACAGAGAGGGCCCTACCGAACAAGAGCCAGGGAACCTAAATACCTAACCGTTTTGCCAAATGGTGGATAACGAAGAATTGGGGAAGTCTTCATACCGAAAGGTCGTTTCGCATTGTTACTTTTGATCTTTTGTGAATTGATGCAAGAGAGCGGGGCAACAAAAAACAAACTAAAAATTGAAGGCGGAGGGTGCAGGCCGCGAGAATTGAAGGGGAGCCTGCCGTCAGCCGATGCGAGAAAAGGGTCCCTCTTTGGACAGTAACACGGCGAAAAAAAAGGACCTACGACACTCAGATAAATCGCTCGCGGATCTGACGGGCTCGGGTGCGATAACTTTAACAGAGGAAACCGGCGGCGCAAGGCAACAAATGACAGCGAGGTCGCAGACAAATCAAAAAACAGGCGAAAGAGTGGGTGGCCGACTTTAAAGCACGGCGCCGGGATCGAAGTGGGGTGGAACTGCCGTGTTCATTATCACTCGATACTGAGGATTAGGGGGGAAGACCTCCCACGGAGTGAACACTGCGATCGGCCGGGGCACCTGCTACTATCCCACGGGCACCCCCAAATTAACAGGGGAGAGGTGGATGTTCTGCGGGGAATTAAATGCGGGGCGAACGGCTTCGTCCGGAAATCACAAAGAGCGGGACGCTGTTTAATAACGCAGTAGACCGTGGCGATCGGGGCAAAGGGGGAGGCCTACAGTTCGTGAGCGGATCAAAAGAATGAGGGGGGATCCACGACTCAATAGGCGCGAGATGGGACAGAAACAATTCATTCGCCGGGAGAGCGTTAAGACAGACATCAAGTGAGAAAAGGGAAATAGTTGTTGAACCGCGGGAAAAACTAAAGACAGAGGAAAACAAACAAGGACAAAGAAACCCGCAACGCAATCCATTCCCAAGTACTCGGCAGGGCGTGAGCTCAAAAGGCGGGGCGAACGACAAAAAGGGAGGGCACCACGTAGGGGAAGGCGGAAAAGTTGACCGCTTGCCAGGCGTTCTCATTCAGGGAGGGCGGAAGCGGACACGAGGACAATCACGTCCGAGTCGGAACGCCCGCCAACCGGAAGGGCTTTCACAGCGTCTCCGCACTGGTGAGACCCGTCAGGGCGCTGGGGACCGAAGACTGCAGCCTTCAACTCGGAAATGAGCGGGGATCTTCCAAACAGAAACTTAGATACAGGAGAGGGGGGTAGAGGTTCAGACACAGTTTAAACAAAGGAAACCCGTAGGAGGAGGAGCATAAGAGCTGCTGCCTCCACAAACGGCAGAATAGATCTGTTCTGGAACAATAAATTGCTACCGGGGAGCGCTTCAAACGGCCACACCGTTAGTGGCCTGAGGGGGGTGCTAAAGGCTGTCACGTAAAGTACTGGTCTGACAGCAGCGTGAACTCAAAAGGACCAGCACAAGGTGCACGACCGCAGAAGCAAGGTCAGCGATGGATAACAGTTAAGGATGAGCTGTGGCAAAGGCGGCCGGACGGGAAGGAGAAGAAAGCGAACAGCAAAAGAAGGAGGAAGAAACAGCCGTCCACGGCAACTCGGAACCCCTGCGGAGAGAGTCAATAGAGGGGAAAGGAAGCAGGCTGAAACCTTTGGTCGTTGAGAGTGCGAGGGAGAGAGGAGAGGGGCCAGCGCATAAGCGAGACGTTCGGGACCGGGGGGGGGCGCCCGCAATCAGTCAAGGTAGTGAAGGTTTGGGGATGGGGTTAGAAAAGACGCGGTGAACCAAAGGAGAGGGTGTCAGGTAGCTAAATGACCTGGTAGGGAAACGAGCACATCCGGATACAGCAGTATCTGTCGTCGGGCGTTATCAGCTTCGCAAGGGAATACCTTGCATCGACGGTAAAAAGAAAAATGGAGCGCAGTTCGGTTACAGAGAGTCCAGAGAGGCATGCTGCAAGGGGGGGCCAAGGGGGAACACTCACGGTCCCATAAAACGAGGCTGAGGCACCGAGCTTCCGAAGGGGAGCATAACGCGAGCATGATAGGGCTGTGGGGCGCTAAATGAACGAAGAGAAGGCGAAGAAGATGGCTAGTATCCAAATACGAACACTCGGATCGACGGGAATCCTGGAATCAAGGAACACCCTCGCAGGGGGAGGCAGAGAACTCTTAGGGGCACAGGCAGAGCCCATCTATAGAGGTCAAATAAACCATCAGAAAGCGAGGGGGCCCTGCCTCGCAATTTGCCCACCCCCACCAGAACCTACTACTAAGTCCATTGACAGAGTGCAATAAAAAGAGAGAGCTTTCAAGACTTTTAAATTAAATCCGGCAGTAGAAAGAGAGCTCTCCTGGGTTACTTAACCGGTACCGCACCCCGTCAACCTCAACCTTGCAAAGCGGAAAAAAACGGAAAAAAAAACGGGTCCGCCTGAACGAACGGTCCAGGCCACCCCATTGAAGGGGGCAAGAACCCGTTGAAAAAACGAAAAAACGAAAGGGAAAGGCCAGCCAAGGTACGTTGGGTGCAAAACACATTGCCCGAGGGGATAGCGTTCCGTGGAAAGCTATTTGACGAACCATATTGACCCACCGGCATTAAAATCCCTGGGGTCAGTGAAAGGGGGGTACAAAATCCTGAAAACGCTGCGGTCAAATATTAAAGGGGAAAAACGGATCATTTGGCGAAATCTTAAAAGAAGCGGGGAGGCCAGTATCTAAGGGTGGGAGAGGACAGGCACCGGGGCGGAGAAGTTAGATCGCAAAAAAAAAAAAGGGAGAGAGACCAGATCTAAAAAAAAAACGACGGGGGGATGCCTCTAAAAAGACTTGCTACAGCTAAAGGGAAAAGATTTTTGGAGCGCGCCAAATTATCCAGGGAGTAAGGAGGTCCAGGGTAAGGGGTCAAATAGAATCTTTCTTCTGAGTGGACACGGATGGTTAGATTCCGTTGGGCACAACAAGTTCTTTCAATCGCTGGAAACTAACAATGGGACAAGGGGGGGAGAGATAATAGAGGTTGCAACAACATGGGGGGGGGGCAACTTGGGTTGGATCGGCCCGGGGAGGGAAACAAGGGAAATGGTTTAAATGGGAGGGCTTCCCCGAAGGGATCCGGGGGGATCAGCGGTCGTGCGCATAAAAAGAGGGGGGAGTTCTGTCCCCGAGAAAAGGAAGACAATGCTGCTGCGCCGGAGGGTCGATCCGGATCCAGAAGGGGGCAAGGACAGCTATAGGAAAGGAGGGGGAACCATTTATCGAGGTTAAAGGCGGGGCGCGGAAGGGAAAAAGGATCTTGGCGGAAGATTGAGTCTTGAGAGGTCGCGGGGGCACGAGTCCTTACTCTATGCGAGAACTAAGCGAGTTTTGAAGGGGAGGGGGAATGTTATGCAGTGCTAATCGCTCAGGGGTACGGTGAGTTCATTCTCGTACGAGATTAAAAGAGGAGCTATCTTGGCATTTAGTGATATAAAAAAAAGTCTCATGAACTCGGCCGCTTGAAAAAAGAAGCAGCCGTCGCCGCGAGAAAAAATGATGGTCACTGCTCCGGGGACGGCTTTCCGACCAAGAAACAGGGAACCGGGGAGGACGTGCCATGAATACAGCTGGTTACCCGGGGAGAAAGGGTAAGATCCTACAAGGCTCAAACAGCAGAACCTACTGGACCGAAGGAGGGGGGATGAAAAAGACGGCGGCAGCATCTCCTACTGAAAAGCAAGGGGAGTAAAAGTAGCAAAAAAAGGAAAAAACATCCACACCGTCACTACTATCTTAATAAAAAATCACCCGCGGAAAAAAGAGTGAAGACATAGCACAGGCGAGCTGCAAAAGCCACGCGCATCGGCGAGGGTTGGGCTGTCCGTAAAGACAAGGAGCTTTATGCAAGAAGAAAATCGTCCCAGGGTTGCCTAAAGAACCGACGGGGTAGCATGATGCACAGACTTAGGCGTCGTTTCTGCGATCTGACACAGAGGGAGCCAAGAGGAACAGCGAAGAAGTAACTGAAATCGTAGAGAACTAGATCTTAAAAAGGGAGAGGAGTAAGGCCAGAAGCGTGCGCGTCCGAGCTGGAAGAAAATAACCTGACGCAGGAAGAGCAAGGTCACCGGGGGGAAGGAGCGTGCAAGAGAGGTCTGTAAAGACTCTAGGCCCAATTTCGCAGGGACGAGGAGAGCCGCGCAAAAAAAAGCCAGACTCACAGGGTCTCTCAAAAAAAGGCTCCTGAAAAAAAAGCTATCAGAGTGACCGGAAGAGAGGGAGGGGGGGCTATGGTTTTGGGCTTAGGGACACGTTCCGGTCTGAAAAGTCGGAAGGTCCTAAGGTCGAAGAGGAGTCAAGGAAGTGACCCACCTCTAAGAAAAGCTGAGGAGAACGCTTAATAACTGACCATATCAGAAGGAAAACGCGAACGTGATAAAGGCAAGTTTTCTTAAAAGGCTGACCGCGACCCACAAAAGAAGACACCTCTACTCTGACGAGGAAACAGGGCTCAATTCCGACAGAGAGACCCTAATGTTGGCAGAGTAAGGCAAAAGGGTCAAGTCTGCACGCCCTGCCGGGGAAAGAGGGGGAGTGGCGGGGTGAAAAAAGTTGTACCTGGTCATATTCGTCAACAAGCAAGGGGAGCGGGGCTATCGGACGCAATTCTAGCGAAGGTGAAATTAAGAGAAAGGGGAGGAGACTATTGGTGATCCGGGAAGGAAGAAAGGACGACCCGCACGCCTGAAAAGAGGAGATCTTAATCGTCTTTAAAAGGACAAAGGGGCGGTAGGAGGATCGGTATGAGACTCCTAAAACAAAAAAAAAGGAACGCGCTCTAAAAAGAACAGACCACAACCGATCAACGGACGCAGCCGTGATCCGCAGGGAGAGGCGTGGGGTTGTGCCAGTTCAGTATCTCGATCAAACAAGAGGGGGGGGGGGGGTAAAAAGATATAGATTCCGGCCCAAAAAAAAACGGAGTCTAAAAAGGAAAGACGTCTCGTCCCACGCAAAAAAGGGCTTGTGAGAGTGTCTAAAAGGGAAGTCGAACCCTAACAACGCGTCACTAAAAGATCGCCAGCCTAAAAAAAAAAAGCAACGTGCCATATCCGAAATTGGGAACAGAAATCGGTCGGAGAAAGAACTGGATCGCGAAAAGGATCACCAGCGAGAAACATCGAGGAGAAGGCCGTGAATTCGGAATCCCAAGGGAAAACGCGAAGTCTTAAAGAAAAATTAAAGGAGCAAGTCGCTTGTTTAAAGCCGAGGGAAAAGGGCCACCTGCAATAAGGGAAAAGCAAATTCCGGTACATCGGCAGGGCGTGAATAATCGGCAAAAGCTTCATGTAAACAAGGTTCGGACCCCACGGAAAAAGTTCAGGACGGGTCAATTAAAAAAAAAGTCGCTCGGTAGAGATCCGGGAGAGGGGGGGTAAAAAGAGTAAGCTGTAAGAGTACAGGACAAGCGTATTCATTAAGGAAGGTGAAAAAAACCAGACTGAATAGAAAACCATCTTCATCGTTCCATCCGCACGAGGGACCGTTCGTCTTGCAAAGGGCTTGAACGAGCGATCCTTCAATCATCCTGCCACCGACTAAACATAGGCAGACGTTTACTGGCAAAACACAAAAGATCAGTCTGTTACGAAGAGGAAAGTATCAGCAGACAGGGGGCCGGAGAACCAGGCTGCTGCGAATAGGCAGACTGATATTAAAAGATGAAAATCTCTGAAGAAAACTTAAGAAGCGGGGGAAAGGAGAACGTGCAAAGGGGAGAATACACCTGGAAGGAGCCGGGGGTTGAGCATGGGCAGTCTCATTTGAGGGTTCGGACAGCATGAAAAAAAAATTCGACGGAGTTCACCCTCATCGAAAAGGGTGAACAGCGCTTCGAGCGACATGAGCCGCTCCTGGAAAGAAGATCGAGAAAAATACTATTGAAAAAGACCAATAATCATTCAGGCCCCCGTCGCCGCCCTAAAAAACCTTGTACGAAGAAGCGATATCCTGGCATAAAGGAAAATCTCTTTCAGGGAAAGAGGTGGGGAAAGGGAACTATTATACTGAATGAGTGGCCCTCGGATAACGAGCGCAAATGAAAAGATGGAGACAGAAGGCCAAAAAAGCAGGATCAGAGAGGGAAAGGGGGTCGGTGTGCGTGAACCAATCCTGTTAATCCATGCAGATGTGAAGGCGAAAAAAAGCACGGCATGTGGGCGCCTCGAGTCTGAGAACGAGGAGGAGCTGTAAAAGTAAAAGTACGCTCGGTGACTGTATCTAAATCACAAGGGGGAAAAATCTCCTGTAAACATCACAAAATGCCGCGCCGGGTCGAACAAAAGAGAGCACATTCGAAGGCAGCCATGTGAGTCCCAGTCCTCCCTGGACGAAAAAAAAAAACAGGGAGCAAGCGAAGGAGAATTCAAAGAGCGGCCCGGGGGAAAGCAAAACGTAATCTCCAAAAAAAAAACCTTCTTGTGCTAGGAACACTGAAAGCCCGAAAACGGGTCGGATGCCGATGGCGAATGGAAAAAAAAAAAAACCGAAGGCAATATGAGAAAAGACGGCCGGAGGTAAGATGAAAAAACTGAGACCCCAGAGGCCTCAAGAAAACACGAAGATTCGAGAAATAGAAGACGCTAGAAAAAAGAGGGGCCGCCTCGAAAGAGGGGTACGGGGCGATGCAAATACCGACTCCCTAAGGAATGCACTCGATATCAAAGGGCCGTCTATCAAATAATGTAAATCCTTAGAGGGATTCTCAGAGAAAAACGCTTCGCGGGGATAGGGGAAAAGCGAAAACCTCAAACCTTGCTAGCACAATTGCTAAAAAGAGAGAACCTGAAAAGGTCGGAAGTATCTGCAAGTCCAGGAAAACCATGAATCTTGAAACAATGTTGGCGGGATCACCGAAGAGGGGCCACATGTGGGGGACAGCCCTATCTGTCGCTAATGCCGAAAAGTACTGGGTGTCGGGAAACCGGGAAAAAAAATGCACACGGAAATTGTAGGGAAAATCCGAAGTGGAAAAAAACTGCAGACGCTGAAAAGAGACCATAAAATGTAAATAAAGGATCACTGTGGGGGCCTGGCATCGAAGGAACGTAGAGGGGAAAAGCGTAGGGGGGACGATAGCAAGGATTCTGGGTAAGCTCTCAACAACAAGGAAGGAATGGGAGAGATAACGCTCAACGCATGCAAGAAAAAGAGAGCTTCTCACAGCTTACGGGAAGGAAAGATGGCAGAGCGGCTCATGATCCGTTTCCAGTAAAAGGAAAAAGCGGCTGCGCAAGCGTCGAGATGGGCGCGTAAAAAATACTCCTGACGTTAAAAATACAACAAACAAGGGAGACAAAACGGACAACAGACTCTGGCACCGACAAAAAAAAAAAAGGAAAACACAACACAAAAACAAAATCCAAAAAAATATAACAAACACTAGGGGCATACTCACCGGTGAAGGGAGGGCATTGGAGGTGAAGAGGAAAAAACTGTTTCTACACCGCTTAAGGGTGTAAGTTAAAGAAAAAGCGGCTTCCAGGGGGAAATCGCCAGTTCCTCTTCTCAAGGCGAGAAGGAGTGCGGTTCCGGTAACAACTAAAGAGAGCTCTTCTGGAAAGAGGAAAAAGAACGGATCCAAAGGCTCTTTGTACATCGAGGAAGCTGAGAAGTGCACACCAGAGGATCTATTAGGGGAACGCCGACGAAAGGGTCATCGGCCGTCGATGAAGAAGGTCGATAAAAAAAACCTCTTGAGGAGAGCGCGCTGGAAAGGGTTCGCATCTTCCATAGGATTCTAAGCGGGTGCAGAGGAGAGGGGGGGGGGCGGGCTCGAAAGAGGAGAGGCTACGGATAGGGGGCCTTTCAGTGTTCGAAAAAATCCTAATATTCAAGGGAGAGAAACTCTTAACTCACAGGAATAAGGCTCAACTGTAAGACTCTAAAAACCAGGGGGGGGAGAACGGAGGAAACTGTCCTAAACGACTGGAATCTACTTGTGTGAGGAGGAAAGACGGCAAGTCTAGGAAAACGAGTTGGGGAAAAAACGAGAATGTGAAAAGACCTCTCTCTCTCCTAAGAAAGAGAAGAAGCTGAAGGACTGCGGGCCACCCTGCACGAAACCACACCAATGTCAAAAACCACCCACCAACATCCCAAAAAAGAGAGGGTATCTCGAGCCCTTCAAACCTCTTCAGTCTAAAATCGGAGGAGGCAAATACTAATCCACAAAAGAAATAAAATCTTGAAGGAGGGCAGGGCGCATTCAAGGTCTATCCAAATATTCCTTCTCTCGCGAAAAGAAGCGATCTTAAAACATCAGTAGCGTTTACAAGAGGTTACGCGAAACGATCCGAACGGGAGATTCCTTGTGTAAAGAGAAGGTCCCATGTAAATTGGGGATTTCCTACTTGTAAGGAGGCTGGGGGGATCAGAGGCTTATGTCGAGGGGTCTAATGAACTTCTGTGCCGGGAGGGTGTTCAAGCACGGTGGGGGCCCAAGGGTTCCAATCTTCCTAGGGGAAAGCAGTTACGAAGGAGAGACGATGTCGTGAAAAAACGACGTCAGGAACG
>Ga0179593_1449757_pt1 | contig 10332 bp, 12 predicted proteins | sample CZODoug2_1_08_16_FD_185931 | JGI IMG/M metagenome (GOLD analysis project Ga0179593, IMG submission 185931) | Vadose zone soil fungal communities from Angelo Coast Range Reserve, California, USA - CZODoug2_1_08_16fungal (PacBio error correction) | ecosystem: Environmental > Terrestrial > Soil >...
AAAAGCGGAACTAGACGGCACTTCAACGCTTCCCAGAAAGGTAGGGGACTGGGCCAAAAAGACAGAGTAAACCATCACAGGAATGTTGTGCTGAGGAAAGACGGGATAAATGGAAGACGTCGTAAAAAGAACGTGCTTGTTATCTCAAGTATTCCATCGCCGGCCTTGGAAAAGGAAGGGAGGGGGATAGGTTATTTAAGGGATCGAAAGAAAGACTTGAAAAAGGCGACAGGCGTCCGTGGGGTTGGCGATCAGGAAGGAAGATGAGAGGAGGTCGCGGGAGGAGGAAAAAAGAGAAAGAGCAAGCGCGAATCCGGTAGGGCCTTTCCTCTTTAAAACTATCCGCTCGGGGGTCGGCGGAAAAGAAGGGGATTCCATCGCTGTGGACGAAGGTGGAAAGAGTTCGAGACAAGACTTAAGGGAAGAGAAAGAGGGGAGGGGTGCATGGAATCCGCTGAGGGGTTTTTTTTTTGGGTTAGAAGTAAAAAATCAAAGATAACGGTATGGGGCGAAGAAGTGAAAAAAAGACGTTAAAGGGGGGGTGGAGGTAAACGCGAGAAAAAAAATGCGGATGACTACCATAGGATACCTTAAATAAAACGAAAGGAAAAAAGGGATAGGGGGGCGAACGAAATGTCGTCGAATTTGACATCTTGGTGATAAGAAAGGGGATTATTCGAAGAGGGAGGAAGGAAAACAAGAAGTGAATCAATTCACTCGGAAGTTCTTTTGGGGGGGCAGCGAAACTAACCGCTGGAGTTTACGTCCGGGAGGAAAGCAAGGTTGAGAAGGAAAGATTCGCCCGGGTTCGGATCATGAAGCCATGGCAAACTTCTCGCATTAGTGCGAGAAGGGGGAGAACGAAGTGGACGCGAAAAACAGCAAACAAAAGGTTCTGGTCCCGGCGGCAGAAAAGTAGCAAAAAAGTACAAAAAAAGGAATCGAGTCTGGGTACGAAAATTAGAAGGGCAAAAAACCCAAACCAGGATCCTCTCCGGAATATCAAGGTGGGGTCAAAACTTGGAAAACTTCCTCCAACGAGGACTTCTGAGAAAAATGAGGTACGAGCAGGCGTGCGGACGCGGAGATCACCGAAAGAAACGCCGTGTACGTAACGCCAGAAGAGACGAAAGCGCAACTGCGCTCAAGGGGGAAAAGAAAAAAAAAAAGATGATCGCCACGTCGGACTCTAATCCATTGAAAGACGGACGTCCAAAGGAGTGGAAGTCAAAACGAAGGCCAGATGACCATCATAAATGGTCATAGTGGAGGCAAAGAAAACGCACACGTGAAGGCCGATCTCCACTCAAGAAGCAAGCAACACGAAAGGCGTATCACGGCGGAATGTTGGGCCCGGCGCCCAGCTTTCTACGACTGGAGAGGAAGGGGTGTTGGTGGGGGCGTGATAGGGTCAGAGGGGATAACTCACCAGGTGAGCATACTTCTTGAAAAAGGAAAAAGGAGCGGAGGAAATTGTGGGAAAAATTTCTCCGCCAGACAATGCTATGGGAGGTTCAGATAAAAGAAGCGGCATCGCTCTCTAAATCTGCTAAGGAGAGAGAAATAAACAAAAATGAGGGCATGGGACGAAAAGGGCGGGCCGGTAAATAACCGAACCGGAAGAAGGGGCAGAGAGGGGCAAAACTCCAAAATGAATTCAATTCCTGAGGGTTCATAGTGTGCCCATACCTCGGTTGATGTTGGGGGGGAGAAAATCGAGAATAAGAAACGGAAGAGACGAAACGACTCATTATGCAGCAGGCTCCGGCAACTAAAAAAGGTAGTGAGCATCCTTGAGGAAGAGAACATCTCCAGACAGGGTTCATCAAATCGGCTCAGCACAGACAAGGCTCCGGCGATCAATAAGAGATGACATAGGCGAGAAGCTGGTAGGGAAGTCCAGGGACGCCGAGCACGAAAAACGTGCTGGGTAAACCTAGGTCATAGGTGTAAAAAGAGGGGGTAGTGCAGATAAAGAGTGATCAAAAAAAAAAAATGTCAAGATTAAACTGTGAAGCAAAAAAAGAACGGCCATGAACCTGCAAAAGAAAGGACAGATAGGGACTTAGGGGGCACGCAGGACGAAAAAACTCCAGCATGTCGATTCGAGTGGATACCTGAAGCATCGAAGGAGAAAGAATCAGCGACAATAGGCACCAAAGAAAACGTTATGAGGGGGCGCCCTGTGTATCGCGAACAAAACCATCCTATCTTTTATGAAAGAGGTGCGCGCCGCATTGTTGGGGTCAGAAATAAAAAATATGCACGGCTTGCCGAAAGAATGACCGGAAGGCGTGTTTGGGAGAAGGGGCTCAGCCGGAATGCGAGATGAAAACGTACACGCATTAAAAACCTGGTGGAAGGGGGAGGGGAAATTGATAGCAGGCGCTCTGTTTCAGCAGACCAGGGAGCGAACAAGTCGAAAAATCTCCGACGCCAGACAGCCGAAGATACCTTCGATATGCATGGCCGCACACGAAACGAGTAGGGAAGAGTCAGAACAAGGAGTGTGTTCAAGCAAGGGAAGAAAAAGACTCAAGTTCCGAAAAAAAACTCACTCGTATTGCCAGTAAGAAGCAACGACGGTTCGCGGCGTGGACTTCGGGATATTGAGAGCGACAGTTCCGGAGGAACGCGGGCGCAAAACGGAAAAAAGGAAGGAAGAGATGAAAGAGGGAAAGCCAAAAACGCCTCAGCCCATGGGTAAAGGCGAGAGGCCCTAGTCGAACGGAGCATTTGGTTTGGAAAAAAACCGAGATAAAGGAAGAGAAAAAGAGAACGGATGGATGAATTGAGAGATAGGAAACGTCTAGCCATCACATCGGCGGCCGTTCGAGGGTTGGCCTATTACCTCTAAGCAAGAGAGGGAAAAAAAAAGGAAAAGACTCTAAAAACCATGGTGGAGTTAGAAACCAGAGCGAACGCCGACGCCAAGGAAGCAAAGCGGAACATTCACGACGATCGGAGGAGGTGCCCTCTAAGCAGGGATGGAAGGAACCGCCGTCCTCGCTCATCATCCAACGCCTGCTGATACGGGAAAAAAAAAACCGATAGATAGAAAAATGACGGCAGACTAAACGCAGGTATCGGAAGGGAGAGAAAAAACATCTTACAATCAAGGGGAAGAAGGAGCAATGAATAAAGAAAGGAAAAAAAGGTTACTTGGTATTGACTACACATGCAAACTGAATCCCCGAAGAAAAAGGGGGAAAAAGGAGCAGGGAAAAATTGGAGAAAACAGGGAGCCGAGGCGCAAGAACGGTATTGGTTGGAACTCAGGGAATGAAGGGAATCGCGATCCTCGGTAGAACGAGTGACGAACTCTAGTGGGAGAGAGTGCTGCTGCACCAGAGGAAGTGTGATTGAGAATGAAGAAAAAGAGAAAGAGAGAGAGATAAAAACAACACGGGAGAAGAAAAGAGAGATAGAGACGCTCTATTAGGAAGGAGAAGAAAGGAGCATGGTAAGAGAAAAAAACCTCCCGATCCACGGCCTACCTATAGAAAAGAAGCGCCAGACGAAATCCATCAATCGTATAATGGAGCAAAAAAACGGAAAAAAGTGACAAACTTAGTGTCTAAGGGTGGAAAAAACCCGCGACCGGGAAAAACTATTCTACTTTATAAACGTGAGAAAATGGGGAATGACTGTAAACTTCAGAGCCAGGTTTGTTATGGAGAAGAGCCAAAAAGGAAGTATACAAATGAGTTACGCTACATTAAAATCACTGCGTCTTCTTAATAAGGGAAGGGGGAAATAGAGGAGGAACACGGACTTCTGAAAAAAAAAAGCAATTCGCTGCTCTCGCAAGTCAGTTCAGTCATAACTCAGGAAGCAACAGAAGCGTAGTAAGACGCCTCTAGAGTCAGCTTGACTAAAAATCTAGGAATCCTAAAAAGGTGTTGTCGAGCGCCGGTCCAGTGGGAAAAAAGGGGAGTAGAAGGCCTCAAAAAGAGACCGCTAACGGCAGACCAAAAGCCCTGTCGAAAAACGGATAGAGAGAGAAGATTCAGCACATCGCGACGTCGCGGGAAGAGGGTGGACTTTGCAAAACCTGAACTCAGGTGAGAAATGGCCAGCGGCCTTCGACAAATGGAAGAGGATGGGAAAAAAAGGAAATTGAAGCCCAAAGTGAAATCACAGCTCCTCTCATCCGGTAGCAATCCGGTACAGATCTGACAAATGTCAAATCCGTGCACGTGAAATCAACAGGAGTTGAGCAAATGCCAACGAAGCAAAGTCGAAAGTCGATCGTTCATCAAAGGTCAAAACCGAACAAAAGCGTCGAGCGGCGAAAAAAGAAAAAAGTCGTGGGTTTCGGCAATGCATCAGCGACAGCTGTAGCGAGGAAAAAAAGAGCTGGGCACGGGGGGAGCAGAAAAAACGTCGACAAAGAAAGCTGCCATAGAGCACCGAGGAAAACCCGACAAGATTTGCCCGCAGCAAAAAGTGAGAAACGAAAAAACAGTCCAGGAGCGGATGAAAGAAAAAAAGGGAGATCGACAGCCCCTTTAAAAAAAGAGAAAAGGGGGGAGGCCATCCGACATGAAAGAGGACGAAAAAAACAGAGAAAAAAAATCGGAAGCACCGAAGGAGAGGGGAAGGTCCGCAGCTCACAGCAGGGCGTCAAAAAAAAGAAAGGACCCGTACGTGCGGACGTTCGCATCACTCTTTCGGAGGAAGGAAGTAAGCAACTCTCGACATCGACTGCTGAGTACTGGGGAGAGGGAGGAAGGAAGGAAGCCAAAAAAACTTGGTGAAGGGGAATGACGCTCGCTCGGGTCTTCAAGGTCTAAGACGAAAGGGAGATCTGGAGTAGGTAAGAAGGAAGATCAAAACGCGCTATTTAAAAGCAAGGCCGGAGGCGAGGAGGGAAGGAGAAGATAAACGACAATCACACAGCAGAAAAGAGGCAGCCGCGAATGGAAAGAACGAGTCCGCTTCTGCTGAGAAAAGCCATCGCTACAAAGGGGACAGAGAATCCCGAACGACACAGCAGGAAGTAGCCCGCGGCCGAAATAATGGGAAGACGAGCTGACACGGGGAGGGGATTAGGCGGATTGAAACAATCACCGAGGATTACCAGAGAAAGCGGCAGTGAACTGCATCGATAAGGGGGAGGAAGGAAAAAAAACACTCGAACGACGAGAAAAACTGTGGGTATGTGAAAACCGGTCACAGGGGTCAAATGAAGACAATTGAACCATGGACGCGAAATGCCTTCAGGAACTCTGGTCTAGAAATGCGAGAAAAGACAACCGCCCCGAAGTGCACTTGGAGCGCTGGGAAGACTCCGAATCAGAGGCAGTGACATCCTAAAGGGTCTCTGAGCTGGGTCGGTTTGCCGCTTAAAAGGAGACATGGGGGGAGGGACCAAGGCTGAAACGGCCAAATCGCAAAAAACCACATGTAAGCTCAAGAGGAGAGCCAATCCTGGGCAGCAGGGCCACAAAAAATGAAAACAATTTGATGCCTCAAGGAGCTTTCTACGGCGGATCATGAGCTGAATGCCTCGCCTGAAAGAGAGAGGCGGAAAAAAAAACGGTCTGGGGAAAATGATGGGAGGACAATCCGCCTCGTCGCGTTGAAGGGGGGGACCAAAAAAAAAAAGGGGCGATTGACCTGTCGGCAAGAGAGTAAAAAAGAAAAAAAGACGCTTTGTCTCGAGAGGGAAAAAAAAGGCCCTGTCATAGGAGAGAGAGACGCAGTGCGGGCTTAGGAAAAAGAAAAGATGTGATCCGCAGAGGAAAAATGAAGGGAGGGAGCAGGGGCGCGCCGCAGAACGGAAAAAAAAAAGGGTTCCGTAGCTGATCCACTTCTAAAAAGGGCTGAGTCAATAATATCGATTATGCGCTTGTAAAATGGGAATAATCGTGGAAAGGGGGGGGTTTGGGTTTGGTGGTGGGGTTTGGGTTGGGTGTTTGGGGGGGGGGTTTTTTTGGGGGTTGGGGTTTTTGTGTGGGGTTGGGGGGTGTGGTGTGGGGTGGGTTTTTGGTGTGTTTGGGGGGGGTGGGTTGTTGGGTGTTTGGGGGGGGGGGGGGGTTGGGAGGACTCCACGAAGGAAGGTTAAGGAGGAAAAAATTGAGAGATCACGAAGGCGAGCAAGGGGAGAGGCGTCTGTATTAAAAAAAAAAACGTATCGGAATCGCTGCCGCCTCCAAGCTGCCAACGCCATGAGGGAGTCGAGAAAAAAAAAAAGAAAAGATAGGCTGACCTGGGAGAGACCGAAAGCCTCCCTAAAAAAACAAATAGGAGGATCACCAAGATGAACAGCGCGACGACAGGAGGAAAGAAAAACTATACTTTCCTCATCCATTGGCTGCCGGTCCCGCTGGGAGGAATAAAATATGTGCAGAGAGGGAAAGGAAAAACACAAAAGACATTTAAGGCTCCAAAATAGGGAAGGAGACGGAGAAAAGGACGCCGGCGCATGTAAAAAAAAAATCCGTTATCAAAAAGGCTCATTTGTCGGTAAAAAAGAAAAAGAAAACGCCACCGCCCAAAGGGGGGGAAAAAAAAAAGAAGCTGCGATAAAAAAGCGCGGGGTGGTCACACTAAAAAAAAAACTCAATTGCAGAAGCAAGTACGATACCAGACGCCAGATCAGAAAGGCAGCGGTCTCCTGCCGAATAAACACATAAAAAGGAACGAAGTTTTCTCCGCCGGTCACCAGCGCGCTCAGAGCAAGAATGATGGAAAAAAGGAATCAAACGAGCCAAAGAAGTAAACGAGAACACCTTCTATATCCCGGAGATGACCAATCAAAGAAAAGAAAAGAAGAATCAAGGATCGATAAGAGCCACAAAAAAGAAGGTAGGTGAAGAAACTTACGTTTTGGTCCCATACCTAACCTAAAGGGAAAAACGGGTCGAAATTGCCCAAGCCTCGAGAAGAAAAAAAAATAAAGAGGATGAAAAAAAGGGCACGTCGACCTCTGCCGAGTTATTTGGTTAGGGGGGAAAAAAAGTAAAGCAAAGGAAGTTTGGGCTTCCAGGAAGCCTTTATAGCCGTTCGTCGCGGGGTGAATTCGTTTCGGTATCGACACGGTATTCCTCTCCGAAGGGGAACGAAAGGGTTTCCTGAAGGGGAAAAGAATCAGGGCGAGAGAAAAAACCTTCTGAAAAAAAAGAGAGGGGTGACTGGGCTGGACGGCGATCGACGGAAGCGCTGAAGAAACTGCTCGGAAGTAGGGGAAGAAATGCCCCAGCGCGAAATCCTGAGTTACTGAAGAAGGGGTACTGACAGACGCAGGTGGAGAGGCAAGAGCGAGGAGAACCCACGCTTTTAGAGAGGATTTTGGTCGAGGTTAAAAAAAAGGCGCTCTTACCCGGGCCCAGAAGCCGTCGTGCCGATCAAAAGGGGTGGAAAGCCAGTCACTCGGAAAAAAGGTCAACATTCAATGAAGAAGGAGGAAGACAGGGCTGCCGGCGTGATGGAAAGGGAGTTATCCGCGATTCAAAAATCCGGGATCAACGACAAAGAAGAGAGAGGGAAAAAATGGAAAACTGGGTGGAGGAGAGGAAAGGGTCTTCAGACTGGTCATAGGGGAAAAGGACGACCGCCGTTTCAGGATATTAGGAAAGGAACGAAAGGCCTATCCTGTCCAGAAAAGAGGAGAGAGGGGGGGTAGGAGGACAGAAATCAAGAAGGTTGAAAGTGCCACTGACCTTTCTAAAATGATATATCGCGCGCGAGAGGAGGGGAGGCAAAATGCGCAAATACACTCGTGCGCTCCATCATACAGTGAGCCCATCCGACGAACAATCAAATGCTTTTCCAAGTCTATCCCCTGAAAAAAAAATGCACCATGACGAAAGAGAGAAGTATTATAATTCGAGGGGAGAAGGAAAAGATCCGAGAAAAAACGGAGGCTCCCGGGTGGTTCTTCCTCAAGAAACGGAAAACGTCCCATCAAAGCTTTACCTCTAGAAGGTCACATCTTGTAGCTGAAGGGAAAGAGCACAAAGAAATCGCACAGAGAAAAGAACAGAAAAGGGATGAACAGGATCGCTAAAGAAAAGGGAGGGGGGAAAGGGAAGCGCCGCACAGAACGCCGGCAAACCGCCATGAAGTTGAACTTCCCAGGAGGACAAGGCAGGGAAAAAATCCATCATAAATTGTTAAGAAGGGGGAGGAACGCACGCACCGTGGGCCGATAGTCAAGAGGGAAGAAAAACAAAAGCACCAGCGCCCCGATCAGAGGCATGTTTGTTACCTTCAAAAGGAAGGATCCTGGAGATGCATTGGGGGTGAAAGGGGGGATTTTTGGGGGGTTTTTGTTTTTTCATCAGGGGGGGGGGAGAGAAAAAAAAAATCACATAATCGGACACCAGAAACTTCGAGAAAGGAGAAAGGGGGTAAGTCCCGCGGATCGGCGCTGGAGGGAAAAGAAAAAAGCAAGGCGAGGTGCGGAGTTCTAAACTCTTCACTCTGGATGGAAAAACGGAGACGCCGCGCAGTCCTCAACAAAAAGAGGCATTGTCAAAAAAAAAGGAAGACTTCTCAGAAGCAATCCAAAAAAAGCGGCTGTGGAAAGGTGGAACCTCCAGAAGGAAAAGAAGTCACGCCGCGGTAGAATATTTAAAGAAGACTGGGGAGAATCGCCGAATCCCGAAAAAAGATCGGGGAGGAGGAAGGCTGGGGACGGCGTCAAAAAAAAACTCCGGCGAAGAGGGAAGGCCTTGAGGCCGCGGAATCCGCAAAAGGGGATCGATTTCTTCAAACAATAGAAAAGAAAAGGGAAACTATCCGGATCAATCCTCGGCTGACCGAGAAAAAAGGGCAGGAGGACGAAATGTGCAAACCCCCCCGCCGAGCCCGCCCGGCGGGAAGAAGGGAAGCGCTGCGGATATCCGCTTTAGGGAAATAATCAGATTGATCAACCTGTCGAAGGCGAAGGTGGAGAAAACAAAGGAGACCGCCATGAAAAAAGCACTTCAAACAAGATCCCTGCGGGCTGCCGGCGGAAAGAACGAAACTACCGCAGTAAGTGGAGGGCGGGTAGCGTGTCGACACATTAAAATCCATCTCGAAAAACAAAGAGCGACCTCGTGGGACGAAAAAGGATCGGGGATGACCGTTCAAAGATGGGGGAGCGAGAAACTGCAAGCCGATCGTTGGCCGCGGGCGAAAAGGAGGTTATGGGCGCGAACGAAAGAACGGCTGCCGACCTGACTCAAATGCCTTCAATAAGTGTCCGAGAGAGTTTCACCGCCATCGAGGAAGTGGGAGAATGAGGAAAAACTTACTTTCGTCATGAGGTGCAAGAGTGAGGGGAGTTCCGGATAGCAAGGCGCGCTGGTGCAGAAAGGGGCCTCAACCACTGCGACCCTCTCAAGAGCCAGCCCATGCCAAGAGAAAGGGTAGGGGAAGGCAGGGTCAAAAAAAAACGAACGGCGCTCAATTTGGAAGACGAGAGGCCAAATCCTATTTGGTGACGGTGGAAAAAACGGCATTAACTCCTCTCAGAAACTTCCTTAGTCTGGGCCTCAAAAAAAGGACAGCAAGGTGGTACAAAACGTGACTGAGAATGGATCGCGCTGACGGGCAAGGAAAGAGGAGCCCAAGTAGCCGGTGCAGGAAAAGGAAAGGAACAGAGCCAAAGCAACCGAACGCAGCAGCAAAAGGGAACGACAGCGGCGCCGTGTAAAGAGCGGAAAAAGTCTACCGGGTTGTTTGGAAACCCGGTCTAAGAAGCAAAACCGCGCAGGATGTCAGAAGGCGCTATCGAGCTGGGAAGGGGAGGAGGGCAGCGGTCTGCCTGGGAGGGAGAAAGGGGTGTAGGACCTGAACTAACGAGCGCGAGAAAAAAAAGAACGGATCAGAGAACAAACAATGGGGGATTTTCAACCCAGGAGAGAACGACGACCTTCAAAGGACTCGGCATGCCTGCAAAAAGGTCTTAGCGGAAAACTCAAGGACGTAAAAGCAATCCCTCGGAAGAAGCAGAGCCCGGAAAGGGAGGATACGTGCCAAGCAAAATAAAGAGAGAAACACTGCAAGGGGGGAACGATCACGTTCATCGATGTCGACGGAAAAAGCGGTCTGGGGATTCCGTCCGAACGTGCAAATTTATCACTCCCCCCTTTCGAGGAATGAAGGAAGGCTCTGACACAGGAACGAAAAGGAAAATAAACACGGAGAATATGGGGGGGGAACTGCAATCGAAAAACCGGGAAACTCAGGTAGCGAAGGGCGCAGAAAAGAGGGAGATAATTATACGCTTATTTTTAATTCCCGTGCAGGGAACTCGGTCGAGCGGCGCCGGGAAGGTGGGCAGAGGGGGAGGGTCACAGCGGACTTTTATGAAAGGGAGACGAAAGCGAGCCGGCG
>Ga0179593_1639615_pt1 | contig 10332 bp, 13 predicted proteins | sample CZODoug2_1_08_16_FD_185931 | JGI IMG/M metagenome (GOLD analysis project Ga0179593, IMG submission 185931) | Vadose zone soil fungal communities from Angelo Coast Range Reserve, California, USA - CZODoug2_1_08_16fungal (PacBio error correction) | ecosystem: Environmental > Terrestrial > Soil >...
TCTCCCCGAACTCGCCACTAGCTTTGGCCTCAAGGGATTGAGGAAAGGAGCCAAATGCAATCAAGTCTTCACAACCGCTTAGCCGAATATGAGATGAAGTCCCTCTTTTGGGGTCACTCGTGTTTTAAAAAGAAATTGTCAGGAAAGGAGCAGTAGCGGGGGAAGCGGCCGCTTCCATCCTCACTACTAACCTGAGGCCTCCGTCAACGAATAGGGAAAACATAGGAGCGAACAAGTTCGGATTTCCACGATTAGATTTCCAGTACACGAGGAGAAGGAAGTGACCGCTGAACTCCGTACGGCAAGCAACAGGGCGCGAGAAGAGAACTGTCCCGAAAGGGGTCGCGCGCGCTTAGGACTGATCCATGTGATGCCGCGAGGTGAAAGTGGTTAAGAACAATGGGAAGGGTAAAAAAAAGAACGCCGCAATAAAATACGCCAGCCGAAGCTGAAGCGCAGTGGTCGCACGTTCCGAAAAAGAAGGCGTCACCGCAGACTTTGGGAATGTTTTGCGACAACTCAGGGGACAAACCGCTGACCAGAGCGTTGAACGCGCGAACAGAAAAAAGTGAAGGAGAAACCGTTTGGCGGCGAGGTTCTCTCGGAATTCCGTGAACGCTAAAGAAGTAGAAGAGGGGGGGAGTAAAAGGCGGTATCACCAGGCGGTAGTATTGGATACAAACCTATCGTTACGGGAGATAGTCCCTTTCGTGAAATGAGCCGTGAAGACTCTAGTGAGCGCCGTCTCGGTTGGAATGCAGGGAGAGCCAGCCAGAGAAGTGTTCCTCAGGGCGGGACAGGGACCGAAAAGATGCAAGGGATGAAAGGCATCAGCCGCAAATCCTAAACCATTTCCCTAAAAGAAAGAGAGTGAGAGGGGAGGGGGAGACAGCCGAAAACCACCGATTAATGTAGGTTGCAATCCGTTGGATGAAGACCGAAATCCGGCGCGCGAAAAGCCGCAAAAAAGCGATCCTGTTCCTTAGTTAAAATCCACAGAGGGAGGACAACACTTGAAAACTAAGTGGAAGGAAGTCTTGAAATGCCCTTCAAATTGGGGGGGGAACTCCCGCTGGCGCGACAAAACGGCTTACTTTTGGTCTCGGCACGGAAAAAAGCTGGCGGGAAAGCAAAGCAAAAGGGGAACTGCTAACTTTCGGTGGTAAGAAGCAAGCCGAATTGGATGGGGGGGGAAAAAAGAGGGAATAAATTGTTGTTACGAGGGAAGGCGTCCTCCTCCATTGAAATGGGAGGAACACGGTAAGGGAAAACGGTACCGGGGGGAACTGAAAAGTTACGCACACGAGTCTTTGGGAGTGTCGTAGTTTCAGCAGGGAAAAAGCGTAGATCTCGACCATCCGGATTCGAGGTAAATGCAAGTAAGTTCCCACAAGAATTATGAGCAGACCAAAGGAAAGGGAAAAAGTCGAGAAAAAACGGAGGAACCTGAAACTTATTCCTTTCAAAAGAGTTAAAAGATTATTCTTCGACCCAGGGGGGTGTGCACCAGGGAAGGCTCACTGAAGTCAGATGAAATAGGCGAAAGAAAAACAACAAGAGATGAGTAAATATATAGAGCTGAAGGCAAAGTGATAAGAAGAAAAATCTACGGGGACTAAGAATAAGGCCTGAAGTTGAAATTCATAATTTAATCACGTTTGGAACGGTACGCAGGTTGAAAGAAAGAAGATGAAGGGGAAACGCTGAACGGGTCAGTGTACCTTCTAATATTTGAGAAAGGTTGACCTGCGCAGAAAAGGAAACTACCGACCAGCAGCTGGGGCCTTCCGTATTTCATTGCCAGGTACCGCCAGTGGGTGTGGGAAGGAAAAAGCCAGGAATGGCAGGATGAGAAAAGCACCCCGCTTAAACAATCCTATGACCGTGGGGCCCAGGAAAACACTTCCAACGAAATGTAAACCGAAAAACACGGCATAGGCTTAGAAAAGTGAATTCAGAAAAACGGAGAAAGATGGGGGTATGAATGCGAGAAAAAAGTCACAGCCGAAGCCAATCTGATACGCGAAAAAAGAAGGTCATGAAAAGAACGATCCGTGACAGTGATTCAGAAAAAAATGGGGTACCAGAAAAGGACAATCAAAGGCACGCCCCCCCGCAACTGAGCGATAAAAAACAAGCCAGGAAGGCCTCGATGCCCTTTCAAAAGTTGAGCGCAGGGCGGCGCTGGCATCAGAAGTAGGGGGGGGGGGAAAAAGGGGGGGGAATTGAGAAAACTGCGGAATTCATGGCGAAAGGCCTTTGCATGATATGGGGGAAAGGGCATACGCATTCGACAACTTGTCCACTCGAGACTGCGAAGGGCAGAAGGTGGGTGGCTTTGAGCATACAAAGAAAAAAAAAAAAAAGCGAGAGCGGATTCAATCCTTTTCCAAAAAAGCTTAAAGGTCGATTCCAAGGTTTAAAAAAAGATAGATTGGGAAAAAAAATTCAAAAGACGGAGAAAAGAAGGAGCACCGCAAGGAGGGGGCTAGTACGCGTGGGCACCAAACTCCAAAAAAGAGGTCCGCAAAGTTTGATCAATGGATAAGAGGAAAGAGCGCTCGAACTGAAGGGAACTAGTCGTTGATTTGCGACGATCATGACAATGGGAAAAAAAGTTCGCGTGAACGCAAAAAGCCTGCACCTTAATTATTAAAAGCGACACTTCCTGAAAGGGAAACTGGAGGAAGGAGACTTTATAGCTGAGAAGAGGGGTTAAAAATGGGAGGGGGGAAAAAATTTGACGATGGGGAACCACTTGTCTCACGCTTAAGGAAGGGGGGGAAGGGGGGGGGCGGATAAAAACAGATCTACCTTTCGGGGGGACAGTGAAGAGGACAGGGTGGGACCGGGACCGGCAACTGGGGGAGGTTTTCCCCTGGTAAAAAAAAAGACGGAAGATCGTCACTTGAAATATTACGGTGGCATCGGAGAAGATGTCTTCAAGAAAAAATGAATGATGACCCTGGCGGAGTTGACAGGAAGAAAAGGGGGAAGTGAGGGAGGAGTGAAAGAGGCCGGAACGGACGGAAAGAAAGGAAGGGGTAACTAGAGTGGAAAGCAAACAAAAGATTACCTCGAAAACTGCCCACAAGGGTTGGCATAGGACTGATCTTGTTATCACAAAAAAAATTATTGGGTCCTTTCTCGAAATCAAGAAACAGAGGCTAGTGACTTTGTTGCGGGAGAATGGGTAGTACAAACGGTATTATAGTCAAATAGAGATGAACCACTCAAAAAAAAAAAAAGGAGAGGGGGGTCTCCTTCAGGGTTTGAGTTCTGGTGCCCAAAAGAAGGGCGGGGCACACATGGAAGCCGGCTAATGGGGGTCAACAATCTGGAAAGAAGATTTGCCGGTTTGTAGAGAAGGGGGGGTCCAGGGTAATAGCTCAGAATTTCCGTATCTGGGTCATCTGGAAAGAGGAAAGGAACAAAAAGAAGACTAAAGGCAACGAAAAAATGAAGGAAGAAGGACGGAGAAGAAACAAGTGATATTGAAAGAATTCAAATTGCCCTTAGAGCATGGGCAAGCAGGTTTCGCGGCAAAGGGGGCGAAAAATGCAAGACCGCAACAAGGTCCTCTTTTTATTCTCAGGTTCCCGAAAGGGTCGCGCGCGACATCGGCTGAAAAGCAGAGAGAAGAAAAGGGGGTTCCCATCGGCACATGGGGAAAAACCTTTAAAACCGCATCACAGATTCTCCGCCGAGGAAAAAAAAATACTAAGAAAAGAAAAAGGAAGAAAAGGGGGTCCACTTTCATAACCCAAGGAGGGGGGGGGTCTACTTGGTATGGGGGGAATAAGGGGTCAAGGAGAGGAAAAAGCACCGATCGACCGCCGCCGAAGAAAAAGACGAGAAAGTGGGTCGCTCACCGGGGTTTGTGCGGGGGAGAAGCTTTTTTGCGTATGTTCTCGCGGGAAGGGCGGGGGTTTGCAAAAGGGAAACCTGCCGGAGGAGGAAGGGGGCGAAAGGATAATTACTTGCATCCTCTTGTGGCGAGATTCTACAAGAGGGGTCCCTAGCGGGGGGAAAGCAACTTTCAAAAAAAACTTGAGAGAAAATGAGGAAACGCAAAAGGGGGCGCCGTCGTTGAATGGGCTGGAAACAATAAAAGAGAAAGGGAAATGGGAACTCTAATGCTTAGTGCCACTAGAAGCTCACTAGAAAAACAAAGACAGAAGGGGGAAGCGGAAAACAGGGGCAAATCCGAAAACCACTGGTCACTAACAAGAAGAAGGGAAAAGACGTCCCGCGCCGTTAAAGGACATCGAGGCAGACGTGAGTGTAGGGGGAAAAAAAAAGTCAAAAAAAGGAGAAAGTCAGCGGCGCCGGTGGGGCAGAGAAAGGAGTTGAAAAAGAGTTCGTAAATTTTCACTTAAGCGGAGGATTTTGGGGTCAGAGGGGAAAGAAGCAGAAGGGCGGGAAGCCGCTGGGGCAGGAAGAGGGGAGCGGGGGGCAATAAGCTCCAAAGCGGCGAAAAGGAGGAAGGTAGGACGGGCAGCATGTCCTTCCCGGACTTCGTAATGCCGGCGTAGTAAGGGTGAAAAAGGAAACAGAGATTGTTGGGAAGGGGGGGGGGGGGCGGGGCTCCGAAGGTCCAGGGAGGTAGTAGCCATCTGAGGAAAAACGAACATGCACAATTAAAAGTAACCACTCGCTAGTGGTCTTTATTGGAGAAGAGGGAAAGAACTATCGAAAGACCATCCGCAGGACGAGGGAAAAAATTAAAGAGTAAAAGATATAAGAAATAAGGAAATCATCAGAGGGATGACCCTTATGCAGGGAAAATGATTTCGCTATTCTTCTACCCGCCAGGTAAAAGAAGCCTTAGCGTAAGAAAAAAAAAAAAATCGAAAAAAAAGGGAAAAAGGAGGTTCTTGGAATAGAAAAGGAGGAAGGAGGGGGGGACGAGAGAGAGAGTGAAGGGAATAAGCGGTTACTCTAGGATTCTCAGGGGCTGGAAAAAGGAGATGGGAATCAGTAATTGCACGGGAAACTCGAAGCGGATGGTCGGAAGAGAAGACGGGATAAAGACCATCGAAAAAGAGTTTGGAATTCGAATTGGGCAGGCCGGGGGGGGAAAAAGGACAGATGAAAGCCCATTTTGGCACAGGAGCGCCTCAAAGGAAGGGGGAAGGCGCACAAACACTTCCAATAAGGAACCGGCAAGGTAAACGACAGTAGCGGGGACCAAGGAAAAAAATGACGAAAAAAGGGGAATGCGAACCTTTGGATAGAAGGGAAAAAGGAAAGCAAGGGGGAAAAGACCAAAAACCCCACCAATGAAGTGCATTCAGACGAGAAGCGAGAAAAGGGAGGGAGAAGCAAAAAAAAAAAACAAACCCCCACTTTGTCTTTGAAGAAAAAGGAGATCGAAAAAATCGAAGATGGAGCACTGATAAAAAAACAGACAGCCACTGCGGGAAAGTGCGATAAAAAACTCTAAAAAAGGGGGAGGTCTTCTCTTCATAGCAGCAAGAAAAAAAGCTAGGGGGGGGGTGGTTGGGGGATTGTGGGTGTAAACTTTCTATTCCTCGTCTAATGCTTTCCAAAAAAGGACGAAGAGGGAAGACGCAGGACGAAGAAAAAAGGGGGCCCCTCAGGGGAGAGGGCGAAGGGGAGCAAGAAGAGAAATAAAGAAGGACTACCGGATTCTCCTTTTCAACCCAAGGCAGATTCGGGGGAAAAGGACATGGGTGCGAATGTAGAAAGGGAAAAATAAGGAAAAAAGAAAGAAAGACGATGAAAAAACGGCGGTGTACGTGCTAAGAAAAAAGAAAGCCGCAAAGGACTCCTCCAAGGTGAGGAAAAATGCCCTGTTTTCTCGCGAGGGAACCGGATCCGTGAAGGGAGGGGATAGAAGGAGGGTATTTAGCAAAAATCACACTCTGTTGACGGAAGAAACCGAAAGGAGGAAAACAAGGCCCTGATAGTTTCAAGGAGCGGCTGTCATCAGTTTCTGGGCTGACGGAAAGAAAAGGAAAAGAAAGGGGGGGACTATTGTAAAACTTCCACAGCGGAAGGAGAAAAAAAAAGGCCAAGGAGAGAAGAACCTTTGACCGTTGAAACCGGAGAAAAAGAAAATTGAGAAGAAGTGAAAAGAGGGTTGAAACCATAGGGGAAGTAAAGAAGATGAGCCGCGCGTAAGGTGGCCAACGGCACTTGTGGGACGATAACTTAATGGTATCCGGAAGGAAAAGACTGGGAGGGTGGTCAGTATCCATCGGTAGTGCGTGATGGGAAGGGAACATCGGCGAATGAACGGGAGGAAACACTAGAAATTTTACACGATGGACCAGCTAGGAACAGGCTGACCTCACATAGGGGATTAGACGCGTCCGCTGCCTGAGGCGTGGAAAGGGACCGAGGAAAAACTCGGGAGGGGGGGGCTGTTAGAATGTCTAAGAGTTTGAAAACAACAACACGTAGGAAAGTAAGGATGCAGAAAACCAAGTTTGTCGAAAAAAAGGTCCTTTTTATCTTTTCCCTAGACAACAAAACAGAAAAACGGCCGGAAAGAAAGAAAGTGGGGGGAGTCAAAAGGGGGATTCAGGGCGGTCCATCTGGTGGGAGTGGGTCCAGGGGAATAGCTAATTTCCGTATCGGTTTAAGTCCTCTCCATCCGGAACGCCAGAAGCCTCAAAGGGAAGAAATTCAGGAAGGGACAGGACAGAATCGGTCTCAAAAAAACGCGTATGAGAATTAAAAGAAGGTGAGCTCTGTCTTGATCTCTATTTCGGAGGAAATCTGGAAAAAGCGGCTGGGGCAAACGACTAAAACCAAGGGAGGACGGTCTCTGTTGGCTCCTACGAAAAGGTATAGAAGGAATGTGAAGGAAAGCCGTGGATATTGGGTTCCCGGGCGTAACAGATCGGTTACACAGAGGGGGGAAAAGTAGAAAACAAGCCGGATAACAAGAAAAAAGAAAAGAATTTAAATCTATGGTCTTCCTGTCAAGGGGATAAAGAAAAGGGGACGGGGGGGAAGAAGGGAAGAAAATGAGCTAACCTCCCTGCTTAACATCCCTCATACTTGATTGTTTTTTTGGGGTGGGGAAAAAAAAAAATCGGGAAGAACTGGAGGATAAACCTTGGTTAAAAACGAATGTTCGAGGATGAGCACTCAAAAGGGAAGGAAATGTGCTTCCGGCTGTTTCTTAAGCTTCTCCTTCTTGTGAAGGGGAAATTTGCTAAAGGATGGGGAAAGAGGAACTTGGGGAAGAGAAAGCACGCTTAGGACGAAAAGTCATCAGGAAAGAAAAGGGGGGAAAAGGAGTCAAAAAATTCGCCTCGCGCAGAAGAGTTAAAGTGGTCAAGAAAGCGGAGAAAAAAGAATCGCCTCAAAGGGGGAGGTGAAGCCCTTAAGCCTATGAAGTTTTCACCGGAAGGGAAAGAACCACACGCTTGCGGAGGGGCACCAGACAAAAGGGGAAAATGGGGCATCTATCGCCGTGGCGCTGTATTCATCGAGGGAAGAGGGGCGGGAGAGGTCCGTCTGTTAAATCCACAGGCTGGAATCACACTTTGGAAGGTATTTAGGAGAGGGAAGTGCAAAGGAACAGTTGGGTTGTCGACCGCTTCGTAGAATCTAAAGGACTAGAAAAAAAAAAGGGGTACGAAAACAAACGCGGGCATGCAGGACAGTTCTGGACTGCCCAGATTTCATGGGAAAGGGTGAGGGGGTTATATCCTCGTAGATGAGGGAGGAGACAAGAGGAAAATGAATGGGGTAGCCATCGGAGGTCCAAGCACTGGCGCTAAATGACCCGAAACCAAATACCCATCAAGGTCGGGGGGGAGGGGGCTCTTTGCCACTGGACTAAAGTCAATATCTATCGAACGCAGGGGGGGGTAAATGCAAAAACTTTCCCCAACTATAGAATTCCCCCCCAAAAGAAAAAAAAGTATAGACGGAGTCAAAGGAAAGTGCCTGGGAAAAGAGGAGCTATTCAGTCACGCAGGGGTTAGAAAGGGCGAATCACAGGAAAATCCCGAGAGGAGAGTCAAAAAAAACAACAGGGGATCGGAAAATAGAGAAGATGGGGGGACCGGAATAGGGACTATAGCGAGGGCCCAGAAGAAGGCGGGGACGAAAAACAAAAGAGGAAATAAAAATTTAATCTGGTGAAGGGGGCATATTCCAGGGGCAATGGGTTCATGGGGGGGGGGGAAGCTTACTTGCCTGAATCGAATATCGATTTTCTAAGATAGTGGGGGGGGACCTTCGCCGAAAGTTTGCAAGAGAAGAATAGGGGGGGGAGGGGGGGGGAAAATTAATAAGCGCCATGATGGAGGGGAACGACAAGGAAAAGGCATTAGTATTCAAAAAACCCCTCGGAACAATCTAGGACGAAGGAAACCAAACACCTTCAAAAACGGGGGGAAGTCGAAGCAAAAATAATAAGTTACCGCCATGCCCGAGCAGGATAGCCTTAAAGGAAGAAACGATAACAAGCGAGGTACCATCAAAAACCGCTGATGGTTTCATTCACTAAGGAGTCATCCGCAAAGGGAAGGGTGAAAAGGGAAGAACGAAGGTATTTTAACAGAACAAACGAAGAGAAGTGGGAAGCACGGATTTCGCTTATATCAACAAAAGAAACGGCCGACAAGGAGGAGCCCGTGAGGAAAAAGAGGTCATCCTAGCCAAAAGAGCTGATGGAGGGAAGGGCGGAAAGGGGACGGGACTTAAGGGGGCCTTTGCACCTCTCTGGGATATGACTATTAGATTTCACCTGGGACCAAAAAGGGGGTCAGAGCCAGCGGGGGGAGAAAAAGGGGCGCCGTTGTTGGATTTGGACGGGGCATGCAAAGGGGGGGGGGGGAGGAAGAAAAGTCAGAGACCGCTTCGCCTTTTCGCAGTGCAAGGCCGCGGGATTGAAGAAGGAAGGGGCGAGTCCACAGAGGGGGGAAGAGGTAGCAAAAAAAAAGAAAGGATAAAAGGGGAAAGAACTCCCGAAGCGGAACGGTCCGTGTGCAAAAACAAACTAAGCAAAGGGGGAAGTAAAAAAGGTGAGCAGACCCTTGTCTCTCTCGTGACGGCTTCTTTTCTTGAATTATCAACTTAAAAAGGATTGATGGGGGGGGGAGGCCAAAAGAAGAAAAAAATTCGAGGTGTACGCTAAAGACTGCCAGTAAGGGGAAGGACGAGGCAAGGAAAGAGACGGGGAGGATCAGGGGTCTTAGGAAGGCGACAGCTTATTCGAAAACCGCCGTTTCCATAGAAATTGGGAAAGAAATGACGCCATGGTAACAAAAAAAAAAGGAAGGGGCGATAAGCGAGAACTTTCCAAGGAAAAGAAAAAAGATCCGAAAGGGGTTCGGGCCTTTAAGGGTGGACTCGGGTTGGGAAAGAGCGAGAAGGACGTGGAAAAAGGAAAAGATTAATCGTGGCATCAGCGAGAAACAAAAGGGAGGCATTGAGGACAAGCTTCTTGCTGATCCTGCGCTTTAGTGAGTTAGGAGGAAAAATTCCCCCGCAGCCGAGCAGTTAGGGAAGGAAAAACACTATATTTAGGAGGGCCCGGAAAAAATGGGGCAAACCTCCTTGCGGAAGCCAGAACCCCGCCGGGGGAAGGTGCAGGAGGAAACGGCCCAGGAGCAAAAGTCGGGAGGGTTTAGTGGGGGAAGAGAAGACCTCTCTCAACAAACAACGGAAAAGGAAAAAAAAGGAAGCAACCCGACACCCAAAAGAGTTTCTCCTGTCATAAGGGGGAACTAACTGGCATCCTCACGGCCCTCTGCTCCGCAATTGATGGGAAAGTCAAGCGGGTCCCAAGGGGGGGGTGCTCACTAGGTAAAAACTTGTAATGGCTAAATGGGAGAGGGAAGACTGAGACAGACACTAACTCCATCTTCAGAAAAGGCAACTATAGGTCACATGCAAGGAAATTCGAGAACAAGTTCTCAGAAAAGGTTCATAACAGTGAGCGAGGAGCGGAGAAAGGGGGGGAAAAGAGTGGAACTCCTGGGGGCCCTCAACATGGCGCGGTTCTTGGGGAGAGGGGGGTTAGGGGAAGAAGGGAAAGTGGAAAAAAAGGCTCCATGGGGGATGCCTCGCTTAGAATGGGGAAAAATGAGGGAAACCGCGTGATCACCGCTTTCGCCGCCGGGCCAGCCCGTATACGCCAGACCGGGACCTTAGCGAAAAAGTTCCTAGGATGGAGGACAACGGAAACCTGATTGGGCTACGGTAATGGTCGCGAACCTACAACAATCCCCTCAGGCCGGAACTCGTCGAAGAAAAGACTCAGGGGGGGAGAAAGGGGGGGCGGCTACTTTATCTTAGGCGGTGGCCAGCGGGACAAAGGCGGGGGGATCAAGGAGGAGCGGT
>Ga0179593_1336761_pt1 | contig 10331 bp, 13 predicted proteins | sample CZODoug2_1_08_16_FD_185931 | JGI IMG/M metagenome (GOLD analysis project Ga0179593, IMG submission 185931) | Vadose zone soil fungal communities from Angelo Coast Range Reserve, California, USA - CZODoug2_1_08_16fungal (PacBio error correction) | ecosystem: Environmental > Terrestrial > Soil >...
TTGAGGGACTAAACGGCCTGTACCAGAAGGGAGGGTAGACCGAACACCGATTTACAAAAGATATCACGTGGATGGGGTGGGGAGCCAAAATCGGCCTGTGAACACCGTGGACCGCGCGGCGCTCGCCAAAGAATGCGGGGAGGAAAAAAGGGTGGGCTGTGGAAAAGAAAAGGAGGACTTTAAGATAGAAAGGCGCAATGCGGCGAGAAGGAAGGGACCTAAGGTCACGGGCGCCTACTTGTTCTTGAAAAATGGGCTCTCGCAAGGAGGCGGAACACCGAGGTCGAGGTATTCAGAAAGAAGATCATTCATGGAAGGGAGCGCGTCTGGCCCGTCGTATCGACCCCTAAGGTTCCAGGGCCCGCACAGGAAAGGGGGAAAGTTGGAGTGTCGTCTCAATCGCAACATGCAGGAGCTCATGGAAACTTCAGAGGAGAGAGTTCTACAGCAGAAGCGCTTTTCATGGTAGAGGGGACGTTGCACTAGGAGAGGATCCTCACCCCAGAGGACAAATGGAATGCAGAAGTCACCCTCCAAAGGAACATCTAGAGGGAGGAGGTGAAAAAAGGGAAAAGAGAAAAGGACTGAGAAAAAGGGGGTAGAAAGACCTTCAGCGAGGTTTATCGGGAGCGCGAGATGAGTGAAAAAAAAGAAAGCCAGAGACTTAAAACCCGCAGAATCTCTGTTCTAGATAAGATGAGTGGCCCGTGTACCTGAAAAAATATATTATGTGCCTCTTTTGAGCGGAGGGGAAAACTACCTAAAAGAGGGGGGAAGGGAGGCAATGAAAGGTTTTTGTGTGGGTGGATTTTTTTTGTTGGGGGGTTGGCTTTGTGGGGTTTGGGTGGGAAACAAGAACCCCCCAACTGACAAGGACGACGATGAAAAAACGGACCGAAGGGAGAACTTGCAGGAATTAATATAAAAAATTACCAGCTGCTTCAAGGAGCTCGGATGCCCTAAGAGGGGAACCAGCGCTCCAGGTGAGGGGAGGAGAAAAACTTACGAGAGCAAGAGAGGAGGCGACAGACAGGGCTCTGCACGCCTCTAAGGCGAGGGGTGAAGCCGACGTTCCCACTGCCGTGTCGTAGGCACCTAAAAGCCAGGGTAAGGGGGACGGAAAAATACGGTCAGAAGCTGATAAACGCCGGCAGAAAGGGAAGGGGAGCAGTACCAGACCATAGAAGAAAACCATCCATTTTCCTCTTGGAACTTTTATAGAGGGGGGGGGAACAAGTCAGGAGAAGATAAAAGCGAACCGGCACAGTGTTTGAAGGAGAGAACGTACTGTTGGATGGCGATCCGGCGCACGAAACCCGCCAGGAAACTCTGAGGGGGAGAACTGATCGAAGAAGGACGGAAAATGCACGCGGACCAGAAAAGGGACACTGCGAGTTTCGCGCGCCTGTATGGAGATCTCTTCGAGGGGCAACCCGGGGAAAAGATGTAGAAAGGAAAAAGAATGACCAGCAGGAGGAGAAAGGAGGCAAGATGTCCAAGACGTCAAACGGTTATGGTTCGAGGAGGAAAAAAGCCAAAGAATGTGCGCGTTTACAGATAACCTGAAGAACCCTATCTCAAACTCGTGGGGAATCTCTCCGTTAACCTCTACGTGCAAAGGGGAGGCGACGTCGGAGAGAAGAGGGGCTGCGGGAAGGACAAACGAGACCTCCGCCGTGAGCGAAACCGCACGCGGAACCAAGTTCCGTTCCACCGATTGAGAACGAGGCCGAGGCTGCACGAACTCTGGAGGGTCATCCTAGAAAAACCTTCGCAGAAAAAGGGGGACTTTGAGCAAGCGGACGCGACTCTAGCGCGCAGCAGAAGAGAGCGAGGGGGGAGAAGAGGCTCGAGCGACTTGGACTCTCGTCTTCTGAAACCTTCAGAGAGGGGGGCCCACCCAGATAACAGAGAAAAACGTCAAGTTTGAAGCGGCGACTAACGGTTTTGTCCCTTGGGTTCGGGAGCGAGCAATGAGGGAAAATTGGGGCTGAGCTCTCTTCCGGGAAGCGGGTGTGCTAAATTGGGCTGCAGTTCTAGGATCACCACTAAAACTCGCCTAAAACGACTCTAGAAAAAAAAAAGGGAGGGAGGAAGAGAAGATAAGCGGGGTGAAACAGATAGCAATCGAACCAGCCCAAAAGGAAAGCAGTGCAAAATTCCCGGAAGCAGCATAACCGCAGTGAAGCCAAAACAACCCCCAGGAAAGAGGTGGGCAAAAGAAAAAGGAAAAGGTAGGAACCCTGGACATTGAGTAGCTGAGGCTGACGGTGGAGGGGAAAGACAGGTTGCATTCCAGAAAAAACGGAAGTAGGGTTACTCTCAAATAGGAAAAGAAACGTGCCGATACAGAGGGCCGCGGAAAGGGGAGGTGACAGAGGGAGCACCGTGGGTGGGGGTAAGAATTTTGTCGTAGAATTGAACTCCTCTACCCCGTATTCCTTCAGCTGAATCGAAATCAATGAGTGGAGAAAAATAGGAAGGTCTGGGAGGTGTAAAAGAACAGGTCTCGGGGTGAATCCGCCTCTATCGCAACTCTCTTACAAAGGAAGTCAAGACTAGGGCAACGAGAGGCTAAAACCGCTTTCGCAGAATCGGTAAACAAATCTGTACACGAAAAAAGCGTGCGGGGGTTCCTATGACGACACAAGTCCAGGACTACACAAGCACTAAAAACTCTTGCTCCTCTTTGCGTTTGGGGGGGAGCTTCGAACAGATCAACAGCACATGAACACGCCTCGAAAGAGGAGAAGATCGCATAAGCAGGGATGCCGCCGCGGGGGGGGTCTTTCTGCCTCCCTTCATCATGAGAATTTCAGACACGCAACTGCAAAAAGAAAAGTCGTGCAAGGCGCAGGGGCGCATCAACAGCGAGCAGAAGGTGTACTCCTCCGTGCACCCACTTTCCTGTTCGGAGAATACTAGTTGCGGATGCTGCGATGAAAAGCGGTCGATACGAACCTGGCACACGCCGGAAAGACGGACTGGTTAAGAGGGAAAAGGTCAAAAAAAGTAAGAGGGGTCCGAGCGGAGATATCGCAGAAGGGGGGTTGAAGGTGCGGAAAATGGGGCGTTAGGTCTAGTCCGAATCCAACTCCCGTTTCCCCAAAGGGTGCTGCTCCAAACCTTCTTAAAGAGCAAGAAACCGAGAAAACAGGGGACAGAAGAAGCAAAGGTAGATGCCCGAAGCCTAAGCAAGGAGATGAGGCTCGACTAACTTCCGCTCATGCATCATCTTCTGTTAAATCTTTAGAGGATACAAATAATGAAGTCCGGGTAGCCGATCAGGTACGGGAGAGGAGTAGTAGTCAAGCGTCAGGGAACATGGGAGGAGGCCACTACGACTGCATGCCGATTTAGCAAAAACACCCCTTGCTATGTTGGTGCGTAAAGGGGGAATGCAGACAAAAAAGCGTGAAAAAACGCCATCCTATTTGCATGATACACGCCGGATAGAAGGAACAAACAGAAAGGGACGGGCAGGAAGTCTGTGGTCTTAATCTCATCTCAGGTGCCGACAACGGAAGAGCCAGAGGTCACGGGGGATGAACTGATAAACATGGAGATGCACTCGTCGCCAGCGGCCGACAGCTGTGAATGCCGTAGGTTTCAGCCCTCTAGCGGGGGGTATAGGGGTCTCCTACCACAACTCCCTCTCATGAAATACAGAGAAAGCGAGCGTTCCGGGCCGCGATCACGTACACTGTCAACGTCGATGGTCGTCAGAGACAGATCCCTCCTACTCAGCCACCTAAAAAGAAAGTTCGGGGCGATGACAAAGTAGGTGAAATGTAGCGGACCCAAGGACAGGCCTCAGCCCAGAATGCATATAAGAAAGAAATCCCTCGGACATCCGATTACCACATCCGAAGCTTCCGCATACAGAGGGGTTTCCACGTAAAAAGAGAAAAGAGGGATTTTAGGAAGAAGCGAAAAATGGGACTCCGATATAGAGTACTTGGAGTAAATCTCCATTCAGTGTACCTTCCCAAGGTACCCATCCTCTGGCAGGCTTAGGAAGAGCGAGGAAACGGTCCGGGAGGAGGAAAAGCCGGATTTGCGGACAAACCAAAAAAGTCAGTGACTCTCGCTCATCGGTTTTGAAAAGGGGCTCACCCACAAATGCAAAAGCGGGAAAAAGTAGTCAGAAATCGATAGGACAAAAAACAGGGGAGAGAGAGATAGAGGGGCGTGCCTCACGGACGGGAATTGCGGGGGGGGAAGAGACAGCACCAAAAAGATGCGAAGTGCGGGGGGCAAAAAAGAAGTAAGGAAAAAAGTACCGCGGGGTTCAAGTCGCTCAAGATCCAAAATTGGGTCCATAGTTCTTACTTACATGGGAATAACCCTAGGAGACAAGTAAACGGCGAAAGAGGCGGCTCAAAAAGCACCTGGACAAAAATCAGGTCCTAAGTGTGAGGAAACACATTTATCGCCTCCTGAGACACCTCGAATGTATATGGTTGACAACAGGAAAAACTGGGGAGAAAAAGGAGGTCCCGGATCCAACAATGACAAAGAAGGTAAATAAAAGAAGGGCCTGGGAGACAGGGGTCGAGTCGTGAGGCTGAATCTACGCCATCTGCGTCTGTTGCAACTAGCTCAAGTCAAAAAGAGGAAAAAGTGCGAAGGAGAGGGGGAGGTCAAGCAAGGGGGGAAAATCAAAAACACCACTATCTAACCAAAAATTCGAGTATCGACCTCCCCGGTATCCAAAAGGGGCGAACGATAAGAGAGAAAAAAGGGAATCATCAAATTGACAAAGAGAGGGAGAAATGGGGGAAAAAGGAGACGAGGACATACGCACACGCCAGACCAAAAAAACTTTCTCGTACTCTCTAGGCCAGTGTTACTGAAAAACCGATGGCGATGCGAACGTGGGTGAGAAAGTAAAACCATCGCACTGTGCGGAGAAAGAAAGGAAGGCGCTTGGAAACACCAAAAAGGCTTCCCAGCCGCGACGACTTCAAGCCACAAAAGACCTTATCCTAATACTTATGTGAGGAGGAGAAGATTCAGAAGAATGAGGAAACGCAGAAAAACGTCGAAGCATTAGAGAAAACGGGGGGAGGGGGAGTCGACGGCAAATCTCCTTGAGCTCTTTAATGTCGGGTGGTAGCTTAACACGCAAGGAGCGGTGGAGGACCAACGCCGGGGGCCGCAGGCTTCTTCGGTTACTATACAATCCATTTGGCAACCGCACCTACCAAGTGATAAACAGTGCGATAGTGACCGCTAAGGGCAAAGCAGACTGCTAGAGGGTACACTTTCCATCGGATACGCAGACTCTGTCCGGCTGAGCCTGGGAGGAAGAGACCGGCACGGGGACGCATCATCAGCCATCTATATAGAACAGTTTGTGTGCCCGGACGAGACGATGAGGGGAAAGGGAAGAGAGGGACCAACTGCGCCACGAGCGCGCCGGCGAGCGGGCTCGAACTGATGAGGAACTAATCGTAACTGATTTTCTGTCGACCTTTCGCGCAAGGCTGAAATAGAACCGGGGATGAAAGGAAAGAGAGAAAGCAGGTGAAGGAAGCGGGGGGAGGTCAGGAATTAAACAACCTGAAAAGCAGGCCCCGCGGATAAAAAGTCCGGGCCGGGTGTCTCTCGGGGAATGGTCGAATAGGAACCACCCCTAACGGCTTTGTTGAAAAAGTTACAGATACCGCAGAACTAGATAGAGAGAAGGAATCGCCGGCAAAGAGACGGAAAACGAGAAGGAACGGGAGGTATGGCGGCGGCGTATTCAACTTCACACTCCGCCTTCACAACCCTCGATGCCAAGGGGAATGGGTGCGCGACGAAGGAATTTTTTGGCGATAAGGGACGCGGGAGACTGCTAACGGAGTAAAAAAAATTAGACGACATCTCTAGAAAAAGGGGCTTAGTCCCTAAAAAGACTAAGAGAGCAAAGAGACCGAAGAGGAAACAACTGTTGAAGAGAGAGACCCGGGGGGGGGGGGGGGGGGGGGTGGGGGGGGGGGGGGGGGGGGGGGGGTGGGGGGGGGGGGGGGGGGGGGGGGGGGGGGGGGGGGGGGGGGGGGGGTGGGGGGGGTGTTGGGGGGGGGGGGGGGGGGGCAGAAAAGTCTCTTCAAGGCATGCACACATGCAAGACGAACCGTCAACGCTAAATCCTCTTCCTTTGGGGGGCACTGTCCTCGACTACTTTAAATGAGCTAACATCTAATGCATGAATGATCATGCTCTTTAAAGGGAATGAGAGAGGGGGCGAGGGAAAAAGAATCAAAAAAACCCGAACGCGCCGTAAGTAAAAGTATCTCTTCAACCAAACATGAAATTGATTATGAAGATAGATATAAACTGGGGGATTCCGCGAGGAGGAGGAGGAAGAGAAACCGCCCAGAGAAAGGAAAAAAGCTCTGGCAGAGCATGTCCCAGCAGCCAGCGTGGGGAAAAGCCCAGACAGTAACTTAGGCTTCCTGCAATGAACATGAGAGTTCGAGCTGAATGCGGCCTAAGGGAGATAAGAAGGCAGAACGTCCGTCGCGGGAAACTCAGGTAGCACGGGCCGCTCCGGGATCGCACGCGCGGCCAGTAAACTTTCCTCGGTCCACACAACCTTGTGGCTAGCTCAGTTTCGTAAGGACGATGGAACGACGAAGGAAGGAAGGGAAGGAGGGATCAATTCAGGGGGAAATGCGTCCACCAGAAAAAGGGAGGAAGGAAAGGCAGGTCGCGGGGAATCGCCGTGATCGATTCCTAAAGAAGTATTCGGTCACAGCGATTCAACGGCGCATAAGGACGCGGTGAGGGGGAGGAGGGACGAAGGTTATCTAAAAGAAAGATCAAAACACCGTTGGGAAAGGCATGGAACCAACTTCCCCCCCGTAGCGAACAAGAAAACGGTAACGAGAAAAAAGCGGGGCAAGCGGGTGATGAGGGGGTGTCGAGCAGCGTAGGAAAAGGTCACCATTCTTACAATCCTCCAATCTGTCTCGCATACGCGCTCGATGTGAATCCTCCGGGGAAAAGGAGGGAGGGAATTCAAGGCCATGAAGGAGGGCCGAGAAGTGTCCGCATCATTCGACGCAGCTCGGAGCATCAGATAAAAGGGAGCGACATCATCCAAGAAATGCAGATGAGCCGGGAAACCAACTTTGCCGGGATATATGCTCGTGTCGTTCTCTCACTAACTAGCTAACAGGACACAGAAGGAAAGACGGAAATCGGGAGTCAAGGAAAAAAAGTCCGTGTGTCCTTGCGGCCGCATGGCCGAGAAATAGCTGGAGGAGGGAGTTCTGGGAAAGGGGACCAGCCGACAGGGAACCCCGGATTGTCATAAAAGGTGACACGGGAAAAGAAAAAAAAAGAACCTTTTCCATCATGAAGAAGGGTCGGAGAGGACTACCGGAAAAAAAGCGGCAGATGGCTTGCGAAATCTAGGCCACGAATGCGCGTAATTCATATGCGTTCACTCTGGGTCATCATGGGGGGCATCACGGTCGGACAAAGGTAAGCTGGGGGGAGGGAATCGGAACGTCGAAACAGCAGGGGGCGTGAGTTCCACACGTAAAATGTTCATTTCTTCTCCGCTCAAACCCGTTCTAAGAGGACGAGGCGCACGTCAGGGTAAGAGAAAAATACTCAGTAGGGGGGTAAGACGGTACATACTATTTCACGTCACGAAGCCACAGAGAAAGGGGGAACTCGGTTGGGAGGGAAAGGATCTTGTCTCCCCTTACTATAAGGAGAACAACACAGCAACTGCGGGCAAGGGGGGAATGAACGGTTGTCCAATTGCTATGGTACGACCTCTCCACTGCCCGGCATTCCTTAGGGAAAGAGACTAGAGTCTGGATGGGGGGGGGAGAAAGCCTCTCCTAGCGATCCCCGACAAAGCAGGCAGGGTTTTTCCTAGCACCACTTCAAGTGCATACGGGGGAGGGAGAGCCAAAGTAAACTAAAAAAAGCAGGCCCGTGGTAAGGCGATGACCCCGTCTGGATATCTAACCAAAAAATGAAAGAAGACGTTCAGAAGACGAGACAATCCAGGTGGGACCAGGAAGCAGGTCTCGTCATACATCGGGGTTCAAATAGGAAACCTTGGAGGCACAGGGAAATTTGCGGTTTCTTCAAGTAAGTCGCATTGGAGCATGCTCAAAGGAAAGGATTCCTCGTGCCTGCAGAACGGCCAAAAAAAGAAAGACGTTGCAGTTGGGGAGCGGGCGCAGCGCGTCCGGGTCGTCTTCATTCCGATGTTAAAGAACATAGAGAATACGCGACGCCATCGGTTGGTCGTTCTCCTCCAGCGGAAGGGAAAAGCAAAAAGGGGGACGAAATACTCTTATACAACCAACAACTTAGTATTAGGAAGTAGATTTGCATGGGAAGCAGCCGGAGGGGGGCCGAATGAGGGGTAAGACCGCAAACAACCGATGGCGAGAGCGATAGCTGACTTAAAGGTGTCTAAGGCCGTGAAGCAGCCGAGGGGAGGGCTCGTAGCGACAGCCAGCACACCGGGCGTGCAAATGGTTGGACTGTCGTCCGTGCGAGAACAGCTGGAACGAGAAAAAGCACGTGAGGAGGAGCTCGTAAGAACCTCACCAGTTCAACATGACACATAGGGACTGAAAACGAGGTGCTCTCTCAGGCTGATTGAACACCTCTGAGGTCGTCGGGATGTAGGCATAGAGGAAGCCTGGGATAATTGGCTCGGGGCCCCGTAGAAAGAAAATGAAAAGACTTTTTTCACGGTCCGCAACGGCGTAGCCTGGAGTCGGGAGGAGGAAATCGCCCCAAAAAATTCTACGCGGAACAAAGGAGCGCTCGGGGGGAGTCGGTCCATCTCTCTTGCACTTGAATTTCGCTTGATTTCGACCGGGGATATGTACTAAAAAAATATCGACAAATCAGAGGATTAGTAAAACCCACGAACGGCAGGAAAGCTCCTTGAAGTTTGGGTCGCCTCCAGTCTGGAAAAAATTTTAGAAATAAAAGTGGAACAGGGCTGAAGTGTAAGATCAGGAAGAAACATCCATCTATGTCCTCTAAGGTCCTAGACGAGCTTACGCTAGAGGGGACCGTGGGACCCCAATCGAAGATGGCGTGGCTACTCGTTTGTAAATTCGGCCTCAGCGAAAGGGGGAGGGCGGGAAAGAGGGATACCTGGAAAAGGGGGCGGGGTACAACCGGGAACCAGTGATGCCAATGCGAAGACTACTCCGCAGCCGTACAGAATCTTCCCTGGATAGTGATGGAGGGAATATCAAGAAGAAAGGAGAGTGCAGAAAAAAAGCGATTAGAAAAGATCGAACAAGCGCGCCGGCGTGTCGGCGACTTCCGGAGAAAAAAAATATGCTGTCTGAACAGTGTGGGAAGGGAAACGGACTAAAGAAGACGTTGGAGGACGCAGGGCCCCCGGGGGCGGGTCTGCGTCAAACCCCGCCATTTTGAGACACCTTCCCTACGATAGCATAGAGAAGATCGTCCAAAGAGGGACGGAAGGAATGAAAAATCGAGACCAAGAAGAGTTCGGCGGCGAACCTTTTATCTTCAAATTCAGGGGGGTAGCATCAAAGAGAGAGAGAAAGGAACTGGGTGTGGAAGAAGGGGTAAGGTAATGCGTGGATAGCGCTCCCTCGTCACTCTCAAAAATCGTTGGGTTCCGTACCAGAACTGTCTACTCGTACCGGGAAGGAAGGGAGGAAAACCGAATTTCCTATGAAGGGAGGAAAGACTGGGAGCAAAAACCGGCGGGAGTCCAGAGAGGATAGGTCCCCGCCGGGGGAAAATGCTTTACGCTCGATTCCACGGACCATAAGCGCCCTCTTGATTCAACGACCGCGGGAAAAAAGGAAAAAAGGGGGGAGAATGAACAACACCAGAAGGAGGGGAGGTAAAATATAAAAGAGGGAAAAGAATCGAGGGGGGAACTCGATTAGCTCTCGTCCTCTAATGTTGGCATCCTAAGGACTACCCTTCGTGAAATCGTGCGGCGACAAAAGACCAAACAGGGAAAAGGCCCAAAAGTCACAAGAAACCAAAGAGGAAAAAGGGGGGGAAAAAACGAAATTTACCAGAGCCGCTGCTAGGCTCTATCCGCTCCTATCTATAAACGGAAAGAGAAAAAAGGGATCTCGCGCCGCCAAAGGAAACTTGATACTGCAGCGTCCGCGAAGAAACGCGGCTCGTCTGAAGCACACCTCTCTCTGCCGCGAAGCCTCCCTGTCCTTTGGTAGGCGACTGAGAAAGGTAAAAGGAGGGGAGCACCAATAGCGATACTAAGCAGAGAAGTGCTTCCAAGTGTGAAAGATAAGATGGGAGAAGGGGGTAGACTAATAAAAACCCGAAAGCGCCCGCAACCTCTT
>Ga0179593_1380492_pt1 | contig 10331 bp, 11 predicted proteins | sample CZODoug2_1_08_16_FD_185931 | JGI IMG/M metagenome (GOLD analysis project Ga0179593, IMG submission 185931) | Vadose zone soil fungal communities from Angelo Coast Range Reserve, California, USA - CZODoug2_1_08_16fungal (PacBio error correction) | ecosystem: Environmental > Terrestrial > Soil >...
CCTGTGTTGATAGCCTTCAGGAGTCCTTTCTTTGGACGGGACGGTGACCAAAGGGTCGTCGCACACTCACTGGGCGTAAAAGGCGGCCTTCCGGAAGAAGGGGAGCCGCCTAGACCGTGAACCGGGAGCGAGGAGGAAAAAAACGACCGTTTTCTGCTAAAGGCCGGAACCTCAGGGCGCTCAGCATGCCCCCCTTGCCCAAAGGGGGGGCCAAGAAAAGGAAGAGGAGGCATGAGAAATACGGGCCAACATCGGAACAGACGGTACTGGGGGGAAAAGAACCCCTTGAGATTTCACGTAGAAAGTAGGGGGGCAGGGACGGTGGCCCTGACAGGAGGGATTCGCGTGGGACGGTCGCAGGGAGTGTACGCTGCAAAGGCGGGCCCCCCAAACACGGAAAAAGAACCGGCGCGAGGGGCACGGTAAAGCTATTTACCAGGACGGGAGAGACAAAAGGGGGAAGAGCTCTCCTTAGGTAAAAAAAATCTGACTGGGGGGTAATTCAATCGAAGGACATGGCAGGGACTACAGGTGCTGCCGATAAAAAAGTGGAAGGGGTTCCTCAGAATGACCGAGTCCGGTTGCACAATGAGTCCAAGGGAATAGGGAAAACTCAAGGCTGGGGAAATCTGCGGGAGGTGGACGAGGGAAGGGGAAACAGAAATACAAGGGGGAGTGAGGGGAGAAGGGATATCCCTTTACGCAAAGAATGGGTACAAGCTTCTATAAAACGACATGAAACTGTCCCCTAATAGGTACAGCAGAAGTTGGCTGAAAAGGGTATCTCTGCGCAAGAAATCCGAATGTAAAGGGAAAGAAAATTCTTCTAATCACCCTTTCTTAAACGCCATGCAAAAAATCATCCCAAAAAATAACGTCCCCCTATGGCAAGCTTCGGTCTGGGTAGGACGAAAACAACGGACGAAAGAATTTTCGTCTTATATGGACAAACGGGAAGTATCAATCACACGAGTCCTTCGTCGCAAAAAAAAGGACCAATACCGCGCGAATTTCACGTGAAAACAAGGTTTTTCTTGTAGAGAAAAAAAAAGGTGACCAGGACCCTTTTAAAAAGGAGGCAGAATCCGAAGGAGCCCAACCACAAAAAAACCAAGTGGTTGAGAGGGGACCTGTTACCCCTTGGGGCATCAAAAAACCGAGGAAATCGGGGGTAAGGGTCAGAAAAGGCAATCGGAGGACAAACAATGTGCAAAAGTGGAATGGAAGGCGCTTACAAAAACGATAAAGCGCGCCCAAAACAGAACGGAATCCTCAGTTGGGTGGATGGGGTTGCAAACAGACTTTTCAGGAAAACACCACGGAGCCTTCCCTTACGGAGGAAAAAGAATTGCAAGGGGCGCCAAGGAAAACGGTCAACGGAATACGTGCAAAGATCTTGGCGAAAAGTTCTAAAAGCAAACCCCATCTCCAGGGTGTATTCAAGTCCAGAAGAACGTGAAGGGGACAAATCTAAAAAAAGCCCTTCAAATCATCACAGGGATCGAAGCCCCTTTGGGTTCAGCCACAAATCAGCCAAACACACTAGTTTCTGGTGTGTAACGACGTTAACTACTTGCAGGGGGGAAATGGTAAATCTTTGGGCTAGGCCGGGTGTGGGACATTGGGTGGGGGGGGGGGTCGAGGGGGGGTGCCGCAGCCACCCACAGCAAAAGTAAAAAACGGGGTGGATCGAGATTTGGTTTGAAGCGTGATAAGGGGGGAAAAGTGTCGAACACGCTGTGGTAAAAACACACACGAGCCTTCTCTTAGAAGTCCTGAAAAGAAAGAAAACCGAAGACAGTGGTTTGTAAACTTGCCTGGGCAAAACTCTACGGACCGTACGAAAAAACCTGCGAATCAAACGCTCGCCAAAAAAAGGAAAAACTTGAAGGCCGGGGGCGGTGGTGGTCCTACAAACGCAGCCCGGTCAAATGTTTTCATCCACCGCGGGAAACACAGGATTGGGGTTACAAAGTGGGCAACTCACCACATGTGCCAAATCGAAAAGCACACGATTATGAAGGAAAATGATAGAAAAAAAGCAGGGGGGGAGAAATTGGGGTCAAAAACTATCTCCAGCAGGGTGTTCCCCGATAGCACGGAGGGTTGTCGACGATAAACCGGGATAAGTCAAGGTTATCGCTCCCGGACGTCCAACTTAGGAAGGGAGGGAGCACCCTGCCCCTTTTAGGAAATATCAAATGAATGAAAAGAGGGGGGGCAAAGGAAGTGGAGCATCAAAGAAAGCTTCTTGGGTGTTAAAAGGGGATGGGGGGGGCGAAACGAAGAATGACGGGGATGAAAAAAATCTTAGAAAGAGAAACAGGCAGCTCTGATGGGGGATAGGCGTTAACCGTACCCAAAACCGTGGGGACAAAACGGACACATCACTATAAAAGGGTCAAGACAAAAAAATACAAAGTAAAAACCCAAAGAGCAAAACGGGGTGGGGTGTCTGGACAAGGACTTGCCAATCTGGGAGAAGATACAATCCGTTCTTTGGTTTGCACATAGACGGTAAAACAAATAAATCAATTACACTTCTATTGTGGGAGGGGGGGTGTTGTTCTTGAAAAAACAAAAAAAAAAAGATGTGAACGATAAAAAAGGTCACGGACTGGTCAAAAGACAAAGCATCGACGGGGCTTTAAAGAATTGAAGACAGGAGGGGGGGGAACTTAATGACGGTGTGCCAAGGAAAAGACATATCGTCAATTGGGGCTCCTCCCCCCTGGAAATGATCTGGGGGAAAGACTCATAAAAAATGCCAGACGTTTGCCAAGACCGGATAGTCCGAAGGTGACGGTTATAGAACTAGTTCACGCTTACTTGTCCACCGGGGCAATGTCCACATCTCTCCAAAAACATTTTTTGTGGATAAGGAAGCGAAAATTTCCACATAGCCCAATGTTACAGCGTTACAAGTTTCATAAGAACACCTAAAAGGGGGTTTTAAAGATTAAAAAACTGCTACCCCGGATCAAAGTGGCGCGGGAACGGGAAAAGCGGTGGAGAGAAGGTGGGAGAAAGACTCATTTAACGAGAAGCGGAAACAGATTTGCTTTAGGTAGAGACGGGCGGAATTGAGATCTAATATGAAGGTCAATGAATAGAGAAAACTGATGGGGTACGGATGATGGGGGGGAGGGGGGGGGGGGGTAGCGTGACCGGGGGGGGTTTCTTACCTGGCGGATTATACATTGCTTCGCTCAAAAGATCTTGCAAAATCTGGGGCTTTAGAGACGTCATAAATGCAACAGTGGGGAAAAGAGAGGAACGTCAAAGATCGGGCCAACCACTTTGGTGGGAGGGAAATTTGTCGAGACAGGGTAAGTTATAGTTCAGCGCCAAAAAAAACCAGAAAAGGGCGAGGGGGTGTAGATGAGGTTAAACGCGACGGGGAAAAAAGAACAACGCCGAGAGAAAGAGCAAAAAAAAAAAGAGTCCTTGGGCACGCCGGGGGGGACGCCACCGCGATTCTAAAGTCAAAAGAAAAGAGTTGGGGGGAGGGGGGATGGTCTTCAGGAACGGGCATAAACCAAAAGGGCCGGAAAGAACCCAGCCGCTTGTCAAGGTAAAGCCGATCGAAAAAAAACTTCATTAAAGCTCAAAAGGGGAAGAAAAAAAATGGGACGCGCGATCATAGACGGACCTTAGGAGGGAAGGAATTAATGCAGTCAAAACATTAAACTTCAATCGAGAAACCACCATCAGAACAATACTTCCCGGGATCAGGTCGATCGACTTCAGAATAATGCGGCGCAAATCCGGGTGTCAGTGGACCGTTTGGGTCTGGTTTTGCCGTATTTACATCGAAGACGGGATGCCACTCACCCAACGCTGGTAGTGGGGGACGATTGGAAGATTGTACAGTCAAAAAAAACTCCACAGAGGGAAAACCCGGTACCTACCTACTGTAGAGGAGTCGTTAGTCATCCATTAAGCGACCTCCCACGGGCGGTGCTTGAAAAAAAAGGGAGGGGCATTAGGTACTGCCACAAACTGCTAAGATCGGGAAAAAGAGTAATTGGTTTTGTTTTGTGAGCCGGTCATTTCAACCAACTAAGGCAACGCAACGGCCTTAATGGGGGGAGCGTGGGTATCAACACAAGATGAATTCGACGCAAACACCAACCGTGATGCTTATTAAACTGATATATGCCCTGTGTTTATCCAAAGTACTGAACGAGATGAACTGGACTTGGGGGTGGTCGGTTATCTAACATTTTTGGGGTACAGGGGGAAAACCAGTCCCCATTTCTTTCGTCCAGACAAAAATCCAAGATGGGAGGTCGTCATTCGAGGGGGACTTTTGGGAGTCACAAGGACGGGAGCGAAAAGCCAGTGTTGGCAAAAGGGATCTCGGGATGAAAAAAAAGACTCCAACATTGCAGGGTGGGGACGGACAAGTAAAACGGAAGTGTGCAGCCAATCAGGAATCTTGAATCCAAGCCACCGAGGATGGGGGGCGACCCCCTCACGTCGAGTCAAATCCAGGAATACTTCACACCTCTACGAGGTTACTTAAAAACAACTCGGAGGGGGGCGCATTTAGTAAATTCTCAAAACCATGACGGCGTTAAATCCTTTGACGGGCTGCTTGCCCAGTCTGAAGAGGACGTGGCAAGCGAAAAGGAAAGAAAAACCCAAGCAAGGGTGATCGGCCGAGTATTAGGGGGTTTCGGGCGCGCAGGCCGCTCGGGTTGAGAAAAAAGCAGCAGGGAGGGGGGGGGGTTTTTTTCACCCGAGCAGGCCGGAGACAGTGGCAAAAGTGACCAGCCAGGTGAAGCACCAGATTGGGGTCCTTGTTACAGGGACGAGAAATTGGAACGAATGGAAAGAAGGGGGGAGAGGGGGGTTCTCGGAACAGGGCAAGGCAAGGGCCGTCGGACCCAAAGAGAACATTCAAAAAGAAACCGTGCTGTGCATGTGTGGCGCACTTATACCCAGGTTAAGAGAGAAAAAAAAAGAATTTCAATTCTAAGAATGGGACCAAACGATCTGACGGAGAGACTGTCAAGAAAGGGGGGCTTCACAAACCAAGAACAGAAGAGCGGCCCCCCAGGGAAAAAAGGGGGCCTAAATCCTCGGACAGCGATAACACGGAACATCTAAAACCCATTGTTACATCAACAACGAAAAATCACGAGAGAAGGAGGGACATGACCAGATATGGCAGAGCCAAACTAATGTAACAAAAGGGGAGCGAACAAGGGGGGGGAAAAAAAGGTCATTGAAATAAACGGCTAAAGACACCGCGGACGGGACACGGGAAAGGTCTCCGACGCGTCCGGAAGTTTGAAAATACGCTTACAAAAAAAGTTGTGGTGTTCCGAGGGTGATGAACGGTATCTAGGTGACCATGGGGAGATCGAAAAATGGGGGGGTCTCGCGCCACACAAAAAGCATCAAAAAAAAAAAAAAACAAAAGGTGGTGTGAAAAGATTTTATTCCCCGTGCTCCCAAGATTTAACGGGTGATAACAAGAAAGGGTCGGCGGAAAAAGGAAAAAAATTATAAAAGGATGCTTGGAAAATGAGCGGAGGGAAAACCGCAGAATTTTTTGAAGAAGGGCGCAAAAACTGCCAAAGAACGCGTCTGTTGGTCCCTTTTGAAACGGGAACTCAGTAGGAACCTCCGAAATCGCCGAAGCAGAGAGTTCAAGTCCGACAAAAGACCAAAAAAGGATCGGTGGCAAAAGTCCTTGGAACATCAAGACCACCCCATGACCAGAGTTAGCTGTACGGGGGTGTGGGGAAAGTCTAACAGAAGAGGGGGGAAAAACCCAAGTCCCTGATCGATCGAAGAACAAATAAAAGAGGAAAGGGTCAATTACCAAAAACAAACAGAAACCAGGGGTTTGGCTCAGGGGGACGGTAATCCCCGGGTAGATTAACTGTGATCGGGGGGTGCTGCGCCAGGGGGGGGGGGTGTTGTTAAAGTGTAAGCAGCACGTGGAACCAAGAAGATCTAGATAGTTGGAAAGAGGGGGAAAACTCGGGGTTGCCGGGAAAAAAAACAAAAATTCCCACAAAAAACCAATATCCCTTGGGAAGCGGATGCAAAAACGCACTCCATCAACTGAACTCTCTAGTCAGTTTGAAGAGTAAAGGGACAGGCCCGAGTCGTGAGGCATCCTGGGAAACATACGCGAAATAACCAAAGAAATCTAATGGGGCTTTGAAAAAATTTTTCAACAAAGCGGCGGGAACTGCCCCCACTGTGGGGTAACCAGAAGGAGCAAAGAAAAAAATCGTTGAAGAAAAGTGTCGAACCAGGAAGGGGGAAAAGAAATTGGTAAAGCATGAACATCCAACAACAACAACAACATGTAGGGGAAATTTGATAAATCATCCAGGGGAGAAACAAGGTTCAACGATCTGACTACTGACTGGTGCAACACAGAAGGAGACGGAGTTGGGGGACTCAAAAAAGGTAAAAGAACTGTGAGATCTGAGGGTTGTTCGAGCGCGTGGCACAAGTCGGGACTTCGGCAAAACGGCAGGGTGGTTCAATATCACTAAGAGGCGGGCCGTTTGAGGTGACATAAAAGAATAGATAGGTCTGGTGGGGGGGGGAACGCGTTGGGTGAAAAACCGAAGACGCAGGCAAAAGAGAATCCGCAGCCAATTTGGGGTGACGGCAACGCCGGAACCAGCGACCCAAAAAAAGGGCAAGGTCGGAAAAAAACGAGAACCAGTTCCTCTAAAACGTAAGTACCTCCAGCAGCACACGAAACGGGTGGGGGGGGGGGATTGGGCTCGTAAGAGCCTGTGGGACCAAAAAAACAAAAAAACTCTATCGGGAACGGCAAGTATGAAGATAAGTTGGCAGCGGACTGAAGAAAAACCCAAATACGATCTGATGGTTTTTTGGGGGGATAACTGGCATCGGTTGGACGATAGGGGGGTGGGGGGGGGTCACGTAAGGGTACCAGGTAGAAAAGCATCATGGAAGGGAAAGATAAAAGGGGCTTTTGGGAAAAGGTTTCGGAAATGAAAAAGAAAAAAAAAGATCGGTACGGGGCACGACAAACGCAATAAAAAAATAGAGTGGGAAAGGGAACGCATGCAAAAGAAGGGGCCCAATACGGTTTCTAGGGCGGAAGGTACTGTGATAAACCGGAGGGGCGGAGCAAGGTCCAGGGGTCAAAAAAGCCCAAAAAAAAGTGGGTGGGGGGTTGATTCAACTGTCAGAATAGGGAAAAGGGGGGAAAACAAAGCGTACCCAATTCAAATAAAAATAATTGTTTTACGCGATAACGTACAGAAAAAGTAAGTAGAAGGGAGAGACGGGACAAAGGTGGGGGGAAAAGAGACAGGGAGGGATAAAGTGGAATAAACAAACATTCGTGAAAGGAGAAGGGGACATACATTTCTTTCACTAAAGGACGGGGAGGTGAGGATGATGTGTTGAATGGTTCAGCTATCGAAAGGGAGACGGGGAAGTGGGTGACATCCACGCGCTGGGATGCTGGGACGGGGAGTCCTGCCCGGTACACCGAGCAAGGTGAAGCAAGGTCGAGGGTGGGTCAGGAACGTTAGTAGAGAAAAGAAAAAAAAGGTCGCGGGGTAGTCGCTTTTGCTCAACGCAAAGAGAAGAAAAGAGCCAGCCGAAACCTTGGCCAGTGAACGGTTTCGGACAAACCGTAATCGGGTTCTCGGGATATGAAAGGGCTGGTTTGTGGGGTTTTCTGATGGACGGGCAACACTTAGCCGGCATAAGAGGGATTGAAAGTAAACAACCACTTGGGGGACGAACGGCGGAGACGAATTCCGATCCAAAGCCAGGACATTGTCAGGAGAAAGGATAACACAAGAAGTGAGAAGCCCGGTCTCGGACGGAAAAAAAGGCCGAGAAAATAAGACCCGGCTAATATCACGGAAGGGGCCATAGGGGACGACAAAAGGAGAAAGGAAAAGCCGTTCCAATTGAAAGAGGGGGTCGGAGGGTTTGACAGTATTCGATGTGTTCCCCTCAAAAATAGGAAGACCAATCAACCGGCTGTAATGGAAAGAACGAGCGACCCGAGGGTAACCTGGGGCCAATCTAAACTGGGGGAGTCCTAACGGGGTAGAAGGGGAGGTAAGCGCCAAAACGGCCTGTCAATCAAATCTTTAAAGAAGAGGGAGCAAAGAAGTGGAGGGGGTGTCTCCTGTTGAAAGCCTGGACGCTCACGAGCAAAAAATAAGGGCAGGGGGATCACCAGGGGTCAGCTCACCCAAACGAACAGGATGGGGGATGTATAAAAAAGTGGGGAACATGACCGGAAACGAGTGAGGGGGGAAAAAAAGGTTGGCCCCCCAATTCGGACAAAAAAAAAGAAACTTGACAGCGTCGGTTTCCAGCGGGCTGAGTCAAGCTAAAAAAAGAAGTGGGAGAGGAAAAAATCGGATGAACTTCCCACTATAGGTGGTGTTCGCCGGGAGTGCACATGTTAACCGAGGGGAACTACGCGAGTGCCCCCTCCGAAAAAGACGCGGTGGGGAGGCGGAAATACCAAAATACCGCGGGGGAGATGATCTAAGAAGGAAACTGACTAATAAATGGAAAAGAAATGGCTCAGCGCATTTCGTAATTCAGGATTCAGGGAAATGAAAACCTAAGGAGAAGGTCAAAAAAATTGCGGGAAATGAACTTGGCTGTTAAGAGGACGTAACGAAGGAATTAATACAGAAGACGGCAGTCAACACAAAACCAGCGGACAGAGGAGGGAATGGGTCAGGGGGCTCCTCAAATGGTGGAAAGCAAATAGTCCGCCGTCAGAACAATCAGTAAAAAGGGGGTTGTACAAGGGGAGAAAAAAACGATCTGTCTCAACATTGATCGAAAGCAAGCAAAAGGGGGGGAAATTTGAAAAAGAAACGCACCTAGACCGGGGGGGAGAACCTATGAGGCCCATAATCTTGTTGGCGGTGAGACTGACGGGGCTGGGGGGGGGAAAAAGGGGCCTTCCCGCGACGTATCTTAGAATAAAACAGAAAAAAAAAAAAGAAACACCAGGGGAAAACGGTGGGGGCTCGGACATCAAGTGACGCCTACAAGAACTAGCGCAAGGGGAAAAAGAAAATGACTGGAGTTAATGGCGGGAAAGAAAAAAAAAAACGCGAAAGCAAAAAGCTTCAGGGTCAAGGGAAATGAGAGAAGAAGAGGAGTTGCGATAAACGTCCCGCGAACCAGTAAATCCATCCTCACATATCCGTACTATTGAAGGAATCTCAGGGGGGTATTGGAAAATAAAAGTCCTCACGGGAAGAGAAATGTTGAAACAAAAACAAGACCGTTAAAACACGAAGGGAGATTACACGAGGGTCCAACGTCCGCGGAACGCAGGAAGAGAAGCATCGTACTTTTTTATATCTTCAAAAAACAATGGGGTCAGGGGGAGTCTGACTTGCGGGGTAAAAAAAGGGGGTGCCCAGGCGATCGAATGGTTGCTCTGTCCGCAGCAAGAAAAAAAAAAAACAAGGGGGGTTTTAGATACATGGGAAAAGGGGTGTTGTCAAAGGAAGGTAGAGGGGGGGGAAAGAAAGTGCAAAGCTCGACGAAACCGGATGACCTGGGGGCAATTAAAGGGCTGACAAAAGGGGAGGAGGGTTTCAAGGAGGCAAACCACAATCAACGTGAACGATCGGGTTTGGTTCCGGTTGCAACGGAAACTAGAAAAAAAAGGGGGACTCATGGAGTCTTCCGACGAGAGATGACTGTCGCCCACAAGGTTTAAAAATGGGGGAAAAAAAGACTTGACCGTCTTTGCGCACAGCGCCAAAAAATCCAACAGATCGCCGATGGGGGGGCATGGTCGCGGGGGAAAGAGGGTTGAACAAAAAAAGCCCTAAGAACAGAGGAAAACGATCCTCAAAAAGTAACACAATTCAACCGTTTTCGGTGGCAAAAAAAAAAAAAAAAAAAACGGTTACTGAGTACGGGGAGGAGGAACTCGTGCAACTGAAAGGTTGGGGACTGGTTGGTGGGGTCGAAGGGGGGTACGGGCCGAGGTCAACCACAAGCAAGAGCCGGCAGGGGATCCGAGAGTGTGAAAAGCGTCAATCTTCCGTTGGCCAACAAGGTCCCCAAAGCAACCCGAGCCTTACTAAGGGGGAGAGGAGGAAAAAAGTCAAAGGGAAACACCGCCGCGTCATTTTAACCAGGACAAGGCTCGGGAACCTCCTGGGGGAAGAATCTCAAACCGCGATGAAAAAGAACTCCCCGGTATGAAAAAAAAAGGCTTGTTGAGCCGGGTACCTACAAAAAAAAGAAGCGACCTTCCAAAGAGTACCCCAAGAAGAGGGGTGAAACAACGTGGTCGAAAACCTCTAGACATGGGGGGT
>Ga0179593_1385749_pt1 | contig 10331 bp, 13 predicted proteins | sample CZODoug2_1_08_16_FD_185931 | JGI IMG/M metagenome (GOLD analysis project Ga0179593, IMG submission 185931) | Vadose zone soil fungal communities from Angelo Coast Range Reserve, California, USA - CZODoug2_1_08_16fungal (PacBio error correction) | ecosystem: Environmental > Terrestrial > Soil >...
CAATTCTCGACTATTACGAGGTCGCTTTCTTCCAAAGGGGGGAGCGGGCAGGGGATCTGTGCTCTCGCCAATGTCGAAGTAGAAATAGCCTGCAGCGGAGGAATGTTAGTCTACAAATGGTCAGGGGTGAGGGAGCGGCGGCACGGGTGCACGGGGAATGGCCTGGGAGGATTTTTGCATTTATTGACAACAAATCGAACTAATGAGGGGGGCGAATCTTTGGAAGAACTAAAATTCAAGAAAAACAAGAGGGGGCTCGAAGGCGATCGGATTGGGGCGCTTAAACCGGTATGGGTGCTGTATTTGGTCTCCTCCATCGCCCTATGTCAGGTTCCTGGAAGAAAGGAAGTCGGCGCCCTATTATTTAAACTGAGAATTAACGGAAAGAAGAGAAAGGATACATAGGAAATCCAAACCAGAGGCCACTTAAGGCGGAACACTCAATGTAACATAAGGTCCGGGTCCGGAACGAACGAATAGAGCAAAGGGGTGTACAAGACAATTGTAGAAATAGCATGCAAGGTGGAGAGGTCGACGGCAAAAACGTGATTTGGCGATCTTCCTCCTGGGGGAGTATTCACATAAACAGTCGGATGCCCGAAAGATTGCGCAATCCGTACTGGGAGAAAACCGTAAGGCTGGCGTAAAACCAAGTGACTGCCGACGCAAAGCCGGGGTAAAATATGAAAAAGGTTCAGAGTATGAAAATGTGTAACGCTTCTAAAGGAGGCAACCGAAGCCTGCATCAACAGGGTTGGGTAAAAGCTTGTAGGTAGAAAAAGAAAACCAGATACGCGGGTGAGGCGGATTGCCAAAAGAAAAAGGCTTCCTTAAAACACAAAGGGCGCCAAAAACTAGGTGAGAAACACAGCAGGTGTCCGAATGTTGCGCCGGAGAGGAAGGACCGTTCTCGGGTTCGAGTTGGGCGCTCCTTTCGGCACGAATAGGTGTTACCAATAGCTTGGGAAAACGGAGCGTGGGTATGGGGGAAGGGGGATTGGGGACGAAGTGGGTTGGGGGCCACACTAAGCTACCCGCAGGGGCGCTAAGTGGGGGGGAGCGGTGGCCGACGGTTGTTATGCAGAAAGGGAACTTTACACAACCGACGCTGGGGTTAAGGTCACCATGTGACAAAACATTGTCTAATCGGAGCCAATCCATAATTCGACTGAAACAACGTCAAGGTGACTTCATAGAAGGTAGTGAAGGTCGTCTGGTGCAGGAGGTGGTGAAAAGAATGGAAGGAGGAGGAGTTCGTACCGCCACCGATCAAAAGGAAAGCGGACTGAACCTTCTCACTGTACCTGGGCGCCTGGCTGGTCAAATCTAGGGAAAAGAGGATCATAGGAAAGCGCCCAAAAAACGAAACCAAAAGACGAAACCGTCGGTCATTGTTTCGAAGGTCCGCTGCCGAAGGATGGATGACTCTTTGCAATAGAGGACTTCCCAGAAGACAAGAACGCCGGTACTAACGTGAATCGGTACAAATCGACTTCAATGGACCGGGATCGTGTTCCCGCGCAAGGATCGAACCCGAGACCGAAACGGATTAAGCAAGACTAAGGACGTCGTTCCAAAAAAGAATAAGGGAGGGAGTCGCGAGGAAATAGGGGGGAAATAATTGACAAACTTTCCAACTTAGATTGCCCTGCCTTCGTGGGAGGCGGCGCATCAGGATAGACATAGAAAAAAAAGGAAAAATCTCCCGACAAACGGAGAAAAAAATCGGCACAAAGCAGCAGGTGTCATGCCTGCTGAGTCTCAGGGAAAGGGCAGGTTCCTGCGAGGCACCTGCAACCGTGGTAACGGTGCCTTGGGGGGTAGCTAGTTGAACGGAGGGGAGGTTATCTTCAAAGCATGTTGCCCGCAGGGAAAAAACTTACAGATCAAGCTAGCAAATAGTCGCGGTCTCAAAAAGGGGGTGCGACATAGAGGGTCCACATTTATTCTACGCAAGCATGACTTTGCGATCGACGCTGTAGCAGCCGCGCCGAGCGCGTCCAGCTCGGGAACGGGAATTAAAAACGAGGGGGGAAACCGGGGGATGTAAAAAACAAAAAAAAAACTTTCTATGAAAAGTACCCCATGGAGGGTTGCGCTGGGAGCACTAATGTCCGACTTCAGAGTCACCCTTTCCAACCGGAATGTATTTGGGGGGAGAGTGAGCGAGCCTTCACTAAGTAAAGCTGGTGAAGTCCAGGGAAAGCAGTGAGAGCCTAACGTCATCATCATGGACGAAGGCGATCCTTAGTGTTTATCGTCAGAACGTAAGCGTCCCCCATAGCCAGGCGTGCGAAGGAGGGAGAGGGCATCTTCAAGGGTTGACACTTAACTGCCTGGAGCCTGGATGATTCGAACGGCAAATCCAATCGGGGAAAAAACCGCACATATAAGACCGGGTAAAAAAAGAATCGGCCCAAATCTTCTGAGAAACGCCAACTCGTAGGGTATCAGGATCACAAGGGAAGAACCGCAGGGAGGTCAATCAAGATCACATCAGGCTTTGTGAGAGGGATGGCAGAGAAAAGGCCTCGCTCCATAAGGTCTGTAACGGGGGAGGGAAGCAGTGCGTGTGTGAAAGCGACAACGCTGGGAAGAGCTCATCCAGGGCAACTAAGAAACTGAAGATCAAACCAGAACCTTTCGGGAAAGCTCGCGTTCAAGCCTAGAAAAAAAAAGGACTCGAAAAACGCCTTGAAGTCGCTGAAAGGAACATCTTCGGCTTGGAATCCCAGAGACCCGCACGAAGTTTGCAAGTTAAGTAATAAACTGAGGCAAGCGGTTTGCGAATCTGCTGAGCGAACGCGGGAAAAAAACTAGGGTCTTATCGGGACGTGCCACGGCGGGGGTCGAAAGAAGAGTCTCTATGCCGGCATGGGAGTTCAGAAAAGATTTAGCGGGAAGGGGGAAAGAGCGTTGGGATCGGGGGGCCAATCTCATGAACGGACAGAGGACACGAGCGCGTCCACTTTGGGCGGATTTGTTGGAAGGGAATGGTCATTCCCTCCGCACAGTGGGCGTAAGTACGAGAGAAAAAGCAAAGGGCGTTTACCAAGGGCCAGAGGCTAAGAAAAACGAGGTGAGCGAGTAAAAACGTTTAGCTATGTGTAGAACGCACGAGGGAGAGTGATTGTAAGGACTTCTCTGAAGAGCCGGCCTGTCCCGTGTGCAGAAATTAACGAGAGGGTACGGCCAACGCTGCCAACCAGGCGACCGGCGAGTTAGCAAACTTCCAGTACTATTGGTGGTTTCCAGTCTCTGCTGATCACGCCCGAAAGGAAACATCTCTCGGGCACAGAGGTCACAAGGGGGAACATCGGCAGGGGACTCCTCCATGACGGGAGAATTCCATGAGATTTGGGGAAAAGATGCTAGGGGAAGGAAAAAACCCACAATGGGGCCGTCTATGCCGATAAAATGGACTAGTTCTGATTCGCCAATCTTGAAAAGGCGTCCACTTCGAATATCTTGGAATGGCACCCGTCCGTAATACCAAAGCTTTGTACCGACGACAACTTTTCTAAGGAAATCGGTTACCGGTCGGTCTAGGGGGAAGGGAATCTAAACAAGAAGGACCCGGTAAACCTAATTATCTCTTGTAGGGTGGGAGAATAACTTTCTAGGAAGAAGCAAAGTCGGTAACGAGTGTAAGGGGGCCCGCCCTGTAAGCAAATCTGCCAGGGGGGGGGTCGGAATACTGGCCTTCCCGATTCACAGAGAATGACAATTTCTGATGCGGGAGCAGAATTACTAGGCTCCGACTAAGTGAGGAAAAAGGGAAGTCGGGGCGAGGGAGGGGGGGGGGAAACCTCAGGGGGGAACTAAGGACTCGGGTCGGGCCGAGTACAGGGGGGGGATGATCGGGGTGCACAAAGGGGACGAGGGAAAAAACGTCGGTTCTATAAGGACACAAGGTCAAGGTTTGGGACCCGAGCACCTCAGAATAACAAGCGGAGCAAGGCAGCTAGGTTCGAGAACCGGAATCGTGGAGAATAACGTCGAAACGCTGGCGCATCCGAAAGGAAATCTTAAGAAAAAATCTGCGGGTGAATTTCCCGACTAATCTGAACTACTTCCAAGGTCCGCGAGGTCCCACAAAGGAACAAGAAACTTCAAAGGGATCAATAACTGAAAGACCGCTAAAAAAGAGGGTTTCTACTGGACCGCCTGTCCAAAACTGCTCAAACCGGGGATCTGACCTCAGTCCCCCAGCGGTACAGTTGACAGGGGGATGGAAAAAAAACGCAGGGCGGGCCGCTGGGAAAAATGAGAAGTAGGTATTGGGAAGGGGGGTACTGTTGATGACGCATGAAGCACCCATTGCCTCGTGGACATCCGACAGGGAACCTCTTTTAATGCAACGCAAGGCCAGTTTCGGGCAAAAAGAGGTGAGGGGGGAGGCCACGACAGAGGGGAAAGATAACCAGCTAAAAAAACCAGGGAGGGGGATCAACCATAGGGCACATCATCAAAAGTCTTGACGCCAAGGGCGGTTGCCCTTCAGGTGGGGAAACCTCAGGAAGTAGACTTCATGGGAAAAAAGTGTTCAGAGTCAACAAACGAATTGGGGTCTGATGGCCAGGCGGAAGAGAATAGGGGAGATTCGGAAAGGGTACTTTCCAGGTCATCAAAGACTCGACAGTTCACAACTCGTTATAGGGTGGACTGCTGTCACGTAAAAATCTCAACAACCAAACAAGAGGAAAAGATAGAGGTATTTACCGGCAAGCACGGAGCAGAAAGTAGAGGAGGGGATAACAACGGGTAAATCCTATCTCTCCTAACGAGGGGAAGGACGGCCGAAAAAAAAACACCAAACACAAAAAACCCCCCAAAACAAAAGAACCGAAACAAAAAAAAAAAAAAAAAAAAAACCAAACATAAAAAACAAAAACACACCCCCCCCACACACAAAACCACCCACAAAACAAAAAACCTGCTCCCAAAAATTAGGCTGTTGATAGGAACATATTCCTGAACTCAAGGATCTGAGATCATTCAGGAGGGCAAGAAAGGCCACCGCACCGTGGGACTAAAGACTGTTGGGTAGATCGTCTGGGGAAAATCGAGTTCAAAGGGGGCTCGTAAGGATTAGTTGTCGACATGACTCTTGAAAACGTCAAAACCAGAGAGCAGAACCGTTGGTTGGCTAAGACCTCTCACAGAGCAGGGGCCAGAATGCCGACCAGAAAAATCTAAAGAACCTCCGACGGGGGTCAGACCTTCCCTAGAATGATTGGAGAGCACCGTCACGGTCCGAGTTTCACGCGGGCCTCTCGTTGCAGCAGTGGGGTGCCTATTCGGAGACAAAAAATGCTGGAGCATGGAAGGTTATAGTCCTGAAAAACAAACACGAAAGTGTCAGTTTTAAGGGGGGCGAAATCTCGACCAGTGTAAGGCAGTGTCTAAAACGTCGTCCTTGGGCAATTAAACCTCAAGATATAAGGAAAGAGTCGGATTATTTCTGTTCTAAGTGGTGATTCACCGAAAGGAACGGATCGGGACTAGCTGACGGAGCCATACAACGGACTGGCTTGAAGGGGGTGTTTAGACTTAAAAATCTGAAAGCGGGGGACAGTCTTTCACAGAAAAGTTGTTTCGACCTTCGGACTTGGGGGGGACCAAGTCAGAAAAAACAACCTACGGAAGACGGCCGCGAACAAGCATCTCGTCACCGCACCGTAATGGGCTCATACCCCAACGATCCTTGAGACGCAGTCATCCTGATGCATGGGGTCAGAATCCGACCGTCCCTAAATGGAACATACGAAATTCACGCGGTGCATCGCCGCCACTTCAACAAAAGGGGGGCACCCGGGAAAAAAAATGGGAGAAAGGAGGTGGAAAAACCGACTTTACCGAAGGTTCGGGGGCCGCTCATCTGTCGGTAAACACAAAAAGGATCGTTATGGGGCAGCAACTGTCAAGGGGAAATGTTCGGGCTCCCTCGGAACCGCCGGGTCACGATTAGGGAAGGGCCATTTTTGAATGAGTACAGGCGGGCACATCTCGGGGCCATAGAGCGCTTTGGAATCGACAAAAAAAAAACGCATATGGAGGACCTCGCTTACAGGTGATCTAACAGAGGGGGGGCAAAAAATTGTAGGACTATCACTATTTCCAAGAGCAACCTCCTGCAGGCGACGGGTCAGATTCTTAAATTTTCCAATTTTAGTAATATGTGAGTCCGAAGAACTGGTACGGGCTTGAGGGAGAAGACCGAGCCTAACCAGCGGACGGACGTGAAGTCGAAAACTCTAGCGGAAAAGGTGGGTTTGGAACAACAAAAACGAGGAACGCAATTTCGCACGCGTGGAGTACAAAACTGGCAACTGGGGGGGAAACCCCACGCGATATAATAATAACAAGACTACCGTTCGGGCGTATCCAACAATCCAAACCAGTCTCACGACGGGGTTTATCCTTCTATGTGAACACGCAGGGGGAGAAGAGAGTAAATTCGACAAACGGTTCCAAACGGCTGAAGGCGCAAATGCTTACCACATCGACCAAAAGGGACTCCAAAAATTTCGCAGGAAATCATGCCTACGTGCTAGACCGGGCAGATCGGGACACGCAACGTCCGGCAAAGCGCAGGTGAATAGGCGCCGTAAAGAACGCCGATCCGGTCTCACAACTTGAACCTGAACGAGATCGGCAAGAGCGATCGAAGTCAAAAGATCGAAACCTCATGAAAAAAAAAGCATTCACAACACACTTCGTTCAGTGGGACAGAATGGGCTTCAAACACCAGGGAATAAAGGAACGCAAGCTGACGAAAAGCGGGCCGGTCTAGCATCTGGCGGCGCAGGAAAAAGACCGCTGGGATCCGGTACGGGCGGGGGACTACGGAATCGGGCACGGTCGAAACTCACCGAGATTCTTCGAACATTACGAAAGCCGCACTATTCAGGAAGAAGTGCTAAGGGTGAGCGAGTAATCTCGCCCTGAAGATAGAGCAAAAAACTCAGGGAGGGGGGGGATCACGAGATGTGTCGCTGGGGGGAGTCTTGCGCGACTACCCAAAGTGGGGTGGGGCGGTTGTAACGCCAAAAACCCCCCTCGCTGGGGCCTGTTTCGAGCGGGTTGGAGGTTACCCAGGGGAATTTGCCGTCTATCCTAAGACGCGGCAGTAAGTGGGAAAAAACATCAATGAAAAAGCAATCCCGAAGCAACATAAAGGGAGGCATTAGGTGAAAAGCGACTGTCTAGAGCCAAAAAGACGGATAGCCGTGTTCTGCGTTATCGAGAGGGAGGGCAGGTCGACTACGCTACAAAGGGACCTGCTTCAAAAGGGCGGTCCTCGAGTACTCGCCCAAACGAAAACCATGCCGGGGGGGAAGGGGTTAAACGAAGCCCGGTCGGACGGACCGGACAAGCGAAACCTCTACGGACGCCACCCGTTCGGCAAAAAGACCGTTAAGGGAGTCGGCCCGGAAAAGAGTGAGGAAGAACCGATAGAGGAAATGGTCTCGAATATTCGGAAACTTAGGCAGAGGAGTCGAAAGAGGAAGAGTATCATCCGGGGGAATCGTTCTCAAAAACTGGGGCGCTAACTATAAAGACAGGACAGGTGACTCCTGGAAAAGGAAAACGGAATAATATGGGGAGCCCGAGAATCGCAATGGCACCGGACCAGAGCGTTGGCCGAAAGACACCGCGTATCAAAACACTCAAAGAAAAATTCAAGAAAGGCCGTGCGACATTTCGAGTCCGGGTTGTTTTAGTATCGTTGGGTCAGAGTTCGGGGGGTACTATGTAGTTATCCTTGAGGAGAAGAGAGCCCAAGAGAGCCGGGACAAGGTCGAAGGTGCCCGGGGTGCATCGGCACGAGGTCGCGTCAGCCTTCAAAAAAGAAGTCGTGAAGCAGGAAAGTACGGGGGTAGGAGAGAATCGCTAAAGGTAAGGGGGGGAGGGGAGGTAACCATGGGGGGAAAAACTCTCTTCGGAAGTCCGTTAATGTGGAGGGGATAAACAAGGTGAGCGACTGGACTGGCACCTACTGCAAGAAAAGAAGGAGAAGAGGGGAAAAAATCGGAAACTGGAAAACGCTACTTGTTAAGAAGGGAGGTCCAAATGGGCGCGTTGAACCGGATGATCGCGGCACTCATCCCCAGCCAGGCTGGGCCCAGACAGAGCTCAAAGACGGAACGAGGATTTGGTTGGAAGAGGGGGAGTTGATCCTCCATAGGTCAAAGGGAGAGGCAACCTCCAGCCACCAGAACGACCTGCAAAAAAACCAGATGAGAGAAAAACTGTAACCGGGGGGAAGGTTTCCTCTAAATGCTTGGAGGAGAATTAGACAATTGGGACATTGACCCAGGCAAGGTCACCCAGCCGAATGTGCATGGAAGCCTTGTTAAAGGGCTAGGAAGTCTGCAGATACAAAACTCTTACCATGCGGGTGTGGGGTTCAACCTTTACGAGGGGTAAAAAGGGGGTTGGAAAAAGCCCCACTCGGTGAAAAGAGGTCCTCCTGGGTTGAACTTCGAAACAACTCAAAAAGAAATGTCGAACAAGTACAAAGGGGGGGGGGAAAGAAAATAGTTCGCGGGGGTCCGGGTAAGAAGGACTTGGCATTCCATCCGCCTCAACCGGAGTAGCCCGAAAATCATGAAAATTAACTCAGGATCTTGGTGACGCTTGTGGAAAAGAACTGGAGGGACCGTCTTAAGCGGTACATCCAGGTGCGTTCAAAACGGAAATAAATGCAAATTTAAAAGCGAGGGAAAAGTAGTCGCTGCCCTAAGAGTTCACGCTCTAAAGCGGAGGACCGAACCGGGGCAAGATCGCTCCACATAACGGGGTTCCAAAGTAAACCACTACCTCCAACCAGAGAGGACAATCTTCCCGTGGGTTGGAAGGGAGAAAAGCTATTGGATTTTCGGGCCAGAAGGGATACGGGTGCTTTACGAGGTCGCTGTTACGATCCGACGGGTTCTTGGAATCGACGAAAGTAAACGAGCAAAAAACCTAACATGCGTGAAAAAAGAAACAACCGCACGCACAATATCAAGAAAATGAGGAACCCCTCGGAGGCCGTCCATTCGCCATGCCGTGGTTGGCCGCCCCACCTCGCAAAACCAGACATACCAAAACGGGAGCAGTGAAACTCACCCTCCAAAAGAAGGCAGAAAATTGTCGACCGAAGGAAAGGCTGACTGCTAGATAGACCGTCAAAGCAATTACGGTCAAAGACGAAAATGCCGCTGCAAGGGCACAGAAGCCAAGAGGTCCCTGACGACTTGATCAGAACAAAAACAACAACGCGTAGGATTAAATTAGGATAGATAAAGTCGCAAGCCGCGAGTGGGCTGGCTGAATTGCGCGGGGACGTAAGAGTAATGTGAGGAAGGAAGGAGATAGAAGTCGCTGAAGTAAGGGGGGGGGGGATACAGGTCTCCTCGTTTGCGGGGGATTTCCGCGAGGTAGTTGGAAGGGTGGAAAAAAGGTGTTAAAAGGAATGTGGGGGAGGACACAACTCATGCGAGGTAAACCAGTATCCTGGGGGTGAAATCAGTTCTAAGGGGATGGGGGGGTGGGGGTGGAGGGGGGCGTGGGGGGGGGGGGGGGGGGGGGGGGTTGGGGGGGGGGGGGTGGGGGGGGGGATGGGGGGGGGGGGGTAAAGCGGGGTGCAAGTGGGGGTGGCGTGTGGGCGGTGCCATCCGAGAAATGAAACTGGGAGGTCGAGGTCAAGAACACTGAATCTTAACGCGACTAAGGGAACCAAAAACAGCCATGCTTAAGTAAGACGTTTATCTTGTGAAATCCTCTGCCTTCCACACGTTTGTCAGTTTTGCACTTGAGCTTGTCTCTTTTGAGTTTGTCTTAGGGTAAACTCTTGTGCCCTTGCCCTCCTTCTTCCCTCCCCTCTCATTAACCTGTCAGGGTGAAAAGTCGAATTTGCCTAAACTAGCCCAGCGTCTCCGCAAGGTAGAGGACAACAAAGCAGCCAAAGGTCCCAGCCCTCAACAGACGGGAACAGCGGGGGGTTTAGAGTCGAAAGAGGAGGAACAGGGGCGGTCCAGCGGAAAGGACCCCAGGAGTTGTCACCCCTCTCTCAATTATCACATATCTCAATCTCCGGGAAAACTTTGTGCGGAAACTCAGGAACGCCGGTGAACAGAAAACTTTGGATAATTGCTTGGTGTCCTTTCTGGTACTGGTAGGACTCCAGGGGAAGGAAGACACACAAGCCGGGTAGTCAAGGGACACCACTCTGGGGCTGAGTGATGGGAGCATAGGGGGGGTCCCCGACTAATAATTGGTTGCAACAAGGACACTATTAAAGGTAACTCGCATTCCCGGTACCATTCCTTAATATGAGGCGT
>Ga0179593_1535656_pt1 | contig 10331 bp, 11 predicted proteins | sample CZODoug2_1_08_16_FD_185931 | JGI IMG/M metagenome (GOLD analysis project Ga0179593, IMG submission 185931) | Vadose zone soil fungal communities from Angelo Coast Range Reserve, California, USA - CZODoug2_1_08_16fungal (PacBio error correction) | ecosystem: Environmental > Terrestrial > Soil >...
ATTTGGAGGGGTGTGGAATTCGATGGGCCGAACTGGCATTGCACATCAGATCGAGGGAGCAGCAAAAAACACAACTTTTAACGAGAGCCAACCAAACCGACTGGAGAACATCGGGAAATAAATACATCGTGAAAAAAAAGGCAACGAAAAAGGGGGGACTCGGATAAAGAACGCACGAGTTGCCGTCAAAAGGGGCAAGAAACGGGGGGCATATTCAGACGGGGCGACAATGAAAAGGAGGTGCAAAAGACAGGCGATCGTTGAAGACGAATTCATGGAGTGGAAAGACAGCTGGCGAAAGGGGTGGCAGGCCAATTTCCCGGCGTCTGTGCCATACTGCTGCGGGACGGTTCCGGGCCGAGTGGAAAGGACCCAGTAAACGAGACTGGGAGAGGACTCAAAAAGGAATTTCAGGCGCTCCGAACCAGCGAAAGGAGTGCGATGGGCCAAAGCGCGGTGGAGGGGAGGGAAAAGGGTCCAAGAACAACCCGACACACGACGGGACCAAGGGAGATTGGGAAACAGGGTACAATCGCAAAAAGGCATGCGTCGGCGTGGGTTTTCCTCAAACTCGAGCAAAAAATCAAAAAAAAAAAAAAAAAAAAGTGGTGCGAAGCTATGCAAGCCGGGAGAGGAAGATCACGGACCGGGGGGGACAACTCAAGAAGAGGCCTGCGTTCGATAGTAAGGACGCCCACAGCTCGTGCAACATGGTTAAAGGGTCCTGAATACCGGCCCGAGGAGAGGAAACCAACGACGGCCTAAAAAAGGCGCATAGCGCGTTTTGGGACGGTGTAAAGAAAGACACGAAAGGACCCGGTGGGGAAAAATGAAGCAGCCCAGGGAAAATCCCGCGAACAGCGCACCACAGGGCGCAACGCTGTCCGGTTGAAAGGGGGCTTCACCGGCAAGCGCCTAAGTGGACCCTTCGGGCCACGAAAGGGGTTGAAAAACTAAAAAGCAGTTTAACATAGCAGCAACAGAGGTCATAATGTAAGGGGAACAAGATTTTGTCATTGGTGCGCTCTCAAGACATCACCGTGCCCCGCGCAGCCCCAAGTGCGAGGGTTCAAATCTCTCAGCCCGTAACAATAGCCGCTTAAAAGGGAGGAAGAACAAAACAATTACGGAGTTCCGAGAGGGAACGCCGAGATCGAATGAGTGCCGGCCTGCGGCCTAACCTTTTGATCTATTGACGATGCTGACGGAAGCGGGGGTCGAGGGGAGGAAAGGACCCGGCGAAAAGCGCAAAAAAATCGCTCCAGTGGAGGGGAGCTTCGGCAAGCTGTGAAAGATCGCTTACAAAGAGGGGGGGCTGGTTGTAAAGACAGCCGCCGCGAACCGTGAAAAAACCAAATTCCCCACGAGAAAATTAATGGTACTAAGGGGGGTCGAGTAGTATGGAAGGAAAAGTAAGCGGTCACCCAAGAGACATGGCACCAAAAAATGTTTTTGTAATCGGTCCGCAGCGGGGGGCAAAAGGGAAAGCACTGGCCCCGATTTATTCGAGCTTACGAGAAAGGACGATCGGACAGTGAGCTCAGGAGAGGCGCTGAAGAAGGGAGGTAACAGTCCCCCGACATCGGATGCTCGCATGGAGGAACGTTCCCAGACTTCGCCGATGCAAAGAAAGGGAGGACCTGTGCCTCGAGGGAACAGGCCAGGAAGCGTATCGCCGGGTACAGCGCCCTCGATCGAGCGAAGCAAAAATGCAACCGGGGGTCTCTCCAACTCCCAAGGTCGAGGAGGGGGCGCAACTGTAAGGTTTTCCGACGAGTTCGCGATCGTGGGGAAAGCTGCCTCCGCAAGGCCGACCGACTCTCGGATTCAAAAACATCGCGGGGAAAGGTGGCTTTAATAACGACATCAGAATAGGAACGTCACCACAACGATCGGCAATTCACTGGGAGGGTGAGCTATGCGCGGGGGAAACCCGGAAAACGGGGAGCGTGAAGATTGGCAAAAGAAAGAGTAGCTGTGACATGAGAAGTAAAAAAAAAAGAACGAAAAATCCCTTTGAGAAGCGCGAAGCGCCATCGCAGGAGATCCAGCGGAACACCGTTAAACTAAAAGTAGCACTACGAATTTGGGGCAAGCCGTTCGTGGCCATGGGGAAAAGACAAAACAATCACTCACGAGCACTTGCGATCATAAGAAAAGGGGGAAAGAAAGAAAGGAGGCGAACCTAAAGCAGGGAAAGGGGTCCTCGGTATCAAAAAACGCGGTCGTCGTGAACCAACTCAACACAGTAAAAGGGTCGTGAAGCTGAACTCGCGAGGATTAGCGCCGAGGAGGAAATCACAGAGGGATTTTCGTCTTTTGCGGCGGAACCATCATGTCGAAGTACACCGCGCAAAGGGAGCGGCCCTCAAAATCGCGGCCAGGTTGGGCCGTCGGGGGATCGCTAGCTCAAAGCGAGCAAGGGGGACCTGGAACGACGGGGACCGGCAGGTCGAAAATCGAAATAAGTCCGCAAAGTGAGAACCACTGCCCTTGGAATAGGCGCGATACTGAGCTGCGGAGGACGATACGGGGATGGGCGGATGCCCTCGTCAAAGGAACTGCATGAGCTATAGGATGAGGATAAGGTGGAAATAGAAAAGGGAACACCCGGCGAGCCCACAGGGGTGCAGTCACCACGGATGCCGTGGGGGTTTGAAAACTGGGCGCTCGGGGGGCAAAGGGGAAAAAAAAAGAAAAAGATCGGGCGATATTGACGTGTCAACCTAAAGGGGAAAAAAGAACAGAATACCGCGCCTGCGCTGCACGTGTATCGGGGGCGAATCGGCGAACGAACAGAGCTAGATGCACTATGGGACGGTGGAAACAAACCTTGAAAGCAAATAATACCGATCACATCGAAGAAACATTGTCCACGCTCGAGGGGAATAGCGGTGTTCCATAAAAAACGGGGACCACGCAGGCGACGGAGTCAAATCCACTCACAAGGAAAGTAAAAAAAAAGCCGGGGGAATGGTTCCATTTACGAAGGTTGAGGAGGAGAAGGGGCAAACAAAGAGACGCAACACGGTCACAATACACATTATCGAAAAACTGGCACGGTGAATCCTTCCTAGGCACGAAAAGAACAAAGCGTAAGACGCTAGAGGCCAACTTTGCGCGCAGCCAAAAACACACACTGGACGAAAAAGTGTTGGGGGGGGAGGTCTACGCGGCTCCTTGAAACAACGGGGGTCTCGACCATCTCCTGCGAAAGAAAGAAGGGAAAAGCATATGAACATCTGGCAGATAATCTCGGCGCCGAGGAGCCGATGAACTCCCAGTCCCCAGGGGGGTTCTCTATGCCGTCAAAAGGACTCGTTGATTAGGAGAAAAAAAATCGCGGGACAGGTAGGTGGGATATTCAAGGCGAAAAAAATAAACGTTTGGATCGAATGGAAAAGGGCCGGGTGCTGCGGGTCGGTTCAATGCTGAGGGTAAAGTAAGGTGAAAACCAAGGGGGGGTCCAAGCGCCCGGAGAGGGGGGCATACGCCCACAAGCGTGGGGACTCCAAAAAAGCTCTGGTTAGCTGTCAACGGCCTGGGAAAGCTCCTCCCCAACCTATCGGCCCGGAGGGGAAGAATGCGCTGCCGAAAACTCTAAAGGCCACCCGTGAGAGGGAAAAAGGACCCTAGACATCGAGGTGTTCGCATCAGGGGCGACGCGGGAAGAGCAAATGTTGACTGAAGAAATCGTGAAAAGAAAAGACCCTTGAGAGTGAAAAGATACTTCATCAAGTTATAAGGGGAGGAAAAAAAAAAGTGATGCAAGAGGAAAGCGAGAAAGAGTTGGAATGAAGTTGATTTTCAAACTGAGGGGCGGCAGAGCGGAAAACACAAATGTTTGGGAAAGGTCGTGTGTGCATTCGGTAACTAAAGTTTGGGGCAACAGCACGAGGAAGGTGAAAGGAACAGAGTTAGGGGCGGGCATATTTTATGCAGCGCGGAAGCCACTGAATAAGCCTGTCCACAAACGGAAAGCACAAAGGTGGGGGGGGGCAAGACAAGGAATTGGAACGAGACCAATAGATGCCCGAGGGAAAGGAATCCATGAACGATGCGCAGGTAAAGTTGCGCTGTCGACTAACTAAAGAGGGGGAAACAGTTTACTATGGACCATTTGAAAGTGCCGGCATCAAACCCGTGCGGTATCGGAGAAAAAAAACCTTTTTCGATCGAGTTGGGAGAGGGACAGCCGGGTCGTTCAACGTGGTATACAGCAAAGGTAATCGACGTACAGCCTAGGAGAGAAAACGATGCCATCGTCATTCACCCACGTAAAAAAATTAGGGACCACATGACAGGGTGGCTATCCGTCTCTCACCCAGACCACACAGGGGGAGGTGTCTAAGATGAGGAGAGGGGAAAGGGGGGGGGGTGCGTGGAGGACAAAAAGCAACATGTCGTCTCGACAGTCAGACGATCATAGCTGATCGAATGGGTCGCGAAAACATGAAAACCGTCGAGAGGCCAACCCACCAGAAGGAATCTACTCCCTAGCGTGAAAAGCGGGAAGGGGGGGCCTTTATCTATCGCGACGGAAAAAGAAAACCACTACGAACAGATTCTAGAAAATCGGTTCTACAAGCGAAAGAGGTCAGTCTGCCGTAGTTCAGCGAAATGAGAGAGGAGGGTTGCTGTCGGACGTGGGGGAAAGAAGAAAGTGTGTAAATCGCAAAGGGGGGGGGGCTTGCACAAACTTGTGGGAAAGGGGAAGGGAAATCAGCGGCAATGTGCAAAAAAAAAAGCGCAGCAGCCAAAAGTACAAAAAAACCGCAAAGCACAGCCAGAAAAGTTCCAGGGGAAAAATTCGATCCAGCCAAAAGGGTAAGTGTGAGAAAAAAAAAGAGAAAAAACTATCGCTGTGGGCGCAAAGTTGTGCCGACCGCTTGGCCCGAGTAAGGAAAAAGAAACAACTCTCTCTCTTTCAAACGAGCGTCCATTCGCCTCATGACGAGGGGAAGAGGATTAAGTAGCAAGGCCAAGGCCTGCCGAGAAATGCGCGCAAAACAGCTCGGGCGGACAGCCCGGAATGCGATCAAGCAAAACACAAGACGAAGAACGGACGCCGGCGTCTATTGGGAAAAAAAAAAGGGTGTGCCGAAAGAGCGAATTTCCGGCGTTGGGGGACGCCGATCGTGTTTCGGCGGAAAAGGGAAAAGGCCTTTCGAACAAACCGACAGCGCACCAGCCGGGAGGGCAAACGTCAACACGGTCTCCCCCACCCTCCAAAAGTGGAAACTTAGGGGCACGATTGTTTATCCTAAAAGCGATCTATTTTACATCAAGAAAAGAATGGGTCGAATACGGTTGTTCGGGAAGAAGCACCACCCCTATATAAAAGACCCGCTCGCCAGTTAAAAATGTCTGGGGGCCTCCGTAACGATCCAGGATCCGCCGAGAAAAAAAAAAAAAAATACCAATGACGAGTGACAGCAAGAAGCGCGAGATCGCATCGGCAAGAAAACCCGCCTGCCAGCTTTGATCAAAGAGGGACTAGGAGCTTTTAAAGGGGAGAAAGGCGAAAGGCAAACGCTCCTCCACAAGGTGGGTCTAGGCTAGAGAAAAAAGCTGGGGCACGATCGCGTCGGAAAAAAGGGGGGGGTTGTTCTCTAAACTCGCCGAGAACCGGTTCCCGTCCGGACGAATGAATGGGAAAGGTTGTCGGAGGTCCGATCAAAAGAAGGGAGGAACTCCCGCTTTTCGTAATAGAAGCACCATGGTTTTTGGAGAAGGTGGATTCAAATCGTGAAAAAAAAGCGTGGCATCCCAAGAAGAAAAATTAACTTACAGGGAAGGACGGCAATTCGAGTCCGGAGAAAGAGGCAGCTGAGAAGCGGGAAAAAGGTCCGGCAAACCGACTGCCGCCACAAAAGGCGCAAAAAGCGTTCGCAGTGAAAAAATGGCAATGCGCATGCGGGACAGGGGTATTCTGGGGGAATTCCGCTAGGGGGGGACGACAAGATCGAAGCAAAAAGCACATGCAAAGCGAAAGGGTGAAGAGACACCAAAAGAAAGAAGGCCTCTCCATCGAACTTTACGGGAACGGAGCTCATTCGTTTGCCGAGGAGCCGGGGGAATAATCACAACGATACTCCCTTCTCAAGCGCGGGGAAAAAAAAAAATGAGGGGAGAAAACATCACATTCGACGAAATCGAATCACGGCACAAGGCACGATCCAGTCATTGATCTAGCGGACAAAAAGGGCAAATGGGCCCCGCCAGCACTTGCGCGGTACAGGAGGGAAAAACCCCACAGAAAAAAACGAAAAAAAAAAAAATTGATTATGAAAGGAGAAACTCCGCCGCGAGAAAGAACCGATCTCCTGACATTCAGGGAAAAGACGGACTAAAAGGACCGGCAAAAGGGGTTCTTGCCCGCTTTTTTCGAAAAAAAAAAATCACAACAAAGATGAGAAAAGAGAAGAAGGAAAAGCTGGGAGGGTCAGGCCCAGCCCAGTCTTCGTGATAGGAAGGAACGATCGGGACGGGGAATCGCATCGATCGCGGCGCAGAGGGTAGCGCGATCGGAAGAAAAAATTGCCCGTGCCCGCGATCAGGAAAACTGGCTGGCGGCCCGAAACAGATCGCTGACAGGGGAAGTTCCGAAAAGGCTCAAAAGAAAAGTGCATCGTGACAGAGGGAAAAGGCGTTAGAACACTGATCAGCCACCCTGTTGGGGGAACGCGCCTGGCAAATCCTGAGTCGATAAAAGTGCCGGGAACGCTCGGCGTCGAAACCTGCATGAGCGGGAAACAACGGGTACAGAAAAGGGGTGCTCTCTGGGATCTTCGAAAAGGGCTTAAGACCATCGCTTGCAAAAAAACACCATTGCAGCATAGAAAGGGGAGTCCTAACGCCTTTGAGAAAAGTGGAAAACTCGTCAATGCTCCAGAAAGCAAGCGAAGATAAGGCGTTGCATCGGCGAGAAAGAGGCGAAACAAAAGACATGGCACGAGTGAGACGACGGTTCGACCAGGAGCGATCAGAACACAAATCACGAGGAGAGGATATGAAATCGTAGGCGCATAAGAGGAAACGAGGTGGAAAACCACTCAGGCCGCAATTTTGCGAAAAAAAAAAAAATTGCGGAATGGGGCCAGTCGATTACGAAAGAAGGGCGTGCCGACGACCTTAGACCCATGACGACCCCGACAACCCGGGGAAATAGTCCCGCCCGGCGGAACAAAAAACACGTTCTCACCCGTCGCACGAAGCAAAAGACGCAATGAAAAAAGCTTTGCGCGACAATCCGCCACCTGGAGAGCGTTGTGCAAACTGTCAAAAGACTAAGGCTCCGGGAAAGAACACTGGCTCTACAGCTCTAAGAAAGGAAAAGCGTCAAATCAAAGCAGGCCAGGACAAGGCCGATGCATCTCGGCGCAAAGAGATACTCTCGGAACTCTTCAGTGGGGGGGTAGGGCTCTATTCAAACCGCGCGGGGGAATTATTGATGCGCGGAAAAGAAACTCGGGGGGAGAAAGACCCCTTTAGGAGCTTCCATGGACGAAGAAACTGGTTATTGAAATATGACCGCTCGGGGTCTGGGGAGGAATCGCTCGGGTTAAAGGGGTAACCAATCGTGCAAAAAAAATCCATCGCCCTTGGGGAATACCGGGGGCACCCACCGCGTTGCGAAAAAAAGAGGGTGACCCGCGGGTCACAGTGGTGGGAAAGGTTCTGCGGCGTCCGCCAAAGGAAAAAGGCCGGCTTCTTCCACAAAAAAAAAAAGGCGGCCAAGGGTCCGGCCGAACCCAAACCGCCGCGTCGAAGGCTGGCTGATCGCCAGCCCCAGCGGGAGGAGGGGAGCTGGTTTGCGCTGCAGCGAGAAAAGGCACTTGGGGCCGGGAAAAAAGTCAACCGGGACTTCATCAGAATGGAAAAAAAGCATGAGCGAAATGAGGAAAGCGAGAGCGGAAAAAAAATGAAGATTTTCCCAAATGGGCCGACGGCGGAAAAAAAGGGAGCCAGCGCTCGTTCTTTAGCCCCCAACGCTTTTGGCAACGAAAAAGAGAAAGCCGGAGCGCAAAGGGGAAAGGGGTGAGGGAAAGGTTGGCGAGCGCGGAAAAATCGGCCCTGAGATCAATCGGAAAAGGGGTGGCAAGACATGAGACGCACAACGTCGCCAGCGATCAGAATTCCGGCAGATCCGCCTGAGTAACAGAAAGGACATGTCGAAGAAGATGCAGGTCCTTGCCCTTGATGTCGCAGGCATCAAACACCCGTTCGATCACAGGAAGTTTTCGACCTCTGCTGTAAAACGGATAGTCGGTGGGGTTGGCCTCTCGTCATACACCAGAGACATTCGAAGAAGAAAGATGATGAAAATGTCCATCGTGACTCTCAAGGAAAAGAAAAAAATATCCAGAAAAAAAAATCCGAAAAAAGAACAAGTAGGGATAGTTGGCTGACTATTTTACGGGAATGGGCGAATGGGGCACGAGGGGGAGCGCATTAAGAGGAGGGACGTCGAATGTCCGCGAGAAAAAGAAGAGGCCAACCCACAGGGGGAACTCCGAAGAAGGCGCCGAAAAAAGGGGGGCCGTATCCGCACGGTTAGGGGCCAGGGGGGAACTGCAAACGGCATATTCCTCTTAGGAAGGGTCGTGTTACTAAAAAAAAGGGTCTGGTCAGATCGCATGGATTTGTCTGGCGACGTTAGGGCCACAATTTCATTACCCTCCAAAAAAGGGGTGTGCGACAGTGCTATGGCCGATTTGCAATAACGCCCAAAAAGAAAAAAAAGCTTTAAAGAAATCAAACAAAGGCAGGCGCGTCCGATCAAGCGAAGCGTGCTGTTGCCAAAAAAATCGAACTGCACTATCGCTTTGCTCAAAAGGGTGCCCCGAAAGGAAAGGAAAAATCGGAAAAAACGCTCATCGCTTTAACAACTCGCGTCATAGACATCATGCGGGGACCAGAAAGCGTGCAACCTTGATGAAAAGGACGGACTCTCAAGGCAAGGAATCCGAGAGCTGCAAAAAAAAGGCCTCAAAAAAGGATGCGATCAGAAGACGACAAAACGGCGCGGTCGAAAAAAACCAAACGCCGCCGAACTGGGAAAAGGGAGCGCGTTTTCCGTAGAAGAAAGCCGGCCCGAAGGGAACGTCCCGAAAAAACCCCGAACGGAAAAAAAGCTTTTTCAGCACAGAGGGAAGGGGCACGACCAACCGATGAAAAAAAATTTTGGACTCAGAGGGGCAACGAATTGTTGAAAAGGATGACCCCCCGAAAACAAAGCCACACGAGGAATTCTAATACCAGGGTTGGTTGGTGGGGAAATGGAATAGCCCACCCTTAGAGGGGCCCCTCTCGAGGAGGTCCTCCCGTAGAGCCGCGAGACGGGAAACACCATTACCGCCTGACTAGTTGCAAAAGCGTATCTTTCGCAGGGGGGAGAGGCACTCGGCAAAAAAAATGCCAGCGGGGGGGGAGTGACGATGAGACGAAGAGAGAGCCCTTTTCAGTGGGGGAAACGGGCGAAGAGAAAAACGCTAAAACAAGGGAGAGGCTGCGCGAAAAGCGGAAGATCGCTTGGAAAAGGTCGGGTATGCTTTCTCCACCGGCTGCGACCGGAGAAAAGGTCCGAAGGAGAAAAAATGTTGTCGGAGGTCCAGGGCGCGGAAGAGGCGCAAATCACAGCTTTCGTAATCGAAAAAGGGTGGGAGTCAGAGAAGGGTCAAATGTGCGCCCGCAAAAAAACCCCACACCGGTAAAACAGATGAAATTACGAGACTGGCGGCAATGTCGACACAAAGGCAGAAGGGGGCGCCGAAAAAAAACAGGATGCTCCGAGGGCCGGTTTCGCCGAACTCGAAAGGGGGGGAAACCGCAATGCGCGCGGGCCCTGGAAAATTCCGTAAAAGAACGAAAGAGATCTCAAGCACATGAAACGCTGGTCGGAAAGCCAAAAGAACGGGAGAAGGGAAAAAAGTCGCAGCTCGCAACGTTTCCTCGAGTGTCGAAAGCTCATGCAGTTCGGAGAACGGGGCATACGGCCACCCGGAGGAAAAACGCCAAAAAGCAGCGTAAAAAGAAAAGCCATTGCTTTAATTCAAGGGGGGGGAGGAACATCACATCTAAGCCTGAGGAGCGGCACCTATGCGAGGGAAACGGACCTCCCCCGAGGGGGGGGAGGGGGCAGGCGGGAGGCGCAGCGGGGATAAGATAAAATGGGCCACCAGAACGTAAAGCGTTGGGAAAAGCGCGGGAAACCATAAAGCCCGAGGGAATAGGCGGAAAAGACCCCCTCTATCGAGAAAAGAAAATCAGCGCAAGGCATCAAGCGCCCTGGGCAAGGGGTAAAACCACATTTCGGGGAGGAAAGAAAA
>Ga0179593_1590477_pt1 | contig 10331 bp, 11 predicted proteins | sample CZODoug2_1_08_16_FD_185931 | JGI IMG/M metagenome (GOLD analysis project Ga0179593, IMG submission 185931) | Vadose zone soil fungal communities from Angelo Coast Range Reserve, California, USA - CZODoug2_1_08_16fungal (PacBio error correction) | ecosystem: Environmental > Terrestrial > Soil >...
GCAAAAGGAAACCGCACCGTCGGGAAAAACAGGGGACGAAATGACGGCTAAAAAAAAAAAACCATCAGCGTTCCATCCGGCAATCGGTGTTGGTGGGAACAAAAGGAAACCGGCCGGAAATGACAAAACCAAGAAGGGGGCTCTGGAGAAATCGCGCTGGCCAGTCCACTAGAACGGGGGACAATAAAAGGGATTTTGCAAGCCGGCGGGCTGACTCAAGGATGGTGAGCGCCCGGGAGTGGGCGCCATGGGAGAATGTATCACCGTGGTCGGAAAATATTGAGTAACCTGAAAGTCGAGGACCTCTCAAGGTGTATTTCCAGGACAGAAAACCTGAGAAACCCAAGATGCCTACCGCGTCTATAAAAGGTAGAAGCCAAAGGAAAAAAGGCGTTCAACTTGACACCCCCCGAACGAGGAACCTCTTGAAAACGAAGTTTCTGAGGAACGGGGGAAAATGCATCCTTGAAACCCGAGAAGAAGACGCCCACCTCTGCGGCGCGAAATCTACTCCTAAAAAGTCTCCCGGAAAGCCAAAGACGAGAAGGTCTATCCCGACGCGTAGAGATCTACCAAAAAGACTTGCTAAAAAGCCTTTGGGGAGAAAGCCTGTCGAGAAAAAGCACGCAACCATAAGGGGGACTGAAAAATGTTTGACTCCCCTATCGAAGACGAACAGAAAAGTTAACAGCATGGAAGGGGGAACGCAGAAAAAAACGGAAATTGGGGTGAAACAAGAAATGCTCCAGGAGGAAAAGAGTAAAAGGAAGCAAGGGGAGACTGGGACCAATGGGACATCATCACGCTGAATCAGGTGAATCGGAAAGGACTTGTCAGAGAGGAAGCAAAGCCACAGGAAGCTTCATCCAGGGCGACCCCAAACTGGGAATGAACAACTTTGACTCGTCATCCCCAACTAAACAAAAAGAAGCAGATCCCGGATTAAAGAAAAACGAACCCAGGGGGAAAATTACGAGAATTTGCCAGAAGAGAAAGGAGCTCCCAGAACGCAGAACATAGGCTATCTCTCGCCAACAACAGGAGTTATTGACAGGGAGGCTCGATGTGGTAGGTTCTCTGAAGGGAGACGCTGCACGAGGAACTCTAACGTGGACCAAAAAGGGGCGTTGGCTTGTCAGGCCTGTGCAGAACCTCGAAGAAGAGTGAGTTAAAGGGGGAAGTCAAAAAATTGTTTAAGGGGGCGACCGGGGGGGGGGGGGGGTATTAGGTGTCGCCAGGGCTGAAGAGGCTTTGAGGCCGAATTAGCAGGCCCAAGTTCCACGGGAAAAGAATCGCAGGGGAAGAAGTGAGCCTGGAGAGGAAAAGCAGATCGCGTCGGTCACCGACAGGAGTGGGCGCGGTGAGACCGTGAGTCACGAAGGAGGGAGGGCTTGGGGAGGTCCGGCCCTCGAAGAGAAAACTCCTGACTCGCAAAGGAGCGGCAAATGTGGGGGGTAAATGTGGTCCATGACCAATGGTGACGACAGGAGGGCGCGCAGTGAGGGAAAAGTCTGAGAGAGTGTTTTTCCGCCATCCAGACGCAGCGATCTTGGGGAAGCCGCAGGGGGGAGAAGACTACCTCGCGGAGGTGGGGGGCGAGGGGAGGGGAGAGCTCGAGAGAGGAAGGGCGAGCTCCTTTCGCAGGAACGAGGGGAGACGGTCTCGTCTAAGAGTCGGGAGATTTTTACCACAAGAGGGGAAAAGATAGAAGGAGGAGGCGAAAGAGGAATGAGGTTTTCAGGGCGGGGGCAAACTTGGGGGCCTTGGGTAAAAGGGGAGGGCGTGAGAACATCATAGCGCGGACGACTCGGGGGAGGGAATGGGTTTCGTCCCACTCTCAAAAAATAGAAAAAGGCGGAGTCACTTGGGCTTCATGCTAATTTTAGCAGTGTAAAAAAAAGATATCGAGAAGGTACCCAAGTGCAAAACAGAATGCCAGTTGCCATACAAAAATCGCGGTGAACGGCGAGGCGGCGAAATAAAGAGGGAGAACCGGAAACACGTCATAGGAGGCGTGTTCCTCGCATGTACGAAAGAAGCCCACCTCGTGATGCTGTACTCAAAGGAAGATTCAGTACCCTGAAAATGATAACAGCTAGCTAGAAGGAATCGCTGGTCTTCCAAGCAAATTTAGTCAGGGTCGCGTTTCTCAGGCCAAAAGGGCAATTGGATTTTTTTGTAAGATTTAGGGGAGGAAAAGAAATCCGGATTGTCGAAATCTAATCGTAACCGAATTTAAACCCTCTAGTCCTGCAACGGGTGCGATCCTATACCCTGGGCATATCCGAAAAGTCGCAAGGCCTGATAGCCTCTCAACACACAACATTAGACTGAAAATACCTCGACTTTTGGGCGACATTTCTTACATGTGAGGATGACGACCTAACGGGATATCGGCGGAAGTGGGTGGAAAAAGGTAAGGTGGAACGCCTGCAATAGAAACACGACACTGTTTGGTTTGCAATGAAACAACCTAATCTACCAGTCAGCCTGAGTCGGGCTCTACCTGTCATCAGGGCGACCGCCAGGTCGTACAACGAGGGGGGTTTGGTTTAAAAACCGCGAGGACTGAAGGACTATGACCATCCGCCAATAATCTTTCTTGTTCTCAATGGCGCGAGGTGAAAACCGAAGAAGGGGGTGAATCACACGGTTCTCCATCTTGGGGTGCCTCCGGCACGTGCTGGCGGAAAGGGAGGTGGTCGAAAGAGCCGGAAAGATGTATTTTGCAGTGTTGAGGAATAGCTCTCTCTTTGGCAAGCTTTGGGCTGAAGGCGCCGCTTACTTTCCTCCGTGGAAGGGACGGAAGCGAGAAAGATGACATCCTCCGCGATACGAAGAGAGAGGGTCGCTCTGCCGAAATCAAAACAAAAAAAAAACAAAGGGAGTTCCTGGGCCAAAGCCCACCGGCGACCGAGTGGGCACGAACTGCCTCTTGGTCCCGAAAATGAAGGGGGGGGAGTAATGGTAAGAAATATATCGAAAGAGAAACGGTGATGCGGCCCATCCGAGGAAAACAGAAGAGCCTCGCGCCCAAAATCTCTTTCTTCGGGGGGGCTCCGGCAATGACTATGACCAAAAAGAAGGAAAGAAAAAAATAATAATGTGGGGCTGGCGGGAAAAACAGGCGGGAAACTTAAAAAAAGCACTCTCAAAACCATATGTGGCAAAAAAACCTCAAATGCGAAGAGCGCATGACAAAAGGAGAGACCTTGGAATGGCCGAAAAGGCAGACGGGACGAAAGGAGTCAAAGCCGGATCTACTTACCGCGACTCTGCGAGTGGGATAAGAAATTCGCTAACGGGAAATGCTAACAAGAAGAGGAAGTCTTGTTCCAGGGAATTTCGGGTGATGGTCAAGAATGGAAGGGACGAAAACTCCCTCACCGGAGCCGCGACAACAAAAATAAAAAAAACCAAAACGTCACGGGTAACTGAACCCCACGGGGTGGGGGGACGGACTATAACGAAACGCTGTACCGGAAGCAACCTCAAGGCATTGGGGACGCCACCGCTAACTGGAAGAGGGAAAAGGGAGAGAAGAGGCTCGGGGAGAAGCACGAAGAAATACAAGGGAGGGGAATAATCATCTTCAACAACAAAAATTATTAGGGATAGGTTCGGCAACTGTAGTGGCGTCCGGGGACTGAGCGACCGAGATCTTCGTAGAACCTGTGCATAGGCTTAACCGTGGAAACAAAGGCGGGGGCGGTTTCAACGGAGAAAAAACTTGCGCTTATCACCTGGTAATTCTAGTACAAGGATAAAGGGGGGAAGTGGGCAGGTGTCGAACCTGAGCTAACAAGGGAGGGCGTAATAGGAACCTTCCAATAGAAAAGGAAAAAAGAGGAAACGTCTATTCTGACCATTTGCGACGAGCGGACTATCAGGACGGTCAAGGCAAAGCGAAGGGGAGGATGCGCCAGGGAACGCGAAGAGGGGGTCGGTGTCTGGGAAAAAAAAGCGTGAAAGTTAACAATGTCGGCAATCATCCTCTCGTAAAAGGAAGTCTCGAGGCGCACAGGGGGGGGGGGAGGGGGCATGTTGTATAAAAAAAAAAGTGTCTAAAGCGACCCGTTCTCAAGTGCTTCTAAGTTTTTGGGTTGAAAGAAACCTCGAGCAAAGGGAATTTTGGGGGATAGATCGAATGATGTAGAAAAAAAGGGAACTCGAAAGGAGGGGGCGAGAGGGAGGGGGAGAACGAGCGGAGTAGTTGACCCGAGGGGAGAATTGTTATCAAAAGATTACACGTTCAAAGGTCATTGAAAAACCCCCTCGGGAAAGAGAAAGAGGCAGGGGATCCGAGGAAAGAGGGGATAAGGGGGTATGGGTATTGAGACGCCTGGGAAATGGGGGTGCTGGACTTCAGGGGGATATACGCAGATGAAAAAGAGGGTCGATGTAGGGGTTTGAGGAAGGGGAGCAGCTGTTCCATAAACCGCAAAAAAGTAGCCAGTTCCAGTCATTAAAAAATTACCAAAAAAATTTCATAAAGTAAAAAAAGACATCCGGTTTCCACGGAACCAAAGAGCCCAATCCTGTGGTGCTTGTAAACGAAAGCGCGAGAAACGGCGCTATACAAATTCAGTTCAGAAAAACGGACATAGTGAGTAGGAGGCCGACTCTCTTAAGCCCAGAAACGAAGGGATTTGGTAAGAAAAGAACCTTCCAGTCACGGGAGATGGCCGTTTGTGGAATACAACGAAACAGGGACATGAGAAGACTAGAGGATTCCTAAGGTCTAGCAGCGTAGCGTACAACCGAAGGGATGGGGGGGGACGAATTGGTCGAACTGCAAACTAAATGGTGTAAAAAAAAAACTACCGTAGACAAAGGAGGACTCGCCGCCGGCAATATTAGAAGGGTCAGGGCAGCTTATTAATCATGTATAAGAGGGTCGAAAGAGGGGCGATCAAAATACTCTTAACACAAGAGGAAAGAAGGAGGATAGCCAGATCCGACAAACATGATGACATGTTACTAGACAGGAAGACCCACGGTCGAGTGGGAAGCTCAGGGTGTCGCGGGGGAAAAGCAGGGGTGGGGGGTTGTTCGATGAAAAAGAAAAAGATATGGGGAGTTTCCATGAACGCATCCACTAAACGGGCGTGGTTACGCTAAACAGCTAATGAAAAAAAGCCCGCCCAGAGTCAAGGAAACGCTGGTTGTTAAAAACAGGACTAGGGACGCGGCTAGTAAAAAAGACAATAGCAGGGCAGGGCAAATCAATCAGCCGTCCACGAAAAAGGAAAGGGGGGGGGAAGAACGGTGCTCCTCCTGTTAGGTTGAAACGCCGGGGGCGGGAGGGTAAAAAAAAAAGGGGTTGGCTAGCATCGGCGGAGTGATGAGGGGGTGCCATGGAAGGGACTTCAGGGTTTAAAAAAGAGGGATCAATGATTGAGTAGAACAATCGAAGCGGCCCTCTTATGGCGAAATAAAGACACATCCGCCCAAGAGGAAACCTAAGAAGGATCTATGAGCGGAGAAAAAAAAAGAAAGCAAAAAGCCCCACAATTTATTCCAAGGGTGGCCACCGAAAAAAAGGGTGAGAGCCAAGAGAAACGCAAACATGCGCGATCAAGCGGTTTGGAACAGGAAGAAGGGGAAACCTGAAAATATACGACCCGTATAAACGAAGGCGACAGCCCTGACAGAGAAACAAAATCGCGCGAGCTACACTCGCCCAAAGCAAGAGGGATTGCTCCGCCGCGGAAGGAGAGACCAGTCACGCTACGTAGCGTCTGAAAAAAGAGAAAGCGGAGAAAACCATGCGCGCACTAGACCATATGTGCATTGATTGAGCGAAGGACGCAGGGACGAAAGAGGAAGGTATTGCCGATCAACAGCACCCCTAACGAGGAAAAGATTACCGGAGAAGCTACGGGCTTCATCTCCTTATTCGCGGGGGGGGGGAAAAGAAGCCGCAGGAGCTCTTAGAAAATGGCTCCCAAACTCTGCACTCTGAACTTCAGGGGCTGGAACTTGGAAGGAAATGCCGACGAAGAACTAGGGGACGAAAGGAATCAGGCGACCAACGAAGACACCAGGACAAAAACTAAAACCGTTTCGGCATTCAACCAGAACACAGCTGCCTTCGAGGCACTGCAAAGGAAACCCCAAAGGTGGGGGAAAAAAGGAAAAAAAGGAAAATGCCAAGGGGCGCGACGAAAGAAGGGCGAAACGGCGAGGACACCGTAAGCATTAGTGGATCAAAAAAACAACGGAGGAGGAGGGGAGGAGAGATTCCAGCCCAGGGAGGTCACGGCGGAGAGGAAAAATCTCTCTCGCCGACCCTTGGGGAAGTCTCCTTTTCCACACAGGTCGGGGGAGGGGGGAGGCATGCTGACCCCTGCCGCGTAAAAAGGGCCGGGAAAAAGGGAAAATGTTGTCAGGGCGGAGGGGGGGGGTCTCCAAAATGGAGAAGCTTTGAGAAGAGGCATTCAATCAAGTTCCAAGGCAACACACCGATTTAAAAAAGAGGAGGGTGTGAGCCAGGGTTCGATAGCGAAAATTCTGAGGGAAAAAGCGTCGGGGGGACGGGGATGAGCACATGAACTCGCGCCTGGACCAATTTCAGGGCGTGCAGGAAGGTGACCATGCTCGGCCTATAATACTCAATTACGTCCCCGTCGTCAGAGGGAGCGCAGGATTTTTCCATGCGGGACGAAGGACGAGCAACAGGACACGGGTTTGGGGGACCCAGCCCCACGTAGAAGAGGAAAGGAATTGGGGAGAGTCGGCGGAAACAGAAAACAATCGCGTGGAGAAGGGCAGAAGGGGAGTCGTGCAGGATCGACTCTGAAAATCAGGCGCCTTGGGGGGAAAAACGGGCGATAACACAAGGTAAAGATTCATTGGCCCGCTGAAACGAATCGTTTGACGCACCCGGTGAAGAAAGAAAGGGTCAGCGGTTGCAAGAGATGGGGGCGGTGGGGTTCTAGAGGGCCTACAAGACGAGCGAGCCTTGGGAGGATGCAGGTTCGGCGTGAGGCAGGAAACGAGAGAAAGAGGGGATGCGAATCTCAAGGAACTATTGGAAGTGACCCAATATCGAAGTCCCCCTAAAACAGAGAACTTTCGCGGAAAGAACTCCTGTGGCCGGAAAGAGAGTCGCGAAGGGAGGGAGAACCGGATCAAGGGACAGAGGAGGAGGATTGGCCAGGACGCAACTTGATAAAGAGCCAACATCCATTATTGGGGCCTTACGCACGGAATCTTTGCCGGAAAACCAACAAAGCAGCTAAGACGACCGCTGGTGAATGGAAAGGTCGGGTTAGAGGACCAAAACGCCGGTTTACGATTCGGGGGCGGGAATTGCCCAGCCAAATGTAGGTACCGATGGAAAACGCTTAAAGAAACGCGAGAAGAAGCCACATAGAGAAGAAAGTCAGTCATATGTAGCCATGGAGACCAGATGGACCAGCGAATGGAGAGAAAAAACACGGAGTGAAAAGAGATCCAGAGGCCACACTGCTGGAGAATATGGGACGCTGACCAACGCGTCTTGTACGGGGTCTGTAAGGACAGGCAGGTCCGAGTCTTACAGACGGGTTGGCACATCGGAAAAAAGCAAAGCTTGTGGGCCTGAGGAGGAACGCTAATTGCGGCATCAAAAAAGCGGCGACTCGCTCTTTTTGGGGGGGTTACGAGCCCCAAAAAAAAAACGAGTAAGGGGACGAAGTGGGACAACCAAGGGTGCCTTTACGGCACTCGAAAGAATGAAGGGTGAATCCCGGGTCGAAAAAACTCACTGTTATTTGACGGCCGTCGCGGCGGCGGTACCGAAAAAGTGTTGTCTCGGCCGACATGTAGTGGGGCTGACTGACTTCTTCTAGAATCCACTGGCTAAACTGATGAGGTCATAATCTGCTCATGCGCTTAACCGGGTCGGGGGCCGAGACGACCCTGAAATCCAAACGAGGCCTACCGCAAAAGAGCTATGTAGCTCATAAAGAAAAGAAAAAGACCCCCGGCATTGTCAAGAGGCAAAAAGAACGACACCTAATCGAAAAGGAGCGACGCCATCGTGACAAGCGGGGAAAGGGAATACTGCGTAAGAGACGATATAGGGCCCGGCACGCGGGTCCCGCCCGGCGAAACTAGAAATTAGAAGTCGACCGGGAAGAGACTCAAATTCCGCGGGGTCGAAAGGAAATGGAAGGAGCGAGGCTGCTAAGACTGGGGAGTCAACCGTCGGAGAAGGATAACCTCTGGAGACACAAAACATGGGGACTAAAGGCGCAGAATAGCTGAAGGTAGCTTTGGCGCAGGACAACGAACGAAATTATGCCGAGTATTAAAAAAAGAAAGCGTGGGAAAGAAGCCCGGGGGGAAAGTCTTCGACCTGGCGAAGGGACAAGGAAGCGGTTTTCTTGCAGGGTAACTGCGGGAAGATGCCTCTCAGCCGCAAAAACCAGCCGGCTAAGCGGGGGGAAAAACCTCAAAAACCCCGGACACTGTAAACTGTTAAAGGAGAACGGGCAATCGAAGGGACGCAAGGCATTGCACCCAACCCCTAAACAACTGGGAATATGACAAAAAGGACGATGCTTGGGAAGAGCCAAGGCTCCCTACAATAAGGGCGAAGAGTCTCTCACCGGCACCGAAGATTCTCCCTGATGGTGTCTCGAGGCTGATGCGCGAAAAAGCCTTCCACCTTGATAATTTCAAAACCTGGGGCTGGGGATTACCAAAAAACCCACGGAGAAATGACCTCGACAGCGGGACCCGGGGAATGAAGTAAAAAACCAGGTTTGCAGTCTGGGGGGAGAGCCACGGGGTGCCAGGAGACCGAGGCTTTGAGGCTAATGCAGAAAAAAGTCCAAAATGGAAAGGCAAACAAGCCAGCGTCAGGGCGTTTATCCAGTAGAGCCTTATTGTCACGAGAAAGAGTGCCTAGGTGTCTGAACCCGTCAGACGCGTCCATTCGTGGTATGGAGGGTTTCTTCGTACAGCGAGTGAATAATAACATTCCGAACTAGTTCACTTCGGCAGAAAGAGACGGGGAATCATGTGCAACAAGATGGTGTCGGACAGGAGGCGCGCACCCATTCTCAGGGCTGCGCGACGGTTTTGGTCACAGCACCTCTCGAAGTTTTGGGTATCTCTTACCAAGGGCGGGACAAAGACGAATTGGGGCGAATGTTCGCTCGAGATTCGGTCCGGGTGGCGAGACGTTTGAAATAGAAAAGAAGACGTAAAAAAAAAAAAAGGGGAAAAAATTATCCATTCCCCCCACATTATCTACAAGGGAGTGACCTCTTCGAACCGTTCCTCTCCAGCCGGTTGCAACATGGGGGGCCGGTTGAGGGGAAGGCCTAAGAGAATCTATCTAGAAACCAAAACCTCTTGGCGGGTATTTAGCTGCCGGATCCTATAAAAAGGCATGAGCCATGGAGCTCAAGGATTGGCTGCTTGAAAAGAGCGGGGTCCTCCATGGGGTCCAGCACTAAACAAGGCCCGCGAAGCCCATTTTGCGTGAACTCCTCTACGTGCGGCTAGGGAGAACGTTCAACCTTCGGTGCCGCAATGGAGCGCTGGATCCCTCAAGTATTGGGGGAAGAGTGGTAACGTCAAAAACCCGGCACCGAGGAAGGGTGGGGGAAGAACTTCAAACAACAAGCAGATAGCCGCGGGCGAATGTAGTCGTTGCGCGGGAAACACAAAAAACGTGCGGTTATGGGCTTCGTTACCCTATCCGTTGTCGAATCGACCTTGTACCACGCGAGAAAGAAAGAACTCCAAAATAACCGCTTTGAAGTCTCGTAGACAGGGCACCACTTAACTGTGGCAAGCTGGCTAACCAAAAAAAAAAAAACGTCTGAGGAGGAGAGGATCGCCAGTGTCCTACCGGGGCATGGATTACGGTTGAAATGAGACCGAAAGAGTCGAGGGCACGGCGATTGTTGAGGAAGATGGTACCAGGCGATTCGGACCAACGACATCTTATAGGGGCAATCCGACCTCGGGACACACTAACCTGGTGTCCGCGAAAAACAAGGAGAAGACCAGTTCGCCCAGAAAGTCCTACGCCGTGTTGGTGTGAAGGACAAACGGAACTAGACAGGACGAGAGCCATATGAGGCTCGGCTCAATGAAATCTGACCGACACCGATTTGTCACAGGTTCTTACCCCCCCAAAATGGAAAAAACGCCGTCCGTCCGGTACACGCAACTGTTCATCGCGATGAAGCGCTTTCTCCTTGAGACAAATCGTATCTGGTCGGGAATATTGAGAACGGCTGTCTCGCGAGTGTATGGAAGCGCGACTAAATCCCGCATCCCCCAATTAACGCCGTAATGAGGCCGGCAGAAATAACTACAAAGGTAGT
>Ga0179593_1810182_pt1 | contig 10331 bp, 16 predicted proteins | sample CZODoug2_1_08_16_FD_185931 | JGI IMG/M metagenome (GOLD analysis project Ga0179593, IMG submission 185931) | Vadose zone soil fungal communities from Angelo Coast Range Reserve, California, USA - CZODoug2_1_08_16fungal (PacBio error correction) | ecosystem: Environmental > Terrestrial > Soil >...
GCCTCTAAAAGGGGAGGAGGGGGTCCTTCTCTATAGGACGTCTAACAGCCTCGCACTTCTATCCACCTCGCGCTCAGTTCCTAGGGGAGTTGACAGGTGGTTAAGGTCGGAGTCTCAGATCCTACCGAAGAGGGGTTTGAAGGTGGTGAATAGGGAGGGGCAAGAAAAGCCAAAAGCCTGGCTCCTAAGGAAATTAAAATTTAGTCGCTGGTGACTTCTCCATGTCTCCGCAGGACGGAATGCATTTTCGAAGTCAAAGTCTCCTTCAAAAAAGGTGGGGAAGATTCCGGCGATCCTAGCTGTACAGCACCTTTTTTGGGGAGAGAAACTCAGAAGGGAAAACGATTAGTTCGGGGAGTCCTCTCGGCGGAAGAAGTCTTCCAAGGCTCGAAGTTGAATTAAAATTACCCTCGGCTCTTCAATCAAAAAAATCCCCCGGTTAACGATTCTCGGAAAGGACCAGCAATGATCACAGCACCAGAACTATCTCGTCCCATCAAAGTGCTCAGGGCTTTCCCAAAGGGGAAAATTCCAACACCCCCGCATCGCCGCCTAAAAAGCAGGAAAAGAGTTAAGATTTCAGAAGAAGACTTCGAAGAGACCTTGGGGGACCGGTTGGGGATTGAACAATCACAGCGGAAAAAGATCGGAGAGGGGGGTCTTGCGGTGTCGTCATCGAGTAGGTCTGTGCCCTGGGGGGGACAACGTTCCTAAAAAAGGGGGGGGGAAAAAAGATCTTTGAAAGAAAGGACGGTTCTTGGAGGGGCAAGGGGCGTAAGCGAATGTTTGATTCATCATATGCTGGAAAATAGCGTACAAAAACCATCTACTAGAGTCTCAGGGAGAGGCCTGAAGACTCATGCTAAAGAAGCTGCTGTCAGATGAAAACTCGGGAGAAATCTTTTAGTAAAACACAAGGGAGGCTTTAAAAGGCCATTCCTCCTCATGAAACCACAGAAATCCTTCCCAATTGCATTAGAATACAATACATCACCTTCCTAAGGAGAGGAGTCATCCCTTGTCAGGGGGGGGGGATTATTATGGGTGAGGGAAAAGAATGAATGAAGTGCAAGCAACATTGCACATGCTTAATACGCCCTCACTAAAAGGGGGGAAAGGGTTGCCACTTTTCATCCCGAAAAAAAATTTAAGATTGCGTAAGGTTTTTGAAAAGATGAAAGAAAATTTTCAGCGGAAGGGAATGGTTGAAAGATGTGCCCGTGGGGGCACCAGCTCATGGGGAGGGAGATTGTGTTGGCGGATCCTGGAAATTCATACAAGAATCCAGTTCAGGGGGTCATCCTAAAGGAAGGGAATTATTTTATACCTCGGAAACGCTCCTGTCTAGGTATTGGAGCGGACCAAAAGTGGAAAGTGGTGGTCGGACCTGGAATCACTAAGATTTCTCTGATGAGAATTACACGAAAGATGTAGTTTGGGGAAAGGGACACTGTAGCATGGAAGATGGAAATTTTGATGAAGGGGAGGGAAGACGTATATGCTGAGAGCAGGGCTTGCTGGATCAGGAGTCTGGAAAGAAGCAGAGAACACAAGCAATTCTCTGAGTACCCTGAAAGTTCCCGCAGACGAGGATCCATCACAAATTCTGGTCGGGGTCCCAACCTCTATTAAAAATTGAAAATGACGCCCCACACACCTCCTTTAGGACCAAAACCGAATGCTCATGGAAAACATCAGGGAAGGGCCAAAATGACCAGAATCCCCCCTGAAGAATCCCTGTATGGGGGAAAGGATAAATATCTCATGGAGGAGAATGTTGCTTAGCAAGAGATAAAAGGGGAAGGGGTCTGGAGGGGTGTGTGGCTTGTGTAAGTTCACAATAAAAGTCACAAAGCAAGAATGAGTAAAAGGGGCGGTCGGTCAATTGGTGACGAGAGTTCCTAGAAGGAGGGTGACTCACCAGGGAAACGTGCGGTGGACGGGTAGTCCAAAAACACTTGACAAGTAACTCCTGTTTAATGTGGTGCCAAGGAAGGGTGGGATAGAACGTTGCCAGCTTCACGAAAGACTGGACTTTACTTATGCCTGTTGCCCTGAGGAGGGCCAGGGGCACCCGAGAAAGACGATAAAAAGGAGTAGGGAAAAGTCCTAGGAGAAGGTGACTCCATGCGAAGGAAGAATTGTCTGGCACAAAAGGGGTTATCAGGCAAAAGTGAAAAGACAAACAAGAGGAATCTGGCATGGAAAATCAATAAAAGGGGGGAAACAGTCAACATAGTCTACTGTCAATGGTGTCAGTTGGCTAAAAAGGACAGGAACCCAAAACAAAAAGATCTTGTTTCTCAAAACTCTGAATCAAAGACAGAAACCAATACCACGAGACCACCTAAAAAGAGGAACGTGCGGGGTCTTCGGGGCCTTACCCCATTAAAAGCCTGACTCACAGAACATGAATTTGGAGCAACCTATAAAGGGAGGCTGCCAGCAGGGAAATCCTCAGTGCAATTCAGAAGCGGGAGGAGAAAACATGCTAACTTCAAAAAGCCATGAAAAAAAAAATTTCGGTAAAGCAGGATTTGTTGGAATCCACAAGGGATTCATCTAGGTCCAGGTGGGAGAAGAAATTTGGGAATGGGAGGGGGGGCGGGACACGCATGCATGTTACAAGCGCCCCGAGAAGAAGCTGTTGTTTCATGAGCCGGCTTCTGCGAGCGAAGCAGAGAGCCAGCACAAAATGGGAAAAACGCTCCGTAATCACCTTCAATACCGATAGCCTTCCATTGGGGGGGAGCTGCAGATGTCCACAATAAATACAAGCTAGTAAGTCAGAGGGATTCTTCGAAGTTTCCAGGGAAACAATGGGCCTTACGGGGGAATGTCAATGACAGTAAATTGTGGCATGTAACGTCATCCCATCAAAAGGGGAGAACTCAAGAAACTTGAGAATACGGCAGCCAAGAACTGCGGGGGGACCGTCACGGTCACAGAGGTTAACCGGAAAGACAAAATCACAATTCCTTGTTTGAAGAAAAATGGACACGCCAATTCAAGGAACCGGACCAGTGAAAGGGGGGGGAGGGGGGGAGAAGCTGACATAAACGGAAACCTTGCAGGAATGGGAGATCAATTGATCAAAATATAGTGGACAAGGTATGGGGGAGGAGGGATTGAATTGGAGGGTGGAGTTTCAGGTGTGGGGGACATTGGTCTGGTTGGAGCTTGGACTGTTCAGTCCAGTTCTGTTGGGTCAGGAAGAGCGGAAAAAAGCTGCAGCATGTGTCTTGTCTTCGAATAGATGCAGATTTGAAAAAAAAGCGGAAAAGGGCAGTTAACAAGGCTAGGCATTATAGAAACTCCGCTCCGGAACAGAAAATATTCACAATTCACAGCAGTCAGTGACCTGGAAAGTGGTTCAAAAAAAAGGAAATACAAAGCCAACTCACTGAGATGACGACAAAAAAAAAGGTAATGGGGGGGGGGGAACACTCTATCGATGATGATGGTAAGATGAGAAAACCGGTTAATCCAATCCGACTTATCGAATGGAAAACAGGAACAGGGAAAGATCGGAGGGCGGCGAAGTGAAAGCCGCGGAGGAAGAAACCTCGGAGAAAAAAAAAACGTCTTCGTGGCCGGAAAGTTTAGTCGATCAGGGGGGTGGCTGTGATTCCGGTAAGTGCGCGGCGGGCACACAGGTCACCGAGCAGAAAGGCGCCTCCGCTCGACAAAAAAGCCTCCTCCTCGGCGCACGGCTTGCTTCGATGCACACCTGTTAAAAGGCTCGGCCGGCATGAGAATTGGAGGGGACCGGCCTTTGTCCGCACGAAAGCCGTCTTTGAATTTTCGGAAGGGGCCGCAGGAGGCCTGGAAAACGAAGACGCGGAGACGGTGAACGTCGCCAGGGGAACTATCGATGGCTTCCACAAACCGCGCCGAAACCAAACAAGGGTTCGGCCTCCAACGCGGGAATCCCTCCACCTGCTCGCCAGCATCTGGAGTGTGAAAGAGCAGCGAAAGGGAGCGGCGGAGGGCCGCGCCGTTCGCTCTCAGGAGCGGCACACCACGACTATCACGGGGGGCAAGATGTGATAAGAGGTACCCTAAATAATGGGGGGGGTACCTCCAAGATCATCCTGTTCGCCCTCGCTTCGAAGTTCAGAGAAGAAGAAGCTTCAGGAAATTGTCGGGTGAAAGAACTTGCTCCTGATCTAAAGTGCATTGGTATTGGAGTCGCGACAGTCTTTGATGCGTGTTTTGCCTCAAACTTTGGAGAAAAATAGATGCCTGGGGTCCTCTTAGGCCCTATCATTTCGACATAACCAGGGAAGGGTCGTGTCTCGCGCGGTCTCCCCTTGGGGGGTCCTTTAAAGCCTATGGGACCCGTAACTGGCCTAAGTTAGTTTGAGGGAGGAGGTTGATGTTCGGAAGGGCTCTAGGTAAACGCGAGGCGGGGGAAGAAGAATCCCATAGAGGAGGGATACGTACCGGCAAAACCACGTTTCGGGGCGTTGGCGGATCGAGCGCGTATGAAGGAGGGAGTCGTTGAAACTGACTGCGCACGATCACAACAGCACATGGTCCTGCACGAGATTCAGGACCTCGAAGAAGTGAAAGGTCGGTTTTTTGGAGTTGGCGATGAGGCAAGGGGAAATACGGGGAGGAGTATCGCGTCGAAACTCTCTTTGTATCTACATCAGCCTGCCCTATCGGGGAGAGGAAGAGTTTGATCGTGTGAATCCATAAGGGTGTAATCGCCTGCTACAGTATCTGAAGAGGCAGGCGGTCATAAAAAATCAGATCTTCGAGCCGGCTCCTCATATAAGGCTGGAAAACAAAAGATCCGAAAAGCTCCTTCTGATGCGCCATCGGTATTCTTTTAGATAGGCCACGAAGATCCGGGGAGCTAATATGCGGGTCTTATGAACTTGAAACACTCTCTCTACGCCCGGGGAAGTGCTCGGAGAAGGTAGGACGATGGTCGCAAGGACTGAGGAAGTGAGGCCGAAAGTCTTCCACCTTTCGTGGCATTCCCTCGCGTTAGGCAAGGGAAAGGGCCGGGTGGCAACGCCAAAGAAAAAGAAAAGGCGCGTCGGTCTGCCGACGGGCCTAGCCGCGAAAAGGTCAAATGGAAAGCCCGCGAAATCAGGCGTCAGCAGAACGGCGCGGGAACGAAAAACTCTACCAGAGGAAGCGCCCTCTAAGCGCGTCGGGCAAAAATCACCTCATCCAAGACCGCACTTGGAGGCTCAAGACGGAATCAAAAAACACTTGCCAGGGGAATCGGCGCGCCCGTGCACACGAACACCGTCATAAGAGGGGGGTGGGTCTGACGAAAGGGAGAGATATAGAAACCGTGATCGAACGCGATTCTTTCAGGGCCCCTTGGAAAAAGCGTGACGACGGAAGATATCGCAAGGCGCAGATACGACTACCCAAACCGACGACGCTCAAAACACGACAGGAAAAGGGGTCCTAAGTGAAATAGCGTATCTCTCAGGGGGACGCGGAAGGCAGGGAAAGGTCCATGGAAGAGAAAAAGACCCAGGATAAATTTGAAGGTTCGAGATGAGAAGACCATATTCTCTCGACGCGGGGGAAAGCGTTCATTATGGGAGTCGACCAGCCGGCGAAAAAAAGGAGCGGGGCAATGAGTCCCGCGAGAGTTGATGAGGAGGAGGTCTCTCTCCATCATAAGGAAGGGAAGGTCTCGTTCTGATTCGTTCGATAAGGGACGGCTCAGTTCGAAGGCGGAAAAGGGCGAAGAAAAAGATCAATCTTCGGCAAGGGGGGGCGGTGAACACTTTCCCGATCTGTTTCCAGAGAAGGAAGCGTACAGGCTCCAAAGCTAGAAAGGGCCACCAGAAAGTTATTGGGTCCGCGGGGGCAAAAAGTTGGAGAGAGGGGGAAAGACACATAAAACATTGAAAGTTCCTCCTCCGTCCGGGGAAAAGTTCGCATCAAAGAACTCGGGAGTCGGAAGAAGTTCGCGGTTTGTAAAGAGGGGGGAAGTCTCACTTAGGGAGACTACCTCGCGCGCGGGAGTGCTTACCTCCTCATAAAGGAGTCCTGTCGCGAGACAAGACGCGGGAAGGAGAGGGGAGCTATCTCTCGGAAGGGGAGAGAGATAGGAGGAGAAGGTCATCGTCTGGGGTCAAAAGGACTTACTAATGCGATTGAAAACCGCCTCGCTCTCGCGAAGGCGGAATCAAGTTCTACGAGGAACTCGAAAAATCGCAATACGAAATCTGATGAGGAAACGGAGACTTCGACCGGGAGATGGCCGGCGGGCGCTGTCAATGTTTTCCTTTGGGGGGGAGTCAGCGCTCCCAGCATATAGGGGAGAAGTCATAATCAAGGACTTCAGCCTTAGAATCGTAACCGGGGGGGGGAAAAAGACCATGACGGAAGGGGGGGGAACAACTCCCCCTTGACAAAGAAAGTGTGCCGAATAGTTTGACAAGGGATCGGTCTTCTCATCCAAGGACGCTCGCGAAAGGTAAAAGAGACGAGACCAGAGAGCGAGGGGGAGGAAAGGAGAGACGCTCTCCTCACCGTCAAACGGATTCGGAAGCCGTTCCGCCCCGCGCAGGAAGAAGGTATTCTCTTCTGGACGTCAAGCGCCATCCGGAGGGAACCTAGCTATGCAATCTGGCGGGGTCCATCTCGGTTCCCTATGTTCCGAAAAGGTCTCCGTCCAACGAAAAGGGTCCCTGGACGCCGGGAGGGGGCACAAAAAGAGGGAAAATCACTATTCAAGTCCCTGTTCGTGGATGGGGGCCGTCGGGCGTGAGGAGGGGAAATTGAAAAGGCGATGGCTGGTGCCGAGCTGTCAAAGTCTCCGGGGCCTGGTGGAACGCTCTCGGAGTTCATGAACCTGAAAAGGAGACCAGGGAGTCACAAGCGCCGACCAGACCCGCTGATGGTTTTCGTGTGTAGGGGAACGCTAGGAAAGGGTGAAAGGGGGGTTGAGCGGCGGTCGCGCACATTGGGAGGGAACATGCGGTCGGCTCAATGGCTGACTTGGGCACGTGCCCCGAGAGACTTGAGAATGGCGGAAATTTTCCCAGCGACGGGAAGGGAGGATTAACCTCTGACAACTGACTAAGAGAGTAAATACGCGCGACTGGGAACGAGCTCGGAGAGGGGGGAATTCGGCAGCCGGACTCTCTTCGTTTCGAGGAATTCCTGTAAAAAGAACCGACGAGATTTGCCAGACCTCTAACTCACGGGGAAAGGGGTTTTGAAAAGAAAAGAGGAAACGCAAGCGTCCGAGAAAAACCACGCAAAGGGGTGCTTACCATCGAAAAGAGGGCCGGGCAAGGAACAAGGAAGAGGTTTGGGAATCTGTAAGAGGGGGAAAAGAAGACATCTCGTCCCTAGCCCTAATTAAGAGCCAGCTTAGAGCGGAGGCTCAAGACTATCGAGGGGGAACTAGAAGTTTCGCGGGGGCGGATTCTAGAAGAAGCGCTTTTTGCTCGATCACAGAAGAGTCGCAGCTCCTAAGATCCGGCTGAAAAAAGAAGCTCAGGACGCAGAGAAAAGGAAAAGAGCACCACTCATGATGTCTGGCGGTTTCTGGAATACCAGACAAAACGAGAGACCAACGAGATCGTGGCGGCGGAGACAACAGGGCCGGAAGGGCTGAGTCAAAACTTGGACGGTGAGGGAGCACCATGGGAAGAGGAATATCCAATAAAAAAATCCCTACCGGGCCGGGGAGTTCTACAGGGGACACTATTTCTGCCGGAAAAAAGGTGGAGGATCGTGGGAATCTGATGCCGGAGACGGAATCCAAAAAGGAAAAAAAATACGATGTCTAGCGAGGGGGGGGGGGGAGAAACCGACGAAACGTGGTGATGGGGGGAAGGTCCTCGGTAGCCGCTCGAACTGCTCGAAAAGGAAGAAAGGCGTCGAGGGCCAGCAAAAAAGAAGCCGTGGGCCCTTCAACGCCTCTGCTTCTCAAAAGGGCAATCGACGGCAGATACGCCACGTGTAGAAAGGAAGCGCACAGGAAAAGGTCTTCGAGGGGGCTGATGGGTCGAAAAAAAATCTCGGCCTCGATGGCCGAGCAAAATCGGCTCAGAAACGGAAGGCAAAGGGAACCGCAGGGAAGGGGAAACGAAACTCATTCCCCCTCAGGAGCTCGTTCTCATCCTTAAAAAGGGAACAAAAAGGGGCCGACGCAAAGGCGGCACTAGAGGCGAACCGGAAAGAAACTCTTCGTGGGAGGAAGGCTAGAAGAGCCGCCGAAAGCTTGCATCCCCATCAAGCAAGGGGGTCTTCTTGGGGTACAGATCTTCTCCTCTAGAGCGAACGCCGAGAAAGGGCTCCGAGGTCAAAGAAAAAACGCGGGGGGAATCCACCCGCCGACTCATTTCCGGTGGTAGTTGCTATCCAGGGGGGGGACCCAACGAGGGAGAACGACCTCGTCCATTGGTGCTGAGGGCTCGGTGGACGGGCTTGCAATCTTTCGCCGGAAAACGTACTCAAGGGGTGAAAGAGGTGCTTTGTCTGGAAGAAAAAGTGTTCCAGTTCCAGCCGGCGGTGCGGGCCAACCGGGAGCCGTAAAGGAGGCCGCTCTAGGGAGGGGGGGTCCAAAGGGGGGCATCCTCACGCCGCCGCCTTACGCCGAGGGAGGCAGGTCGGCGGCGAAGGGGGGGAGGGGGTTCAGAGAGCGTAATTTGTATATCCCAAAGAAGAACCTTACCTCGTTCTAGTTCACCAGCAAAGGGAAGCACCTGAGGTGACGGCACCTCCGAGGTTGACGAGAAAGAGGTGATTGCTGTGTCTCTTCCTGGGAAGGTACGCGAATTGGGGGAAAAGAGTCGCCTAAAAAAGGAATTGTGTTAATGTGGGTGACAGGAAAAGGTCTGGAGATGGACTTTGGAAACCCCGTTTTTTTCTGGGGACAAATCATCATCGATAGAGGAAAAAGTTCTGCCCTGATTGCCATCTCAGTGAGGTCTGGGGCACGGAACCTTTTTTTGACAATCTGGGGAAAAAATGTCACTGACCTGCTGTTGGGTTTTCTTGAAGGGCTGTTTAATGGAACTGTGTGAAAGGGTTGTGGAAAGGAAAAAAAGGAAGGTCCATCTACTCGCTGCTCCGGGACCTCTGGCTCAGGTAACACGAGGGAAGAGGGGGACCTTTTACCACGAAGGACCAGCGGACCGGGCTTCACAGGGAACAACACCGCAAAAAAACACCTGGAAAATTAAAAATACCCACATCCAAGAAAAGACACCACATTCAACGGAGACGGAAAGAGTCATTCAAATCCTTGGACCACTAAGGATGTGATCATTTGAACTAGGCAGCATGCAAGCAACAGGCCGAAAAGGCTGAGCAAAACTTTAACAACGCCTGGGTGAAGGGGGAGGGGGATTAATCAATTTAAAAGGGGGTGCACGTTGGTTAAAGAGGTCCAAACAGGGTGGGATCATGTTGCAGGTCTTTCAGTGAACTACTTATGTGCAGGACTGGGTCAAAGCAGTGTTGACTAGGGGTGGGGGGGCTATGAAGGGCCGTAGGTCAGCAATGAAAAAATCCAATAAGCGTTGAAAGTTTGGCCTTAGGGGGGGATTAGGAACAAAAAATAAGCAACTCAGGGACAAGGGAAAGGGGTTAATGACTTCGTCAATGAACATGTCCCCGAAACAAGACATTTTCTCAGAGAAAAGAATACAGTGGGTGGGGGGACCGCGGAAGGGAGGGGAAGATTAAAAGGGAAGGGGGAGAGGACGATTTGGTGATGAGGGTGTGATCTCGAAAGAGGAGATTGCGGATAGAGATGCCATGATCGGGGACGCGCGAAGACATGCGCAGCAATTATCGAGGGGAAGGAAATACCTGAAAAAGGGGCGGAATTTTCACTCTAGAGGGGCCCATCACAAAAGGGGAACCTGGACAAGAGGGGAAGGTTCCTTGTGGCCCAACAAAAAGGGCTTTGACGCAAAGAATGCTAGAAGGAGGGACAAGGAGGTCGAGGGGTACCAGAAAAACTGAGAAAGAGGGGTCCCGATGGGAAAAATTATAAAAGAGCTAGGAGGTTGCTGGGGAAAAAAGAAAGAGTGGTAAGCATGGATATTAGTGGCATGGGGTCGAAGAAAGGAAGGCACTAATGAGTCTCAGGGCTGTGGCTGTCCAGGGGACCGTTGTACTGGGAGAGAGGGAGTAAAGAGGCGGTGGAAAGGGGGGAGTGTTTTTGCCAGCCAAAAACCATTGACATTAGACGAGGGGGAGGGGGGGAAAAAAAAGGGGGGGTCTTGATAGGGGATGGCATATTCTCTGGGAAGCATTTTTGGGAACTGGACCTGATCTCACCGGGACCCTCACAATTAAATCATAGGAAGGGAAAGGTATAAATACGT